>WNFW01000104.1_pt1 | contig 52461 bp, 44 predicted proteins | sample 5400131 | NCBI WGS metagenome assembly WNFW01 (sample SAMN13153362, study PRJNA577476) | soil metagenome | isolation source: 20 cm soil or saprolite under grassland replicate 1 | place: USA:California | collected 2016-06-15
TTGGCACTGATTGGCTATCTCTGTTTTGAATAGGCGTAATTGATACTCTTCCATAATGTATTATCAGGCTCTCCTTCAGTAAAGTGACGACTTTGCTCTCTCTATTGGAGAGCACCGCTATTCATTTTACTGGTATATCCAAATCAACTGATCTGAAATTTTGTTTCCTTTTGTAGGAGATGTCAGCAGTTACATGTTGCTACATAGTTGCTAAGGCAGGTAATCTATGCAGCTTTATAGCGCCGTACATCCACTTGTACGCCTTCACTTACGGCTGTTTCTGCAATCTCAGAAAGTCGCTTGCCCGTTCCTGCATCCACATATTCCTCGCCACAGGTCGTGCAGATTTGCGCGGGGACATCCCGAATAACAATGGTCGTCTCACCTCTGGTAAGTGTAACCGTGGTGGTTCCTGGTTCAGTCTCTCCATATCGGCAGATGACACACTTCATGAATGTTTCCTCCTGGTCTTCATATTCATGAATGTTTCCTCCTGGTCTTCATAAGATAAGGTCTCGCTACTGTACCCGCGCTCTCCCTCTACACGTTTCCCTGTACTATATCATAGTGTAGGGGACATGTCGCGCCGTACAGTGGATGTATGGTTAGGGCGTTGCTACACCGTTGCTACAAAAGGGGGAAAGCGAAGAGGAACAAAACACCCCAAGCCGCTTCTATCCTGGCTTGGGATGTTCATAAACATGTCGTGGTAGCGCATACGGGAGTCGAACCCGTGATCTCCGCCTTGAGAGGGCGGCGTCCTTGGCCACTAGACGAATGCGCCTTACTAAGGACTATATCATAACCCGGCTGCCGCTATTTGTCAAGGACGATTTTGTGGCCTTGGGCCTGCTCACATCCTCTCAAGGGCCGATAGAGCGAGACATGTCAACTTCTGTCTCGCCTTATCAGCCATTGCTTGTATAAGTTCGATTGACGCCTGCATCTACTTTTTGCGTAAATCAATCGAAAGCAGTTCACCTTTGTGATAACACTGGAAGGCTATGCGGGTCCAGCCTTCTGGCCAGGTAGGGCTGGTTGTATAGCCGTCATCAGTCAGGCGCAGGCCCGCGAAGCCCAGGATGCCCGCGAAGCCCAGGATGGCTGCCTGCCAGACGGCCCCACAGCAAGCGTCATGAATGCCTTCAGCTGCATTTCCACGTAAATCTTCCAGGTCAACCAGAGCGCCCTTCATGAAAAGGGTGTAAGCCACATCGACAAGACCCAATTCACAAGCCAGGATTGTATGAAGAGCTGGAGTCAGTGAAGAACCGTAGTCATGGTCAGTAATGGGATAATAATAATCCCAATTGACCCGTTTGGTTTTGAGATCGAATTGTTGATCCAGCACAATGATCAGCATCAACACATCAGCCTGTTTGATGATCTGGTATCGCTGTACCTCCTCTACACCTAGCAGTCCCTGGTATGATTTGGTACGCCCTTTAAATTCCTCTTGATTAAGTGGCGCGAGTTTGAAAAATCCATCGAACTGTTCGAATAACCCCGTCTTTTTGTCCTGTGGGATGCGCATATGAACAGCTACATCTTGCCAGTGCTGCAGGCGCTGATCGCTCAAATCTAGCTGTTGTACCAGCGCTCTGGCCTTGTCGGGGGCATTGGTTTGCAGCCAGTTGAAAACGTCAAGCGCGGCCTGAATATTCCAGCGCGCCATATAGTTGGTATAGGCGTTGTTATTGACGTGTTCGTGCCATTCATCGGGTCCCATGACGTCATTGATCTCGTAATCGTTGTGCTCCGGATGGCTCTCGGCCCGGCTGGCCCAGAACGTTGCCGTACTGAACAATATCTCCGCGCCGTAATCCCGCATGAACTGGTCATCGCCGGTGGTTTTCCAATACTTCCATACGGCAAGCGAAATGCTAGCAGTGATATGCACTTCGAGCCTTCCATGGAGTACAGGAATTAATTCACCACTTTCGGGGTGAATTATGGCTGGTGGCGTCGCTTCATTCCCATCTAAGGTGCTTTCCCATGGATATTGCGCCCCTTCGTACCCATTGTGTTTCGCCTTTGCCCGCGCTCCTGGCAATAAATGATAGCGATAGAGCAAGAGGTTACGCGCGATCGAGGGGTGAACGTTGGTGAAGTAGGGCAGCATAAAGATTTCAGTGTCCTGGAAAATGTGACCGCGATATCCAAATCCTGTCAAGCCCTTGGCTGCAATACTGTAGCGATCATCATGAGTGGATGCGCTGATACGCAATTGATAGACGCTGTAGCGAATGGCTTGCTGTGCCTTGTCGTCACCTTCGATGAGAATATCTGAAATGCGCCAGTAATCTGACCACGCCTGTATATTCCTGGAAAGTAAATCGTCATATCCACTCTCACGCAACAGTTTTGCATGCTGCTCAATCGCGTTCTGTCCTGGATCACCTGCGTCCCGCGATGTGTACATTACAACAAGCTTTTCTGCTGTCATGGTGGCTCCAGGGACAAGCTTGCCTCGGAGATGAATGCTGGGAGCAATATCTGAGTTGAAAGCCTCTCGCGTGAAACCTTGATCTCGAGTCGTAAAGCTCATTGATTGTACCAACTGTACCAGGCTATGGCGCGTCTGGCTATGCAGCCACAGCAGCTCATCCTCTTGTCCCTGGTCGATGGTTTCCCAGTGCATGAGGTCATAGTTACCCATGGCGGTGTTGAGGGTGGCCCGCAAATCGATATCTATTCCACCGGTAGCGCCCTTTTCTGCTGCACCTGGTTGTTCTTCAGCGGTTACACTATAGCGGATGCACCCGACATGCTCATCTGCCAGGCTGACAAAGCGTTCAATTGAAATCGAAAGGCGGATGCCGCTCGGACTCTCCCAGCGCACATGCCGGCTAATGACCCCCTTTTGCATATCCAGGGTGCGCCGGTATTCAAGCACCTTGCCAAGGTCAAGGCGAAAACGTTCTCCATTAACGAAAAGCTTTATCACGAGCCAATCGGGGACATTAGCAAGTTCCTCTTTGCCTACAGGGATATCATCGAAGACACCATATAGCAGGGTTGCAGGCGTTGCTCTCGGATATCCTTCTTCGAAGGTGCCGCGTGAACAGAAATACCCGTTACCGTTGGTATAGACCGTTTCCTGGGCACGTAGTTTTTTTCTGTTAAAGGTGTCTTCACTTATTTGCCAGAGATTCACGAGCTATCCTTCCTTCATGAACTAGTCGAGTAAATCTTGCAAGTGCTTATTTGCGAGTGTTGGCATAACCTTATCTGCTCTGTGGAAACGCTCTTGTGGGCCAATAGCCAGAGCTTGCATGCCCGCGCTCTTGATGGCTTCGATCCCGGCATCAGCGTCTTCAACTCCCAGGCACTCCGCTACAGGAACATTGACCAGTCCTGCCGCGTAGACGAAAAGATCTGGCGCGGGTTTCCCATTGACGACGCTATTGCCATCAGCTATTCCATCAAGTAAATCTGTAATCTGCAGCAGGTCAAGAACCATGCGACAGTTTTTGCTCCCGGAACCAATGGCGACTTTGATCCCCGCGTCCCTGATATCTTGCAACAATGCTCTCCCCCCAGGTACAAGGTCATTGGGGGACATATGGCTGATCAGTTCATGGTAGTAGTTATTTTTGCGGTCCATCATTTCCTGGATCTGGTCTTCAGAGTATTGTCTCCCTCGAATGATATACATCAATGACTCGCGCCGGCTGACACCACGTAGGTGCTCGTCGTTCTCTTCGTGGGTAAAGGGGATGCCTTCATCATCGGCCAGGTGCTTCCAGGCCTGATAATGATATTCTGATGTGTCAGTAAGAACTCCGTCAAGGTCGAAAATAATTGCACCGGGTTTCTTTAGCATCGTAACCTCCTCTATTTCTCAACAACTATTCTTTAAGAATAGGCATGAGATTAAATTAAATGATTCACCTACTTGAACAACGTGTAAGCATGCCAGAAAGTAGCACCGCGTACGAAATGCGTGAGATCTACGATGATTAACGTTTACGACGCTTCGCGCTTTAGCGCCGGGCCTGCCAGGAATGAAGCGGTGATAGCGACACAACCAAAAAGCACAATCGACCCAAAGGCCAGGGTAAAATTGTGGGTTTGCTCAAAAAGCAAACCAATCAGAGGTGGCCCCAGGAGCACAGTAGGGGTTGAGATCACACTCACCAGCCCCTGTGCCACGCCTTTGCTGACTGTGCGCAATTGCGCGGCTTCGTTGAATACCGAGGTGTAAGGTATCGTGCTACCAATAGCGAGACAAGCCATGCCGATTATGGCGAGTGGCGGATAGTGGAGCGGGATGGCAAGCAGACCTACACCGGCGCATCCCAGTATTGTGCCCAGGCGCAAGAGGGGAATAGCTCCAATGATGTTACGGGCGATCAAAATACCTCCTAATGGCCTGAAGAACATACCGGTCAATAATGCAAGGGAACCGAGTGTAGCTGCCAGGGCCAGTGGTAGGCCGTATTGAAAAGACAGGTATACGGCGATCCATGCAGCGATTGCATTGCCAAGACCGAAGGTTCCCATGTGCGAGAGCCCCAATGTCCATACCGAAGGGGAGCGTACTCCCGCTCCAAGGGTAATGTTTTTGGTCTCTGGTTTCACATGCCCATCGCGCACAAAGAGCCAGGTGATGATCGATAAGATACCCAGAATGCCCCAGATGAGAAAAGAGCCACGCCAACCAAAGAGAGATAGGAGGTAGGGAGTAACCAGGAGTCCCATTGCTGAGCCAATCTGCACAGATCCGCCATACAGGCCTTGCCCCAGTGAAGAATGCCTACCCAGGCTTGCGGCTACTCCAGCTCCCGCTACGAAAGCGGCTCCCGAACCAAGACCGACTATGAAACGACATGCGAGTACCCAGACAATGTTGGGGAAGAGCGGTAATAATAGGCCTCCAAGCACCAGGATGATGGAAGAGCCAATGAGTACAGGGCGCTGACCATAGCGATCTGCCAGTATGCCCGCCGGGATATACATAACGGCCAGGCCTAAAAATAGGAATGTCGAGAATAGGCCAGCCTGGCCGCTATTGATGTGTATATCGGTAATGAGAGTGGGGATCAATGGACCGAAGTTCGTGTAGTGAACGGCCACAAGTACCGAGGTCAGGCAACTCGCAAAAATGCGCACAGGAATACTACTGGGAGGCCTGCTCTGCGCAGGTATTTCAGGTCCGCTTACTGCAAAGATAGAGGAAGATTGTCGGGGCATGCGAAACTTGCTCCTTCGATGAACGTCTTTCTTTTCTAAAACACTACGTGTAAAGAAGAGATATGGCGATAAATTGACATAATCTTAAGATATGCTAAAGAAATGCCATAATTTCAGAAAGGCAAAGGATTTGCCATGAATTTTCCTGTAGTTGTTGGTTTGCCACAGGTAATCCTGTTTCTACTAGCTGTGCTAGGAATTGGGCTCCTGATATCAACGGCGATGGGGATAAGTGGGCGGCGTTCAGGGAGGTACTGGGGTGATGAAGATGAAGAGGATGCAAGGAAGTTTGGCCGGCACCATAGATATCGCCGCCGCTTGCCAATCGGGCGAGGTATACTTGGCCTCGTTCTCGTGCTTTTGGCACTCTCGCTGCTCTGGTTAACCCTGTTGGTACAAACCTACCTTGGTCTTACAAGTGATATCAAAGTTGCTCGCGTTCATGCCACGCCGGTAGCGAACGCTGATCACCTTATGAGCGTCGAATTAATACTCTATGATCAAAATGGGCATCAGACCTCAGATCAAACTTACCTTGTGAAGGGTGATGACTGGCGGTTAGAGGGAGATATCATCAAATTTCCTACATGGCTAAACATCCTCGGGTTGCATTCTGGTTATAAGTTGACGCGCATGGAAGGGCGCTACGAAGACCCCAACCTTGAGAGGAGTAATCTTCCCACCGTCATCCCGCTCAATGGTGGAGATGATAATTTCTTCAAGACAGTGCAGGAGCAGGCATGGGTATCTCCGGTGGTAGAGGCAGCCTACGGCAGTGGTACCTTTTTGCGGGCCGATGGGAAGACGTATGATGTTCTGGCCTCTCAAACTGGACTTTACGCGAAACCAGTCAAATAGCCAGCTTGTGTCAGAACACATAGTATGCCCGCTTGCAATTCGCCCTGCTGATCAGGCCAGGTGTAGTAATTGCTGTAAAGCCTCAACTGTCCTGACCCAGGCATCTGAGTAGGTGTTGATCAGCACGAAATGATCAGCACCTTTCAACTCTATAAGCGTTACCGGGTCACCTGCAGCTCTTGCCGCCTGAGTATATACCTCGCTCACCTCAAAGGGAACCCTGTCGTCTTCAGTCCCGTGAATCAGTACCTGGGGGATTCCCAGTGGGAGTAGAGCCGCGGGAGAAGCGGCTGCGTAGCGTTCGGGGACATCGTTGAAACTGCCACCGAGTAGCTCCTGAGCTGCACCGCTTCCCAGGTTGAGTCTCCACGCCATTTCCAGGTCGACTACACCGGCGTGGCTGATAGCTCCGGTCAGTGCCAATGGCGCACTGGTGTTCGCCAGAACGCTATCTCGGGCTATACGGGGTCGTGCGGCCAGCCACAATGCCAGGTGTCCTCCGGCCGAGTGACCAAGCGACACGACTCGCTGCAAATCCAGGGAATAGCCGGGGGCAATGGTCTGTAAGTAGTCCGCGGCCATCGCCACATCTAAAAGCGTGGTTGGCCAGCCTCCATTTGTATCGCCCACGCGCCGGTACTCAATGTTCCAGGCAGCGATGCCTCGATTGGCAAGGTCCTCAGCCATGCTTGTCATCAGCGAATAACTAAATGGTGCGCGCCAGAAACCACCGTGAATCAGGATGACGGTGGGGAAAAGGCCCGGACTACCAGGCAGGTGCAGTTCACCGAATTGCACTGCTTCACGTCCATATGCCAGGCGTACGGTTCTACTAAGAGGAGGTTGAGATAGAGTGTTTTCTTCGTCGCCTGGTGAATGCGAACTCGTCGTCATTTTTCCGTTTCCTTTAACAACTCCAGGGAATCGTGGTCACACTGTTGTTTGTCGAGAAAGAGATTGAGCCTGCAAGCGGACAGGCCCTGGGTAAAAAGATAGTGACCGTTTGTTGCTGTCCTGGAGATAGTATACCTTCTGGAGGGCTGAAATTGGTATTGGCACCGCTGCCCGAGGCGGACCATTGCAGGCTGCCCTGATAATTTTGTGATAACAGCAAGGTGGCCGTGCAGGTATAATGGCTCCCTTGTTTCAAACAATCTTGGCTTAACTGGAAACTTGATGGCGTCACGTTCAGCACCGAAAAGGGTATGGGTGTTGGAGTTGCAGTAGGTGAGGATATCGCAGTGGGTGCTGCCTTTGAGACGGGTGTAGGTTCAGGTGTGGGGGTCGATGTTGCAGTTGGTGTCAACATATGAGTTGGAGTTGGCGAAGCAGTAGGTATATGTTTGTGCGAAATAGCAGTGGGGCGGGATTGTGGTGAGTAGGTAGATGGTAATTTAAAGAACAAGAGGCTGGAAGTGATAACTAATAGAACTACTAACAATCCCAGTGCTATGGCCCAGGCAAGTCCCCAGACTCGCTTGTTTCCCGCAGGAGCATGTCTTACAAGATTGCTATGGGACATTGGTGCTACAATGCTGGCGACTTTATCGGTGGTATCTGTGAGTAATGTAGCTCCTGGTCCTGCTGAAGAGTGTGCGACTGGTGTCTCTTGTTGTGGATGTGATCCGCCAGGTTGGAATAAGCTCGATGCTTGTATGTCTGGACCTACTTCATCTGCATGAGATTTCGCTTGGTCATCTTCCTTGTTATCTTCCTCCCGGTGACTTTGGATCATGGGGATGGCGAGAGGCGCAGTTTCCCTTTTTGATAGGAGTTCGCTACCTTTCTGATTTTCTTGAGGCTCATCGATGTGCTGTGTTTCTGTGTTCCTTTTTTTGGTGACAAGCCATGGAGGCGAAGTTGCCATGTTTGCGGCGTGTCGAGGAGGTATGACACCTCGCGGTTGAACCGATGTGGATGAACTTAATGCTGTAACGAAGTCCTTTGTAGAGGGATAACGATGATCGCTTTTTTTCTGTAAAGCCTTGAGGATTACCTCTTCGCAGGAGAACGGCAACAGTAAATTGTGTTGCGTAGGAGCGATAGCTTGTTCCGCAGTATGTTTTTCCTTGAACCCGGCGTAGTCTGTGTTGATAAAAGGAACCTGTCCGGTCAGAAGTTCGTAGGCAATACACCCCAGAGCATATTGATCGCTTTCCTTATTCATCCGGCCAAGAAATTGTTCAGGCGCCATATATGGAAAGCTACTGCTATTGTGATCATGTTCTGTATCGAAGGTATCTTGCAGGGACACGACACTAAAATCAGTCAGGAGCACATCTCCCGTATCACTAAAGAGAATGTTCTCGGGTTTGAGATTTCCGTGGAGAATATTCATCTGATGAGTATATTGCAGAACTTGTCCTACCATACGAAGGATAGCGAGCGATTCCTGAATGGGGAGTAGCTGGGAAGATTGTGAGTCAAGGAGATTACGCAGGGAGCCTTTTGTAGCATAGGGTGTGACATAGTATGGTACATTCTCGAAGATGCCGGCATCGAGTATGGGAAGAATATGTGCGTGCTTGATCTTTTTCAGAAGCTGGACTTCTTGAAGGAATAATTCGCGTTTCTGTTTGGATACCTGCTCTCTGTGGAAGAGTTTGATGACAAGACTGTGTTGTACACGGAGTGAATGTTCGGCCAGGAAGATGCTACTGGTTGGGCTGCTACTAATTTCAGCACCTATATGGTAGTTACCAATGCGTTTTCCTTGAGAAATGATATACTCGCTTAACACAATAACAGCCTCGTGATGTAATATGGGTGAGGTACATATTTGAGCACCGTTCACAGTATAACGGTCTTTGTTTGTACATGTCAACGGAATAACGTATATGGCTACTCATATCTACTGTAGGAGGCTCTATGCGCCTACCACCGTACTTCTATTACAGGAGCTCTACTATTATGTCGGACTACCTCGACCTTTACGATTACCGCATTCGTGTCGCCGCTATGTATCGAGAGAGGAACCAGGCAATCCTATCAGGCGCGGATCCCGTCGCTGCCTGGGAGCGTTTCCGTGCGGTCAGGGATGATTTGTTCGCGCATCATCCACAATCTGCCCTGGATGATGCGCAGCGCAGTACATTCCAGGGGTTACCTTACTTTGCATATAACGCAGAAATGCGCTTTATCGTCGATATTGATACGAACGTTGAACCTATCCGTTTAAGTGTAGCAATGAATGGTGATGAATCTATGGCGATGACCACTGTAGGGCGTATGCATTTCGTTGTTGAAGGAGAGGCGGTTTCGCTCTCAATCTATTGGCTCGAAGTATACGGAGGTGGTCTGTTCCTTCCGTTCCGAGATGCGACCTGTCCTGTGGAGAGTTATGGTGGAGGGCGCTACCTCTTTGATACTATTAAAGGGAGCGATTTCCTGACGGCTCCAGGTGAAAGAGATAAGAGCCGTATCATACTCGATTTCAACTACGCCTACAATCCATCGTGTGCCTACAATGACCGCTGGATTTGCCCTCTAGCCCCCATAGAGAACCGCCTTGTGGTGCCAATTCGTGCAGGGGAAAAGAAGCAGCAACTGGCGTTAAGGAGCGCTGCATGAGCATCGTTGCAGGCCGTTCAGTTCATAGTAACTCTACCAATTTCGGTAGGGCGAGCCCTGCTTTTTCGGCGATCGCCACGTCCGCGGACGAGTCTAGGGATGTCGGTTGCAGGTTGATAATAATCAAAGGCACATTGCGGTTCAGAGCCAGGCGCGGCAGCATAGCAGCTGGCATAACCTTGAGGGATGAGCCGACGACTAGAAACAGGTCACATGCCGCGGCCAGTTCTTTGGCACGAGTGAGTTCCGTCTCTGGCACGCGCTGACCGAACAAGATTGTTGCTGCTTTGAGAAAGCCGCCACAGGCAGGGCAAAGTGGATCAACCTCACCTGCATCGATGCGTTCCTGCAGTTCAGTAATGGAGGAGCGTGCACCGCAGATAGTGCAGGCTGCAGCTCGCGAGGTACCATGTAGTTCGATGACGCGCTCTGCGCTGTTGCCTGCATCCTGGTGCAGGCCATCAAAATTCTGCGTGATGACACCGAGCAATAATCCTCTACGTTCTAAATTGGCTAGAGCGCGATGGGCTGCATTGGGGCGCGCCTCTTTTACCCTAGGAGAAAGTTGGCGGCGTGTATGCCAGTAGTGCTGGCGCGCCTCAGGTTTATTGATAAAATCGCGATAGCTAACGGGTGGTTGAAGCTGCCAGATTGAGCCGGGGCTGCGAAAATCGGGAATGCCCGATTCGGTGCTGATGCCGGCACCCGTCAGCGCTACAATTTGCTTTGCCTGTTGCAGCAGTTCCGCTGCATCAAGGAGTTGTTCCTGGAGGGTAAGCGTTGACATGTATAATGATTGTCCGAACTAGGTGAATAGCTATACTTGTCCCTGTACGGTATAAGTATAGCCTGTAAGCGAAGGAGCGTGCAAGGAACAACTTCGGAAGAAACCTGCATTTAATGCGATTAGTTTCCCATGGTATGGAAAACACTTCCTAATTTTTCCGCCCAGGCTACAAGCTGTTCATCAGCCATGAAGTCAGCAATGCATTGTAGGCCAAGCGGCAGACCATTTTCGGCCCTTCCAGCTGGCAGGGTGATTGTGGGTAAGCCCGCATATGACCAGGGTAGATTCATTGCCGGGTTACCCGTCGTATCTATACCTTCAGGTGCTGGACCCGGGGCGGCTGGTGCGACCCATAGATCTATAGCATTTTGCGACATAAGCACCTGGAGCTTGGCACGTACAAGTGCTCGAGCTGTGCGTGCGGTGGCTAATACTTCAGTGTCCACTTGCTGTCCTTCGCGAATCGCTGCTACAGTTCGTGGCCGGTAGAGCGTTTCGTACTCAGCAAACCAGCTGGCATGAACCTGCGCCATCTCCGCGAAAACCAACTGCCTATCGCGCTGATTAATCGTATCAATGTCGCTCATCGCCTTGATCCGCCTCACTGTATAGCCTGCCTGTTCCAGCATAGACAGCTGCTTTTCAAAAGCGGCCAGTCCTTCTGGAGAGGCCTGTGCAAGGTAGGGGCCATCTGGTACTCCTAAAACGGGTAAGGCATGCGTTTTTACAGTCAGCCAGCCTCTGCACAGCAAAGGGGCTACGAGGGCAATACCTGCAACATCCGCGGTAAAAAACCCGATGGTATCGAGCGACGGGGAACAGAACACCATGCCGTCGGTCGAAATACGGCCATAACTTGGTTTGAAGCCAACGACGCCACAAAAGGCCGCGGGACGAATAACAGAACCTACTGTCTGCGTTCCCAGGGCCAGGGGACAGAAACCAGCCGCTACGGCGGCAGCCGAACCACTGCTCGAGCCACCAGGAGTATGAGCAAGGTTGCATGGATTGCGCGTCGGCCCGGGTTCAAACCAGGCAAATTCAGTAGATACAGTCTTTCCAAGGATGATTGCGCCAGCGGTAAGCAATGCGCTCACACTGGCCGCTTCTGGCCCTGCAAACAAATGTGCTGGCAGTTGTGATCCTGCGTGAGTAGGGAAACCATCAACATTGAAGAGGTCTTTGACGCCGAAAGGTATGCCATACAATGTTGGTCGAGTAGAGGGATCGGGAAAACGTTCTTGTAATGCTTTTGCTTCACTAATCAGGCGAGCGCGCCGTCCTGCTTCAGGAAGGAGAGCATGAATGTGTGGTTCATGAGCGTCGATGCGCTTGCACGTGTCCTCAATAAAGGCGAGGAGATCAAGCTGATTTGAACGCAAAGCATGAGCAGTCGCTGAAAGTGGTACTGGCAAAAACAAGCACGTCATCCCCTTTCTCTTTATTACAGGATATAGTATCATACTCTCCACGACTTTAGAATTGGCTTAGTATCTCTATTGTTGACTTGCCTCTTTTCAAAATGAGTGAGTATGATCAAAGACGTTAGACTGAACCTCTAAAGCCACGCTGCAATAGTGAAGCAAGAGGCTACCTGAGGATCAATGTCTGTTGATAGGGTACTATTGGTGAGTAATATGCCTTCAAACGATGGTCCGGTGGGAACAACGAGATCTAATCATGAAGTGTCCTGGTTGGCTCCTGCAGAAAAGGGAGAGAGCAGCACTAACTCTGCTGATAATGAGCCGCTGTTCGAAAATCCCTTTTCCATTGAAGACTTGCAGGTCTTTGATGACGCGACCATGCAACGAATGCTTGGCTCTAGCGGTTTTGGTCTGACACTCGAAGACGTGGCCTGGAGCCTGCATGGCGCTTCTAAACCATTAGTGAGGCGTGTCAGTCATAATGTCTCTACTGAGCAGAGGGCGCACTTTCAGCAAGAGTTAAAGCGTGCATTGCGACCCGATGAGGTGAAAGCTGCTCGCCAGCGTGTTCTTGATCGCCTTTTCTGGGAGTTGACGTACTGGAAAATGCCAAATTTATACGAAGAGCTGACTGAGGGGGAGCAGCTCCATCCTGGTATTTTTCAGCGATTAGCACCCGATATACGGGGGAAAATAGTGCTTGACGCCGGCGCAGGGAGTGGGCGCGCTTCACTCGAGTGCTTGCGGAAAGGGGCAAAGCTGGTCTATGCGGTAGAACCTTCTCCCGGGTTACTGCATATTTTAGAGCAGAAGATAGGGAGCCAGCCCGCGTGCAGCCGCATCGTGCCATATCAAGGACGCTTCGACCATATTCCTTTAGGAGATGATAGTGTTGATCTGTCACTTTCCTGCTCCGCCTTTACTGCTGAGCCGGAACAGGGTGGAGAACCGGGCCTGGCAGAACTCAAACGTGTGACAAAAGCAGGAGGGAAAATAGTATTCATCTGGCCGCGGAGCGAGGACTATTCCTGGTTAGTGGCACATGGCTTTCACTATGTCTCCTTGCCAATACACCAGGAGATGACGGTACATTTTCGCTCCCTGCAGAGTGCCATCCGTTGTGCGCGTCTTTTTTATGCCCATAACAAAGCCGTTCTTCGCCACCTGTTGAAAACTCGCAAACCAGAGGTTCCCTTCTCGGTGTTAGGTTTTAACCCACCGCGTGATTATTGTTGGATTACTGTGGATAAAGGACAAAATAGCCGTTTTGTCCCTGACTTGTGAAAGGAATTGAACGTATGACCACGAACGTACAATCGGCGGAGCAGAAAAGTTGGGCTGAAACTCCACCCAACAGCCCTCCCATCAGGCATGCAATCGGCGAAATTGTTGAAAATCAAACATGGCTCGATAAGCTGGCTAATCCAATTCAGCAATGGCTGCTACGCTTTTTTGGCCAACCTGGCCAGCCTAACCGCAAAGTGAAAGATATTTTGAATGGTACGTGGCTTGGGCATCCTGTACACCCGGTGTTGACCGATATACCTATCGGGGCGTGGAGCGGGACGATGCTGCTCGACCTGGTCTCGCTCAATGATGATAGCAAGGGGTTGGCGAATGGAGCAGACCTTTCATTAGCGATCGGTTTGCTGGGCGCTACAGGTGCGGCCGTCACCGGTGTAACTGATTGGAGCGACCTGGATGGCACTGACCGGCGTGTTGGCTTCATGCATGGATTGCTCAACGGCAGCATAACGGTGATGTATCTTGTCTCTCTGATATTGAGGCGTACAGGGCAGCGACGTGCAGGTATTGCCTGGTCAACCGCGGGCTACCTGGCATCACTTTTCTCCGCTTACCTAGGTGGAGAGTTGGTTTTTGCCAAGGGTATTGGCGTGAACCATGAAGCGTGGGAAGGCGGCTCGGATGACTTTGTGGCGGTTATGAACGCGCAGGACCTGGTGGAAGGGAAGCTCACGCGTGTTGATGCGTCGGGCATACCGGCTGTTTTGTTGAAGAAGGGTAAGTCAATCTACGCGATTGGCGCTATCTGTACGCACCTGGGTGGTCCCCTGGATGAAGGAGAGGTTCACGACGGCGTTGTACAATGCCCCTGGCATGGTTCATGCTTCCGCATGCAAGATGGAAGTGTCGTCAATGGACCGGCCGTCTATGCTGAGCCGGCCTTTGATGTGCGGGTGCGCGATGGAAAAATTGAACTGCGTCGCCTTGAGCATGCATAAGGTAGTCTTGAAAAAAAGATACTTCTCGTAGGAGCGCAATCCTTGCGCTCCTGATTTTTATGTTATATTACTGGCATAACTCTGCGATTGCGAAAGAAGCGAATGAGCATATATATTAGGAGAGCGCATAATGATCGACCTGGATGCACCTATCAAAGAAGTAACGGTCTATGCAGACCGCGCCCTTGTTACTCGCCAGGGGAGTATCAACCTGGAAGCGGGCGAGCACGAGCTACGAGTGAATAATCTTCCCCAGTTGTTGCGCGACTCGTTGCGGGCAGCTGGACAGGGACCTCAAGGAACAAGGATTCTCAATGTGGATATTGCCACAGCTTACTACAGCCGTCCGCCAGAAAGCGAACTAGAGACGCTCCAGCATGAATTGGAACTGCTGCAGCAGAATAAACAATTATTGGAGGCACGGCAGGGAGCGCTGAACGATCGCCGCAAGTGGCTTCGCGCGCTGGGTGAGCAATCCAGGGATTTCGCCAAGGGGCTGGCACAGGGCCAGATGAAACCACAAGATTGTGCCGACTTCTTTCGTTTCACTGCCGAACAGGCTTTGCAAGATGCTGAAGCTGCACAGAGCCTGGATGTACAAATGAAACAAGTTCAGGGGGAAATCGATGCGAAATTGCGCGAGCTGGCTCGCAAACAGGGGAGTAGCGACCCTGATCGCCTCGCAGCTCTTATAACGATTGAACTGGCACAGGCGGGAGAGTTTTCACTGGAACTCTCCTACCTGGTAATGGGAGCTTCCTGGCATCCACAATATGATGTGCGCGTGCAGAAGACAGACGAGCAGAAAGAGGGAGAGGTCGAACTGACCTATGTTGGTGTGGTGCAGCAATCTACTAGCGAGCGCTGGGAGAATGTTGGCCTTGCCCTCTCTACAGCTCGTCCCAGCCTGGCTGCTGTGCTACCCGAGTTGGAACCCTGGTACTTGAATGTATATACACCTCCCCCTGTGTTGCGTGCACCAGTGTACACCGCGAACGCGCAAGGCACTCCAAAAATGGCTAGAGCTATGATTGCTGGCCAACCGCTTGCTGCGTCCGCAGAAATGGCCTTGCCGGAAGCGATGAATGAAATGGATGAGGAGGAGGCGCAGGCTTCGTATTCGGTAGCTGCTAACGTCGCTACCGCGGCTGTCGAGCAGACGGGAACGGCCCTCATATTCCGCGCGGGTCGTTCTGTGGATATTCCTTCAGATAACTCGCCGCACAAGACAACCATAGCGCATAATAACCTGCCCTGTACGTTCGATTATGTGAGCGCGCCTGTGCTGGATGAACACGTTCACCTGCGAGCGACCATCCATAATAGCACTGAAACTATGTTCCTGCGTGGAGACGCCAGTATCTTTCTGAGCGGTGAATACGTAGGCACGACCATGGTGGAGACTACGGCTCCTTCAGAAACATTCAAGGTGTTCCTGGGGATTGACGATGGAATCAAGGTGAAACGGGAGCTCATAGAGCGCAGCGTTGACAAAGGAAGCCTCTTGCAAGGAGGCATCCGCCGTACCACCTACGCTTACCGGCTAACGGTACATAACTATGCTCCTGCAGCTAGAAATGTTGTTATCCGTGATCACCTCCCTGTTTCTCAGCACGAACGCGTCAAGGTAAAGGTACTCAGCGTCCAACCTCCTGCGAAAGAGCGTAGCAAGCTCGAGTTGTTGACCTGGGAGTTTACTATGGCTCGTGATGCTGAACAACAGATCGAGTATCGTTTTACGGTGGAGCAACCGCAGGACGTAAGGCTCATTGGATTGAAATAACAAGAATGGTAGAACGCTTGTAATCGCTGAGCCTTTCCTGGAAATCATTGCATACAAACGAGAACCCCTTGTGATCGATGACATCGAACCTCAATTTGTGCTACACTGCTGATAGTGATGTACGTTTACAGATTGGCCATTGACGCCATACTCTACAAGAGGCAGGGTCACGCTGTTCGTTTTCAGCAAATATTGGAGCTGTATATTTTATGACAGAAACTGTTGACAAAGCAAAACACCATAGTACGGTTGGCAAAGCGACACGCCGCCAGGATGGTGCCGACAAAGTAAAGGGTCGCACGCGCTTCGCAGGGGATCTACCGTTAGCCGGTCTTTTGCATGCTCGGCTGGTCCGCAGTCCTTATGCACATGCCAGGATAGTCAATATCGATACTTCTGCCGCGTTAGCAGTGCCAGGGGTCAAGGCTGTGTATACTGGAGAGACGCTCTGGATGGCGAAACGTGACAGCAGTTCGCGTTCACAGGCGCCACTCGCGCGACATGAAGTATTGTGGTGTGGACATCCCGTCGCAATCGTTCTTGCTGAGACGGAGGCCGCAGCTGAAGACGGTGCGGCTGCGGTGGATGTCGACTATGACCTTTTACCACCTGTGCTGGATCCAGTAGCGGCAATGAAGCCGGATTCCCCATTGGCACGGACGCGCAAGGAAGGCGAGGTATCTGAGATTGCTGGAGGAGGTGCTCATGCATCTGTCTCAAAAGACGAAGAGGAAGAGGCAGATGAAGATCTTTCGCAGAATGTCAGCGATAAAGCGCACTTCCGCGCAGGTAACATGGAAGAGGGATGGCACGAGGCCGAGGTAGTGGTGGAGCATACCTATAAAACCAGCTTTGTGCACCAATCGTATATAGAACCCCAGTCAATTACTGTTGCTCCTGGCGCTCCTGGTCAACCGATGACTATCTGGGCCAGTTCACAGGGTATGTTCGCGGTACGCACGGATGTTTCCCAGGCTCTTGACGTGGCAGAACGGCAGATCCGTGTCGAATCTGTGCCGATCGGCGGGGCCTTTGGAGGGAAATTTGGCCTGATAGAGCCTTTAGCCGCTGCTGCTGCCTCTGCTGCACGCAGGCCGGTACGTCTTGTTTATACTCGCGAGGATGATCTGCTGGCCGGCAATCCAGCGCCCCAGTCGATCATTCGCTTAAAACTAGGGGCGAAGCGCGATGGTACATTGGTGGCGATGGAGGGAAAAGTCATTTTTGATTCAGGGGCTTACGCCGGTTCAGCTGTTTTCCTGGGTGGCTTAATTCTTGGCAGTACCTATCGCTGTCCTAACATTGACTTTCGTTGCTACGAAGTGCTGACCAATAAGGTCAGTGTTGGAGCCTATCGAGCTCCAGGTGCGCCACAGGCAACCTTCGCGCTGGAATCGGCAGTCGATGAATTGTGCCGGGGATTACAGATCGACCCGGTAGCCTTCCGCCAGAAGAATGGTCTGAAGGAGGGGGACCCGACGCTGGATCACCGTCAGTGGCCGCGTATTGGCCTGCTAGAGTGCCTGGAGAAAGTGCAAGAGCACCCGCTGTGGGCGAATCGCCAGCAACAGAAGACTGCCCTTGCAGACCTGGAGGGTTGGAAGATTGGCATTGGCCTGGCTGTGGGAGGCTGGCCAGGTGGCACTGAGCCGACAGCCGCCGCCTGCCGCCTGGAGGCCGATGGTTCGATTACGGTGATTGTTGGCACTGTAGATCTCACCGGTTCTGATACCTCGCTGTCACTCATCGCGGCTGAAGGGCTGGGGATGTCATCTGAGACGGTGAACGTCGTACATGATAATACCGATACCATGCCGTACAGTGGTGGTACCGGCGGGAGTAAGACGACCTATTCGATGGGGCCTGCCGTCCTTGCCGCCGCACAGGATGCCCGCAACCAGATACTGAGCATCGCCTCTGAAATGCTGGAGGCGGCAGTTGGAGACCTGGAGATCGAGGGAGACAAGGTTGTGGTGCGTGGAACGCCCACCAGGAACGTCGAACTGAGCCAAATCGCTGGCGAATCGATGCGTTTCGCCGGTCGGTACGCGCCGGTGTATGGACGTGGACGCGCTGCCGTCAGGCAGAGTTCGCCCATGTACGCGGCTCATCTAGCGAAGGTCGCAGTTGACCCGGAGACGGGCGAGGTGCGCGTGCTTGATTATGTCGCTGTGCAGGATGTTGGTTTTGCCATTAATCCAGCGGAGGTAGAAGGGCAGATCACTGGTGGTGTCACACAGGGTCTTGGCTGGGCGCTTTTTGAAGGTCTTGTTTACGACGAGAACGGCCAGGCACTGACCGGGACCTGGATGGATTACGCCTTGCCCCATATCCAGGATGTGCCGAATATTACACCGGTTCTTGTGGAAATTCCCTCCTCGCTAGGACCATTTGGAGCGAAAGGTGTGGGTGAGCCGCCGGTCGTTCCGGTGGGTGCGGCGATAGCTAATGCCGTCTTTGACGCAGTAGGGGTTCGCATGACGAAGTTACCGATCACGTCGGAACGCTTATTCGAGGCAATACATTAAGACGGAGCGTCTTAAGCATGAGGGGAGGGCTGAACTGTGATAGAGTTTGCCCTCCCCTCGTGCTGCACTTGTCGCACTTGTCGCACTTGTCGCAGTTGCAACAGATGTAGCAGGTGTGATCTTTTCATAGGAGGCAAGAGGCCTGTCCTCTAAGTTAGAGTAATTATCCTGGCAAATGTGATATACTTATGACAGGTTTTCCGCATCACTTCAACTTAATATCTTGTGCCCGTAGTTGTTGTTCTAAACACTAATGGCCACTGACTACGTCAAGGATAAACGGGTACGTCCGCGGGCGTAATCTCTGACCTTAGAAAGTGTGAATGTGATGATACCAAACGATTCCTCTTCTCAAATCGAGACCTCGACGAAGCATGAAACCGCGCCGCTTGAGCAGATCGACAACGATGTTACTCCCCCTATTGGCGTAACTCCACCTCAAATACTGGCGCAAGACGCAGCAGCGGGCAGGCGTGGCGCTGCCTGGCGTCTTTTGTACTGGATCATGGAGAACGATCCACGAGCTGTGGTGGCAGTTTCCTCGCTGGATGATGATCGCCTGGCACAGCACCTTCTGGAGTTTATTGCCACGGGTACATGGGCGGGGAAACCTTTCGTGGTCCCTCCGCCGCTGCGCTCTTCCCATGCCAGGAATCGCCTCAGAACGCTCTTTATGCCGGGAGCTGGTATTGACCCGGGGCGCACCGAACGTATCTTATTAAAGGCGATACATGATAAGCGTCCGTTGGTTCGCGAGACAGCCGCCTATACTCTCGGTATTTTTGGCAGCCCTGTTGCCACGTCTGAACTGAAAGAAGCGTTGCGCGATCCCGTGCAATCCGTCAGGTTGCAGGCAGCAAAGGCCCTGGGACGTGTTGGCGATCCAACGGCAGTGCCAGCGCTTATCGGTGCCCTTCGCGGCGCTGATGAGCAGATGGGCAGCCAGATTTTTAACTCCCTGGTGCGACTGGGCCAGCTGGCAGTTCCCGCGCTTGTGGAAGCGAGTAGCAGCAATTCAGCCTGGATACGCTGGCATTGCGTGCGCGCGCTGGGTGGGATTAAAGACAACCGGGCGTTACCTGTGCTGGTCCGCGCGCTCAGCGATACCGATCACTCTGTTGCCTGGATGGGTGCCAAGGGGTTGATACACTTTGGCAAGAAAAGTATCGGGCCTGTGTTGCGGATACTCACTACGACAGAAATGACTCCCTGGTTGGTTGAGACGGCGTCGTTTGTTCTATCAAACCAATCCAACTACAATCCTAAATTGAAGCCCTATCTTGATCCTGTCGTTCAGCAAATGCGCAGCGTTGGCTTTCGCGTTGCTACTCCGCAGAGCGCGCAAAAAGCCCTTTCGCGCCTGATTGCTGATGGTTTGATAGAACCATAGTAAGTGTTGATGTTGTCCATGGTCTCTCTACGAGGACCATGGACGACGCAGGGCGTTGTCTTACGTCGCTTTACGCGAATGCCCCACCATATTTCTACGAAGTTTCCTGTCCGATTCCCCATGCTTAAGGCTAAGCCTGCTGCCTGTCCCTAATCAATTTAGCTCTTCTTAAAGATACTTAAAGGCAAATAAGCCGACACGATCCAGTTGGGTGCATCCACAATTTCGCTGATCTTTAAATCTACCGCAGCGCCACACAGACAATAAGCTTGTTCGCGTGTCATGTGATACTCTGAGGACAGGTGATCGATCATATAGCGTATTGCCTGCTGGGAATCCTTGAAGAGATCAGGGCCATGCGCAGTGGTGACGAAGTAGCCAGCCTCATCGGCAACCGTGAGCTTTTTCCCCGGCGGCGTAATGAAACGCAGTTCGGGGATGTTCGCCCCCTTCTGCAAGGTCAAGGTCAAGGTCACTGTCATCAGCGTTTCAATGCCTGTGCCATTGACCTCGCCGTCGCCTTGTGCAGAGTGGCAGTCGCCACAGGAGAAGAGTGCACCGGGCACCAGGACTGGAAAAAAAGCTTTTGAGCCAGGGGTCAGGTGGCGGATGTCAATATTGCCAGCATTTTCGCGGGGCGGGATAGTTGTAAAGCGTCCTGCCTCACGCGGCGCAACGCCCATCACCCCGCAGAATGGCTCATAGGGAATGTGTATGTCGGGTCTAAATTCGCAGGAGGTTTCACCCAGTTTGTAGTGGTGCAAATATGGCTCTGTAAATTCCTCACCTAGTAAGCCAAAGTTGGGAATGACCGCATTCCAGCCCCATCCCTTATGCTTGATGCTGATGATTTCGACTACCAGGGCATCGCCGGGTTCCGCGCCCTCCACATACACCGGGCCAGTGAGTGGATGAATGAAGGCGAAATCCAGCGTGCTAATCACTTCTGATGTCGAATGAGGTTGGATTTGTTGAGCTGAAGCTTCGAGCGTCTCGAAGACAACTGTATCACCAGGTTGGATGTGTACACGAGGTGGCAGGGTGTTGTCCCAAAAGGCATGAGGTTGAGTGTCGTCGAGGTGGTGTGTGGCCATGAGTTACTCCTTTCAATTCAAAGACACTGTTCAGTATTTTGTAATTGTATGCTGTTTTGTGCTTTAGATCAAATGAGTACTACTTCTTATACTATTGCCTTTCTGCCATGATGTCCCTTCATGTCTGTGGAGGAACCGCAGGCATCAGATGGTACTGCATTTTGAGGGCGAGAATGCGGATCACAGACTCATCAATGCGTTCCTTGGAGAGAGTTTCGTGCTGGATTGCTTGCTTGATCGCCTTAAAATCGGCCCTCAGTTCAGGTACGCCGGAGGCTCCAAGAATCATGTCGTCGCCAGCTTTGATCGCGAGCACTGCTGCCTCAGGGAAGCTCCAGGTCGGATAGATGCCCGCCATGAAGAGCGAATCTGTCAACACTACCCCATCATAGCCCAGTTGCTGGCGCAACACTTTCGTGATGAGCGTGTACGAGAGCTCAGCTGGCATCACCGGATCAATCGCTGGCATTAAGAGATCGGTTGTCATAATCATCCCTGGATGCAGAAAAGGATTTTTCGAATGGATAAAGGCTTTATAGGGAGCAAGTTCTACCGCGTTGATTTCTTCCTTGGAGCGAGTAATGATTGGAAGGGCGAAATGAGCATCCACCTGGGCAGCACCAAGACCAGGAAAGTGCTTGAGGCAAGCGATCTCTCCGGCTTGTTGCATGGCATTGAGGTAGGCACCAGCTAAGGTCGTCACTTGCTGGGTTGTACTGCCAAAGGTGCGCCATACCTGATCTGGCCCGTTAATCACGGCGACGTCCACGTCAGGGGCGATATCCGCGTTGAGCCCAAGAGCCAGCAAGTCATGAGCGGTCTTCGCGCCCTCATGGGTGGCCACATGAGCATCCCCAGTATCAGAAATTTCTGTTGCTCCCGGACGAGGGGGGTAAATATTGCTCAGGCGGTCAGTGGTTCCGCCCTCTTCATCGGTTGAGATAAGAAGAGGAAACGTCGCATGTTTTTGCATTTCGGCAATGTCATGGCGGGTCTGGTCAAAGGTCTCCATCTGCCACTGGTAGAGAATAACCCCACCAACATGGAACTGCTCAATGGTCTGTTCGAGGTCGGTGGAGTAGGTCGAATGGCTGTTTTGCACCATGAAGAGTTGCCCGATCTCCTCATCGAGGGTCATGCGCGAGACATACAGGCTTGCCAGTTGCTTGTAGGACATGCGTTTGACCAGGTGGTGGATCTCATCAAGCTGGAAGGAATTGAGCAGTTGCTGGACGAAAGGACCTCTGGTTACATTGAGATGGTTTGCAGATGGGGAGAGTGTTCCGCTTCCATCTCTTTCAAGCAGAAGAGAGACGACCAGCAGGGTCAGCATGAGAAGGAGGATCCCTTTGAGACGAAGTGAGCGAGATTGTGACATAAGCTTCAGGGTTATTGTCATACAAGCTCCTTATATATGTTTTCACCTCTCATTGTACATGGTAATATAGCCCATATCAATTGGGCATATTACTAGCAGTTAATGAGTAGCTATGCATCACAAATTTGTAACCATTCTAATTATTTTAAAGTAATGCATAGATATTTTGTGTAATATGTGCTTTACTGTTAGGGGGAAATATTTCACTTTTCATCAGCGTGGAAGCTACGACTCTTGTAACTGAGCTGTTCATAACACTGAATCATATCGGTTTTTTTCGATTAGACATAAAACTCATCAATCTTTGAAAGAGGCAGCATTGTGGAGAAAACCATTTTTGGTTCCCTAAAGAACAACAGGATGATGAGGTCGAGATGAAGGTTACTCATGATACGCGCACCCAACCTGAAACGGGGATGCAATCCGATGACGATTCTACTGAGGACCGCGATACAGGAGAATCGCAGGACGAAATGAAGATTGTACCTATTTCCACGAAAGATGCACAGGTGTTGCAAAGTCCTCTTTTACCTTTGACGGAGGAGAAAGAAGAAAAGACGGAGAATAGTCCAATAATACCTGTGCCCATAATCTTACCTCAAAGAACGGTTATGCCACGAAAGCGTGCAATTCTCATGGCTGTGTTTTTGCTGATCCTGGTCTTCAATGCGGCAAGGTTGAGTTCAGCCCAATTTATTGGAGCGGAGGGTTGGGCATCTGTATTGGGTAGCCACGTTAGTAGTGGTGATCCCAATCTCCTCAGGAATGTCGCTATTCAACTTCGTAAAAAGCTGACACCAGGTGTAACGGCACAGGCAACACCACACCTCACTCCTCAGGAGTACATTGATGCCCTCGTGCAAAATATGACGCTCGATCAGAAACTCGGCCAGATGATGATTGTCCAGTTTGTTGGACCGGAATATGGACTGGCTATCAGTACGATGATCAGCCAGTATAATGTAGGCGCGGTAATCCTTTTTGGTGTAAATAACAATATCCAGGATAAGACGCAACTCAAAAGCTTGACCAGGCAGATGCAAAGCAATAGTAAGCCCATTCCTTTAGTAGTGGCAATTGACCAGGAAGGAGGAACGGTAGATCGCCTGGTTAACCTTGATGGTCCACGTCCATCCGAGGCAGAGATTGGTGCGACCAATGATCCGAACAAGGCAACGCAGCAAGGTAACCAGGACGCACAGGATCTCTCATCCTATGGTATTAACCTGAATCTGGCTCCGGTGGTCGATGTCACCAATGTCTTCAACCCCCAGCTCTACCTGCGTACCTTCGGTGACAATCCCGCGAAAGTAACGAAAATGGCTGGAGCATACCTGCGGGGTCTGCAACGGAACGGTAAAGTCCTGGGCGCGCTCAAGCATTTTCCAGGTCTGGGAGATGTCGGTGCGGACCCGCATAATAGCGTTCCTTACCTGTATCGCTCGAAGAGCGACTTAGAAGCTATTGACTGGGCACCATATCGTGTATTGATTCGGCAAGGTGATGTCCGGGCGGTCCTGGTAACACATGAAATTGTGACCACGATAGATGGCTCGAAGCCTTCCTCGCTTTCCTACAAAGTGATCACAGGCATTTTGCGCAATGAACTAGGATTTCAAGGTGTGGTTATAACGGATAGCTTGACCATGGAGGGCATTACAGCCTATTACCCAGAGGCACAAGCGGCAGCTTTGGCAATCGAGGCAGGATCTGATCTGCTGATGGGTGCTTTAACGCCGAACGATGTTGCCAATATGATCAGTGGTATTAAGCAAGCCATTAATACGGGAGAGATTGGCCTGCAACGCGTCGATGAATCAGTGCGTCGCATTCTCATGCTCAAGTACCAGATGGGCCTGATTCGTATTCCTACCATCTAAGGGTCTGCCATATTCGAGAGGAAAACCTGCCCAATTTTTGATTGTAACGGTCATTTGCAAAAGATGTCTTACAGTAAAGGAGGTAGCGATGCTTCATACAAGCGTGCCCCTGGTGCTACGCAGTTAGTTTGACTTTGAGCGAGTGGTAGGATAAAACAAAGTAATCACCTATTGGTGATACTTAAAATTTCCTAACACTTTATGCGGCCTACCTTTGTACTGTCATAACTTTGATTATTTACGCAGAATGGTGGAGGTGAACCTTGCCTTGCGCGCGAGAGGGAAATGCTCCGAGACCTGCTGACCGCATACGCGATATCTCCTCCTGGCAAGAGGGAGATATCCGTTCAATGAGTTCGCGACAAAAAAAACGCTACAATAGACGTAAGTCTGCTGTTAAAGCGTATTTTACGACGGATGCAAATCTTGATGAGATAGCATTCCGGCATCACCTTTCAGCAGCGATTCTTTTGAAGTTGGTTGAAAAGTGTTTAATGCAGCATGAGGATGGCATACTGTGGGGTTTTCGTGCTTTGCTCCCTGGTATAAAGGTTATCGATCACGCACCACGGCCTGCTCCAGAAGAGGGAGTAGACCCTGATAAAGAGGGAAGCGAAGCAACGATTGAAGAACTGCCAGTAGCTGACGAAGCGGGAGTGCCTGTGGAGGACGAGCAACCGACGAAAAGCATTGAAGAGGTTTCACTTAAAGTAGAAGCTCATAAAGAGGTGGGTATAGAAGATGAGGGTATTTTAACGCGTGATGTTGAAGTAGAACAAGTGTGGCGACGCGCCCGGGTGACGATGCCTATCCCTGTCGTGGCAGTAGAATCCGATGGGCACAATGTGGCCGCGCTAGCTCCTTTTGCGCTGCCGCCCTCTTCTAAGAAGCAGGTGTATGTTGCTCTTACGAAGAAAGCAGCGCAGCGGCGTTTAATACGTAAATACTGGCGGCGTGAAGCGCAAGCGAAGCAGAAGCAAAGAGGCTTCCAGCTAATGTTGATCCTTGCTGTTCTGGCCGCACTGGTGCTCATGGTACTTGTACCAACTAGTGCCGGACTTGCTGCTTATAGCGCCTATGGCAATATAAGCACTCTAGCCCATGATGGCGCCAATCACCTGCTCAAAGTTAAAAGCCTGCTAGAAGTCTCTAAAACTGACCCGACCGCGGTGCTGAATGCAACCAGGCTACAGCAGTCACAGGTTGAGTTCACGGCGGCAGAAAGCGATTTTACGCAACTCCAGAAACTGGTGAGCCGCCCCGACGTACAATCAGCGATCACGCAATTCGCGCCGCAATATAGCAATAAACTCGCTATGGCTCAAAGCTTGATCCAGGTCGCCCTGGATGTATCAAACATGGGAAAAGAGCTGTGCGGTGTTGCACTCCTAGGAGCGGATATCGTTCATAGTTCGCCTCTTGCCACCGGCTCAACGAAACCACTGATCAGTACATCGGATGCTTTGGCTATCGAAGGCTCGGTGGTTCATGCCCTCTCCTATATTAGTGATATTCGCTTGCAATTAAGTCGCGTATCCATCAAAGATCTGCCCATCAGCGATGCTCAGAAAGCACAGATTACCTCTGCGTTGCTCTTGTTACCGAAGGCAGAGGAAATGATTACCCAGGGCCAGAGTTTGGTCGGTCCGATTTTCTGGCTCCTTGGAGTGGGGCAACCACGCCGCTTCCTCATCCAGACGATGGATCGAGCTGAGTTGCGTCCTGGCGGCGGTTTTACTGGGCAATACGGCGTACTTCAGATACAAGATGGACGTATGTCTCACGTAAGTTTGACTGATATAACACTCCTTGACTATGCTGGAAATGGTACGGCGATTGGGCGTAAAGCCCCTCGTGACTATAGCTGGATGGACTTTCCCAACTGGGGTGTGCGTGACTCCAATCTCTCTGGCGATTTCCCCACAACTGCTCGTATGACTATGCAGGTGTTTCAGGATGAGGGAGGTGGACCTGTTGATGGTGATATTGCGTTTACACCAACACTGATTGGACATATTATTGATATCACAGGCTCGATAAAAGTGCCAGGCTATAACGAGACCATTACCTCAAAGAACCTGGAAGAGCGATTGCACTACTATCAACAAGATTTTTCGGCCATTGCACGGGAAAAACAGATTAGCGGTAACTACTCGCACTCCGGTCGTAAAGCCTTTACCTCGACCCTGGGTCAATTACTGCTTGACCGTGTGCGCCATCTCCCGGTGAGCAAACTGGTTGAAGTAGTCAAGGTAGCAAGTAGAGATCTTCAGTCACGTGATTTGGAGATGTACTTCACTCATCCTGCTGTTGAAGCATGGTTGGTAGAACATGGCTATAGCGCCTCGATTGATTCCTTCTCGAAGCAGGACGGTTTTATGGTTGTCCAGGGCAACTTCAGTATCAGTAAAGCAAGCCAATACGTGCATACGACTGAACATGACGACGTGAGGCTAGATGCGCAGGGGAATGCGATCCACAACCTGACCATTACGCTCGATTACCAGCAAAAGGGTCCAGTGTATGGCTACGATACATATGCGGATTACATCCGCGTCTATGCGCCCCGGTCGGCTACGCTTATCGGCGGAGATGGTTTCGATTCGAGGCAACCACTCTGTAGTCCGGGGCCGATAGGGAGCAAGTCGTCAACTTCTGGCTGTGGGCAATACAATTCGTATTTCCCAAGCAATGCCCGTTACTGTCCTGATGGTAACTACTCGCTTGGTATCGAGTGGGGAACTGTTCCCTGGAAGATTGACAGTCTTGGTCCTCCAACAGAGCTGACGAGCGATCTTCCTGGGCGTGCCATGTGGGGCGGTCTGACGTGGACGCCGAAGAACTGCATCTCGTATATCACGCTCTCATGGTCAGTGCCGCATGCTGTGCAGAAAGTGAACGGACTATCATCCTACGCCATGCTGATTCAAAAGCAAAGTGGCCTTACTCCCACCATAGAACTCACCATTGATACCAGTGCGGTCAAGGGCCTGAAGTCCTTCAAGTTCACAGGCGACATCACCGCCGACAAGTCCTTCGCGTTGGTGCCGCTGCCACCGAAGAAGAAATAGCCTGACTCCTTTTTGCTGGAGTTACGTTTGAGGTAGATGTGTACCTGGTACCTCACCAATGATCTGGGCGAGTTGTTGGAACTGGTGATAGGACATGCCCGCAGTTGTGCCACTCCACAGTTTCTGGCCAATGGTTTGCATGGCAGGTTTAACCCTGGCATGGACATCAGCGTCACTGATGACGTCGCCGAGTTTGTCATTCCAGTCCGAGAACATGCCCCCTAACAGACGCGGATCACCTGGCTGCAGATTGAGACCGGGATCGGAGAGACTGAAAATATACGGTTCCCATTGCTCGTACAACATTTGAGTATCTAAATAGTCATGGTAGTAGCCAGCTTTGGGGACGATGTAGAGGAGATCGTCATTGGCGTTGATGATAGAATATCCCTGGTGCACCATATCCACAGGGTTGGCCCAGCCATTATTCCAGTCGTCAATGACAATATCGGTGTTTACCTTCATGTCACCCTGCATCTTTGTCAGACTGCCCCACATTCTGGCAGTCTTCCCTTTGCTCCTCAGGTAAGCATCATAGGTGTTTATAAACTGCCTGTAATGGCCGGTATCGCTTGGAGGGTACTCATCCGCGCCTATATCTACCTGCCTGCTATCAAACCATGGAAGGAACTCGTCCCAGATAGTATTCATGAAGGTGTAGGTGTCGGAGTTATTCAGGTCAAGATACTCTTTTGAGTAATTCCGACTAGCAAGATCTGGGCGGTATTGTGTGAAGGCCAGGGCGTGGCCCGGTGCATCAATTTCTGGCGTAATCGTGACGGCATAGGCCCTGGCAACATCCTCCAATACGCGGATATCCTGCCTGGTATACGAGCCATCTTTTGCCGCCAGGCCAGGGAAGCGGTCGCTGTTGAGGCGGAAGGCGGCATAGGTATGCATCCAATCCGGGCCATCTCCGGCTCCAATGGCATTGTCGTTGAAATGAATGTGAAAATCATTCATCTTATACCACGCCATGAATTTCACGTAGTCTTCCAGAAAACGGATGGAGAAAAACTTGCGCCCGGCATCAAGCATGAAGCCGCGTTCTGCATACTGTGGATAATCTCTTGCGATGCCCCTGGGAATATGCGTTTTCGTGAGGTCCTGGAGTAAAATTTGCAAGGCGGTGCGCGTGCCGTAGAAAACCCCGGTGCGTGTGTGTGCACTGATCACGACCGTGTCTTTCACCTGGAAGAGATAGCCTTCGTTGCCAATACCGGGGTCCAGGTTGTTTAATGTCAGGAAAAAATCGCCCGCCCTCGGGGAAATAGTCGTAACAATAGGAAGTGTATGTCTGGTCGCAGCGAAGAGGTCATCTTGAAAAACCTTCGCGGTATTCTTTATTTGTGCAGTATATGAGGGATCAACGGCAATGCGAGAATCTGAACTCAACGTAAAGAATCCGCTGCTTCCCTGCCACTCGCGCAGACTGGGAATGACCCTGGGTGCCGGATTAGGCACGATGTGAGGAGCCAGTACCATAGCTCCAAATTCAGCAACGATTGCAGAGTCAACCAGGTGCAAAGGGGTTAAATTCGTGAAGATGATAACTATACCAAGCAGCGCAGTTATATAAAAGGCGGCTATTTTTTTCCTCAAGAACTGTACTCCTTCAAGAAAGCTTCTCAGGACCTGGCTTTATAAGTATTCTGACTCGTTTATCGAGAACGACCTTCTTGCACATATGTCAAAAGATGTCAGAGAAGTTCAGTATATATCTCGTAGAACAAGAGGGGCAATGTCTTCCATGCGAGGTATGACTAAAGGGCTATGCGATGAGAGATGCAATTGGATGTTAGCCTAATACACCTGAGGGGTAGCGAGGTCGTATCTCTTTGCCTTGAGCGAAGCGATCAAGGGCAAAGTGGTGCATATCGGCGGGTTTTTGGCCTGTTAAGATGAACGCGGCCATCCATTGGCCAACGATTGGCGAAAGTTTGAAACCATGGCCACTGAAGCCTACAGCACAGTACAGGCCCGTGTATGGCTCAATTCGATCGAGAATAGGATGATAATCTGGAGAGTCATCGTAAATGCCTGCCCAACCGCCACGCGTGACAGCACGAGCAAGAGCGGGAATGCCGCCTGCTGCCCTGCTGCGGAGATGGGCGATCTCCTCTTCCGAGAGTCCCTGGGAGTAATGATCAGGGTCACTTGCTGCCAGCACATCCTCTGTTGAACCTACGAGCGTTACTCCGCCGAGATCTGGACGAAAATAAATCTGGCGCGTGATATCGAGTCCTACTGCATGAAGGCCCTGGCGGCCGCCGAAATCTTGCGGACGGCGTAGGGAAAGCATAGGATGACGTGTGGGGGTGATTGGTAACGCTATACCGGCGGTTTGAGCGAGGGGTCTACTCCATGCATTGGCGGCTAGGATAACTATGGGGGCAAGTATATCGCCATTTACTGTTCGCACACCTGTCACATTGCCATGTTGCTGTAGAATGTGCGTAACGGTCACGCCTTCACGAATGACTGCTCCATAGTCGCGAGCTCGTTGGGCAAAACAATAGGTTGTGGCCATTGGATCAGCTACCCCGGCATCGGGTTCGTAGCATGCCAGTGCTACCCCCTCACCGTTATACCCTTGTGCCGCCCGGCCTACTTCACTACCATTGAGAAGGTATGTTTTAACGCCTTGCTCTTGCTGCATTTGCACATTCGCCTGTAAGGCTGCTGCCCCCTGCTCGTTTGTCATGACGATCATACCCGTGGTGATAAAGCCACAATCTCCACCGACAAGATCATCGAAGCGTTGGAAGACGGAAAGGCTCTCTTTCGCCATACGAATGGTGAAATCATTGGAGTAGTGCTGCCTCACAATGGCCCCCGAGCGGCCTGTAGTGCCACAGCAAATAGCCTGGCGCTCCAATACTACAACGCGTTCACCTCCCTGTTTTCCCTGCCTGGCGAGATGATAGGCGATGCTGGTGCCCATGACTCCCCCGCCAATAATGAGAATGTCGGCTGTTTCGGTCATATAGATGATCTCCTGAGTATCTGGAATGCATGCTGAGCTTACTCTTGCAGGTTAGAGCCATCGCAGGAAAATGCAAGAGATGTCGTGCCTGATGTAACCCTGGCTTAAATCTCGCGTCAGCCGGAATAATTTCGGGCAGCTGCATGTTGGTAATAGTAGATATCTTACAAAAGTATAGCTAATCATTCCTTGACAAGCAAAAAATGGGCATGGTAATCTTTTGTTAGCAGCTATATTTATTAAATTGATTGACTTTGTCAAGAATTACATAGACGAAAGGTGAGTGAACATGGGCGAGGCATCTCGTGAGATCATGCGGCAGGCACGTCGCCAGGTGCCAGAGTGGTCGACGCCACAAGTGAACGAGGCCATGGCACATCAGCATGAGGCTGGGCGTGAGAACCAGGAGATCGTTCTTGTAGATGTCCGTGAAAAGCACGAATGGAACGAAGGACATATCCCGGGAGCTATACATGTGCCTCGTGGCTATCTCGAATTGCAGGTAGAAGAGGCGGTTCCAGAAAAAGATAAAACCGTGGTGCTCTACTGCGCTGGTGGTGTACGATCATTAATGGCTGGAGCTACTTTGCAGCAGATGGGTTACAAAAATGTCGTTTCGATGGCGGGTGGTTTTGGCGCGTGGAAGGGGAACGGCTATTCATTTGTACAGCCACGTACCATGAGTGAGGCTCAGGCCAAGCGCTATAGCCGGCATCTTCTCGTCCCTGAAGTGGGTGAGGAAGGGCAGTTCAAACTGCTCGATTCCCGCGTCCTGTTGATCGGCGCCGGTGGTCTGGGTTCTCCCGCGGCCTATTATCTTGCCGCCGCTGGTGTAGGCACGATAGGTATTATTGATGCCGACGTCGTTGATGATAGCAATCTCCAGCGACAAATTTTACATAATACTCAACGCATTGGACAATATAAGGCCGAGTCGGCGCGCGAAACAATAGAGGCCCTCAACCCAGATGTAAAAGTAATCACCCATATTGAGCGCCTCGATGAAAGCAACGTGGCACGTATCATAGCAGATTACGATGTTATTCTTGATGGAACGGACAATTTCCCCACGCGTTATCTCCTCAACGATGCTGCTTTGATTGCCAATAAGCCAGTCGTCCATGGGAGCGTCTTCCGCTTTGAGGGCCAGCTGACCGTCTTCAAGCCATACGAAGGCCCTTGCTATCGCTGTCTCTACCCAGAGCCACCTCCTATGGCGTTAGCGCCAAGTTGCGCTGAGGCTGGGGTACTGGGCGTCCTTCCTGGTATCATTGGCATTTTGCAGGCAACGGAGACAATCAAGTTATTGCTGGGTATCGGTGATCCGCTGGTGGGCCGAATGATGACTTATGACGCTCTCGCCGGTGAGTTTAATGAATTGCGACTCTTCCGCGATCCGAAGTGCGCGGCATGTGGTGAGAATGGGCACCCGGAGAACCTGCCGACCTATGCAGATGTTTGTGCCATCCCCGCCTGATAGCAATTGAGATAACGAAGCTCTATGAAGAGCTTCATGAAGGAGGTATTATGGCAACTGTTCGCCTGGCACCTGTTTTACGATCCTCTGTAGGTGGTTCAAAGCAGGTAAATGCTGAGGGTAGTAATCTTTCTGAAGTACTGGCCGATCTTTATAGTCGTTTTCCTGCCCTAAAGGAGCAGATTCAACCGGAGGAGAGCCTGAGTCGCTTTATTAACGTGTACATCAACGACCAGGATGTCCGCTTTTTACAGGGCCTGGAGACAAGCGTGGGACCGAACGATACGGTGATCCTCCTACCTGCCATGGCTGGTGGCCGTTAAACCTGGAGTATATCTATGCGCTTTAGCAGCATATTGGAAACAATTGGCAACACGCCTCTGGTAGAGTTAAAGAGTTTCAGCCCGCGTCCTGGCGTGCAAATTTTCGCCAAACTGGAGGGGGCCAATCCGTCTGGCAGCATCAAGGACCGCATCGCCAAGAAGATGATCGAAGAGGCGGAGGCAAGCGGGAAACTTACACCTGACACTATCCTGTTAGAGCCTACCAGCGGTAATACGGGTATCGCTCTGGCGATGATCGCCCGTGTTAAGGGATATCGCTTCACAGCGGTGATGCCAGATAATGTAACGCGCGAGCGACATCAGATGCTGGAACTGTATGGCGCGAATATCATTTTCTCTGATGGGAATCAGGGCAGTAATGGGGCAGTGAAGCTGGCGAAGGCCCTGGCACAAAGTGATGACCGTTACCTTATGCTGTACCAGTATGGGAACGAAGCCAACCCCCGCGCCCATTATGAAGGGACGGCACAGGAGATCATCGATGATCTCCCCGACCTGGATGTTTTCGTTGCTGGCCTTGGCACCGGTGGTACGGTCACCGGGAGTGCTCGTCGCTTGAAAGAGTATAATTCCAAGATTAAAATAATTGCCGCCGAGCCGTTACAGGGTGAGGGCGTGCAGGGATTGCGAAGTCTGCAGGATGGCTTTGTACCGCCGGTGTTGGACCAATCACTTATTGATGCGAAGATACTGGTGATGAGTGGCGACGCGGTACGCCGGACGCGCCAGCTTAAGGATCAAGAAGGTATCTTCGCAGGCCCTTCCTGTGGAGCCGCGCTTCACGCCGCATTACGCGTGGCGGAGACTTTAGAGCGTGGCAAGATTGTAGTTATCCTCGCTGATGGCGGTTGGAAGTACCTGAGCGAAGATTTATGGACACGCGATCTGGATGAGCTCGAGGAAAATTTAGAGGCGAAAATTTTATGGTAGCCGCTGAAGCGTTTATTGTGCGTATCCCTGGTAATATGTATCAAGAGATGGTTGCACATGTAGCTGCGGCCTATCCCAATGAGGCCTGTGGTCTATTGGCTAGTAAGGACGGCCAGGTAGTCAAAAACTACCCGACCGCCAATGCTGCCGAACACCCCGATGATTTTTCTGAGATTGACCCCGAGGTATTGTTGCATATTTCTTTTGATATCGATGAGTATGATGGTGAAATGTTTTCTTACTATCATTCGCATCCCAAGAGCGAGGCATATCCGTCTCCGCGTGATATTGAATGGGCTAAGCGCAACAAGCTCTACTATATTATTTTCTCTCATCGGCTCTATCCCGAGACGCCATATGCCAGGGTCTTCTCAGTCCAGGACGATGGGACGGTAATCGAGGGGAAGATAGAGGTTTTGTAGCGCAGCGAACTGCGAGGTCATAGACGCTATTCCCCCACTGGCGACGCAAGCGTCCCGACCCACTGCATCGGCCACTCCCGCCCCTACGGGTACGAAGACATCATACAATACCAACCTCTGAAAGTGCGTTAGTCCCCCTTCTTTGATTACAGAAAATTTACTCCCTATTTACGCAGTTAAGTCAGGCAGTTGATGGTGAAGTAGACCGTGACTATTTGTGGGTTACCGACCGATGGTGTGATGGTAACCGTTGCCGTGTAGGTCTGTCCACACGGTATTTTTGTCTTCGTCGCATCCGCGGAGAATGACAGTGTCGCATCGTCGCTGCCCTTTCCAGCAGGATTGACTGTCAACCAGCCGGTAGCTTGCTCCGATGTATATACCGGGGTGCCTGCATTCCAGTCAAGTGTGCCACCTCCGATATTAGTAATCGTTACTGTACACAACGGGTTATGCGCACAGTTTGCTGGCGGTAATGTCACTGAATGCGCGCTGAGTTGCATCGATGGCTGCTCAGTTGATGGCTGCGCGGTTATGGTAATGGTGATAGTCACTGCGGCTGGACTGCCGGAGACGGTGTTGCCTGTAAGCGGATCAACGGCACTGATCGTCACCTTTGCTGAATAAGAGCCAGCTTTTACTCCTACCGGATTGACAGTGAAATCATCGTTTACACCTGGCCCTGCCGCGAGTTTTGTACCAGCACGCGATGAGATTGAGACAAAGGATGGAGCATCAAATGCTGCCGTCCAGTTCAAAGGGGCACCGCCTGAATTTGCGATTCCGATTGATTTTACGCTGGCCTGACCTCCATTTGATAGGTTGAAGGTGAGTGCGCCCGGGCTTACGACAAGTACGGGCGGCTTTTCAGGCACAGTGAGCACGGCGAGTGAAACGCTAACTGACTGCGGGCTGCCGGTAATCTGAGTGCCGCTATTCGAGGCAGCGAGTGAGATTGAGCCAGAATATGTGCCGTGGGCAAGAGCGGATGAGTCAATCGTAACGCTGAATGTCGCGCTGTTGTTGGCAGTGGCGGTCATCGAATGGGACACTACCAGCCAACTCGAACTCGATGCCGTCTTCACGGTTGGGGTGATAGTGACTCCCCCTGGACATGTGCCACTCACGCCGATAGTAAAGCTTTGCGTCGCCGGGTCAGGATTAGCGCCCTGATTGACGTGAAAAGCTAGACTGGATGTTGAAGGAGACTGGAGCGCACAGAGCTCTGCCGTTTGTGGGATATTGACCACAACTTTGATGGATACCTGTACGTTGCCACCATTTGAGGTGATATTTAGCTCCGCAGTCTGTGGGCCCGCGCTGAGATTGGTCGAATCTACCGTGGCTTTGATAGTGCCGGGAAGAGCGTCAGGCTGGATGGTCTGCGCTTTCGTGTCCAGTTTTATCCAGTTTGCGTTGCCTGTATCCGCCTTCCAATTGAGTGCCAGCGTCCCAGAATTACTCACTGCCAACGCCTTGGTGAGCTGCTGACCGGTATCCAGCGTACCAAAATCCAGTGAGGTGGGCGTGACATTGATTTTCGCCACTGGCTGTGGACTCGCTGGAACCACCTCAAGTTTCACGCCAACGAGGGAGTTACCACCATTCGAGGTGATATGTAAGGTAGCAGAGTAATCCCCTGGCTTGAGTTGGCTGGTGTCAGCTGTGGCGTAGATGAATTGCGCTGAACCTCCTGGCTGGATTTTGTCTGAAGCTGGTTGTAACATCAGCCACGATGCACCTCCATTGTTTGCCTGCCAGGTGAGCAGGTGTCCACCACTGTTGCTAATGAAAACTGACATAACAGGCTTACTTCCCTGCTCTACTTTCCCAAAGTCAAGGGCGGAGGGCCTGAACACCAGTTTCGCTGTTGGTGCATTGATGGTGAAATGTAATACAGCGCTGCGCGAACTGATATTGTCTTTCGCACGTATCGTATGCGCCCCGAGTCTCCAACTCGTACTCACTGGAATCGTTACATCGAAAATACTGTTGCCGCTTGCTATAATGGTTCTATTGGCAGGAGTGAATTGCCCGGTGAGCGTCGTTGGGAGAGAGGAGGCCATTGAAGGAGTGGCTTGATGGAATGATGAAGAGGCGAACAGCGGTGTTGTGTCATCCAACATCAGTGCGATGCTGCTACCGGGTACAAAGTTATTGCCGTGCAGATGAAGTACTCCTCCTGGAGCTACTGCGGAGCTGCCAGAAATTGAAATTGCGGGGGAGAATCCGAAGAACAGCCCTCCAATGGTACCGACGATGATCAAGCAGATGACGGCCAGGATCAATACTACAACGCCGCACGGGGGACCACCTGGAGAGGGCCTGGTGCCTGTACCACTACTGCGTGGGCCAGTATTGCTGGAAGGGGGCGGTAGTTGTGGGGCTGGTGCTGGAGTCTGAGGGTAAGCAGGAGACCAGGGTCCTGTGACTGGCGGCGGCGTATGAGGGAATGCGGGGGATGCAGCGGGTTGAGCGGCGTCCCAATCATCTCCGTAACCCATGGGAGGGTATGAAGGTTTACTGATTGGAGTTGGCGTGTCATCGGCAAGTACATTTGCACGTGGATAGCCACCCGTATTGCCCTGTAATTTGCTCGCGCTACTGATTACACTGCCACATTGTCCGCAAAATTGAGCATCGAGGGGCAGAATTGAGCCACAATAGATACATCGATCCATATACAGCCTCCAGTTAGAGGATTATTCCGCTCTGGTCTTTAGCGTACCTGATTTTCAAATTCGAGGCTATTACTACTATCACTTTTATAGTGTGATGTAGTGCCCTTTTCCTGATCCTGGCGCTGCTAGATAGACGGTCCACACGCGTAAAATTCGTATATTGTTTGCTCCGCCTTATCGTGAGATGTTTACTGCTGCTCTAAAAACGTCTCCTTCGATCGTCAACCCTTTTCGCTTTCAGTTCAAAACGTGGCAGTGTTCCGGGCTCAACAGCCTCGATGGGAACTCGTAAGTGAAGTGCGATGTGTAGCTCTCTCTGGATGTCTGCTACGAGTGTGGGTGGGCATTCCACTTGTAAGGCGATTTCATCCATAGTACCTTCTCTTCTCTCAGAAGCCGCAATTCTTGCCGGATCACCCGCCAGCAGCCAGGCACCAACCGCCCCTTTTATCCATACTCCGGTACCACAGAAAGCCACGCTCAGAGAGACAGCAGTCGTCGTCTGTTCTGTGCTCATATTTTGCCTGGTAGTGGGAGCTAATCTCTCTCTTGCGTTCTATAGCGCCTTTTTTGCATCAGTAACCATCACTCTCACCCCACAACGGCAGAGCTACAACACGACGCTTCTGCTGCAACTGGTAACAGGAATGCCAACATCCTTGACTCAGGTGCAATCCAGGCGTTTAGCCCCGCTTACCATCACTCAGCGTACAACCGCCCAGGCAACAGGCAGCTATCACCAAGACCCGACATACGCAATTGGCTATGTCACGTTTTATAACGGCCAGTTTAGCCCGATCACCATACCAGCAGGCACACAACTCAGCACCCAGGAGGGGAAAGCTGTTGTGACTACCCAAACCGCGACCGTACCAGGCATTGATCAGTCAGCAAACCCGCCCGCACTTGGAGAGGCAACCATACCCGCTCGTGCTGTAACAATGGGAGCAGGGGGGAATATAGACGCATACTCAATAAGTGGGCCATGTTGTGCATCAAGTGTGCTTGTCAAAAATGTCCAGACATTTACGGGAGGGCAAGACGAGGAAAACTATGCCATTGTCAGGCAGCGTGATATTGGTAGCCAGATTACCCCTCTACGTCAGACAATCGCGCAGAGTATGACAACAACATTGAGGAGCCAGGTAAAGCCAGGAGAGACTCTGGTACCATCTGTATGCAGCCCCACATTTACCCCAGATCATAAAGCTGGTGATGCAGCACAAGCGTCACTATTACCGCAAGTGAAACCTGTAGCGGGCTCGTCTCTAATCAGGCTACGCTGTATACCTACGTCCATCGTCATGCGCCAGCACACTACATACTCTCAACAGTACCCAAGACGCATATCCTGACAACGATGCTGACACCTACCCCGGCAATCACCGTGGCAGTGAAGGGCACATTTGTCTATCAGTTCAGCAGGGGAGAGCTAGAGCGCATGAAACTGCGTATTGCAGGTTTTGGGAAGCGGCAGGCTTCCCAGGCACTTCACTTCTTCCCCGGAGTTGCAGCAGCGACGATTGACGGTATCTCGACAAAAAGCAGCGTACCAACTGATTCGGCCAGAGTGAGCATTCGTGTTCTGGTCCCAAACCCGTAGAAAGGGCAGTCCATGTCCTGCATGGCAATTCTAAAGTCCACATAGGTATAAATACTTCGGTATAAATACTTCTTGAAAAAATGCCTACAAGCGAGCACAATTCAAGTAACAACGGTGTGAGCTGGCGTTCGACCGCCAATGATGCAAGGGGAGCAATCATGAACGAAAAGAGGATAATCGCAGCAAAAGGTATCGCTGGTGCCATAAACGAGCCTGTATGGACCATCTGGAAAATAGTGCAGGTTTTTGAAGATGCAAGCTTACAGGACATGTCCATTGAGACAGCTCTAGAGCGCTTTCACGAGGTAGTACAAAAGTGCCAAGACATAGAGCGCATGCTCAGTGAGCAGCTTCCTGCGCTAGAGAAGCTCGCGCATAAGCAGGAATAGAAGCATAGGAGTGCACACCAATGGGGCTGGATGCTCAAGGTCACGGGAAGCAACCCCGTGACCTTTTGTCATAGAGAAATGCCCACCGCGGTTGCAACCGCGGTGGGCAGGCCATGCGTGTATCGAGTAGCCCCTAGTGGCTTATGTGTGTACTGTGTGTAAGGGGACCATCGCTGCCATGTGAGAAGGAGGGCACAGTGAGCGTCCAGATGCTTCTCGTTTTTGCTGTCATCGTCGTCTTTGTTGTGCTCTTTGTCCTGGCGTGGGCGTTGGCAGCAGCGAATCGGTGCTCAGAAGAGCGAGACGACTTCACTGACCACGACCAAGATTACTAGAGTTACTCGAAAAGCGTAGATTCGTCATCAAATGTGGAACCACAAATACATTTTTGATGGAAGAGGCATGGAAGATGCAACCTCCGCAGAACAGTTACCCATCTCCGTCTTTCGGTAATCCACAACAGCCTAATAATAATCAGCAACCAATGCCGCCACAACCACCACCACAAAAACCTCTTTTTTTCTCACGTAAGGTAGGGCGTATGCCCCTTTGGTTGCTGGTCTTACTCTTCGTCTTCTTCATGTGTTCCTGTGGAAGCACACAGCAGGCATCATCCTCACCGACTCAGGCACCGACACAGGTGCAACCGACGAACGCGCCTGCCACACCAACTACCGTCCCAACGAAGCAGACAGGTCTTGCTGTGACACACGGCACGCCACATCTCGGCGGGCCACTCTCAGATTTTATTGGAGCATTCGGGCAGCCGAATAGCCACGGCACGCCTGGCGCGAGTTACCATTTCCTGACAGTGAGTAGTGTCGACAGCATCATTGTCGGTACAACGTTTGGCATCGCTAACGTTGACGATGTTGAAGTGAACGCGACAAATGGGAATGCGCAAACAAGTACTGTGGGTTGGATCCCCCAGCGATTGGGCTGCCCATTGATGTCCACCCACAGAAGGGTTGCCGCAGGGGGATATAACGCAGTCGTTTTTGTAGCTCACGAGCTACCACATAGGAGGTATCTGGCTGTTGCGGTGGCGGGAATTGCGATTGATTGTCGTCGTTTGGTGGATAATTCATATCCATAATCCTCCACTATAATATGAAATGACTCCTTTAACTGACTTACAAATTCCAAGGCTACCATAACTTTTTTCATGCATCCAGGTGTCTTTGATGCTGGTTGAGTGAGGCTACACATAGAATGTGAAAGACACACGAATCCTGAGCATTGCAAGCACGAAAAGCGAATTCGCCAACAATATCTTAGTGCAGTTCTACCATGTGAGGTTGCTGCCGAATAATGGATGGATTTTCTGGTCGGTAACAAGCTCTTGTTTGGCCGTAAAAGGTAGAAGGGCCAGGTCTGCTATCCTCTTCAAGGAGAGGTGTTCTGTTCCAGCTAGCTTTTGCTGCTAGAAGGGATTGGTCGGCAGCATGTGTACCAATCCCTGGCGGAGTCGTGCCAGTTGATGCGCTTCGATTAGCGTGCGGGAGGCTGTTTCCAGATATGTCATCGAGCACCAGTTCCTTTCAGGAGGAGAATATAAAAGAAAAAGCGAAACAGCTAATTGAGAGCCTTGTGCATGTAGTAGAAGGCCCAGCATTTACCGTTTCGCTTGACCGATGAAAGAATTGCTAGCGCTGTGTCGGGAAAAGAGAGGGAACTTTCATTGCGAGCATCATGTCGCCAACTATTTTGAGCTTGCCGGTCATATAGGCGTTCATGGCATCTAGTTTACCTTCGGTAATGGCCAGCCAGTCTTTATCACTGACAGTGAAAGTGATATCGGGCTTTTCGACACCGCCTGGAATAATCTTGCCCTCACCGTTGTTGATCTGCAAGGCCCATACACCGGCTTCTTCACCCGTAATATTCCATTGGAGTGTTTTGTTCATCCCTGCTGCTGCCGCAGAATTAAGTACGGTTGGCATTGCTTCAAAGCTCTCGGCAACTGTCATCGTTGATTTCTCCTAAATCTTTCATTTAGATACAGGAAAAGCTCCTGCTAGCACTGGTATAGTATAGCACACGGCTGTAGAGGGGGTAAACCACTTTGCTACAGGTCATCGAGGGAGAGATAGCCTCTAAAGCTCCGGAGTGCTAGGCCAGAGGTGGTACTGGATCTTCAGGGCGATGATGCGTGTCACCGACTCGTTGATACTCGCCATCGAGAGTCCGCCGGCGGCAATGGCCTGCTTGAGAGCCGCGACAGAAGAGCTCAGTTCGGAGGAATCGCGCACACCCAGGATCATGTCGTTGCCTGCCTCAATCGCGAGCACCACGGCCTGGGTCAGGTTCCACTTATTCGCAATACCCAGCATGTAGAGCGCGTCAGTGAGAACTACACCGTTATAGCCAAGCTGATGACGCAGGATATCGGTAACGAAGGGATGCGAGAGTTCCGCGGGCATATTCGGGTCAACCGCCGGCATCAGTACGTCGGTCGTCATAATCATGCCTGGATTCTCCAATTTGTTCTGAGTATGCGCAAAGTATTTGTATGGCGCCAGTTCAGTCGAGTAGAGCTGGTCCAGCGAGCGCTGGACCAGCGGCAGTTCTGAGTGGGCATCCGTGGTGGCGGCACCAAGGCCGGGGAAGTGTTTGAGGCAGCCAATCTCTCCGTCTCCCTGGATGGCACGCAGATATGTCCCGCCCCATTGGATCACCGATTGTGGAGTGTAACCCCAGGTACGCATATACTGGTCTGGCCCCATCACTACCGGCACATCCACATCTGGTGCGAGATCCGTGTTGATTCCCAGCGCTTGCAAGTCGTGAGAGATGCTGTGTCCCAGCTTTGCTGCGTTCTCTATTTTTCCTGTCTGATATGTTTCCAGTGCCCCTGGGCGATGCCCATAAATATTCATAATGCGCTCAACGAAGCCCCCTTCCTCGTCGGTGGAGATCAGCAGCGGCATCCAGGCCTTCTTCTGCATATGCGTAATATCGTTTTTCGTTTGATTAAAGGTTTGCATCTGGGCGCCATACATAATTACGCCGCCCGCATATTGATCGTGGATCATCGTTTCCAGGTCGTTTGAGTAGGTGTAGCCCCAATACTGTACCATGAAGAGCTGGCCAAGTTTCTGATCAAGGGTCATACGCGAGAGATACATTTTGGCCAGGGTCTTATAGTTTATGTAGGTCGAGAGCTGGTGCAGTTTATTCACCTGATCCGGATTGAGAGGCTTCTGGATGAAAGGGCCTGTCATTTCGAATATCTGCGGCGCAGGGGCCGCTAAACCCGTCACCATTTGCCGGATATCGCCTCCGAGGGTTGCGACCAGGAAGGCGAGTAGGAGCAGGACCAGCGCTTTCGTCCATCCAGGGGCTTTGTGTCTCGCGGGACGCTCAGGCAACTGCTCCTGCCCATGGACCGGATTGCCAAATGGCTGCTGTAGAGGCAATGACAACTGCGACTGTTCTGTAGGGATCGACATAAAGACTCCTGTTTACCTGTAGCTTCTCATCTCATATTAATCCCGCGGCAGCGTAGCAGGCATGAGGTGATATTGCATCTTCAAAACAATGATGCGAGCCGCCGCCTGGTTTACGCGCTGCATAGAGAGCCGGCCATCGTTGAGTGCCTGTTTGAGTGCCTCGATCACGGCCGCTGTGCGGGCGCTGCCCATCGGACTCAAGATCATGTCGTTCCCGGCCTGGATTGCCAGCACTGCTGCTTCGGGCTCACTCCACCGCGCGGAAATGCCACCCATGTAGAGGGCATCGGTGAGAACCACGCCATCGTAGCCAAACTCATTACGCAGGATGTCTGTCATGAATTTGTGCGAGAGTTCCGCTGGCATATTCGGGTCGATGGCGGGCATCAGCACGTCGGTAGACATGATCATACCAGGCCGCATGAGCGGATTGGGCGAGTTTATGAAAGTCTTATATGGCGCGAGTTCGGTCGCGTAGATCTGGTCTCGGGAACGGCCATCGGTTGGCAGAATATCGTGTGCATCGTATGGTGTATCGCCAAGGCCGCCGGGATAGTGTTTCATGCAGGCAATCAGCCCATGGCTCTGCATGGCTTCGATATTGGGACCAGCATATTTGATCACCGAATCGGCCGTGGTGCCAAAGGTGCGATCGGCGGTGTCGAAGCCGGGGACAATCATTACGTCCACGTCAGGAGCCAGGTCGGTATTGAGACCGAGTGTGAGCAGGTCCTGGGCCATTTTCATTCCCTGCTGGCGGTCAAAATTCAGGTTCCCCGACTGGTAGATCTCCCAGGGACCGGGCCGCGATCCATAGATATGCTCCAGGCGATTGACGTACGCGCCGCCCTCTTCATCGACCGAGATCAAAAGGGGGATCTTCGCACGGTGCTGGGCCTGGCCGGTTGTCGCCCTCGCCTGATCGGCGGTCTGCAGGTGAGATTCATACATAATCATCCCGCCAACATGCAACTGGGTAATCATATAGTCGAGGTCATCAGAATAGGCGTTCTGCTCGCTCTCGGTCATAATCAGTTGGCCAAGTTTCTCGGCCAGCGACATACGCGTGACATAGAGGAAGGCGAGCTGCTTGTAGGTCATACGATCACCCAGATTCATGAGAGCATTCACCTGAGATGCGTTATAGGGCGGTTTGATAAAGGAGCCTAATGGTCCTGCGGGCACTGTAAGCCGCTTGCCGGAGGCAAGCGGGCCGGTTGAGCCCAAATGTATTAACAGGCTGGTCAGGACCACGATCGCGGCTAGAGCGACCAGAGCTAGCGAGAGGTAGAGGCAGATCCCGCGTCGTCTCGGTCGCGACCCATGAAGCGCAGTGCCCCACTCAGACTCCCCCTTGTCTTTCAGTGGCATGACTATTTGGGATCGTTCTGCATCTTTCGGCATAAAACTTTCCTGATAATTATATGTTTTTTTGTTACTATAACAAAATCATTGATCTTATGGCAAGCGAGCGCAATAAATTATGGACCAGTATAGCAGAATAAACTGCGAAGTAACATAGCTCTTCCCCAAGAGCTCAGGGCTGTTGCAAGGACTCCGATAACCGACATCAGTGGCAAGGAAATGGGAAGGAGCGTGGGCACATCACACTCCCAGGAGGCGGTCGCCTCCTGGGTCCATGCTTCTCCCTGATCTTGCAACAGCCCTACCCAAAAGCTACCTGTTATCACCGCCTGTGGGGTTTAGCCCAAGCGAAAGGAATTGGATGATTCAAGATTCCTCTTTAGCAGGCTGTGGTCCAGAAGCCCCTGAGGATTCACTTGGGGCCGGATTATGCCAGCCTCCATAAGGTTCAACCAGCTTGTCCGCCTCCGGTGGACCCCAGGTATCGGGCGCGTACTCATAGAGAGGAGTGACGTTCCCCAGGATGGGATCCACTATCTTCCACTCCGCCTCGACGGAGTCCTCACGTACAAAGAGCGTTTCCTCACCCTTCATGGCTGCTGCGAGGAGCCGCTCATATGGCGGCATCTCGTCGGGAGCCTGGTGGACTGCGACAAGCTCGACTTCTTCACCCCTCATGGCCTCTCCCGCAATTTTAGCCCGGGCACCAAGTGAGATCTTGACGATGGGACTGATACGGAAGCGGTAATAATTACACTGAGGAGGCTGAACTTCCCCAAATACGGCCTGGGGCGGACGTTTCAGTGTAACCTCTATCTCCGTGGCAGTCACGGGCAAGCGCTTGCCAGCTCGGATGAAGAACGGCACGTCAGCCCAACGCCAGGAGTCGATAGAGAGTTTCACCGCAGCAAACGTCTCGACCTGCGAATCGGGAGCGACACCATCCTCCTGGCGGTAGCTCTGGTATTGCCCCCGCACGACATCCGAAGGATCAAGTGGCCGCACTGCCTTGAGGATTCGGGCCTTCTCGTCGCGAATGGAATCAGAATCTTCAGTCGTAGGGGCATCCATCGTGAGAATAGAGACTAACTGCAGCATATGGTTTTGTACGACATCGCGGGTTGCCCCGGTCTCTTCATAGAATTTTCCCCGGCCGGACACGCCGAATTTCTCAGCCATAGTGATCTGCACGCTCTCGACGTAGTTCCGGTTCCAGATGGGTTCGAGAAACGAGTTGGCAAAGCGGAAGTAGAGAATGTTCTGGACCGGCTCTTTGCCAAGGTAATGGTCGATGCGGAAGATAGCCGACTCGGGAAAAACGGAGTGCAGGATCTGATTCAGGGACTGGGCAGAGGCAAGGTCACGTCCGAAAGGCTTCTCGACGATTACACGAGCATTTTTAGCAATGCCTGTTTTTCCCAGTCCCTCCACTACGGGGCCAAACATACTAGGCGGGATTGCCAGGTAGTACAAGGGGTGCTGCGCGGAACCGAGCGCTTGACGCAGTTTTGTATAGGTTGTCTCATCGTTATAGCTACCGGAGACGTACTGAAGCAGTGAGCATAGCTTCGCGAACGCCTTCTCGTCCACGCCCCCGTGCTCCTCAAGGCTGGCACGGACATGAGCTTGCAACTGTTCGATGCTCCAGGGTCTCCCTGCAACTCCGATGATGGGCATGTCGAGGTGCCCGTGCCGGATCATCGACTGCAGGGCTGGGAAGACCTGTTTATAAGCAAGGTCGCCCGTAACTCCAAAGAAGACGAGCGCGTCTGAATAGGTATCTGTCATGATGCACCTTCTGACTTAGGATTCTCCACTTCCAGGTGGCCGCCAAACTCGAACCGCATTGCGGATAACAACCTGTTGGCGAAATCGGCCTCCCCACGTGAACTGAAGCGTTCGAAGAGCGCTGAACTCAGCACAAAGGCTGGAACGGACTCATCGATGGATGCGGCAATAGTCCAGCGCCCCTCCCCAGAATCCGATACCCGGCCCGAGAATTTATCGAGGTTGGGGCTCTTGAGGAGCGCACTGGCCGTCAGATCCAGCAGCCACGAGCCGATCACGCTGCCGCGCCGCCAGACTTCAGCCACATCAGGAAGGTTGAAATCGTACTGGTAGTATTCTGGATGCTCTAGCGGGGATGTCTCGGCGTCGATCAGTTGCTGATTCTTGCCGACATTAGCATGACGGATAATATTCAATCCCTCGGCGTAAGCGGCCATGACGCCATACTCGATGCCGTTGTGGACCATTTTGACGAAGTGACCTGCACCGTTTGGTCCACAGTGGAGGTAGCCTTGCTCGGCAGTTCCCCCCATGTTCTCCCGGCCGGGAGTGCGGGTTGCTGCATCGATGCCAGGGGCCAGGGTAGAGAAGATCGGGTCGAGATGCTTGACGACCTCGTCCTCTCCACCGATCATAAGGCAGTAGCCGCGCTCGAGTCCCCAAACGCCGCCACTCGTGCCAACGTCAACGTAGTGGATGTCTTGGGTTTTGAGCTCGGCTGCGCGCCGGATATCGTCGTGATAGTATGAGTTGCCGCCATCGATGACGATGTCGCCGGGAGCGAGGTGCGGGACAATGTTACCCAACGTCGCATCCACTGAGGCCGCGGGTACCATGAGCCAGATAGCGCGAGGCGTGGAAAGCTTGTTGACGAGATCTTCCAACGACGTTGCTCCGTGCGTGATGGCCCCCTCTTTCTGGAGTTCCTGCACTTTTTCCGCGTGGCGGACATAACCGACGACAGTATGACCAGAACGTAATAATCGTTGTGCCATGTTGGCGCCCATGCGCCCAAGTCCGACCAATCCGAGTTCCATAGTCTGTTCCTTTCTCTATACCTCCATTCGGTGGCTGGTACAGTGAGCAAATTGTTTTCTGTGCCTACTATATCATAGTACACGACTCAAACGCGTTCGAGTGTTCAAAAAGGGGGGTGTTTTCTGCAAGGGATTGCGATGACGGGTCTGAAAGGCTAAAATGGGGTAGGCGCGGCTGAATAAGGAATGAGACAGCTGAGGATGACAAGATGAACATGGACCCTTCTGCGAACAATCAGGCGCATGCTCACCCTGATGGGGAGGATCACACCGGTCGACAAGCTGACACAGAGGTACAGAGTCGTCCGGCGACTGTCCTACCACCTCCGAGCGATCTTGTGGCTGAGTCGGGAGCTGGCCAGGTCACGATGCGCTGGCAACCGGTGGTCGGGGCGATGGGCTACTTCGTTCATCGCAGCGAATCTGCTCATGGCCCATTCGTACGCCTTGATCATGGTGGGATGGGTGATATGCTTGCCGTGCCGGGACCATTGTTCGCCGATACGACAGGCATACCCGGCAAACGGTACTGGTACGCAATCGCCTCGATCTTTGATGTGAATGTCCCCCCGGGTGAGCTTTCGGCGCCTGTTGAAGCGAGCCCAGGAGTGGAGAACGCGCACCCGCTGACTCTGCGCGTCCAGGCAAGGACAGCGGCAGGGCAGCTCGACCCTGTCTGGCATATGCTCGGCTCTGAGCACCTCTCGCAGCTGTTCTACGGCGAGGGACCTGGCGGCAGCCAGATTGGCGCCCAGTTCCAGGAGGCCCTGAGCCTGGCGCGAAGGGAACTTGGCGCCACACACATACGTGCCCATGCCATTCTGGACGATGAGCAGGGGGTGTACAGGGAAGTTGCAGGGGAGGCCAGCTACGATTTTACGGCCATTGATCGCATATACGACCGCCTGCTGGACCTGGGTCTTCGCCCCATTGTAGAGGTGTCTTTTATGCCGCGTGATCTTGCGTCCAATCCCGAGGCGACGGTTTTCACGTACCGTGGGATCACCTCACCGCCACGCGACTGGCAGCGCTGGGGCGAGCTGAATCACCAGCTCGCTGCGCACCTGGTGGAGCAAAATGGCATCGAAGAGGTCAGCCAGTGGGGCTTCGAGATCTGGAACGAACCCAACCTGGTAGGGTTCGGGCCCAACTTCCCAGGGTTCTGGACAGGCACCCAGGTGGATTATTTCCGACTGTACGACCAGGCTGCCCGAGCCATCAAGTCCGTTGAAGAGCGACTGCTAGTGGGGGGACCGGCTACGGCAGCGGTGGGATGGATAGCCGACTTTCTCGACTTCGTGCGTCGAGAGCGTGTGCCGCTGGACTTTCTCTCGACCCATTCCTATAACAATCTGCCGTTAGACTTGCATCAGACGCTCAAGAGCTACGGCTTTGAAGGGGTAAGAATCTGGTGGACAGAATGGGGTGTGTCACCGACGCATTTCGGCCTCGTCAACGACTCGGCATTTGGCGCCCCGTTTATCCTTCATGGCATGAAGAGCGTACAAGGACGCGACGACGCTCTTGCTTATTGGGTGATCAGCGATCACTTCGAAGAACTGGGCCGGGCTTCACAACTTTTTCACGGGGGTTTCGGCTTGCTCACGATTGGAAACCTGCGTAAGCCCCGCTACTGGGCGATCGCTCTTGCGGAGGGCCTGGGGACAGACCTCGTCCAATGTGAGCTGCGGGGCGATGGCGCCAGGTCACTGGTAGACGCCTGGGCAAGTCGCAAGCCCGATGGTACGATAGATATCCTGGCCTGGAACGGCACCCTCGATCAATCGAAGAGCCAGGGCGACCCGCTGCTGGATCGTCACCTCGAGGTGCGCATCGAACAACTAACGGAGCGGGCATACCAGTGTTCACTGGCACGTGTCGATGCTGTTCACTCGAACATCGCGAACCACTGGAAGTCGGAGGACGCCTGGCCCACAGCAGAACAATGGGCGAAGCTGCACGCTGCCAACATGCTGGATGAACATCCATTACCGGATATAGTTCCGCATAATGGCATTGCTCACGTTGATTTCGACCTGCCGATGCCCGGAATTGTCAGGTTACGGCTCACCCCCAAATAGGTCTTATACTGGGATCAAGCCGATAATTGTGATGACCTGGGAGAACCAGATCCTGGCCCACCGCGATCACTCCATCCATGGAGGATTCCTCTCTTGTTTCTTTCACTCCTCCATGTTATCGTTTAACATCCGGTGCGGGAAGTCCCTCTCCGTTGAGGGAGAGGGATGAAAGCACCGTTCCTTGTTTGGCGGATAGAGTGGCAGGGCACGCAACAACCTTCCTCATTTTCCCTGACACTCCTCAATGTAGCGTTTGATGATCTCCGCCGAGACATTACCAGCCGTGCCTACGTAGTAGCTGCTCGTCCAAAGATGCTCCTTTCCACACATCTTCTTGAGTTGGGGGAACTGTTCGCGCAAATAGCGTGACGAGTACCCCTTGAGCAGGTTGGCTATCAGAGCTGGACTGAAACGAGGCGGTGCGCTCACAAACACATGGATATGATCTTCGTCGGTCTCCAGTGCCAGGAGTGTCAAGCCTTGTCGATCACAGCATTCCTGTATCAGCCGTTTGGTCTCTTTCTGTACCTCACCGCTGAGAATGCGGCGGCGATATTTGGGAATCCATACCAGGTGATACGCAATCGAGTAGTGGGTATATCTGGTTTTACCCACTTGCAAACTACTCTCATTCATGCTAGAATTATACTCATGAATACGGTAAAAATCTACCAACTGAATCACTTGTCGCCCAAACAATTCCAGCGCTGCAAAGCTGCCCAAATGGAGGCGGCGAAGGTCTGGAATGTGTGTATGGAGACCCACAAGGCTGCTCGTCTGGGGCATAGAGCATGGCCCGGACGTGATGTGTTGCAGAAAGCCACCAAAGGGGGGCAATTTGAACTGCACAGCCAATCGGTTCAGATGGTAGTAGGAGCCTTCCTTGCCAACATCAAGACCACGAAGGAACTGCGCCAGACCCACCCGCAAATGCAGATGAAGTATCCCTGGCGCACCAAACGGTTCTATGCGGTCAAGTGGCCTGCTCAGGCCGTCTCCAAAGAACATGGGCGCGTGGTCTTGCCAATGGGCAAAGGTCGTCCATCTCTGGTCTTGCCCATCGAACTGCCAGAAAACAGCGGCGCCTGCACCCTGGTTTGGAACAATGGGTATGAGTTGCACGTCGGCCTGGAAGCCCCACAGGCCGAAGAAGCCCCCGGAACGGTTCAGGCGACCGTAGACCTGGGCGAAATCCACCTGGCAGCCGTCACGACGAACACGGGCAAGGCCATGATCGTCACGGGGCGAGGGATCCGTTCGATCAAACGCCAGAGGACGAAGCAACTTGGGAAGATCGCAAAGAAGCAATCCCGTTGCAAGAAGTACTCCCGGCGTTGGAAGCGATTGCAGTACGCCAAAAATAAACAGTGCCGCCGAGCCGAGCGGCGAATTCGTGACCTGCGGCACAAAGCCACCCGCAAGGTGATCGACTTCTGCGTTGAGCAACAAGTCGGCCCCCTCTTCATTGGCAATCCTCATGGGGTCCGCAATGAGAACAAAGGCAGGCACCACAATCAGCGCATGGCCCTGTGGGAATATGGCAAGGATATTGATTATCTGACCCACAAAAGCCAGGCTGCTCACATCATGAGCTTCACCGGCTCCGAACGAGGAACATCGAGCCGGTGTCCTAGATGTGGGCACAAACACAAACCCAAAGGCAGAAATTGGGTATGCCGAAAATGCCAGTTTTCCGGGCACCGGGATCTGGTTGGTTCGGTCAATATGCATCAGCTTGCGTATGGTTCTGATCAAGTGAGGTTTCCTCGTTCCTTCACGTATCTACGTCCGTCGGGCCTGGTTGCCCGGCCAAGTAGTAGTAGGGCAGACACGCCCCAACGTTGTCTAAGTAAGAAGCTGGCCCAACCACGTACTTCAGGTATGGTCTCTTCGGAGACGGGCCAAACCAGCGACGTTGCTTAGAAGCCCGTCCCGTAAAACGGGACGTGGAGTGTCACGAACGATGAATTTCATGAAAGAAATGGGGTCAGGTATGGAGGAAGAGCAGATTTTGCGCAAGGTGAAGATAGAAGGGGGTAATCTACGCTTTAGCTCGGCCCACTTTATCACCTACGGCGGGAAATGCGAACGCCTGCACGGCCACAATTATGGCGTGCTGGTTGAAATAGAGGGGACGCTCAACGAAGATAACCTTGTTTTTGATTTCACGGTGCTAAAACGGCTTACAAGGGAGATTTGTCAGAAGCTCAATCATCGTTTCCTGCTGCCATTGCATAATCCCCACCTGCAACTGGCTGCCACTCCTGAAGCGTGGGAGATTCAGTTTCAGGATAAACGCTATGTCTTTCCTCGCAGTGACGTTGTGGAATTGCCCATCGATAACTCCACAGCGGAACGCATTGCCGAGTATGTCTGTAGTGAACTCATGGTCATGCTTGGGCAGTACAATATCTCGCGTCTCCACACGATTATGGTTGGCGTTGAGGAGGCACCAACTCAGATGGCCTATTACCGCCGACCGCTGCACAACGAGGAGTGAGCTCGACCGATGCGTTTAGAGCAGATAAAGCGTGCTGGAGCTCCAGGTGATGGAGCAGAAGCGGTATGATAGTTCCAAAAAATATAGCGTTTTATTGCATCGCTATTTTTCTTGGCTTCGTGAGGGTTATCCTCACAGGATGGACTACGTAGGGGGGTACCCTACCATCCTCTACACCCTCCGGCCCGAAGGCATCAGGTGCTACTTTTCGGATCATGTTGTACGCGCCGTTGATGTCGGCATTGATGTATCGCCCGTCTGACGCTCGGTATAACCCACGTTTCACGCGCTTGCCGCTAAAGGAGTGTTTGGTGTCGTCGTTCGGGTGACGAACAGGGAGCGGGTCACGATCAAGGAAACTAGCCTTGCTCGTGTAGGACTCTTCCGTAATCAGCACAGTGATGCCGACGAGTTCGGCCTTGTAGGTGAGCATCTGGATGAAACGAGCATGGGGTATCTGTACAAAGTTCTGATTGTTGCGCTTGCCCATCTCTATCTCGTTCTTCCATCCGTCATTTTTCCCGATGGCCAGTATGCCTATTCCCTCTTTCACAAGCAAGTCAATGATGGAACGACTGGTGCTATGCATATAATGGTCAACGCGGCGATTGCGCTTGTTGGTCATGCGTTCCATGCGTGCGGTGGTACCTGTATGCCCAAGCTTGTGCTGTAACTCTGCTTTGCGCTTGTTGTAGAACTGGTTGGTGGACTTCACTGGACGCCCGTTAACGACTACCGGGTGGAACCCAGGTTTGTTTGAGGCTAGCGCTACCAGATTGTTCAGACCAATGTCGATACCAGCGTAGTACGCAGGATTGACCACGGCTTGCTTCACGGCTTTCTCGTAAACGACTTCTACGATGTAATAGCCTTTACGAGGTACGATACGTACTTGATTGATGTTTGTCATGCGGGTTTTAATGCTGATGGCAAGCATAGAGGGCTGTACGAGACCCCGCTTTAGACCACGCTTGCTGAGAGCTTGGATGGTATACACGAGGAGATTGCGGCCCTCCTGCTTGTGTTTGTACTTGGGAAGTTGCGGGCGTCCAGTGAACTTGGCGGGGTTATCCTTGTAGGCTTTGCATGCTTCTTTGAAACTTGTCCAGTTGCGGTCAAGCACCATCAGGATTTGTTGGCTGACTTTGGCTGGCAGGGCGCGGTACGCCTCGTGCGACTGCATGAGGCGTTGTATCTCGTGGTAGTTGAGGTACTTTCCTTCGTGAATGAAGGCTTGCCGCATCTCGTACTAAGCTGCATTGTAGAGGTTCTTGGACTTGAAGGCAGCTTCGTCAATCACGGCATAGCGTGGATCCTTGCGACCAATGACGTGTTTCTCAACTAACTGCATGTGGCTCACCTCTTTCTGCTGCTCATAAGACATTCTTTTTCATGCTCTGCTCAACGGTAACGGGCTGGCTCTCTATTCACCGATCACCTTTCTTTCATCAATGGTTGAGCTTTCACTGAGATCACTTTCGGGGTCATAACATTTTTCGCCCTCATTTTCCCCGCTAAGCAGAAAGAAATTCGTGCAAAAGATGAGAAAGAGGTATGCCCAGCCAGGATTTGTCCAAATAATGCCGGGAAGTCGGTTCCGATCTCTCGTTTTCCCGAACAAACCTTTGCTCTCAATTATAGGAGCGCTACAACGTTCGATGAGGAAGCGTGCCTTCTCTGGAAACGCTGCTGAGGGTATCTGATGCTCCTCTTGCTTAGCGGGGAAAATGGGAGGAAAAAATGTTATGACCCCCAATCGGCGCAAGAACTTCATTGAGCAAGAGGTCTGCAAGCTCATCCAGCGGTTCGGTTTTCTTGTAGTAGAAGCGCTCGTCGTGCGCACTATGCTCAAACATCCCACATTGGCAAAAAGTATTGCTGATGCGTCGTGGTCGATGTTCTTCACGCACCTGCTCTGCAATGCGGAGGAAGCTGGCAGAGCAGTGGTGCGTGTGAACCCGGCATACACGTCGCAAACCTGCTCGGCGTGCGGGCATCGTCAACCGATGCCGCTCTCGGTCAGGGTCTATGGCTGCCCCCAGTGTGGCCTGGTGATCCATCGTGACCACAATGGGAGTCTCAATATCTTAGCAGAAGGTTTGCAAGCCTGTGGACGAGCAGGCCGAGTCGTTCCAGAAGCCCACGGCGCGGGAGCCGTGGGGAGTCGTCACTCCGTTACTATACTGCGACCAACAGCCTGAGTT
>WNFW01000073.1_pt1 | contig 52457 bp, 47 predicted proteins | sample 5400131 | NCBI WGS metagenome assembly WNFW01 (sample SAMN13153362, study PRJNA577476) | soil metagenome | isolation source: 20 cm soil or saprolite under grassland replicate 1 | place: USA:California | collected 2016-06-15
GTCGGCGCTCACGCGCGGTAGCGCTCGAGCACGGTGCGGTCGAGCTCGAGGCCGAGGCCCGGCCCCGTCGGCACGTCGACGATGTCGCCGGCGCGCTTGGGCGGGTTGAGGGCGAGCTGGTCGCGCAGCGGGTTCGGCGTGCGGTCGAGCTCGAACAAGGGTTCGGCCGCAAACATCGCGGGCGGGTTCGGCGGCAGCGCCGCGGTGAGGTGGAGGCTCGCGAACAGGCCAACGGCGGTCCCCCAGACGTGCGGGTAGACCGTGACGGACGACGCCGAGGCCAGCGCGGCGATCCGCCACGCCTCGGTGAAGCCGCCGCACCCGCAGAGGTCCGGCTGCAGGATGTCCACGGCGCGGCGCGCGCAGAGCTCCCGGAAGCCCCAGCGCGCGTACTCGGTCTCGCCGCCGGAGATCGGGATCCGGAGCGCCGCCTTGACCTGGCAGTAGCCGTCCAGGTCCTCGGGGACGACGGGCTCCTCGAACCAGGCGAGGTCGTACGCCTCGACCTTCCGGCCGAGGCGGATCGCCTGGCCAGCGTCGTAGGCGTGGTTGGCGTCCATAGCGAGGAGCCGGTCGCTGCCGATCGCCGCACGCACGGCTCCCACGTTGCGCGCGTCCTCGTCCAGGCCGAAGCCGACCTTCATCTTCATCGCGCGGAAGCCCTCGGCCGCGTACGCCTCGGCCTCGCGTACCAGCGCCACCGCGTTGTCGGCGACGCGGTGGCGGTAGAGGCCTGTGGCGTAGGCGCGGACCTGCGATCGGAAGGGGCCGCCGAGGAGCCGGAAGACCGGCTGCCCGAGCGCCTTGCCCTTGAGGTCCCAGAGGGCGATGTCGATCGCCGAGATCGCCGCGACCGGCCAGCCCTTGCGCCCGTAGTCGCGGAACGTGGTGTAGAGGTCTTCCCAGATCACGGCGTGCTCGAGCGCGTCTTTGCCGACGAGGCGTGGCGCGTAAAGCTCGTCGATCAGCGTCCGGTTGACCGCCGGCGGGCCGTACGCTTCGCCGAATCCCGTGAGGCCGTCTTCCGTGAGAATCTCGACGACGAGCGCCTGGCGGGCGGTGTGCCAGCCCTTCGACGAGCCGAACACCTCGGCCTCGGGCAGCTCGTGGCGCAGCACCCAGGTGCGGACTTCGCGGATCTTCATCGCGGCCTCCCGCGCTTACAGTAACGCACGTCGCCGTTCCTCGCCGCGTCGATGGACCTGTGCGGCGCACGGTAATCGCTCGGCGCTCACGCGAGCCTCGCGACGAAGTCCGCCAGGGCCCGGCCGATCTCGTCGGGCGCATCCTCCTGGATGAAGTGCGTGCCGCGGACCGTGACCTCGTGCTGGTTCGGGAAGGTCCGGCAGAAGCTACGCAACGCTCCGGTCAGGAGGAACCCCGGATCGCCGTTGACGAAGAGCTTCGGGACCGGGCTCGTCGTGAGCCAGTCGGCGTAGGCCTGCGCGATCTCGACCACGTCCGCGGGCTCGCCGTCCAGCGGGATCTGGCGGGGCCACGTGAGCGTGGGCCGGCGTGACTCGCCGGGCTCGCGGTACGGCGCCCGGTAGCGATCCAGCTCATCCGGGCCGAGACCTCGCATGACGCTCGACGGCAGGAGGCGCTCGACGAAGACGTTCTTCACCAGCACGATCTCCTCGCCCGCCGGCGACCGCATCGCCTGGAAGATCCGCCGGGCCGGCTCGGGCCACTCCTGCCAGGTCATGGGCCGGACGAGCGCTTCCATGAAGGCGATCCCCCGCACGCGCTCGGGATGACGGCGCGCCCAGTGGAAGGCGAGCGCCGAGCCCCAGTCGTGAACGACGAGGGTCACGCGGCGGTCGAGCCGGAGCGCGTCGAACCAGGCGTCGAGGTAGCGGGCGTGGTCTACGAAGCGGTAGGAGCCCCCGGGCGCCTTCCCCGACTCGCCCATGCCCACGAGGTCCGGCGCGAGGCAGCGGCCCCGCGACGCGACGTAGGGGATGACGTTGCGCCAGAGGTACGAAGATGTGGGATTGCCGTGGAGGAAGACGATCGGGTCGCCGCCCCCCGTGTCCACGCAGGCCAGCTCGGTGTCGAGAACGCGGATCCTTCGTCGGGGGTGGGGATCGGCGGGCGAGATGGGCACGCGGGCTCCGGCGCGTCGCTAGTCGAGCACGACGCCGCCGTCGACGACGACCACCTGACCCGTCACGAAGTTCGACATGGCGGAGGCCAGGTAGACCACCGCCTGTGCGATGTCGTCGGGATGCCCCATGCGGGAGATGGGCTGGGCCACGACGTTGTAGTCGAAGCCCCGGGTCATCTCCGTGTGGACCGGACCCGGCGCGACCGCGTTGACCCGCACCCCGTGGCGGCCCGCGTCTTTGGCGAGCCAGCGGGTGAAGGCGATGACGCCACCCTTCGCCGCGGCGTACGCCGGCCCGGTCCTCCCGCGCGTCTCGCCCTCATCCGCCGGACGCGACACGGCCCCGCCCGCCAGGCCCGAGACCGACGCGATGTTGACGATCGCGCCGCCGCGCGCCTTGAGGTGCGGATAGGCCGCCTGGCACACGAGGATCGTGCCCCTGAGGATCACCTCGAGCACGCGCTGGAGCGTGGCGTCGTCGAGGTCCTCGAGCGCGAGCCGCTCGCCGACGCCGGCGTTGTTCACGACGACGTCGAGCCGCCCCAGCTCCGTGAGAGCCTGCCCCACGGCCGCCTCCACGGCCGCTCGGTCGGCGACGTCGGCCCGGATCGCGAGGCAGCGCCGCGTGAGCGCCTCGACGCGGGTCCGCGTCTCGAGGGGCGGCTCCAGGTCGAGCGCGGCGATGTCGGCGCCCGCGGCCGCGAGCGCCAGCGCGATCGCCTGCCCGATGCCACGGCCGGCGCCCGTCACGAGGGCGACCTGGCCTGCGAGGTCGGGCGGTCCGCTCGGATTCGTCGTCACGCCGCCGAGAATACGACATCCGCCGGAGATACGACATAATGGATAGATGGAGACGAGGCCCGCGCGGTTCAGTCCGGAGATCCGGCGCGCCCTCCGCGTCGACGTCTCGGCGGCGCTACTGTTCACCGTGTTCGCGAGCCTCACGACGCCGTTCATCGGCCTCATCTTACGGCGCGAGCTCGGCGCCACGCCGCTCCAGCTCTCGGTCATGTCGGCGGCCGGGGGCGCGTGCCTGCTTCTCTCGCTCGCGTGGGCCCGCGCGCTCGGCGGCCGCCCCCCGCTGCCCTATCTCGTGTGGCCGTCCTTCGTCGCGCGCGGCCTGTTCCTCTTCGTGCCGCTTGCCTCCTCGGCGTGGTCGTTCGTGAGCCTCGTCGTCGCGGCGAACGTGTTCGGGGCCGCCGCGGCGCCCGCGCAGGCCGCCGTGGTCGAGCGCCTCTATCCACGCGCCGCGCGCGGCCGGGCCCTGGGACTCGTGCGGATGGCGGGCGCGGCGCTGGGCGTCGGGCTCGCGCTCGCGGCGGGTCAGCTCTTCGAGCGCGTGGACTACCGCGTGATCTTTCCCGCCGCGGCGGTGCTCGGGATGGCCGCCAGCCTGCGCCAGCGGAGCCTGCCGGTCCCGGCCGCCGCGGAGAACGGGGAGAGAGCCGTCGGCGGGCTCGGTCAGGCCTGGGCGGCGGTGCGGGACGACGACGTCTTCCGGCGGCTCCTGGTCGCGTCGTTTCTTTTCGGCGCCGGCTGCTGGATCCAGACGCCGGCCCATCCGCTGCTCCTCGTCGACGTCCTGCACGTGAGCGCGGCGCAGGTGGGCGTCTTCGCCGCCGCGGCGGCCGTCGCGACGCTGGTCGGCAGCGCGTGGTGGGGCGAGCTCGTGGACCGGCGCTCGAGCCTCGACGCGTTGTGGATGATGTACGTCGTCGGCGCGGCGACGCCGGCGATCTGCGCGCTCGCCTGGAACCCCTGGGTGCTCGTCGCCAGCTCGGTGACCGACGCGCTGTTCGGGATCGGACTCGACCTGGTGTGGATGATCGTCGTGATCGATCTCGCCGGCCCCCGGCGCGCGGCTCAGTACGTGGCGATCGGCGCGACGCTCGCCGGCGTCCGCGGGGTCCTCGGGCCACTCCTGGGCGGCCTCGTGATCTGGGCACTCGGCGTCCGAGCGGTGTACCTCGTGGCCCTCGCCCTGATGGCGGGCGCGGCGTGGCTGGTAGCACGCGAGTCCGGGCGCCACGCCGTTGTATACTGCCAATCATGATGAAGGCGGCGGCGATCCTCCTTGGGCTCGTACTCGTGGCGACCCCCGTCCGGGCGGGCGCGCCCACCGACCAGCTTCGCGAGTACAGCGACCAGGTCATCAGGGTGCTCGACGATCCTGCCCTCCAGCCCAAGGACCGCCGGGCGGCGGTCCGCAAGATCGCCCACGAGATCTTCGACGTCGCGGAGACGGCCAAGCGGGCGCTGGCGCGCCACTGGCAGGCGCGGACGCAGGTGGAGCGCGAGGAGTTCACCCAGATCTTCGCCGACCTGCTCGAGAGCACGTACATCGCGCGGATGGATCAGTACGGGGGCGAGCGGATCCGCTACATCAGCGAGACGATCGACGGCGACAACGCCATCGTTCGCGCAAAGGTGATCACCAAGAAGGGCACAGAGGTGCCGGTCGAGTCGCGGCTGCTTCGCCGGGGCGAGCGGTGGCTGATCTACGACGTCCTCATCGAGAACGTGAGTCTCATCGCCAATTACCGCGCCCAGTTCGACAAGATCGTCCGCACGAGCTCCTACGAGGAGCTGGTGCGGCGACTCAAGAGCAAACGGGACGAGTTCCTGAACGAGCTGGCCAACTCCCGCGGCACGTCGGGCTGAATCACATCGGCGGGGGCGGACGTTACGGCCCCCTCCGAGCCACCCCCAGGAAGAGTTGCGCGGGCAAAGCCGCGCTCGAACCGCAATCAGTCGACGAGGACTTGACGGAGCGCCGGTAGTTCCATACGTTTGGAAACGTGAAGACATTGCCACTCGCCCGGCTCCAGGCGCGCCCAGACCACGTCGAGGCGTTCAAGGCGCTCGCGCACCTCACGCGGTTGCAGATCTTCTTCCTCCTGGTGCGCGAGGCGCGCGAGGTGCCGGCCGGCGAGATCCAGGGCGAGCTCGAGGTTCCCGGGCCGACGCTCTCGCACCATCTCGACATCCTGCGCCGCGCGGGGCTCGTGCAGAGCCGCCGGGAGGAACGCTTCGTCTACTATTCCGCGCGGTCCGACACCGCGTCCGAGCTGGTCCGGCTCCTCACCGCGTGCTGCTAGCGCTCCGAGGAGCCTGATGGAATGAATCGCGACAGGCGGAACGGAGCCGGGTCGCACCTTGTCTCGGGCCACCCACCGAAGGTGCCGGCCCCTCGGCTCTCGTTCCAAGGAAGCCGGGTCGCGCCTGTATCAGGCCACCCACGGCGGTTCCGGACTCGCGGACCCCGCTACAAATGAGCCGGGTGGACGCAACGGCGACAGTCCCTGTGGAGGTCGCCTCGTGGGTCACGAAGTTCATCGGCGGCGACGGCACGGGCCGGCGCGTGCTCGCGGAGCCACTCACGCCGGGGGCGACCGTGCGAAGCGTTCTCGCCGGCCTCTCGGCGCGGTATCCGGAGCTCAACGCGGCGCTCTGGCACGGAAGCGAGCTCGGTGAGCACATCGAGGTCCTCGTGAACGACGCCGTGCTCGGCATCTCGCACTCGCTCGATTCGCCCCTGAAGGCCGGGGACCGGATCACCCTCCTCGCCCAGTTCATGGGCGGCGCGTGAGAGCGCGCCCGCGTCGCGACGCCACGTGGCCACCTACCAGATCATTGCCTGGAAGGACATCCCTGTGGTCGTCGAAGCGCGTGACGGCACGGAGACCGTGACGCGGGAGCTCAGCGACCGGTTCCAGGCCCTCATCGACTCCGTCGCGATGCAGCTCGGACTTCAGGACTCTGACGCGTACCTCGAGCAGTGGACCAGGGGCGCCGTGCAGGAGCGGGCCGGCACGGCACGTGAGGTCGCCGAGGCCATCGCGGCGGAGCTGGAAGACCGCTTTCCTGAGTTCATCGGCCGGGCGTTCGGCCGTCCGTGACCGTCGATGGCTGGCTCCTGGCCGTCTGTGCGGCGCGGGCGCTCATGACGTCCGTGTTCATGACGTACGCCGCGACCCTGCCGGTTCTCCGCGGCGACTGGGGAATGTCAGCGACCGCCGCGGGGTCGATCTCGACCGGCTTCCAGCTCGGCTACGCCGTATCGCTCGTGTTCTTCTCCTCGCTCGCCGACCGCGTCGGCGCGCGCCGGGTGTTTCTCGGCTCCGCCTGGCTCAGCGCGGTCTCGGCGCTCGCCTTCGCCCTCTGGGCCCGCTCGTACCTCTCGGGCCTTGTCCTTTACACGCTCGTCGCGCTCTCGCAGGGCGGGACCTACACGACGGCGATCATGCTCCTCGCCGACCGCTACCCGTCCGAGCGCCGCGGCGCCGCCGTGGGGTGGCTCATCGCGAGCTCGTCGGCGGGTTACGCCCTTTCGCTGCTCGTCTCGGGCGTGGCGCTCGCCTCGGGCGGCTATCCGCTCTCGTTCTTCGCGTGCGCCTGCGGCCCGGCCGCGGGCGTCGTCGTCCTGTGGCTCGCACTCCGGGCAACGCCCAACGTCCTCCACCCCCGTCGTGAGGGCGTGCGCTTTGGGACGGCCGTGCTGAGGAACCGACCCGCGATGCGCCTCATCCTCGGCTACACCTTCCACTCCTGGGAGCTGCTCGGGATGTGGGTTTGGACGCCCGCCTTCGTCGCCGCGGTCTTCGCCATCTCGGGCGCGGGCTCGGTCCGCGCCGTCGAGCTTGCGTCGTACGTCTCCGCGGCCTTCCATCTCATGGGGCTCGTGGCGTCGAGCTCGATGGGCCGACTCTCCGACGGGCTCGGCCGCCGGCTGGTCCTCTTCGGCCTGGCGGCGACGAGCGCCGTGTGCTCACTCGCGTTCGGATGGCTCATCGGCTTGCCCCTGGCGGTCGTCTTCGTCGTGGGCGCCGTGTACGGCTTCACGGCCCTCGGCGACTCGCCGGTGCTCTCGACGGCCCTCACCGAGGCGGTCGGCTCGGCCCACCTGGGCGTGGCACTCGCGCTGCGCTCGTTCCTCGGCTTCGGCGCGGGCGCGGTCGCGCCGATCGTGTTCGGCCGGATCCTCGACCTGACGAACGCGCCCGGCCCGTTACCCACGACGTGGGGCTGGGCGTTCATGACCCTCGGCCTCGGCGGGCTCACCGCTGCCTATTGCGCCTGGGGGTTGCACCCCGACCGCGCCAACGCGCTCCGCGCCAAGACGACGGCGATGTAATAAGCTAGGACCGGAGGATCGCAGGTGTCCCGGCTCATCTCGGAAAAGCTCATCGAAGATACCGCGCGCGAGCTGATGGCGCGCGCCGCCATCGACATCCCGGCGGATTATCGTGACGGCGTGCGGAGGGCGCGCGAGCGCGAGAGGAACCGGATCGCGCGCTTCGTGCTCGCCGAGATGGAGCGGAACTGGGACATCGCGACCGCCGAGCGGCGGCCCATGTGCGCCGACACCGGCCTGCCGCGCTACTACGTGCGGGCGGGCAACGAGGCCCTCGTCGAGGGCGGGTTCGTGGCCCTCGAGCGCGCGCTCCGCCGAGCCACTGCGGACGCGACCGCGTCGATTCCGCTCCGACCCAACCGGGTCCACCCGCTCACGCGGAGGGACCTCGACACCAACGTCGGCATCCACGCGCCCGAGGTGACGTATGCGTTCGAGCCCCGGGCGGACTGGATCGACGTCACCACGGTTCACAAGGGGGGGCTCTTCGGCACCGACTATCGCATGCTCTTCCCGGCGGACGGGGTCGCCGGCATCAAACGATTCTTCGTCGACACGCTGGTGCAGTTCGGCAAGCGCGGCCTCGCGTGCCAGCCGGCGATCGTCGGGCTCGGCCTCGGCGGCTCCAAGGATACGTGCGTGCGGCTCGGCAAGGAGGCGGCCTGCCTGCGCGTCGTCGGCAGCCGGAACCCCGATCCCGAGATTGCCGCGCTCGAGGAGGAGCTGACCACCCTCGGCAACTACGTGGGCATCGGCGCGATGGGGTTCGCCGGCACCTCGCTCGTCGTCGCCACGCACATCGAGGTGGCCTACACGCACACCGGCGGTCTGCCAATCGGGATGCATAGCTTCTGTCTCTCGTCGCGCCGGGCGACGGCGCGGATCCACCCCGACGGGCGGGTCGAGTTCCGGGCTGACCCGATGTGGTTCACCGACTACTACCGCCGCGAGGGGATCGAATGACGCCGGGTCGCACCTGTCTCAGGCCACCCACCGTGGTCCCGGTCTCGCGGCTGGTGGGTGGAATGAAAAGTGACTGGCGGAACGGAGCCGGGGCGCACCTCGTCTCGGGCCACCCACCGAAGGTGCCGGTCTCGCGGCTCCCGTTAAAATGACGAGCATTGCCCGACTGGACGACGTACGGATGGACGAGGTCGAGCTCGGGACGCCCGTCGGCCCCGCCGATCTCGCGCGCCTGAAGCTCGGCGACGTCGTCTACATTTCGGGTGTCCTCTACACGGCGCGCGAGAGCGTGTACCGCAAGGTCGTCGAGCGCGGCACAGACCTCCCCGCGAGCGTGCGAGCGCTCACCAACGTCAACTTTCATTGCTCTCCCGCCGCGGCCGTCAGAGCGGACGGTTCCTACGCCGTCGAAGCCGTCACCGCGACGGCGAGCTTCCGCTTCGGCCAATCGATGAGTCGGTGGTTCGAGCGCTCGGGGACGAAGGTCGTCGTCGGCAAAGCGGGGCTCACCGAGCTCGCCTACCGCGAGTGGTTCGTGCCGCACGGCGCCGTCTACCTCACCACCGTGGGCTACGGGATGGGCGCCGCGTACGGGCGCTGCATCAAGCGCGTCGTCGACGTCCACTGGCTCGCGGAGCTCGGGATCGCCCAGGCCCTCTGGGTGCTGGAGGTCGAGCGGCTCGGCCCCTTCCTCGTGGAGGGGGACCGCGAGGGACGGAGCCTCTTCGCCCTCGCCAACCGCGAGATCAACCTTCGGCTCGATGAGGTCTACCGCGGATTGCCGCCGTACGCGATGGGACGCTTCGGCGAGACCACTGCCCGCACTGACGAGATCGTCTGACCGTCCCCGCCCCACGAGGGATCGACGAAGATTTGACACCGTTGTGACAACGCCTCGCGCCGTCCCGTCGGCGATGCGTTGCCGGCGAGGCGATCGCTTAGCGCGATACGATGTGAGACGATGAAAGAAGACACGATGTAATGGAGAGGAAGCTGTTAGCCGGGCGCCGGTGCCGAGGCTTCGTTCACGTCTTGCTCGTCGCTTTCATCGGAGTGGGTGGCGCGGCCGCCGTCGGCCAGGCGCTGCAGCTCGGCGACCGGGCTCCAGACGTCGCCGGTCAACCCTGGATCAACAGCGGGCCTCTGACCATGCAAGGGCTGCGGGGCCGCGTCGTCCTCGTCGAGTTCTGGACCCACGGCTGAATCAACTGTCGCAACGTGATCCCGCAGTTGCGGGTGTGGCACGAGCGGCACGCATCGGCAGGGCTCACCGTTGTCGGCGTCCACAGCCCCGAGTTCTTCTGGGAGAAGCCGTACGCGAAGGTCGTCGACGCGACGAAGCGGCTCGGCGTGCGCTATCCGGTGGTGCAGGACAATGACTTTGTGATCTGGAAGCGGTTCGGCGTGAGGGCCTGGCCCACGCTGGTCCTGGTGGACCGGAAGGGGCTCGTCCGGTACCGGCACATCGGTGAGGGCGACTACGAGGCGACCGAGGCCGTGATCCGTCGGCTGCTCGCGGAAGAGGGATGACGATCGGCGCGCCCCCCGGGCGGATCCTGACAGGGTTACAAGCTCGCCACCCTGTGAGATGCTGAGGACGGGCAAGGAGGCGTTTCCCGCATGCTGATCAGCCGCGCTCCTCGGTTCACCTCCAACGACATCACCGACGCGAAGCACTACCTGACGCGTCGCGAGTGGATGCTCGGCGCCGCCGCGCTGACACTTCTGCCCGGCGAGAGTGCCGCGGCGACCCCGCAAGGCGAGCCGCTCAAGGCGGCCCGGAACGACGCGCAGAGTCTCCGGGAGCCGGCGACGAAGTTCGAGTCGGCGACGACGTACAACAACTTCTACGAGTTCGGCGTCAACAAGCCCGACCCCGCCCGGCTCGCGCACACGCTCAAACCGAGGCCGTGGACGGTCCGGGTGGACGGGCTCGTGCACAAGCCGAAGACATACGACATCGACGACCTGCTCCGGCTCTCCCCGCTCGAGGAGCGAGTCTACGCGCTTCGCTGCGTCGAGGGGTGGTCCATGATTATCCCGTGGATCGGCTTCCCGCTTGCCTCGCTCCTCAAGCGCGCCGAGCCCACGGGCCAGGCGAAGTACGCGGAGTTCACGACGCTGCTCGACCCGAGCCAGTTCCCCGGTCAGCGGTCGAGCCTCTTCGGGTTCTCCCTCGACTGGCCGTACACGGAGGGGCTCCGCCTGGACGAGGCGCTCCACCCGCTGACGCTCCTGACCGTGGGGATGTACGGCCAGGTGCTGCCGAACCAGAACGGCGCGCCGGTCCGCGTGGTCGTGCCGTGGAAGTACGGTTTCAAGAGCGCGAAGTCGATCGTCCGGATCCGGCTCACGAGCGAGCAGCCGGCGACCGCCTGGAACAAGGCCGCCCCGCAGGAGTACGGCTTCTATTCGAACGTCAACCCCGCCGTCGACCACCCGCGCTGGAGCCAGGCGACCGAGCGGCGGATCGGCGAGTTCCGGCGCCGCCCCACGCTGCCGTTCAACGGCTACGCCGACCAGGTGGCCCCGCTGTACGCCAGCCTCGATCTGAAGAAGTACTACTAGGAGCCCGTGAGGCCGACGGTGTTCGAGCGCGGGCTCCGCCCGCGCGATCGAATTCTGGGGGTGGCTCGGAGGGGGCCCTCGAGGCCCTCTCCGATGCCCTAGCGTCCGTGTCCCGCCGGGTCCGCCTCGCGCTCAAGGGGGTGGTCTGGGGAGTCTGTCTGGTCCCTCTCGCGACGCTCGTGTACTGGTTCGCGCGCGACGATCTGACGGCGAACCCGATCAGCTTCGTCACGACCACGCTCGGCGACTGGACGCTCCGCATCCTCCTGGCCTCGCTGGCGATGACGCCGATCCGGCTCGTCCTCGGCGTCTCGTGGCCGATCACGCTGCGGAGGCTCCTGGGGCTCTTCGCGTTCTTCTACGTGTGCCTTCATGGGAGCGTCTGGATCGTGCTCGACTTCTTCTTCGACTGGCCCCGGATGTGGGAGGATATTCTGAAGCGGCCCTACATCACGATGGGCATGCTGGGGCTCCTCTCGTTGATCCCGCTCGCCGCCACGTCGACCGCCGGGATGATCAAGCGGCTGGGCGCCCGGCGGTGGAGGCGCCTGCACCGACTCGCGTACCTCGCCGGAGTGGCGGGCTCGATCCACTTCCTCTGGCTGGCGAAGGTCGGGCGGACGGACCAATACTGGTACGTGGCGACGCTGGCCCTCCTGCTCGCGATCCGTCTCGGCGACGTCGCCCTCCGCGCCGTCCGCCGGCGCCGCGAGCGGCGCGGGGCGAGGGTCGCGACCGCGTCCATCCGCATGCCTTGACGGGACCGAATGAACCGTAGACACTCGGGCGACATGATCAGGGTCCGCGGCAGTCGCCTGGCTCTCCTCGGCACGGCGCTCCTCCTGGCGTCGGGGTGCGCGGCGGGCGCCTACTCGGCGATGTCCGTCGGTGGACCGCAGCCGATCCGTGAGGTTTTGTCGAACGGAGCCGTGCTGATCGTGCGGGAGCACCGGGCGAGCGACGTCGTCGCGGCGCAGCTCTGGATGCGGATGGGTGGTCGCGACGAGGCGCCCGACGAGCTCGGGCTCGCGCACTACATCGAGCACATGATCTTCAAGGGCACCCCGACGCGTCCGCCCGGGTCGATCGACCGCATGATCGAGGGGTTCGGCGGGACGAGCAACGCGTTCACCTCGTACGACACGACCCACTACGACTTCGTGGTACCGGCCGAGCACCTCCGCGCGACGGTCGAGCTCCTCGCGGACCTCGCAGCGAACGCGAGCTTTCCACCCGACGAGATCGAGAGCGAGAAGAAGGTCGTCTTCGAGGAGATGAACCTCGTCGAGGACGACCCGGACAAGTTCCTGCTTCGGCGGCTCTACGAGGTCGCCTACGCGCCGCACCCGTACGGCCGACCGATCCTCGGCACCCGCGAGTTCATCGAGCGCCTCCGGCGCGACCAGCTGCTCGCGTTCTACCGGAAGCACTTCGTGCCGAAGAACATGGTGGTGGTCGTCGTCGGTGGAGTGAATCCGGCCGAGGTCCGGTCCGTCGTCGCCGAGACCTTCGGGCGCATCGCGCCCGGCCCGTCGCTCCGCCGCGATCCACCGCCGCCGCCCGCGATCGACCGCGGCCGGCGCGCGGATGTGGTACGGCCCGAGAAGCAGGCGTATCTCGGCCTCGCCTGGAAGGCGGCGCCGATCGGCAACGCGGACATCTACTCCGTGGACCTGCTCACGTACATCCTGGGTGACTCGCCCAGCTCTCGTCTGAACCAGGAGGTCCGCGAGCGGCTGCGCCTCGTGTCCGCAATCGAGGCGGGCTACGGCGCGTGGGAGAAGGCGGGGCTCGTCACGGTCAACGCGCGGCTCGACCCGGACAACGCCGGGAAGGTGGAGGCCGCGATCCTCGACGTGATCCGGAAAGTCCGTGAGGCCGGGGTGACGGAGGCGGAGCGGCAGCGGGCCATCATCACCGCGGAGTCCTCGTACGCGTTCGACATCGAAACGGCGGAGGGGCTCGCGAAGTCCTACGGCCAGGCCGAGACCACCTGGACGCTCGAGGACGAGATCGCCTACCTCGGGCGGCTCCGCCAGATCACCGGCGAACAGATCCAGGCCGCTGCGCGCAAGTACTTCGGCGACGACGACTACGCGCGCGTGCGCTTCGTTCCCGAAGGGACCCAGAAGTGACGCCGCGTTCGTGCCGTCCGGCGGTCCTCGGCCTCGTCGGCCTGCTGGCCACCGGCGTCCTCGCCGCGCCGTCCAACGCGGCCGGCCAGATGCGCTGGGAGCGCCTCGACAATGGCCTGACGGTCATCGTGCGTGAGAACGCCGTCGCGCCCGTCGTCGCGGTGTCGCTCCTCGTCCGTATGGGGACACGCTGGGAGCAGCCGGCGACCGCGGGCACCTCCAACTTTCTCCACGCCGTGATGGTGAAAGGCACGGCGAAGCGGAGCGGGGGAGAGCTTGCGGAGGCGGTGGCAGCGCTAGGCGGCAAGATCAGTGCGACGGGCGAAGTGGACTACTCGGAGATCCGCGCGTCGTCACTCACGCGCTTCTGGCGCGACCTGCTCGGTCTCGTGGCGGAGCTCGCCCTCGAGCCGAAGCTCCTGCCCGACGACGTGGACCGGGAGCGCGAGTGGTTGTTGAGCCGCCTCCAGAAGCGACGCGACAACGCGCCGTCGCGCGCCTTTGACGAGTTCTTCGCCGCCCTCTACGGCTCGCATCCGTACGCCCTGCCCGTGCTGGGCACGTCCGAGTCGCTCGCGCGCATCGACCACGCCGCGCTCGTCGCTGCGTACCGAGCCGGCTACCGACCGAACCGGATGGTCCTCGCGGTCAGCGGTCAGGTCGCGGCGTCCGAGGTCCTCGCCGAGGCCCGGCGCCTCTTCGGTGGGATGGCCCCGGGCGGTGCGTCCACCGATCCGCCGATTCCGGCGCCGGTTACGTCGGCGAAGCGGGTCGAGGTCGAGATGCCGGCGCAGCAGGCGCAGATCCTCGCGGGCTCCCTCGCGCCCCCTCTCGGTCATCCCGACCACGCGGCCGTGAAAGTGCTGTCCACGATCCTCGGCGGCGGCATGGCCGGGCGTCTTTTCGCAGAGCTGCGTGACAGGAAGGGCCTCGCCTACACCGCGACGTCCTATTACGACCCGGTGCGAGAGCCCGGAGCTTTAGTGCTCTATCTCGGCACGGCGCCCGAGAACGCGCAGAAGGCCGAAGCGGCGCTCCTCGCCGAGATCGAGCGGATCCGCCGCGAACCCGTGTCGGCCGAGGAACTCGCGAGGGCCAAGGGCTACCTGCTCGGCCGCTACGCCATGGACCGGCGCACGAACGAGCGTCTGGCGTGGTATCTCGCGTTCTACGATATCGAGGGGCAGGCTCGCGATTTTCCGGACCGCTACCGGCGAGCGGTTCTGGCGGTGTCGGTCGCGGACGTCCTTCGAGCGGCGCGGCAATACCTCGACCCGCTCACGACCCTGGTCGTCCGGGCCCGCTGACTCGTCGGAGCGGACCTCGGGGGAGCTAGCTGGCGCGTTCTCGGCGCGCTTCGTCCGCGGCTCTGATCTCGTCGGCGAACATGTCGGTGTGGAGGGGGCACGGCGGCTTGTTCTCCTCGACGTACTGGCAATCGAGCTGATTACACTGGACGAAGTACCCCTTGGGTCGTCCGAATCCGCTCGATCGGCGCAGTCGGATCTGCACGCTCTCTTGCACCACCGGGCACCAGAACTCACGCCCTCGACTTCGATTCACGCCATCTCTCCTCGCCCTTGGACTTTAGAAGACCCCACCACCTTACGCTTCTCGGCGCGGCTGCACAACCACCGTAGCGACGTCCGCGAGCCCGGCGCCCTCAGTGGGTGGCCCGAGACGAGGCGCGACCCGGCGCCGTTCCGCATGTCGCTCTTCATTCCATGCGGGGTCCGCGGGCCCGGCGCCCTCAGTGGGTGGCCCGAGACAGGCGCGGCGCCGGCTCCGCTGACGCGCGCGCGTGCGGCCCCGGGTCCACGGGCAAATTCGGAGAACGAGGCTTGGCATTCCAAGATATATTGTGGCGGGTTTTCCACATTCGATTCGCGGCGCCACGGGAGGATTCGTCTTGTCTCGGTTCGCGGCTGTCAACTCTCGCGGCAGTACGGTCGTCCTGACGCTCGCCATCCTCGCACTGCTCCTCGGAGGGTGCGGGACCTCGTCCCGCGCCGTTCGCGGCGACACGGCATTCGGCGCGGCTTTGTCCGCGTCGCGTGACGGCCGCGATACCAAGGCGGAACTCTCTTCCGTGCCGGCAGAGACCCCCGCGCGCGCCGGAGAGGTCCGCGCGAGGTGTGAGGTCGCCGCCGTGGAGCTCGCGACGCCTGTGGCGGAGAGTCGGCTCCTCACGGGCGGGCCGGAGAGCGTGGCCGCCGAGGGCGACGAGGGCGCAGCGCCCGCCGTCGCGCAAGCTCCGCGCGCGCGCGGAGAGACGCCCGCCCCCTCCAACGCCGACGAGGTCGAAGAGGAGTACGATCCCTGGGAGACCTTCAACGAGAAGATGTTCGAGTTCAACCGGCGGCTCGACCGGTACTTCCTGAAACCTGCCGCGCAGGTCTACGACAAGATCATACCGGAGCCCTTCCAGGTGCTGATCGACACCGGCTTCGACAATCTCGGGTTCCTCCCGCGCGCGGTCAACAGCCTGCTCCAGGGCAAATGGAGCGGCGCGGGGCGCGAGGTCGCGCGATTCCTGATCAACAGCACGCTCGGCATCGGCGGTCTCTTCGACGCGGCAAAGTACTGGCGGATCGAGAAGAGCCGCGAGGACTTCGGCCAGACGCTTTGCGTGTGGGGCGTCGGGCCGGGCCCGTACCTGATCGTGCCGTTCCTCAGGCCGATGACCGTGCGTGACGGAATCGGCAAGGCCGTCGACGGAGCGATGGATCCCCTGTCCTATTATCTCCCGTGGGTCTGGACGAGGGTCGGCATGCAGGCCGGCGACCTGCTGAACGAGCGCGCGTTGAATCTCGACCTGTTCCAGGGCTTCGAAGAGAGCGTGATCGACTTGTACAGCGCCGTGCGGAACGGCTATCTCCGACGCCGGGAGCAGCTGTGTAAGGAGTAGCGTGAACACGGGCTCGACCCGAGGGGGGCGCGCGCGTCGTCTCCTCCGTTTCAGCGTCACGGCCGTCCTCCTCGCCATCCTCGGCTCGCTGGCCGCGGCCACCAGCGCCGCCGCGCCGGCGGCTCTCGATCTCAAGGCGGGCCAAGCGCTCTACGCCACGCACTGCGCGCTCTGTCACGGCCCGTCGGGGCTTGGCGACGGCCCGTCGGCGGCCGGCTTCGCCACCAAACCCTCGAACCTCGCCGACGGCCGCCTCATGAATGGGCTGCCCGACGACTTTCTCGCCAACGTCATCACGCACGGGGCGCCGGCCGAGGGGCTCTCGCCGGGCATGCCCGCGTTCGGCGCGTACCTGAGCGACGTGCAGATCCGCGAGGTGATCCTCTACGTGCGCTCCCTCGCGTCCCCGCCGTTCCGCGCCGCGGCCGTGCTTCCGATCGTGGCGCCGCCCCGGGCGCCCACGCAGCCGATCTTCTTCAGCCACCTCATCCACGCCGGCAAGTACCAAATCGACTGCCAGTACTGCCACGCCGACGCGCGCCGCTCCGAGTACGCCGGGCTCCCATCGGTGGAGCGCTGCCTGGGATGCCACAAGATCATCGGCGCACAGGACAACCCCGAGATCGGCAAGATCCAGGAGTACGCACGTCGCGAGCAGCCGATCCCGTGGGTGCGGATCTTCAAGCTTCCGGAATTCACCTACTTCACCCACAAGGCCCATGTGCGGTTCGGCCTCGCGTGTCAGGCGTGCCACGGCCCGATCGAGCGCATGCGGGTGGTCGGCGCCGAAACCGGGCCGTCCCTCACCAACGACCTCATGAACCTCATCGGCCTCAAGCCGCCGCCGCGCCCGCTCACGATGGGATGGTGCGTGGAGTGCCATCGGGCGCAGAACGCGGCGCGAGGCGCCCGGGCGCCGCTCGACTGCATCACCTGCCACCACTGACGAGAAGGCCGACGGGCGCCTGAGACCGGTCCGTGGGTGGGGGGCGTCGGCCTCGAGCGCACGACCGGTTGGGGCCCTCTGGAGTGGTAAGAAATTAGGCGAATCGCCCGTCTAATCAGCTATTTTAGGCCTAGTGGACAACGTGCTCGTGGTGGACGACGAACGGAACATCCGGACCCTGGTGGCCCGGGTTCTGGCCCAGGACCAGGTGGAGGTCCAGGGCGCTGGCACAGGCAAAGAAGGGCTCCAGATGGCGGACGAGGTGAGCCCGGACCTCATCCTCCTCGACCTCCGCCTCCCGGACATGGACGGCATGGACGTCCTCCGGGCCCTGCGGAGCCGGCACCCCGAGGTCGCCGTGATCATCATCACGGGCTTCGGCCAGATCCAGAGCGCGGTGGAGGCCATCAAGGTCGGCGCGACCGACTACCTCGAGAAGCCCTTCGAGCACCTCGAGAAGCTCAAGCTCGCCGTGTCGCGGGCGCTGGATGCGGCCAGGGCCAAGCGTGAGATCCGGCGCTTGCATGGGCTGCAGGAGAAGCAGTACGGGGTCGACCAGATCATCGGCGACTCCGAGCCCACCCGCACCCTCCGTGACCTCATCCGTAAGGTCGCGCGGAGCGAGGCGCAGACGATCCTGATCCAGGGCGACAGCGGAACCGGGAAGGAGCTCGTGGCGCGGGGCCTGCACTACGAGAGCGCGCGGCGCGACTTCCCCTTCATGGAAGTCAACTGCGCCGCCATCACGGAGACGCTCTTCGAGAGCGAGCTGTTCGGCCACGAGAAGGGCGCCTTCACTGACGCAAAATCAGCCAAGAAAGGGCTCATGGAGCTCGCCGACCGGGGGACGCTGTTCCTCGACGAGGTGAGCGAGATGTCGCCCAACAGCCAGGCGAAGTTCCTGCGGGTCCTTCAGGAGCGGGTGTTCCGGCGTGTCGGCGGCACGCGCGACATCAAGGTGGACCTGCGCGTCATCACAGCGACCAACCGGCCGCTCGAGACCCGGGTCAAGGAAGGGCAGTTCCGTGAGGACCTCTTCTACCGTCTGAACGTGATTCCGATCCACATCCCCCCGCTCCGCGAGCGGCGGGATGACGTCATGCCGCTCGCCCTGCATTTCCTCACAGAATCGAACGTGCGCTCGCACAAGTCGATCAAGGGGTTCACGCCGGAGACCGAGCGCCTCCTGCTCACCTATCCGTGGCCGGGCAACGTGCGTGAGCTGCGCAACCTCATCGAGCGCCTCGTCATCCTGGGCACCTCCGATCACATCGAGCCGCAGCACCTCCCCCTCCAGTTCGCGTCCCAGGCCGTCGAGGTGCCGCGAGAGGAGACGCAACAGGGGTTTCGGACGCTCGCGGAGGTGGAGCGTGCCTACATCAATCAGGTCATGCAGCGGGTCGAGGCGAACAAGAGCCGGGCCGCCAAGATCCTCGGGATCTCCCGCCAGACGCTACGCAAGAAGCTCGTGGAGGAGTGAGGTGGATTTGGCCAGATTCTCACCACTGGTCATTTACACACCTCTTGCGATGTTTGGGTCGAGGATTCCGTAAGCTACCTGGAATTCAGGACTTCCGGAAACCAGGGGCAGGAATGATCGAGCCATTGGTCAGCAATAAGCCAAAAGGCACCGAAAAAGAGGTAATGGGAGGTCCGGGGAATTCCCCGATATTTCGGTAAGTTGGTCGGTGAAGGCGCCTTTGGTCTATGGTTTGCTACCCAGCATTGTCGGTGCTGGGTTCGACGGACCCTCAGGGCCAGGGGAGATGGGGATGAGACCGACGTTCAAGAAGCTGCAAGTCAAAGATATCGGCAACTTGGAGCATTTGGTTGCCGAGAACATCGAGGGCATTGAGCCTGGCCTTCGTGTCATTGACTCGCGCGTCTGCCTCGGCCACGCGGCGATCGACCTGATCGCGCTCGACTCCAACGAATCACTCGTTCTTGTCGCTCTCGACTTCACCGCGGACGAGGGCCTCCTTCTCCGCGGCATGGACGCGTACTCCTGGTCCCTCGAGTACCCCGACACGCTTCGCCGGCTCTATCCGATGGCGAACGTGTCGTCCACACGCCCACCCCGGATTCTGTTCGTCGTCGAGCGACTGACCGAAGCCTTCGTGCGGCGGATCAAGCAGCTCAGCTTCCTCGAGATCGACTGTGTGGAGTTTCGGCACCTCGAGGTGAACGGCGCGCCTGCCGTCTTCTTCGATCTGGTCGTGCGGCTCCGGCGTGAGGTGACCGTCGAGCCGACGTCGAATGGCCAAGGGGCGGCCGCGACGGTGCCCCGGCGAACTCCGAAGCAGATTACGGGCGAGGCGCCTAGCATCTCACCCGCATCACCCCGGCTCTTCGAGCCGCGGGGCGTGCCACGCTCCACCGCGCCGCCGACCACCGACGAGCCAGCGCCGCTCGCCTCCGAGCGCCCCCCCGTCGCGGCAGCGCCATGGGCGGCCCCCTCGCACCGCGACATGGGCGGGCTCTTCGGCAAGCGTGCCGGCGCAGAGACGCCGTCGGCGACCCAGATGCCGACCGAAGCGTATGCGACCGAGGAGACAGAGGAGGCCGCCGACGCGGAAATCGCCAACGCGGACGTGGTCCCCGCAGAGCCGGCACGGGAGCTCGAGTCTGCGACGGCGCATCAGGAGACGCGGCAGGCCCCCTCGGTGTCGGCCCGCGTGACCGCGAGTCCCGAATGGGAGGCGCTGTTGCATCAGCTCGGGGCCGCGATGCCCGCTCCGACGCGCGCGGAGTTCACCGGTCGCGCAGCCGAGGCGCCGACGCAGGCGCCGGTCGAGACGAACGCGGCGGCCGTCGAGGAGCCCGCGTCGGCCAACCAAGCCGGCGCGCGCCTGTATCAGGCCGCCCGGGGTGAGTTCGCGCTCGCGGATTCCGGTATCAACGACGCCGGAGCGAGCCTGCGTCAGGCCACCCAGGGTGGTTCTGGGCTCGCGGAGTCCGGTACCAACGAAGCCGGAGCGCGCCTGCGTCAGGCCACCCAGGGCGGTTCCGGGCTCGCGGAGTCCGGTACCAACGAAGCCGGAGCGCGCCTGCGTCAGGCCACCCAGGGCGGTTCCGGGCTCGCGGAGTCCGGTACCGTGGAGGAGCCCGCGCCGGCAGTCGAGGAACCAATGCCCGCCGTGGAGCAGCCCGCGGAAGCCCCAGTTGACACGGCTGAGTCCACCCAGACGCAGCCCGTCTGGACGAGGCCGTCAACCGACAAGGTCGTGCAGCCGACCGGGAGGACGTACTTCTTCTCGCAGGCGGCGAAGAGCACGACGCCAGCCGAGGTACCGGAGCCGAAGCCCGCGGCGGCGCCTGCGGCAGAGGCGGCGACGGGAGCGCAGAAGACGGTCGCTCCGGCGCAGCGGGTCTCGGCTTCGGCCCAGCAGATGACGGCTCCGGTCCATCCGCGGCCGGCGGCTCCCGCGCGGCCGCCCGCCGCGCCTGCGGCACTGACCGTGGCGCCGGCTCCGCTGTTCGCCGTTGCGGCGGCCACGAAAGTGGACGTGCCGAAGCCCACGGAGCCCGAGCCGATCCGTCCGGGGCTGGAGGCGCTAAGCTTCCCGAAAGACGGCCTCTCGCGTCAGTGGCTCGAGTTCCTCAACCAGCTCGGCGGGGCAAAATAGGGCCGGGCCCGTACGCGAGCCCAGGAGGCGATCGGTGACAACCAAGACCGCGGCGCAGCTCGAAGCAACCGGTGAGACCCAGGTGGAGACCCTGCGCGTCCTCCTCGTGGACGACAATGCGTCGGTGCTCCGCTTCCTCGCGTCTGCGGTCGCATCGAACCACTGTGAGGTGAAGACGGCGTCGACTGCCGAGCAGGCGCTGGAGCTGCTCGGCGACGTCCCCTTCGACCTCGTGGTGTCGGACATCAAGATGCCCGGGCTCTCCGGGCTCGACCTGCTGCGCTCGATCAAGGGCAAGCAACCCTCGACGCCGGTCGTGCTGATCACGGGCGTCCCCTCGGTGAACTCGGCCGTCTTCGGTCTCCGCCACGGCGCCTACGACTACCTGCCGAAGCCGTTCTCCGTCACGGAGGTCAGGGAGTTGATCAACCGCCTGCGGCGGGACCGCGCGGAGGGCAACGGCAACGTCACCTACCCGGCGGGGCTCAACGAAGAGCTCCAGCGCCGCCAGGGCGGTGTGGCGGTGCTCTCGTCGATCGGCGAGCTCGCCCTTCAGGGCCTCGAGCAGGACCTGTTCGTCGAGAAGGTGCTCGAGAAGACGCTCCAGAGCCTGCGCTGCGACGCGGCGATCATGCTGCTGCGCGATGCGGAGGGGAAGTTCAACGCGAGCCAGCTGGGTCAGCCGTCAATGATCAGTGAGCTCCTGACCCTTCTCCACGCGCACTTCGCCGACATCGTCAAGACCGGCGGCCGGGAGACGTACACGCTGACGAACAAGGCCCACGGGTTCGAGGCGCTCGCGGCCCTCATTCCGGGCGTGGGCGACGCCGTCGGGATTCTGTGCATGAGTCGCGACGCGCGGGCCGGCGCGTTCCTGCCCGACGAGAAGGGACTGCTCCTCGGCTACGCGCAGACCACGGCGCTCTCGCTCCAGAAGATCGTCCTCCGCGAGCATCTCGAGAAGAACCTCGTCGACACGATCTCCTCGTTCGTGGTCGCGCTCGAATCGAAGGATCCCTATCTCAAAGGCCACTCGGCACGCGTGTCGCTCTACTCGGGGGAGATCTCGAAGGTGATGGGCATGTCCACGCCGGACGTGGTGTTGTACAGCCGGGCGGGTCTGCTGCATGATCTGGGGAAGCTCGTGATGCTGGACAACATCCTCCGCAAGCCGCGGCAACTCACCGAGGAGGAGTTCGAGCTGGTCCGCAGCCATCCCGTGGTCGGCGACAAGATCCTGAAGCCGCTGCGATTCCTCTCGTGCGAGGCCAAGGCGGTCCGGCACCACCACGAGCGGTACGACGGCAAAGGCTATCCCGACGGTCTCAAGGGCGATGGCATCCCGTTCATCGCCCGCGTCGTGACGGTGGCGGACGCGTTCGACGCCATGACCTCGGATCGCCCCTACCGTAGTAAGCGGCCCATCGAGGCGGCGATCGACGAGATCTCCCGCGGAGCGCGGACCCAGTTCGACCCGCTGGTTGCGGAAGCGTTCATCACGATCCCGCCCGCCCGGCTCGATGCGATCAGCCGGCAATTCGATCTGCGCTCGGCCGAGGCGCCCGGTGCTGCGGCCGCCCAATCGCTCACGGATGCTCAGTGATGGATTCCAGGCCGAAGATCCTCGTGGTTGATGACGCCGGGCCGGTCGTGATCCTCTGCGTCAACGTGCTCCAGGCCCTCGGATACTCGATTCGGGCCGCCAACCGGGGCGAGGCGGCGGTCGAGCTGGTCCGCAAGGAGCCGTTCGATCTGCTGGTCGTGGATTACAAGATGCCGGGGATGAACGGCTTCGAAGTGCTCGAGCAGGCGCGCCAGGTCCGTCCGGACATGGCGTGCATGCTCATGACAGCGCACGGCACGCCGGACATCATCAACGAGGCAACGCGGCTCGGCTTCAATTACATTTTGTTAAAGCCGTTCACGCCGTCGGAGCTGCGCGGGGCGGTTGACAAGGTCCTCGCGAGCAAGTCCTAGGACGCGGAATGCAGGCCGGTGCCCCGGCGGACGGGACTCTGGGAGCGGCGCGGGGTGTCATGAATTCGCTCTTTGGTGGTCTCCAGTGGAGCCTCGATCGGATGCTCTCGGTCGCGTACGCCGTCGTCTACGACTTCATCTTCGAGCGCTTCGCCCCGTACCAGCGCCTCCGAGAGGAGGTCCGGACCCTGGTCGAGGCCTCCGCGCCAGCCGGCGTCGACCGGCGCGACGTGCGCGTGCTCGACATCGCGTGCGGTCCCGGGAACTTCACGTGCCGGCTGGCCGAAGCCGGGTTTACGGTGACCGGGCTCGACACCTACGGCGCGCTGGTCGAGGTGGCCAAGGAGAAGCGGCGGGCGAAGCACCTGGCCAACGTCGCCTTCCGCCACGCCGAGCTCGCCCGAGGCAATACGTTCAGGGAGGGCGCCTTCGACCAGGTCGTGAACATCCATTCCCTCTACGTGCACCCGGCGCCGGACCAGCTCCTTCGCGAGGCGTATCGGGTGCTCAAGCCGGGCGGGCACGCGGTGTTCGTGAATCACACGCGGCAGATCGGGCTGTGGTCGACGCTCAAGGAGATCCGGCAGCGGGGCAGCTTCGTCGCCGCGTTTCGGTGCCTCCTCTGGGTGCTCCCGAACTCGATCTTCGAGGCGGCTCGGATGCCGGTCGGGCCCCATTATTGGGACGAGAACGCGTTTGCGGGTCACCTGCGCGGTGCGGGCTTCACGGTCCTCGAGATACGCCGAACGTTCCTCAACGGCGCCAGCCTCCTGGTCTGGGCGCGGAAAGGCACGGGGAAGTAAGTGGTGAGTCGAAAGGAGCTCGCGTCGTATCGCCTCCGGCCGCTCGCCGACCGCGTGCTCGCGCTGGCAGGTGGAGCCGGAGAGCATGTGCCCCTGCGCGCCGCGGTGGAGCACATGATCGCCGTGACGTACGGCATGACGTACGACGCCGTGGTCACGCGCTTCCGACCCTATGAGGCAATGGTCGAGGAGATCGTCGCGTTCGTGACCCGCTCCGTGCCGGTCACGGAGAACCCCCGCTCCGTCAAGGTGCTGGACATCGCGTGCGGGATCGGCAACGTGGGGCTCCGGCTCGCCAGGCGGGGCTACAGCGTGGTCGCCGTCGACGCGGTCCGACACCTCGTCGCGATCGCGCGTGAGAAACACCACTCGAGCGGGAGCCCGCCGAACTTGAGCTTCCACCACCTCGACGTCGCGCGCGATGAGCTACCGGGCGCGGGCACCTTCGACGTGCTCGTGAGCATGCACACGCTTTACTGGCACCCGGACCCGGCGGCGCTCCTGGCGGCGTCCCGTCGGGCGCTGAAGCCGGGCGGGCACGCGATCATCCTCACGTACAACCGCCCCGCGCGGGTGGTCCAGACGTTTCTGGAAGCGCGTCGAGCGGAGGGCCTCGGCGCCGCGGTCCGCGCTCTCCGCTGGCTCGTGCCGACCGCGGTCTTCGAGCGGTTCCGCGACTGCGACCACCGCTACCTGAGCGAGACCGAGTTCCACCAGGCGCTCGACCAGGCGGGCTTCGACGTGCTCGAGGCGCACCGGACGTTCCTCGTTGGAATCAGCCATCTGGCGTGGGTCCGAGCCCGTGGATGACATCCGCCGAGCGTGGTCCGGGGTCTTCCCGGTGCGCCTCGAGATCGACGTCGATTAGCACGGTGGACATCGTCGGACGGACTGGGAGCGCCCGGGTGCGGTGGTGACCGCAGAGTCCTCACCGCTCGCCGCCGAGAGGCCGCGGGAGCCGGACCGCCGGGCCATCGTCTCGCGCGGTACGCGGGTCTACCTGCGCACGCTCAGACCCGAGGATCTCGACTACCTGTCCGAGTGGGCCGAGGACCCGTTCATCGAGCGCATGGTGGGCAGCGAGTTCCTGAACACCTACAAGCACGTCTACGACAAGGACCCCTCGTTCTACGAGGCCGTCCTGACGGACACGACGCAGGTCGTGCTCGTGGTCGAGGGGAACCATGGGTGGCGGAAGCCGCTCGGGCTCGCCCGGCTCTTCAACATCCACCTCCTGGAGGGTTACGCCTTCCTCGAAGTGGTGCTGACGGACCAGAAGGCCCTGCGCCGCGGATTCGGTGTGGAGGCGGGCAAGCTCATCTCGTACTATGGAGTCGACGTGCTCGGGCTGCGGCGCATCGAGGCGAAGGTGTACGAGTACAACTCGCTGAGCGCGAACTCGCTCCGCCGCAATGGTTTCCAGCAAGAGGGCGTGCTCCGCAAGGCCGCCTACCACGACGGCCGGTACTGGGACGTCCTCGTGTTCGGTATCCTGAAAGACAAGATCGAAGAGCAGCGGAGGAGAGACAAGCCCTACCTGCCGCTCGCCGAGTCCGTGGGGGACGCGCTTGACGCTTCATAGCCTCCTCCCCCTCATCGCGCTCCTCCTGAACGTCCTCCTCATGGCGGTCACGCTCGTGCGGAACCCGGGGAGCCGGCTGAACCGGGTCTTCGCGTACTTCGTGACGGGCATGGCCGTGTGGAACATGGGCTCCTTCATGCTCCGCCAGGCGCCGAACGAGGCCACGGCGACGTTCTGGGAGATCGTGATCCACGCGGGCGTCGTCGTCCTGCCGGCCTTCTACTACCACTTCGTGTTGATCTTCCTCGAGAGCACGACCCAGCACCGCTCCTCGCTGGTCATCGCGTACCTGCTGGCGGCCTTCTTCAGCGTGGTCAACATGAGCGGCTCGCCCCTGTTCATGCGGGGCGTGACGCGGACGTACTGGGGGTGGGCGCCCGTGACCGGGTTGCTCTACGCGCCGTACGTCCTCTACCTCAACTTCTTCCTGATCTACGGCCTGTCGCGCCTCGTGAGGGCGTCCGAGGGCGTCGAGTCGAGTTTCCGCCGCAACCGCGCGACGCTGATCCTCCTCGGGACCCTCGTGAGCCTCGCGGGTGGGGTCATCGACTTCGCGCGGTTCGTCCTCGTGCGATTCGTGCCGGCGGCAGACCTCGTCTACCCGATGGGTATCCCCGCGAACATCGTGTTCGCGCTGATGCTCGGCACGTCGATCGTGCGCTACCGCCTGTTCGACGTGAACGTGGCGGTGAAGAAGGGCGCGATTTACCTGGTGCTCTGGGGGGTGCTCACGTCGGTCATCGTCCTCGCCGAGCAGTACGCCGACTGGGAGCAGCTGAACCCGCTGTGGGTGATTCTGCCGCTCGGGTTCATCATGACGCTCCTCGTCAGTCCGCTCGGACAGCGCCTGGAGACCGTGGTCGAGCGTCTCATGTTCAGTCGGCGCCGCGGGTGCTACGAGACCCTGCTCGATCTCAGCCAGCGCATGGGGATGATCCTCGACTTCGGCCTGCTCATGGAGACCCTCGTGCACGGCCTGGTGCGAGGCGTCCCGCTCACCCACTGCTCCCTCATGATCTACGATGCGGCGCGAAACGCGTTCGTGGTCTACCGCGACGAGACGAACATCGGCGAGGGGGCGGCCGTCAACTCGATCGCCATGGAGAGCCCCGTCGTCCAGTGGCTCAATCAAACGGGGCGCCTGCTGGTCAAGGAAGAGGTCAAGCTCAACCCTGAGATCGCCGAGTACTTCGAGACCGCAGAGGGCGAGCTCGAAGAGATCCACGCGGCCCTCATCGTGCCGCTCAAGATCGAGAACAAGCTCACCGGCATCCTCCTCGTCGGCGAGAAGCTCTCGGGCGAGATCTTCGACGGCCAGGAGCTCGAGGTGCTCACCGTGCTCGCGAACCAGGTCGCGATCTCGCTCGAGAACGCGCGACTCTACGAAGAGCTCGCAGCCTCGAACGCCCAGCTGATGCAGGCGAGTCGGCTGAAGTCGCAGTTCCTCGCGAGCATGTCGCACGAGCTCCGGACGCCGCTGAACTCCATCATCGGCTTCTCCAAGGTGCTGTTGAACCGTCTCGACGGCGACCTGACCGAGCGGCAGGAGACCTATATCCGCTCCGTGCACAACAGCGGGACCCATCTGCTGCAGCTCATCAACGGGATCCTCGACTTCTCACGCATCGAGGCGGGTAAGCTCGAAATGATGTCCGAAGAGGTCGACCTCCACGAGCTGATCGACGAGTGCATCGAGTCGTCGATGCCGCTCGCCCGTGGCAAGCAGCTCAAACTCGAGAAGAACGTGCCGCTCGAGCTGCCACGGCTCGTCGCGGATCGCACGAAGGTGAAACAGATCCTCCTGAATCTCCTGTCGAACGCCATCAAATTCACGGCGCAGGGCCGGGTGTTTGTCAGCGTACAGGCCGAGGCGGAGGCGGTGCACGTGAAGGTGTCGGACACGGGCATGGGCATCCGCACGGAGGATCTCGCGCGCCTGTTCGAGCCGTTCCAACAGCTGGACAACCCGGTCACGCGGGCCGCCGGCGGGACCGGGCTGGGGCTCGCGATCAGCAAGAAGTTCGTCGAGCTCCACGGCGGCCGCATCTGGGCGGACAGCCGCGAGAACGCGGGATCCACGTTCCACTTCACGCTACCGTTGAACTGAGGGGACGGACGACCGTATGCAGGGACGCGTGCTCGACAAGAAGGCGAAGATCCTCTACATCGAGGACAACCGCGAGAACCGGATGCTCGTCCGGGCCGTCCTCGAGGCCGCCGGCTACACCCTCGTGGAGGCCGAGGACGGCCTGGCCGGCATCGAGGCCGCGATCCGCGAGGAGCCCGCGCTCATCCTGCTCGACATCAACCTGCCTGGCGTCGACGGCTACGAGATCGTCGCCATCCTCAAGTCGTTCCCCAACCTCGCGTCCACTCCGGTGATCGCCGTCACCGCCTACGCGATGCAGGGCGACCGGCAGCGGACCCTCGTCGCCGGCTGCGACGGGTACATCCAGAAGCCGATCAACGTGGACGTGTTCCCCCGGCAGGTCGCCGAGTTCCTCGGGGGCAAGCGCGAGCGCGTCGAGGGCCGGGAGGAAGGGATCTACCTCCGCGAGCTCAACCAGCGGTTGGTCTACCGGCTGCTCAACCAGGTGGAGGAGCTCAAGCGGCTCAACCAGCACTTCGTCCGGCGCGCGAGCCAGCTCGCCGACCTGCACCGCGCGGTCCAGGACATCACCTCAGAGCTGGGCGTGGTGGAAATGCTCGAGCGGCTGCTGCGAGCGCTCGCGCAGGCGATCGGTACGACGAGCCTCCGCGTCGAGCTCACCGATCCACCGGGCGTGAAGCTCGTGGTGCCGGGAGAAGGCAGCGACCAGCCGCGGAGCGTGCTCGTCGGATCGGGCGTCGAACCGGCCGACGAGTGGGCCGAGGTCGAGTGGACGCTGCCCCTCACCGTGCGGGGTCGCGAGCTCGGCACGATGGTGGCGCGGCACGCCATGCCGGCGGGGGCGAAGGCCGACGAGGAGCAGCTCCTCAAGATCGTCGCCGATCAGGTCGCGATCGCGGTGGAAAACGCCCGCCTCTACGAGGGGGTCATGCGCCGGGCGGCGGAGCAGGAGAGCCTGGTCGAGGCCGGCCGCCTGCTGGCCGGTACCCTCCAGGTCTCCGGGATCCTCCACCGGCTCAGCGAGCTCGTGCGAGCCCGCCTGAGCGCAGACGTCGTGCGGATCCTGATCGCGGAGGACACGCCCGGCCGCTTCCGTCTTCAGGCGCAGGCGGGCACCACGCGCACGCCGAAGGCGTCGACCCAGCACGTGGCCGACGACGACGAGGGGCTGGTCGGCTGGATCGTCAAGCACCGAACCGTGCTCGCCCTCGGCGACGTGCGCTCCCATCCCGGCCTCAAGTATCTGGACTGGGTGCGGAGCGAAGGGTTCGTGTCGTTCCTCGGTCTCCCGCTCTTCCTCGAGAACCAGCTCGTCGGCGTCCTCGCGGTCTGGTATCGCGGGTCCCACGCCTTTGCCCCCGACGAGGTCGCGCTGGGGGAGGCGCTGGCGACGTCGGCGACGACCGCCATCCGGAACGCGCGCCTCTACGAGGAGACGCAGGAGCGGCTGCGCCACACCGAGACGCTCCTGGCGGTGAGCCAGGACACGAGCTCGACCCTCGAGCTGACGGAGGTGCTGCGCCGGACCACGCGGGCGATGGTGCGCGCGCTCGGCGCCGACACCGGCGGTGCGTGGCTCGTGAGCCCGGGCAAGGACCGCTTCGTGCCGATCGTGGGGTACCACGTGCCGAAGGAGGCGCTGCAGACCTTCGCGAGCACCGAGATCGTGATGACCGATCTGATGCTGCAGGAGTGGGGGAAGTACGAGCGGGCGGTCTACTCGAGCGACAGCGCGGCGGACCCGCGATTCGCGCATCCGATCACCCGACTCCTGCCCCACAAGTCGCTCCTGATCCAGCCGATGCGCTGGAAAGGGGGAACCATCGGCGGGTTCGCGATCGCCTGGCTCAAGGAGCCGCACCGATTCACGACCGACGAGCTGCGGCTGGCCGAAGGCATCGCACTCCAGGCGGCGGTGGCGGCCGAGAACTCGCGCCTGTACGAAGGCGTCAAGGGGCAGATGGCCGAGCTCAAGCGAACGCAGGCGCAGCTGATCCAGTCCACGAAGCTCGCGGCGATCGGCGAGCTGGCCGCCAACATCGCTCACGAGATCAACAACCCGCTGACGAGCGTCCTGGGCTTCGCGTCATACCTGGCCGAGCGGGTTCCGCCCGGCGCACCGAATCGGGAAGAGCTCGAGCTGATCCAGGAGGAGGCGGGACGCGCCCGCGACATCGTGCGCGACCTCCTGCACTTCAGCCGGCAGCGCGAGTTCGTGCCGCAGATGACGGATCTCAACGTGGTGCTCGAGCAGACCCTCGTCATGGTGCGCCGCCAGGGCGCGTTCGACGCGATCACGCTCGTCGAGCAGTACGCCCCCGGGCTCCCGCCCGTGGAGGTGGACGTCCCGCGCATCAAACAGGTGTTCTTGAACCTCATCAATAACGCCGTCTACGTCATGAAGGACGGGGGGACTCTCACGGTCCGCTCGTCCGTTGTCGCCGACACGGTCCAGGTCGAGGTCATCGACACGGGCACCGGGATCCTGCCGGAGCACCTCGACCGGATCTTCGAGCCGTTCTTCACGACGAAGCCCGACGTGAGCGGCACGGGCTTGGGCCTCTCGGTCAGCCTCGGGATCGTCCAGAGTCATGGCGGGACGATCGAGGTGAAGAGCGAGGTCGGCCGTGGCTCGACCTTCGTCGTGAAGCTTCCGGCAAAGCCCGGCGCCGCGCTCACCGACAGCGACGAGTAAGTCCCGCCTCACGCGCATCCCCTCCGGCGTCGTTTCCGGATTGTCGGTCACGACCGCCCGGACCTCTCGCGCTCAACCGCGGAAGTTTTTCGCCGGCGGTGCGTTGAGAACCGGTGTGGTCAGGAACGATCCGTGAACATCGCAAACGATCCGGAAATTTAGCTGGAAACGCCAACGAAATCAGAACGGTGCCCGAAGGCGGCGATTGGCCCTGGCGTTGCATTTTCTCCCGTCCAGGATGCACCCGATGAAAGACAAATATCGTGGACGAGGAGAGAAGACAATGAACCCGCTTAACGGGCGCAGCAGAGCGATAGCGACGGTGATGCCGCTGATGTTCCTGCTCCTGGCGTTGATGGCCGCACCGGCGTTCGCGGGCGGCGTCAACCCTGGCGTTGGCGTGGTCCTCTATGAAGTTACCGAAGACATGTATCTCCTGGACCACAATGGAGTGCCGGTCTCGGCCCTCGCCAATGCGCATCGTCGGTCGGCGGTGGCGCAGCTTTCCGGATTTGCGAAGCTCGGCACGCCGCTCTGCCCGTGGGAAGTGCTGATCCTGACGCCGGGCGCCAAGAACTGCACGGTCAACGCGAGCGGCGCCGACGACTTGAGCCTGGCCGATGGCAAGGGAACGTTGGACGGCACCTTCGCGGTCGTGGTGAAGGCCAGCGACACGGCTGACGCCGCCGAGTTCGTCGTGATGACCGGCGCCTTCGCCGGCGCTGCCAACCTGTCGCTGCCGTTCGCAGGCGTGGCGCCGGTCGGCTTCCTCACCGATGGCAAGGGCTGCTTCGACGTGGGCCGCCGCCAGTGCAAGCCCGAGAAGGACACAGCGTTCACGTTCACGGGGACCTTCCGGCTCCCGTTCGCGGTGAACGCCAGGGGCAAGCGCATTCCGCCGAGGGCGAACCGCTCGGCCTACTACCTGGCGGATGACTTCGGTACGCTCCTCACGGTGGAGCCGAACGAGAAGTCGCTCGGCTTCCCGACGGTGAGGCTCGAGATCAAGTTCTAGGCGTCGGACACTCCTCGCATCCACGGCGGGCCCGGACCGGATCGGTTCGGGCCCGTCGCGTTTTTGTTGCCCGAGCAGGTCGGTGGGTTCCCGGGCCCGCGAGCCTCACTCGGCCTTGAAGTACTTCGCGGCGGGGTGGTGGAAGACGAGCGCCGAGACCGACGCTTCTGGGTCCATCATGAAGCCCTCCGTAAGGTGGAGGCCAATCGTCTCGGGCTCGAGCAGCCTGAAGAGGGTCACCTGGTCGGCGAGGTTCGGGCACGCCGGGTATCCGAAGGAGACGCGGATCCCGCGGTAGCGGCCCTTGAGCTTCTCGCCGATCCCAAGATCGGGCGGATCCGGAAATCCCCAGAGCGTCCGCAGGCGCGTGTGGAGCATCTCGGCGAACGCCTCGGCGGACTCGATGGCGAGCGCCGCCAGGGCATGGGATCGGACATACTCGCCCCGGTCCTTCCACCGGCCGGCGAGCTCCCGCACGCCCTCGCCGCAGGTGACGGCGAAGAGGGCGACGAAGTCGTCCACATCGTCCCGGACGTAGTCGGCGAGGCAGAGGCCCTCGCCGACCTTCTGCCGGGGAAACTCGAATCGCGTGAGCTCCCGCCCCCCGGGGTCGACCACGACGACCGCGTCGCCGGCGGCGCGCGCCCGGTACCAGCGGTACACGCCGTGGGCCCTCACGAGCCGCTCGGCGACCGCGTCGTGCTTGAGCCGCTCGACGGTCTCGTGAAGCTCGAGGGCCTTCGGATCGCCGCTCGCGAGGAGCCGCTCGACGAGCCCCCGCAGGCCCAGGTGCTTTCCGTAGAGCATCTGGAGATTGAGGTACGGATAGATGTGGGGAAGCGGCACATCGCGGAGGAGGTGCGGCTCGAGGTCCGGCGGCGTCGGCACCGGGATCCGCTCGAGCCGGGCCCGCGGTCGCTCAGGAGCCTGCACGGGGCGCGCGCCTTCGCCGCCCCTCGCGTCCGCCGTCGTCAGGGCGGCCTGCTCGGCACGCACGCGCTCGACGAGGCCGTCGCGCGTCACCGCCGAGAAGAGCCGATTCGCCAGGTCGAGCCCCTCCATCGCGTCCTTGGCGTAGAGGGTGACGCCCCCGTACTCCGGCGCGATGCGCGTCGCGGTGAACTTTTTCGTCAGCGCGGCGCCGCCCACGAAGAGCGGCAGGTCGATGCCCGCCGCGCGGAGATCCTGTGCGGTCACCACCATCTGCTGAGCGGACTTCACGAGGAGCCCGGAGAGGCCGAACGCGTCCGGCTTGTGGGTGTGGTACGCGGCGATCAGCTCCTCCGGCGGCACCTTGATCCCGAGGTTGATCACGCGGTACCCGTTGTTCGACAGGATGATCTCGACCAGGTTCTTGCCGATGTCGTGGACGTCGCCCTTCACGGTGGCCAGCACGAGCGTGCCCCGGGTCGCCGACTCGGCCTTCTCCATGAACGGCTCGAGGTGCCCGACCGCGGCCTTCATCGCCTCCGCCGACTGGAGCACCTCGGCGACGATCAGCTGGTTGTCGTTGAAGAGACGCCCGACCTCGTCCATGCCGCGCATGAGCGGACCGTTGATGATGTCGAGCGGCGCGGCCGCCTGGAGCTTCGCGTTCAGGTCGTCGATGAGACCGTCGCGCCTCCCCTCGACGATATAGCGCGCCAGCCGCTCGTCGAGGGAGAGCGTGCTGGCGGCCGGCGGGGCCGTCTTCTTCTCCCTGAACCACGCGGCGAACGCGGCGACGGGGTCGCTGCCCCGCCAGTAAATGAGGTCCTCGGCCAGCCGCCGCTCGGCCTCCGGGATCGAGGGGTAGCGCTCGAGGCGTTCGGTGTTCACGATCGCGTAGTCGAGACCCGCCTTGGTGCAGTGGTAGAGGAAGACCGAGTTCAGGACCTCGCGTCCCGCCGAGGGCAGGCCGAACGAGACGTTCGAGATCCCGAGGATCGTCTTGCACTCGGGGAACCGCGCCTTGATCGCGCGGATGCCTTCGATCGTCTCGACGGCCGAGCCGATGTAGTTCGCGTCGCCGGTGCCCACGGGGAACACGAGCGCGTCGAAGATCAGGTCGCGCGCGGGCACGCCGTACTTTCGTGTCAGGAGGTCGTAGCTGCGCTCGGCGATCGCGAGCTTGCGAAGGCGCGTCACGGCCATGCCCTGCGCCTTGTCCTCGTCGATCGTGCCGACGACGACGGCGCCGCCGTAGGTCCGGAGCAGCGGGACGACCTTCTCGAACCGCTCCTCGCCGTCCTCGAGGTTGATCGAGTTCACGATCGCCTTGCCCTGGCACTGCCGGAGCGCCAGCTCGATCACCCGCGCGTCAGTCGAGTCGATCATCAGCGGGACCTTCACCTTGCGCGTGATCTGTGCCATGAACCGGTCCATGTCCGCCGCCTCGTCGCGATCGGGGTTCGCGAGGCAGATGTCCAGGACCTGGGCGCTGTTTCGCACCTGAGCGCGGCCGATCTCGGCCGCGTCCTCGAACTCTCCGGCGACGATCAGCTCCTTGAACCGCCGCGAGCCGATGACGTTGGTCCGCTCTCCCACGAACAACGGGCGGGTGTCGTCGGCGGGATAGAAGACCTCGATCCCGCTGACGGCCTGCGGCTCGCGCGTCGCCGGGACGCGCGGCGGGCGCCCGCGGACCATCGCGGCGAGCGCCGTGATGTGGGCCGGCGTGGTGCCGCAGCAGCCGCCGACGATGTTGACCCACGCCTCGTCCACGAAGCGCCGCATCTTGAACGCGAGGCTCTCGGGCGTCTCGGCGTACTGGCCGCGCTCGTCCGGCAGCCCCGCGTTCGGGTAGACGCTGACGAACCGGGTGGACATGGCCGCGAGCGTCCGGAGATGGTCGGTCATGAACTCGGGGCCCGTCGCGCAGTTGAGACCGATCGCACAGAGGTCGAGGTGCTCGAGCGCGACGTAGAGCGCCTCCACGCCCTGGCCGGCGAGCATCGTGCCCGTCGGCTCGATCGTGCCGCTGACCATGAGCGGCCGGTCCACACCGGCCTCGCGCATGGCGCGGCGGACCCCGATGGCGGCGGCCTTCGTGTTCAGCGTGTCCTGCTGGGTCTCCAGCAGCAGCGCGTCCACGCCGCCGTCGAGCAGCCCGCGCGCCTGGACCGCGTACGCCTCGTGCACCTCGTCGAAGGTGACGTTGCGCGTGACCGAGATCGAGCGCGTCCCCGGGCCCATGGCGCCGACGACGAATCGCGTGCCGGCGACCTCGCGGGCCAGGCCGGCCCCGGCCCGCGCGATCTCGTACGCCCGCTCGGCAAGCCCGTACTCGCCGAGGACGTACGGCGCGCAGCCGAACGTGTTGGTCGATATAATGTCGGCGCCGGCGTCCAGGTAGGCGGCGTGGATCTGGCGGATCACGTCCGGCCGCGTGAGGTTCAGGTGCTCGTTGCAGCCCTCGTAGGTGGAACCGCCGAAGTCGGCGGCGGTGAGCCCCGCGGCCTGGATCATCGTACCCATGGCGCCGTCGAGGACGAGGATGCGCTGCCCGAGCGCGTCACGAAGAGACAACATAGAGGTATAGTAGCGCACATGACGAGCCCGGCCCTGTCACTCGAGGGTATCCGTGTCATCGATTGCTCCCGCGTCCTGGCCGGCCCCTTCTGCGGCATGCTCCTCGCCGACCTGGGCGCCGACGTCATCAAGGTGGAGGACACGGGCACGGGCGACGAGTCGCGCACGTGGCCGCCCCACAGGGAGGGCGAGTCCGCGGCCTACCTCGTCATCAACCGCAACAAACGCGACATCACGCTCGATCTCAAGTCGGCCGAGGGCGCCGACGTGCTGACACATCTCGTCGGTCGCAGCGACGTCCTCATCGAGAATTTCCGCACCGGGACGATGGAATCGTTCGGTCTCGGCTACGAGGCGCTCGCGGCCGTCAACCCACGGCTCGTCTACTGCGCGATCTCGGCGTTCGGACGCACGGGGCCCCGCGCCGAGGGCGCCGGCTACGAGGCGCTCATGCAGGCCTTCAGCGGCATCATGTCGATCACGGGCGAGCCCGACGGGCCACCCGTCCGCTGCGGCGTCTCGTTCCTCGACCTGACGACGGGCATCCTCTGCGCGTTCGGGATCGTGAACGCGCTGCTCCATCGGGAGCGGACGGGTCTCGGCCAGCGCGTGGACGGCTCGCTCCTCGAGACCGCCGTGACGCTCCTGAACTACCACGCCGAGGGGTATCTGCTCAGCGGCGTCGTGCCCAGGGCGTTCGGCTCCTCTCACCCGTCGCTCTCGCCTTACCGGAACTTCCGGTGCCGCGACGGCCAATGGGTCTTCATCGCGGGCGCCAACGACCGGTTCTGGCATCGCCTGGTCGGGGCCCTCGGGCTCGCGTGGATGGCGACGGACCCGCGCTTCACGGTCAACATCGAGCGCGTGAAGCACCGCCACGAGCTGGAGACGGAGCTCGAGCAGGCCATCGCGAAGCACGATCGGGAGCCGTTGCTCGAGATCCTCGAGGAGGCGGGTGTCCCCGCAACGCCCGTGAACACGGTGGACCAGGTGATGCAGGACCCGCAGACCGCGGCGCGCCAGCTCATCGAGCGCGTCGTGCATCCCCGGCTAGGCGAGATCCCCGTGGTCGGGACGCCGGTGAAGTTCTCCCGCATGCGGCCGGCCGTCCGCACTCCCGCCCCGCTCCAGGGCGAGCACACCGACCAGGTGCTCGCCGAGCACGGCTACAGCGCCGCGCGGATCGCCGAGCTCCGCGCGAAGAAAGTCATCCTGTAGGAGGACGGACCCATGGCACGGCTCGAGATCCTGAACCCAGTGGCGAAGACGGTGGAGCACTCGGTGAAGCCGGCGCCCCGGCTCGCGACCCTCGACGGCGCCACGATCGGCCTCTACTGGAACATCAAGGCGGGCGGCGACGCGGCGCTGGACCGCACCGAGGCGCTCCTGCACGCGAAGTTCCCGGGGACGAAGTTCCGGCGCTACACGGGCTCGGTGGGCTGGCTCATGCGCCACTGCACGGCGGAGGACGCCGACCGCATCGCGGCGGAGGTGGACGCGGTCGTCGGCACGACCGCCGACTGAGGGTCGTGCACGTCGTGGGGGGCCCACGACATGGTCGAGCTGGAGCGGCGGGGGATCCCGACCGTCCTCTTCACCGCGCAGACGTTCGTGCACGACGCGAACCGGAGCGCCGCGAGCTTCGGGCTGGCGGGCCTTCCGCTCGCCGTCGTGTCGCTGCCGTTCACCAACCAGAAGCCCGGGGACATTCATCGGATGGCCGAGCTGGCGTTCGACCAGGTCCAGGCGGGGCTCACGCGGGCCGTGGAGCCGCCGAAGGCCGTCGAGCGGCCTCCCCTCGAGGAGCGGCTCCGCTATGAGGGCGATGACCTGCTGGAGGCGTGGGGGCGGATGCAGGCCGACTTCCTGACGCGCGGCTGGTCCGACGGGTTTCCGCTCGTGCCGCCGACCGAGCGCGCCGTGGCGGCGATGCTCCGGTCTGCCCACGCGAGCCCCGCCGACGTGATCGCGACGCTCGAGCCGGGCTTCGGGGTCGCCACCGTCGAGAAGCTCGCGGTCAACGCCGTGATGGCGGGCTGCGGTCCCGAGCACCTGCCGCTCCTGATCGCGGCGGTCCGCTGCCTGGCGGAGCCGAAGATGTACATCCGCAACAAGGCCATGTCGACCGGCCCCCACGCGCCCCTCGTGCTCGTCAACGGGCCGAAAGGGCGGGTGGCCGGCCTGAACTCGGGGATGTGCGCGCTCGGCCCCGGAGCGCCGTCGGCGAGCAACACCGTTCTGGGCCGCGCGGTGCGGCTGACGATGATGAACGTCGGCCACACGTACGTGGGCGTGTCGGACATGGACACGATCGGCTCGCCGCTCAAGTACAGCCTCTGCTGCGCGGAGAACGAGGGCGAGAGCCCGTGGGAGCCATATCACGTCACGCGGGGCCACGCGAAAGACGCGTCCACGGTCACCGTGCACTTCGTGTACGGCATGTGCGAGCTCCACGATTTTCGATCCACGACGCCCGAGGACCTCATCCAGGTCTTCGCGACGGCGGCCAACAACGTTGCGCAGGTCGGCACCGGCCTCTGGCTCATCGGTCGGCGGGCCGACCCGCGGTCGAGGACCGAGGAGAAGGAGCACAACACGCTCTTCGTCTGTCCGGAGCACGCGCAGATCTTCGCGAAGGCGGGCTGGGGTCGCCGCGAGATCCAGGAGGCGCTCTACCGGGCCGCGCGCCTGCCGTTCAGGACGATGATGCTGAACAAGGAGCCGAAGGCGATGCAGACCGCGCATCCCGAGCTCGCATGGCTCGCGGACCACCCGGATCTGCCCGTGCCGGTCGTCGAGGAGCCGACGTGCTTCGACATCGCGGTCGTCGGGGCCGCGGCGGGGCGGGGCGCGTACTTCTACGGGGCCGGCGAGCCCGTGACGATGCCGGTGGGGGACTGACACGCTGAGAATCTGGGCCGCCGCGCTCGCCCTCTGCCTCACCGCCACGCCGGCGGCCGCCCAGCTCTACCGGTGGACGGACGGCGAGGGGACGGTGCATTACACCGCCGATGTCGACGCGATCCCGCCGGCCTATCGCGACGCCGCGCAGCTCTTGGCTGCGCCGCAGCCGCGTCAGCCGCCGCCGCCCGGGCCGGAGCCCACCGAGCTCCGGGTCGGCCCCGACGCGCCGATCACCGTGACCGCTCGGCTCAACGGCGTGCCGCTCACCCTCGTCGTGGACACGGGCGCCGATCGCACCGTCCTCTCGCCGTCGGCGATCGAGCGCGCGGGCCTCGGCGACCAGGCCGGCCGGCCGGTCCAGATCATGGGAGCGACGGGCATGGCGACCGCGACGCTCGTCACCGTGCCGTTGCTCGACATCGCCGGCGCCCGGATCGGCCCCCTGGCCGTCATCGTCCACGCGCTGCCGTCCGCCGGCCGTGTCGAGTCCGCCGACGGCCTGCTCGGCCGGGACGCCCTCGACGCGTTCACCCTCACCGTCGATGCGGCCTCTGGTCGCGCGACGCTCACGCCGCGCTGAGCAAAATCGGAGGGGGCTTCTGACCGACGGGCTCCGCCCTCAGGGGCCCCCTCCGAGCCACCCCCAGGAGGGTTGCGCCGGCAAAGCCGGCGCTCGAACGGAGGGTGTCCGCACGCGCTACCGCGTCGGCCGTCAGGTCTTCGGACTCGGCGCAAGGCCGCTCAACGCGGCGAGCACGTCGAACACGACCGCGAAGTCGTAGCGCCCGAGCCCCATCCCGCGCGCCGCGGTGAGGAGCTCGTTGGCGATCGCCACGCTGGGGAGCGGCACGCCGCTCGCGCGCCCGAGGTTGAGCGCCAGCTGGAGATCCTTTTGCATCATCCCCACGTCGAACCACGCCTCGGCGGGCATGCCGAGCACGAACTGACCGCGGTACTTCACCATGGGTGACGCCAGGACGCTCTTCAGCAGCGCCTCCACCGCGCGCTCGCGCCCGATCCCCGCCTTCTCGGCGAGCAGCACCGCCTCCGCGAACGCGACCATCTGGACGGCGAGCCCCTGGTTGATCGCGATCTTCATCGCCTTCGCGAGCCCGACGGGGCCGACGTGCGTGAGCGCGGGGCCGATCACGGCGAGGTAGGGCCGCACCCGCTCGAGCGTCGCGGGGTCGCCGCCGATCATGAACGAGAGCTGGCCGGCCTCGAGCGTCGCGGGGGAGCCGGACACGGGCGCGTCGAGCAGGTCGGCGCCCCGCGTCGCCACCTCGGCGGCGAGGGCGCGCACGGCCTCCGGGCTCACGGTGCTCATCTCCACGTGCACCGCCCCGCGGCGGAGCCCCGTGAGGATCCCGGCGGGACCGCGGCAGACGGCGTCGAGGGCGTCCGTGTCGGTCACCATGGTGAAGACGACGTCCACCTCGGCGGCGACCTCGCGCGGGGAGTCTGCCACGCGCATCCCGGCATCTGCGAGCCAACGCGTCTTCGCGCGCGTCCGGTTGTAGCCGATCACGCGATGGCCCCCGTCGAGGAGCCGCTTCGCCATGCGCCCGCCCATCACACCGAGCCCGACGAAGCCGAGCGTCATTGCAACGAGAGCCGCGGGACCGGCGCCGTCGGTGGGTGGCCCGAGACGCGGCGCGACCCGGCTCCGTTCCGCACGCCGCCTCTCATTCCAACATTCATCGCGCCGCCTCGGCGTCGGCGACGGCGATCGCGCTGATCTCCAGCTTGCACCGCGCATGCGTGGCCAGACGCGACACCTCGACGGTCGTCGTGGCGGGCAGGTGCCCGCCGAGGTAGCGCGCCCACACGCGGTTGAGGTCGTCCTGCTCGGCGACGTCCGTGAGGTACCGCGTGACCGTGACGAGGTCTCCGAGCGTGCAGCCGGCGGCCTCGAGCGTCTTCTTGAGGTTCTCCATCGCGCGCACCGCCTGCGCCTCCATCGTGGCCGGCAGGTCGAACTCCTCCTCGCGGTGGGGGTGACTGTGGTAGACGGCCGCCGCGGTCACGCCCGAGAGAAAAACGAGGCTCCCGCGCCGGACGACGATGCCGGGCGCGTAGGGCATCATCACGTCGGTGCGGCGGTCGGCGTGGTGGACGATCGAGATCTCCTTCGCCATCGAGCTCCTCCCCCTGGCGAGATCGCGGGGCATCCTATCACGCTACAACGACGCCCCGCGCTCCTGCAGCAGGCCACCCACGGTGTGACCCGGCCTGGCGGCTTTCGTTACAACGACGCCCCGCGCTCCTGCAGCAGGCCACCCACGGTGTGAGCCGGCCTGGCGGCTTTCGTTACAGCGACGCCCCGCGCTCCTGCGGCAAGCCACCCACGGTGTGACCCGGCCTGGCGGCTTTCGTTACAGCGACGCCCCGCGCTCCTGCAGCAGGCCACCCACGGCGTGAGGCGGGCTCGCGGATCCCTGTACAGCGACGCCCCGCGCGCCTGCGGCAGGCCACCCACGGCGTGAGGCGGGCTCGCGGATCCCTGTAGATTGACCGGCGCGACGAGCGCGGCTACGCTCAGCCTCTGAGCACGGCGGAGGAGGGGTGCCGGTGGATTCACTCAGCGGACGGGTCGGCGTCGTGACGGGCGGTGCGTCCGGCATCGGCCGCGCGCTGGCGGAGGCGTTTGCGCGCGCAGGCGCGCGCGTCGTCGTTGCCGACCTCGACGAGGCAGGCATGGCGGATGTGGTTGGCGCGATCCGGTCGCGCGGCGGCGAGGCGCTCGCGGTACGCACCGACGTGACCGACCTCGCATCGGTCCAGGCGCTGGCCGAGCGCGCCTTCGGCGCCTTCGGCCGTGTTCATGTGCTCTGCAACAACGCGGGCGTCGCGCTCTGGGGCGGGCTCGAGGCGGCCACGCTCCGGGACTGGCAGTGGGTGCTCGGCGTGAACCTCTGGGGCGTCATCCATGGGCTCGAGGCGTTCCTGCCGCGCATGCTCGCGCAGAAGGAGCCCGCCCACATCGTGAACACGGCGTCCATGGCCGGTCTCGTCGCGACGCGCGGCCTCGGAATCTACAACACGTCGAAGTATGCGGTCGTCGGCCTCTCCGAGACGCTCGCGAAGGACCTCAAGCCCTACAACATCGGCGTCTCGGTCCTGTGCCCGATGGGCGTCTCCACCCGGATCCGCGCGAGCGAGCGGACGCGCCCCGCGCACCTCAAGAACGACGCGCCCTCTCGGGCCGAGCCCGTGGAGCTGATGGGCCGGTCTCTCCCACCTGAGGCGGTGGCCGAGATGGTCCTCCGCGCGATCCTCGGGGACGAGCTCTACGTGATCACCCACGACGAGGGGCTCGAGCCCCTTCGCCGACGATTCGAGCGGATGGAGCAGGCGATCCGCCAGCGGAAGCCCTGACCACGTTTCCCTCGCACTGGGTCCAGACCAGCGCGGACCTCGACCGGGCCGTGGAGGGGTTGGCCGGGTCGGCGGAGCTGGCGCTCGACACTGAGGGCGACAGCCTCCACCACTACCCGGAGCGGCTCGCGCTGGTCCAGCTCGCGACCGTGTCGGGCGAGGTCTGGCTCGTGGATCCGCTCGCCGTGGACGACCTGTCGCCGCTCGGCAGACTCCTGGACGAGCCTGCGCGGGTCACTGTCCTCCACGCCGGCGACAACGATCTGACACACCTCAAGCGGCGCCACGCCTTCCGCTTCGCCTCGCTGTTCGACACCGCGGTCGCGGCGCGCTTCCTGGCGGCTCCCGCGCTCGGTCTCGACGTCCTCCTCGAGCACTACCTCGGCGTCCGCCTCCCACCGTCGCGGCAGAAGGACGACTGGTCGGCGCGCCCGCTCACGGAGGCGCAGCTCCGCTATGCGGCTGCCGACGTCTTCCACCTGCTCGAGCTGAAGGGCCGGCTGGTGGATGAGCTCAAGCGCGCCGGGCGGCTCACATGGGTGGAAGAGGAGTGCGCGGCGCTCGCGGCCCAGCCGGTCGCGGAGCGTGTCGAGGACCCGAGCGCGTTCACACGGCTCAAGGGGGCGCGCGAGCTCTCCCCCCGGGGGCTCGCCGTGCTCCGAGAGCTCTACGAGCTTCGCGAGCACTTGGCCCGCGCCCACGACCGTCCACCGTTCAAGATCCTCGCCGAGGAGACGCTCGTGCGGCTCGCTCAGGCCGCACCGGGAGATCGGCCCGCGCTCGCGCAGGTTCCGGGCTGCACGCCGAGGGTGATCGAGCGATGGGGCGAGGCGATCCACGACGCCGTCGCCCGCGCGCTGGCGCGGCCGGACGACGAGCTCCCACGCATCGAGTCCCGCCCGCGGCCCCGGATCCCGGCTGCGGCGGAGCGGCGCATCGAGCGCCTCAGGCAGTGGCGCGGCGAGGCGGCGCCGCGCATTGGCCTCGAGCCCGGCCTGCTCCTGCCCAACCGCCTCATCACGGCGATTGCCCTGGCGGGTCCCCGCGACCAGGCCGAGCTGGTGAGGATCGAGGGCGTCAGGCGCTGGCGCGCCGAGGCGTTTGGCGGCGAGATCGTTGCCGCGCTCGGGCCGGCGTGAGAGGCTCAGAGTCTGTGACGGACTGGCGAGCCAACCTGATCGACGATGACGTGGGACTCGCGGCGATCCTTCGCGAGGCGAAGACGGTCGCCGTCCTGGGTGCGAAAGCGGATCCCGCCGAGCCTGCCTACTACGTGCCGGCTTATCTCTACGCGCGCGGCTACCGCATCTGGCCGGTGAACCCGAAGCTCGCCGGGCGCCCCGTGCACCGATGGACGGCGGTGGGGCGGCTCGAGGACCTCGCCGAGCCCGCAGACGTGATCGAGATCTTCCGCCGGCCCGAGAATCTCCCGGGCCACGCGCGGGAGATCCTGGCGCTTTCGTGGCGGCCCAAGGCGGTGTGGTTCCAGCTCGGCATCCGGAACGACGCCGCGGCCGAGATGCTCGCCCGCACGGGGATCCGCGTGGTGCAGAATCGGTGCATGATGCCCGAGCACAAGCGGCTGATCGAGAAGGGAGTCGTCTGAGCGATGGCTGGGGAATACGCGTTCGTCATGAAGGACCTGCGCAAGGTCGTCCCGCCCAAGCGCGAGATCCTCCGGGGCATCTGGCTCTCGTTCTTCCACGGCGCCAAGATCGGCGTGCTGGGCCCTAACGGGGCAGGGAAGTCGACGCTGCTCAGGATCATGGCCGGGGTGGACCGCGAGTTCCTCGGCGAGGCGTTCCCGGCGGCAGGGCTCCGGATCGGTCACCTCCCCCAGGAGCCGGAGCTCGACGCGACCAAGGACGTGCGCGGCAACGTCGAGGCGGGGGTGGCCGGGACGCGCGCCCTCCTCACGCGCTTCGAAGAGGTGAGCGCCAGGCTCGGCGAGCCGCTCGAGGCCGACGAGATGGACAAGCTCCTCGCCGAGCAGGCGCGCCTGCAAGACGCGATCGACGCGGCGAACGCCTGGGAGCTCGACCGGACGGTCGAGCTGGCTATGGACGCGCTCCGGGTGCCACCGGGCGACATGGAGGTGACGAAGATCTCGGGCGGCGAGCGGCGCCGGGTCGCGCTGTGCCGGCTCCTCCTCTCGCGCCCCGACATGCTGCTCCTCGACGAGCCGACGAACCACCTCGACGCGGAGTCGGTCGCGTGGCTCGAGCGCTTCCTCAAGGAGTATCCCGGGACGGTCGTCGCGATCACCCACGACCGGTATTTCCTCGACAACGTCGCGGGCTGGATCCTCGAGCTCGACCGCGGCCACGGGATCCCGTGGGAGGGCAACTACTCGTCCTGGCTCGAGCAGAAGCGCGCGCGGCTCGAGCACGAGGAGAAGGCCGACCTGGCTCGGCGACGCACGCTCGAGCGCGAGCTCGAGTGGGTCCGGATGGCACCGCGCGCGCGCCAGGCCAAGAGCAAGGCGCGCCTCAGCAACTACGAAGCGCTCCTCGCGACGTCCGGCGTCGAGCGCGCCGCGGCGCTCGAGATCACGATCCCGCCGGGGCCCCGGCTCGGCGACGTCGTCGTCGACGCCGACCGCGTGACGAAGGCCTACGGCGACCGCGTGCTCGTCGACGGCCTCTCGTTCAAGCTCCCCCGTGGTGGGATCGTCGGGGTCATCGGGCCGAACGGCGCGGGCAAGACGACGCTCTTCCGGATGATCGTCGGCCAGGAGAAACCCGACGCCGGCACGCTCAGGGTCGGCGAGACGGTGAGGCTCGCCTACGTGGACCAGAGCCGCGATGCCCTCGATCCGGCGAAGACCGTCTGGGAGGAAATCTCCGGGGGCGCCGACACGCTGGCGCTCGGCGGCCGGACGATGCCGTCGCGCGCCTACGTCGCCTCGTTCAACTTCAGGGGGAGCGACCAGCAAAAGCGTGTGGCCGACCTCTCGGGCGGGGAGCGCAACCGGCTCCACCTCGCCACGATGCTCCGGAGCGGCGCGAATCTCCTGCTGCTCGACGAGCCCACGAACGACCTCGACGTGGACACGCTGCGTGCGCTCGAGGAGGCCCTGCTCGACTTTGCGGGCTGCGCCGTGGTGATCAGTCACGACCGCTGGTTCCTCGACCGGATCGCCACGCACATCCTGGCCTTCGAGGACGAGGGGCGGGTGGTCTGGGTCGAGGGCGGCTACTCGGACTACGAGGCTGACCGCAAGAAGCGCCTCGGCGCCGAGGCCGACCGCCCCCACCGCCTCCGCGGGAAGCGGCTCAGGTAGGCCTGAGCTCGCCGCTCGCCAGACTTCCGGAAACGCCGTGCGGGAAGATCTGGAGACTCTCTTCAGGTCGAATCGTCGGCAACTCTGGGGGTTCCGCCTCATTGTGGCCAGCACCATCACGGGCTATACCTCGTGTGAGTCGGTGAACTCATTGTTGAACTCAACAGGATGAACTCAACAGCGGGAGGAGCGTACGTGGCTCACACGAGGAGAGCTCACATGAGGAGAAGGGTAAAGATCGGGGTGCTCGTCGCCGCGGGAGCGGTGGCTCTCGTGCTCATGGCGCCCCCGAAAGCGCGCGCGACCCATCAGCCAGCCGACAAGATCAACGTGTCGGCCTCGACCGTGGAAGTGATGCAGACGCAGGCCGGGCTCGGCGCCACCTCGAGCGGGCCGGTAACGCTGCTCAGCGCGACGTTCAGGAACTCGACCCCCACCGACCTGATCATCCAGGTCACAGAAGAGTGCGCGCTGTGGACGGACATCACGACGCCGGAGTCGGAGGCGGCCGCCACGGTGATCGTCTGGGCCGAGCTGGATGGCGCCGCAGTTCCGGTGACCAGCGACGCCAACGGGGACGGCGTCTTCAACGACCCGGACGACGGGAAGGTGGTCTTCTGCAACAGGGCGTTCAGGATTTCGGCGCCGCTGGTCGGGCCCGAAGTCGTCAGTCTCTACCAGAAGACGCGCTCGACCCACGCCTTCAACTGGGGCGCGCTCAACGTCGGTAACGGCATCCACACGCTGGTGGTGAAGGCGCGGCTCGACGCCTCGGTCACCGGGATCGGGACCTTCGCTCAGGCCGCGGTGGGGAAGCGGACCCTCGTGGTGGAGCCGGCCAAGCTCGCCAACGACGCAGAGTTCTGATCCCACGGGAGGGAGCCTCCCACGCGATCCCCGGAGGGACCGGCGGTCTCATCGTAACGGGCCGTGGCAGGAGACGAGCGTGTTCTCCGCCCCGCGACCAACGAGCCGGACTCGGACCTCGCGGAAGCGCGAACGGAGCGCGGCGGCGGCGCACCGGGCGTCGCCCCGGCGGTGCCGGTTGAGCATGAGCGCCCCGCGGGGTGCGATCAGCGGTACCAGCGCGCGCGCTAGCGTCAGGGCGCGCCCGGGCTCCTCGGCATACGCGGCGTCCTCCATGACGAAGTCGAACCGCCGTCCGGCGCAGGCCAGCGCGCGCACCGCGACCGTCGCCTCGGCGCAGAAGATCTCCATCGGCCCTACCGCGCCGAGGCCGAACCAGTCGTCCGCGATCCGTACGATCGCCGGGTCGCGCTCGATCACCGTGATCAGGCGGGGGCGCGCGAGGCGCCGCAGCAGGTGGATCTGGGTGCCGCCGCCGAGCCCCACGAACAGCGCCGACGGACGCGACGGCAGCTCGATCGCCGCGAGGGCGCGCCACCAGTACTCGCGGCGCACCGGCGACCAGTCGCCGTCGAGTGGGTAGACCGAGAGGGTGTCGCCGCCGACGAGGAGTCGGCGCTCCCTCCGGTGGTCGACGACGCGAACGCGCCCTGACATCGGGGAGCGGACCTCGAAGACCGTGCGGCTCCGCCGCCGGCGTCGAGCCATCGTGCGGTCGGGCTCGCGTGACTAACGCGGAGCCATGCGGATGGCCCCGTCGAGGCGGATCGTCTCGCCGTTCAGCATCGCGTTCTCGATGATGTGGCACGCGAGCGCGGCGAACTCGCTCGGCTGCCCGAGCCGCTGGGGGAACGGCACCTGCTTGGCGAGCGACTGGCGCACGGGCTCGGGCAGGGTGCCCAGCAGCGGCGTGTCGAAGATGCCGGGGGCGATCGTCACGACGCGGATCCCCAGCTCGGCGAGATCCCGCGCGACCGGCAGCGTCATGCCCACGATGCCGCCCTTCGACGCCGAGTAGGCCGCCTGACCGATCTGGCCGTCGAAGGCGGCGACCGACGCGGTGTTGACGACGACGCCGCGCTCGCCGTCGGGACCGGGCGTGTGCTTCGCCATGATCGCAGCCGCGAGCCGGATGCAGTTGAACGTGCCGATGAGGTTCACCTGGATGACGCGGGTGAACTCCTCGAGCTTCGCCGGGCCGGCCTTGCCCACGGTCTTCATCGCGGTGCCGATGCCCGCGCAGTTGACGAGGACGTTGAGGCCGCCGAAGCGCTCGGCGGCGGTGCGGAGCGCCGCGTCCACCGCGTCGGAGCTCGTCACGTCTGCCGGCGTGAAGAGCACGGACGGCCCGAGCGTCTTCGCGACATCGGCGCCGGCGGACGCCGGCCGGTCCAGGAGCGCCACGCGGCCGCCTGCTGCGACGAGGCGCTCGGCGGTGGCGCGCCCGAGCCCGGAGGCGCCGCCGGTCACAACCGCGTTCACCGTGCGAAGGTCCATGGGTTCCTCCTCGCCTCGCAATTCTAGCAGGCGCGTCTGACCCACGATCTTGGGGCTCAGCATTCTGGCCGCCCCTACATCTGGCATCTTGCCTGATACTCATCAGGTGATTAGCATTTGCAGCTACCATGGAAGACGTGGCCTGGGTCCGCTCCGGCGAGATCACGGAGATCGTCGGGCGTCCGTCGTCCGGCCGCACGAGCCTCTTCACGACCTGCCTTCGCGACGTCACGAGCCGGGGAGCGGTCGTCGCCCTCGTCGACGCCGACCAGGCGTTCGACCCCGCCTCCGCGGCGCGCGCCGGAGTGGATCTCGGGCGTCTCCTCTGGGTGCGCTGCGGTGGCCGCCGTGACCTGGCGCTCCGCGCCGCCGACCTGCTCGTCCGCTGTCCGGGATTCACGCTGATCGGGCTCGATCTCGGCGAGGCGCCGCCGCGCCTGCCGTTGACCCTCGCGTTCCGTCTGAAGTTCGCCGTCGAGCGGACGGAGGCGGCGCTGCTGATCGTCGGTCGCCGGCGCGTCACCGGAGGCGGCGCGTCGCTCGTCGTCGAGACCGAGCGGGATGCGATCGACTGGGCCGGCCCGGGCCCGTCGCCGACCCGCCTCGCCGGCGCACACACGGCGACGCGGGTGCTGCGCGCGCGACGGGCGCCCCCGGGGTCGCCGCCCGCGTGGTGGCGCGCGTGAGCCGGTTCGCCTGCCTGTGGGTGGAATGCTTCGTCGCCGCCGCCGCGGAGCGCTCGGAGCCTGCGCTCCGCGCCGAGCCGATGACGGTCCTGGCCCCCGCGCCGTCGGTCACGCGGGTGATCGACGCGAACGCGGCGGCGCGCGAGGACGGGGTGCGCGGGGGGATGACCGAGACCGAGGCACGCGTGCGCTGCCCGGCGCTCGTGAGCCGACCGTTCGTCGAAGAGCACGTGCGGTTGGCGCGCCACGCGCTGCTCGAGGCGGCGTTCGGCGTGTCGCCGCGTGTCGAGGACGGTGGCGTGGGCCTTGTCTACGTCGACGCGGCGGGGCTCGCGTGGCTTCACGGCGACCCCGTCGCCATCGGCCGACGGCTCTGGAGCCAGGCGCGGGCCGTGGGGTTCCCCGACTGTCGCGTCGCCCTCGCCGGAAGCCGCACGGCCGCCCGCGTCGCGGCGCTGAACGCCACGGAGCCCGTGACGGTCATCCCGCCGGGCGAGGAACGCGCGGCGCTCGCGGCGGCGCCGCTCGCCGTGCTCGGTCTCGCCCCGGACCTCGCCGTGACGCTCGAGGGCTGGGGCGTGCGGACCGTCGGCGAGCTCGCGGCGCTGCCGCGCGACGGCCTGGCCATGCGGCTCGGGCCCGCGGGCCTCCGCACCCACGACCTGGCGCTCGGCCTCGATCGCGACCCGTTCGCCGCCTGGACGCCGCCCGCGTTCTGGGACGAGGCGCAGGGGCTCGAGTGGGAGATCGACTCGCTCGGCGCCCTCACGGTCGTCCTCGCCGCCGTGCTCGAGCGGCTCTGCACGCGGCTCGTGGCCGCGTCCCTCGCGGCGGACGCGCTCGAGGTCCGCCTCGAGCTCGCCTCGGGCGGCCATCACGCGCGCGCCGTCGCGCTCGCCGTCCCGATGCGCGAGCCGAAGCCGATGCTCGCGCTGCTCGCCCTCGATCTCGAAGCGCATCCGCCGTCCGCCGCGGTCACGCGCGCGACGATCAGCGCCCGTCCCGTGCGGGTGCCCGCGGGGCAGGGCGGGCTGTGGCAGCCGCCCGCGCCGCGCCTGCGCGATCTCGTCGCCGTGCTCGCACGCCTCGCGGTGCTCGTCGGTCCCGACAACGTCGGCTCCCCGCGCCTCGACGACTCTCACCGTCCCGACGCCTACACGATGCTCCCGTTCTCGCCGCCCGACGGGCTTGGCCGTGTGGAAGGGGCGGGTGATGCGGGGTCCGCCCTCCGCGCCAGGGGTCGAAGGGACCCGTTCCAGCCAATTGGCAGCGGACCTCGCGCTCCCAGGTGGAGTGAAGCCGCAACGGAGCAGCGGACGCGTGCCGCGTGGTCCCGCGATCCCTGGCGCGGGGGGCGGACCCTGCGCCAGGACCCGCCCCGTTCCGACGCGCACACGCTTGTGCTGCGGCGCGTGCGGCCGCCGAGACGTGTGGCCGTCGCGACGGCCGACGAGCGTCCGTCGCGGGTAGACGGCCGGCGCGTCGTCGGGTGCGCCGGCCCCTGGCGCGCGTCGGGAGGGTGGTGGGACGAAGAGGCGTGGGCGCGCGACGAGTGGGACGTGGCGCTCGTCGACGGCACGCTTTGCCGGCTCGCCCGCGATTTGCGGACCGGGCAGTGGTGCGTGGACGGCGTCTATGACTAGTTCATCGAAGGGGGCCTCGACGGCCCCCTCCGAGCCACCCCCAGGAAGGGTTGCGCGGGCGAAGCCCGCGCTCGAACGGCGGTTACTCCGACGCGCTCCTAGCGCGGTGACCGGGAAATAAATGTTCGTCGAGCTGCACGCCCAGTCCGCGTTCTCGTTCCTCGAAGGCGCCGATTTGCCCGAGGCCTTCGCGGCCGCGGCCGCGCGGCTCTGCATGCCCGCCGTGGCGCTGGTGGACCGCGACGGGGTGTACGGCGCTCCCCGGTTCACTCGCGCGGCCCTCGCCGCGGGCGTGAAGCCGATCGTCGGCAGCGAGCTGACGCTCGCCGACGGCTCGCGCCTGCCGCTGCTCGCGGAGGATCGCGAGGGCTATCAGAACCTCTGCCGCCTGATCACGCGGATGAAGCTCGGCGCCGCCAAGGGCGCGGCGGCGGCGACGCTCGACGATCTCGCTCCGTACGCCGCCGGCCTCGTGTGTCTCACCGGCGGCGCGCGCGGGCCGCTCGCGCGGCGGCTCTGCGGCGACGACGTGGAAGGCGCGCGCGGCGTCCTGGAGCGGCTCATCGCGATCTTCGGCAGGTCGAGCTGCTACGTGGAGGTTCAGCGGCATCTCGAGCGCGAGCAGGAGCGGGTGCTCCAGGGCCTGGTGACGCTCGCGCGCGCGGCGCGGGTCCCGCTCGTCGCCACGAGCCAGCCGCTCCACGCGCGGCCGGAGGGGAGGCTGCTCGCCGACGTCTTCACGTGCATCCGCGAGAAGACCGACCTCGATCACGCCGGCCGGCTCCTCGCCGTGAACGGCGAGCGCAGGGTCCGGAGCGAGGGGGAGATGGTGCGGCTCTTCCACGATCTTCCTGATGCGCTCGCCAACACGGGCGAGCTCGCCTTGCGGCTCGGCTTCACACTGAAGGACCTCGGATACCGTTTTCCGGAGTTCCCTCTGCCGCCCGGCGAGACGCCGCTCGAGTACCTCCGCGAGCTGGTGGCGCGCGGCGTGCGCGCGCGCTACGGCACGGGGCCGCTCGCCGCCCGCGCGCGCCGCCAGGTGGCCCACGAGCTCGACGTCATCGGGCGTCTCGACCTCGCGGGCTACTTCCTGATCGTGTGGGATGTGGTCGAGTACTGCCGTGCCCACGACATCCTCGTGCAGGGACGCGGCTCGGCGGCCAACAGCGCGGTCTGCTACGCGCTCGGCATCACGGCGGTCGATCCCGTCGGCATGGAGCTCCTGTTCGAGCGGTTCCTCTCCGAGGCGCGCGGCGAGTGGCCCGACATCGATCTCGATCTCCCGAGCGGAGAGCGTCGCGAAGCCGTGATCCAGCACGTCTACCAGCGGTACGGGCGCCTCGGCGCCGGGATGACCGCCAACGTGATCACGTACCGGGGCCGGAGCGCGGCGCGCGAGGTCGGGAAAGCGCTCGGGCTGCCCCGCGACATGCAAGACCGTCTCGCTCGACTCGTGTCGACCTGGGGGTACCAGGACGCCGATGACTTACTGACGAAGCATCTCGCGGAGGCGGGCTGCGACACGCGCAACCCCCGCATCCGACACTTCGCCGCGCTCTGGATGCGGATCCAGGACCTGCCGCGCCACCTGGGCCAGCACTCGGGCGGGATGGTGATCGCCGCGGGCCGCCTCGACGACGTCGTGCCGCTCGAGCCCGCGACGATGCCGGGCCGCGTCGTCGTCCAGTGGGATAAGGACGACTGCGCGGCGCTCGGCATCATCAAGATCGACCTGCTCGGGCTCGGGATGATGGCGGTGCTCCAGGACTCGCTCACGCTCGTCGGTGAGACCGGAGGCTCGGTGGACCTGGGGCATCTGCCGCCCGACGATGCCGCCGTCTACAGGAGCCTCCAGCAGGCGGACACGATCGGCGTGTTCCAGGTGGAGAGCCGCGCCCAGATGGCGACGCTTCCGCGCATCCACCCCGAGCGGTTCTACGACCTCGTCGTGCAGGTCGCGATCATCCGCCCGGGACCGATCGTAGGCGAGATGGTCCACCCCTACATCCGTCGCCGGCGAGGGCGCGAGCCCGTCACCTACCCACACCCGAGCCTCGAGCCGATTCTCAAGCGCACGCTCGGCGTGCCGCTCTTCCAGGAGCAGCTCTTGCGGATGGCGATGGTGGCGGCGGGCTTCACCGCCACCGAGGCCGAGGAGCTCAGGCGCGCGTTCGGTTTCAAGCGCAGCGAGCGGCTCATGGCCGACGTGGAGACGAAGCTCCGCGCGGGCATGGCGCGGCAGGGCATCCACGGCGCCGCCGCCGAGGCGATCGTCCACGCGATCACTGCGTTCGCGCTCTACGGATTTCCCGAGTGCGTCGTCGGCGAAACGCGCGTGATCGACGCCGACACAGGTCGCTGGGTGACGATCGAAGACGTCGTGAACGGGCGCGTGCGCCTCGGGAGCACGCTCGCCTGCGATGGAAACATGAAGATCCGCAAGCGCCGGGTGCTCAAAGCCACGTCGAGTGGTCGCCGCATGGTCTATCGCGTCCGCACCGCCCTCGGCCGAGAGATCATGGCGACCGCCGAACATCCTCTGCTCACACCGGATGGCTGGCGCCCGCTGGCGGCTCTCAAGGGGGGCGACCACGTCGCCGGTCGAGGACCCTGCGAGGTGGTCTCAGTGGAGGGGGCCGAGCTCGAGTGGGACCGCGTCACGGGCGTCGAGCCGATCGGCGCACGCGAAACGTACGATCTCAGCGTCGAGGACGACCATAACTTCCTTGCCAACGATCTCGTCGTCCACAACTCGCACGCGAGTAGCTTCGCACTGCTCGCCTACGCGAGCGCCTACCTGAAAGTCCATCACCCGGCGGCGTTCTATGCGGCGCTCCTCAACAACCAGCCGATGGGCTTCTATCATCCTGCGACCATCGTCAAGGACGCGCAGCGCCACGGCCTCCGCATCCTCCCCGTCGACGTCACGCGCTCTCAGTGGCTCTGCACGATCGAGCCCGATGGGCGCGGTGGTCATGCGGTAAGGCTGGGACTCAGGTACGTGAGGGGGCTGCGCGAGGCGGCGGCGCGCGCGATCGTGCGCGCGCGGGAGGCACAGCCATTCGCCGCGATCCACGACCTCGCGCGCCGAGCGAGGCTCGCGCGGGACGAGCTCGCGACGCTCGCGGCCATCGGCGCGCTGGCGCCGCTCGGCAGGACGCGGCGCGCGAGCCTCTGGGAGGCCGCCCTCCAGGACCCCGGAGAGCTTTTCGCGCCGCCGCGCGATTCGTGGAGCCCGCTCGTCGAGATGACCGAAGGCGAGCGGCTCGTCGCCGATTACGCGGGGACGGGCGTGACGCTCGGCCGTCACCCTATGGCGATGCGCCGCGCCGAGCTCCGGCGCCGCGGCGTGTTGAGCGCTCGCGATCTCGCGGGAGCGGAGAACGAGACACGCGTCCGCGTGGCGGGCAGCGTCATCGTCCGCCAGCGGCCGGGAACCGCCAAGGGCTTCGTCTTCCTCTCCCTGGAGGACGAGACGGGCATCGCCAACGTGATCGTGACGCCGCAGCGCTTTGCGCGCCATCGCCTGACGCTCGTGACCGCGCCGTTCCTTCTCGTCGAGGGGGTGGTGCAGCAGCAAGACGGCGTCGTCTCGGTCCGTGCGCTCCGGGTGGAAGACCTCGTGCCCCTCGCCCACAACGTGCCGTCCCACGACTTCGGATGATCGCCTTGCGTCACGCACGCCGCCTCCCGTACGCTCTAGAGAACAGGGAACTGACGATGGTTGCCACCCAGCCACACGCCACCCTTCGGTACGCGACCGTATCCTCCACTGCACGGCGACGCTGGCTCGCGCGCGAAGCCGGCCCGCCGACGCCGCCAAAGCCCCGCCTTCTCGACCGTGTGCGCGCTGCCGTGCGCGCTCGCCACTTCAGCCGTCGCACCGAGGAGGCCTACGTCGCGTGGATCCGCCGGTACGTCCTCTTCCATGACAAGCGCCACCCCGCCGAGATGGGCGCGCCGGAGATCACGCGCTTTCTCACCGCGCTTGCGGTCGAGGGAAGGGTGGCGGCGTCGACCCAGACCCAGGCGCTAAGCGCCCTCCTGTTTCTCTACCGCCACGTGCTCGCGTTGGACCTGCCCTGGCTCGAGGGCGTCGTGCGCGCGAAGCGTCCGC
>WNFW01000317.1_pt1 | contig 52328 bp, 48 predicted proteins | sample 5400131 | NCBI WGS metagenome assembly WNFW01 (sample SAMN13153362, study PRJNA577476) | soil metagenome | isolation source: 20 cm soil or saprolite under grassland replicate 1 | place: USA:California | collected 2016-06-15
GAACCCCGGAATCATCGCCGCCGCGTAGAGCTTTACGATCGACTGCCCGGCTACCGCCGCGTAGACGATCAGCATGACCGACGGCGGGATCAGGATGCCGAGCGTCCCGCCTGCCGTGATCGCCCCGGAGGCGAGCCGTACGTCGTAGCCCGCATTCAGCATCGGCCGCATCGCGATCACGCCCACGAGGATCACGACCGCGCCGACGATGCCGGAGGCGATCCCCCAGAAGGCGCACACCAGCATGGTGGTCACGGCCAGCGAGGCGGGCACGCGCCGGAACGCAACCTGGACGCTGTGGAACATCTGGTCGATCAGCGCCGCCCGCTCCATGATGTAGCCCATGTACACGAACAGGGGGATCGACAGCAGGGTGTCGTTGGTCATCACCCCGTAGGTCCGCTGCACGATCAGGTCGAAAATGTGGTTCTGCCACCAGTAATGAGAGGGATCCCAGAACGCGATGTAGCCGAAGATCATCCCGAGGCCCATCAAGGTGAAGGCGGTCGGGAAGCCCATCATGATCGTGACCACGATGAGCCCGAGCATGGTAAGGCCGAGTCTCGGATCGCTCATGGCTTCTTCTGCTCGTCCTCTTTGACAGCTCTCTCGTGCACCAAGCCTTCTTCCATGACGCTTCGGTGGCGGGCGGCCTCGTCGATCGCGCGTGCCGATTCCATCGCGATGCGGCGCGACTCTTCGTCCACGTACTCGCTGTGGGAGAGCTGCGTGTCAATCACGTCGATCTCTTCGACGTCTTCCAGGCGCGCAGGCCAGGCGCCCGTGCGCAGGCACTCGATGCAGCGCGTAATCTCGGCCAGCCCCTGGAGCATCACCAGCGCGCCCGCGATCGGGATCACCGTCTTGAAGTAGTAGAGGGGAGGGCCTTCCGCCGTGACGCCGGAGTGCTCGCCGATGCGCCAGGAGTCGGCCGCGTACCCGTACCCCGCATAGATCAGCCCGATGATGCCCGGGAGGAAAAACAAGAAATAGAGCGCCAGATCGAGCGCTGCCTGGCCGCGCGGCTTCATGTAGATGTAGACGAAATCGGCGCGCACATGCGCGGCCAAAGCGAGCGTATAAGCGCCGCACATCATGAAGAGCGTGCCGTACAGCATGTTGTTGAGGTCGAAGATCCAGGCGGTCGGCGCGTTCAGGATGTAGCGTTTAAAGACTTCGATGGAGACCACGAACGTCAGCCCCACGATCAGCCAGGCGAAGGCTTTGCCCGACCAGTAGCTGACCTCGTCGATTGTATGGTACAGGCGCCCCATGCTCGTCACTGTGGAGAAAATGCCAGCCATCCGCCCCTTGGCGGATGGCTGGCGAAATTGCTGGAGATCGTCATGAACCTAGTTTTTCTTGGCGGGTGGGGCTTCAGGTTTCACAGCCTCGGCTGCGGGCTTGGCGGCCGGTTTTTTGGCGAAGTAGTGGTTATAGGCCATGCGGCGGGGGACGACGGTGTCGAGGTCCCACTTCACCGCTCGTTCGGCGAACTTCTTCTGCGATTCGGAGATCTCCTTGAACAGCGGGTTCTGCGCCGAGTATTTCGCCTCGACCTGGTCGAAGACCTCGAGCTGCTTCTGCAGCACCGAATCGGGAGTCCTGTAGAACCTCACCTTCTCTTTAGCCTGAAGCTCGATGTAGTCCTTCGAGTAGCGGTCGATCGCTTTCCAAGACATGTCCTGGGAAGCAGCCTCGACCGAATACGCGATGATCGCCTTGATCTTATCCGGCAGCGCGTCGTACTTGGTCTTATTGAACATGATCTCGAACTGCTCGGCATTCTGGTGGTAACTCTGCAGCATACAGACCTTGGAAACGTCTTGGAATCCGAGGGCGCGATCGGAGGAGGCGTTGTTGAACTCGGCGGCATCGATGAGCCCTCGGTCGAGTGCCGGCACGATCTCCGCTCCGGGTAGCGCGTTCACCGCCGCCCCCATGCCCGTGAAGAGATCGATCGAGATACCCACGGTGCGGAATTTCATGCCCTTGAAATCGTCCGGCTTCGTGACCACCTTCTTGTACCAGCCGAGCGGTTGGGTCGGCATCGGACCGTAGGGGAACGAGACAACGTTGGCGCCAACCGCCTTGTAGAGCTTGTCGAGCAGCTCTTTGCCGCCGCCATACTTGTGCCACGAGAGCAGCATGTTGGCGTCCATGCCGTAGGCAGGGCTCGAACCCCAGAGCGCAAGCGCATTGTTCTTGCCGTAGTGGTAAACGAGCACGCCGTGGCCGCCGTCGAGCGTGCCCTTCGACACGGCGTCGAGCAGGCCGAAGGCCGGCACCACCGCGCCTGCGGGCAGCACTTCGATCTTCAAGTCGCCGCCAGTCATGTCGTTGACCTTCTTGGCGTAGTCGAGCGCGTACTCGTGGAAGATGTCCTTCGACGGCCAGGTGCTCTGCCAGCGCATCGTGGTGACCCCTTGCGCCTTGACGATATTCGGGAAGCCGAGCGCCGCCGCACCTCCTGCGGCCATGGCGGCCTTAAGGACGTTTCGGCGTGAGATCTTTTGACTGCCTTGTTCCTGGACTTTCTTTTGATCAGTCATTGGTCCTTCCTCCTCTCTCGTTATAGCCCGGGACATCGCGTCATCTGCTTATATTACACTTGGCGGATTTCCGTCAATCTTTCTTTTGTTGCACCTCGTCTCGTCCTCGGATAGGCTGTTCTCGGCTTTTATTGATTGCCTCATTATGTCCACGACGCCAGAAGCAGAACGATCTGACGGGAAGAACCGTGACGCCCTGATTCGCAAGCTCCACAGCGTCGTGGGCGAGGCGTTACGTTCTCCATCGAGAAGGAAGATGCCATCGTCTACGAGCAGGACGGTTCTATCTTCCAGGTTATGCCGGAGATCGTCGTCGTTCCCGAAAACGTTGTCGGCTACGGTGTAACACGAAAATGCGTTCCTCTTGACTGGCGCTTCATACCCGCTGTAGCATCGGCCATGCTTCCGACGCCAGAACACCCGCACAGTAACCGACCGGCGCAGGCGCTTCAGATGCGACGACGGGCAACCTGTAGAGTAGAGCGAGCAAGATCGGAACCGTAGAACTTGTCTGACACGACCTCCCACGCTCAGCGGCGGCTCGCAGCGATTATTTTCTGCGACATGGTGGGCTACAGCCGAATCATGGAGGAGAGCGAAACCCAAGCTCTCGAGCTCCTCGAGGAATTCCGGCAGATCGCTGGCAAAACCATCCAAAAGCACTCGGGAGGAATCATCAAGACCATGGGAGACGGTCTATTTGTAGCCTTCGGCAGTGCTGTGGATGCCGTTCGCGCCGCGGTCACTATCCAGAAAGAGCTCGCTGCCCGCAATCGGCGCAAGGGAGGCCACCAGCCGCTCCTGGTTCGCATCGGCATCCACCTTGGAGACCTGTTGCAAGAAGGCGAGGACCTCTTCGGGAGCGGGGTCAATGTCGCGAGCCGCATCCAGCTCCTGGCCTCGCCGGGAGGCATTTACGTCTCCGGCGAGATCTATCAACAAGTCCGCAACCACAAAGACCTCTCCTTCCGAGATCTTGGAGAGAGACAGCTTCGCAACATCAAAGAGCCGGTCAGAATCTATGATCTAGTGCCTAGCGAGGGGGAAGTTGAGTCCAGGAGCCCGGAAGCCCCCACCAGTTTAAGGGCAGCAGTCGCCGTCCTCCCGTTCCAGAACATGAGCTCCGACCCGGAGAATGAGTACTTTAGCGACGGGATGACCGAGGAGATCCTCACTCGCCTCTGCAAGATCCGGGAGCTCAAAGTCGCTTCCCGCAGCACCGTCTTCCGCTATAAGGGAAAGGGCATTGACCCGCGGGATGTAGGGCGAGAGTTAGGAGTCGGGTCCGTTCTTGAGGGGAGCGTGCGCAAGCTCGGCAATCGCCTCCGCATCACCGCCCAGTTGATCAACGCCGTGGACGGCTTTCACCTATGGTCGGAAGCGTATGATCGCAATCTGGATGACCTCTTCACGATCCAAGACGAGGTCTCCGAGAGCATTGCACAGGCTCTCAGGGTCAACCTCACGGAGGCGGAGAAGGCCCAGCTCTCGGCCGTTCCCACTCGGAGCATCGAGGCCTACGATTACTATTCCCGCGGCCGGCATCTTTTCTATCAGTACACAAGAGAAGGACACCGAGGTGCCATCGAGATGTATCTCAAAGCTCTAGAGCTGGACCCGAATTATGCCCTGGCTTACGCCGGCCTTGCCGTTTGCTATGCGTTCCTTATCGTTAGAGGCTGGGACGAGAACCCCATTTGGCTCGATAAAGCCGAGGAAGCAGCGCTCAAAGCACTGGGTATCGACCAACGCTTGCCGGAAGCCCATTTTGCCCTTGGTTACGTTTACGAAATGAAGGATGACTGGGATAAGGAGGAGGGAGCCATGAGACGAGTCCTCCTTTTGAATCCTAACCACGCCCATGGCCATGACAGCCTCGGGGATGTTTACTATCATCGTGACCAGCTCGAGGAAGCCATCGGCGAATATGAAACAGCCTTGCGTCTCGATCCCTTCCACCCCAGGGCCCCAATTCAACTAGCGGCCACTTACGAAAAAGCGGGTCAGTATCGCGCAGCAATCGCTCAGCTACAACGAACTTCCGAGCTCCTTCCCGACTTCGATTGGACTTGGATTTACCTCGGCGATCTCCATCATTCGAGGGGAAACTATGAGCAGGCCCTGCAAGCATACCAGCGCGCCCTCGCGATCGATCCCGATAATATCGATTCGAAGGTCGGGCTCGGCCTGACCTGCGCGGCGATGAGACGGTTTGAGGAGGCCGAGCAGATTGCCAACAAGCTACTCGAGTCGAGCAGCAAGCCTCGGGAGGAGAATGCCGACTACCTGTTTTTGGTTGCAATGCTCGACTGTGCCCATGGAGATCACGAGAAGGCTATCACGTCGCTGGAAAAGGCCATATCTGTTGCACGCAGAAGATACCACCGCGTCTACATGGGGGCTCTTGCCGAGACTTGTACCCTCATGGGAGACCGGGACAATGCCATTGGGTGGTATCGGAAGGCTATAGAGTCCGAAAGGCACTCCTCCCCCTACATGATCCAATTTCACTATCGTCTCGGCTTGCTGCACGAGGAGAAGAAAGATTTCCGTGCCGCCAGCGAAGCATACCAGCGCTTTCTGCATTTTTGGAAGGATGCCGACCCGGATATTCCGATCCTGGCCGACGCCAAGGAGCGGCTCGTTGCCCTTGAGGCCCGGGCGACTCCTTGACGCGCCGGAGCGTGAGGAGAAAATTGTGTGCGGCAGCTATCTTCATCTAAGTCCAGCCACGGCCCTAAAGGAGGAGGAGGCCTCTAGGATATGAGCCGGAACGCTCTCATCAATGAGTTGCGTGCGATCGTCGGCGAGCATTACGTCCTCATCGAGAAGGAAGATGTCATCGTCTACGAGCAGGACGGTTCTATCTTCCAGGTTATGCCGGAGATCGTCGTGCTGCCGGCAAATGTCGAACAGGTGTCCGCGGTGATCAAAGCGGCGAAACGAGCCAACGTGCCCATCGTTCCGCGCGGCTCGGGGACAGGGCTCGCCGGCGGTGCAGTGCCCGCGGAAGGCGGCATAGTCCTGTCGTTGGCGCGCCTGGATCGCATCCTGAAAATCGATTTGCCAAATCGCATCGCCATCGTCGAGCCGGGCGTAATCAATCAGGATGTAACGAAAGCTGTCGCCGAAGATGGCTTTTTCTACGCGCCCGACCCGAGCAGCCAAGCCGCCTGCTCTATCGGTGGCAACGTCGCCAACAATTCCGGCGGCCCGCACACTCTCGCCTACGGCGTGACGACCAATCACGTTCTCGGCCTAGAGGTGGTCCTGGATGACGGGCAAATCATCTGGCTCGGCGGCGAAGTGCCGGACACACCGGGCTATGATCTGTGCGGAATTTTCGTCGGCTCAGAAGGAACCGTGGGAATCGTCACGAAAATAGTAGTGAGGTTGATGAAGACACGAGAGTCAGTGCGCACGCTGCTCGCTGTCTTTGACCAAATGGATCATGCCACGCAGACCGTCGTCGACATCACGGGCGCGGGGATCATCCCCGCCGCCCTGGAAATGATGGACCGAACGACCATCGAAGCGGTGGAGCGGGGCGCACCGGTGGGGCTGCCGCGCGATGCCGAGGCGGTGCTCATCGTCGAGGTGGAAGGAGTTCGTGAGCAGACTGAGAAGGCGGTCGAGGTGGCGCGCGGAATTTGCCAACGCAACGGCGCTCGTGAAGCCCGAGTGGCGCGCGACGAATCCGAACGCCAGCTTCTTTGGAAAGGGCGAAAGGGCGCCTTTGGAGCCATGGGCGCCTTGGCCCCAAATTACTACGTTCAGGACGGCGTGGTGCCGCGCAGCCAACTGCCGGAGATAATGCGGCGCATCGCGGAAATCAGTAAGCAATACAATCTTCGCATCGCCAACGTTTTTCACGCCGGCGACGGCAACCTCCATCCAAACATCCTCTTCGATATGCGCACGCCGGGCGAGTTGGATCGTGTTGTCGAGGCTGGAGCCGCCACGCTGCGCGCCTGCATCGAGCTCGGCGGCAGCATCACCGGCGAACATGGCATCGGGATCGAGAAAAAGGCTTACATCGGGCTCTTGTTCAACGAGGCCGATCTCGAGGCGATGTCACGTGTTCGCAAAGTCTTCGATCCTGACGGCCGGTTCAATCCGGCAAAACTTTTTCCAACACCGGTTAGCTGCGGGGAGGTGCGCCGGCAGCCGGCAAATATTCCGGCGGGGTTGTGGCTCTGAAATTCTGTTTCTAGTTCCTGGTTTCTGGTTCCTGGTTTTAAACTAGAGATCAGAGACTAGAAATCTCCGGGGTGGCTTTGGAACACGTTGATCACAATCAAGAGCACGGCGGTTCGGCGAAGATTGACGCATTGAACCTTCCCGAACTCTATCAGTGCGTTCACTGCGGACTCTGTTTAAATCAGTGCCCGACCTATCATGCGCTACGCCTGGAACCGGAATCGCCGCGCGGCAGGATTCATCTGGTCCGCGCCGCTGCCGAGGGCCGCGTCGAACTCAACGAACGTTTCAAGGAGCATTTATACCTCTGCCTTCTCTGCCGCGCCTGCGAGACCGCTTGTCCTTCCGGCGTCCAGTACGGTCGCATCGCTGAAACTGCGCGGGAGAAGCTGGGGCCGCCAGGATCGCGTCTCGCGCGCGCAGTTCTCAATTTCGTTTTTACCCGGGTACTGCCCTATCCCCGTCGGCTGCGAACCGTTGCATTACTCCTGCGATGGTATCAACACAGCGGATTGCAGCGACTGATTCTCCCCCTGTTACCCAAGAAGCTGCGTCAAATGGATTCGATGTTGCCGCGGGTACCCGACCGCTTTTTCGAGCCGGGGCGGAAGGTTTTTCCAGCCATTGGTCAACGCAGGGCCAAAGTCGCCATGCTTAATGGCTGTGTGATGCCGCTCCTCTTCGGCGAGGTGAACGCGGCCACCGTTCGAGTCCTGCAAAGCAACGGCTGTGATGTGGTGTTTCCCAAAAACCAGATATGCTGCGGCGCCTTGAACATTCATAATGGTGAACAAGATGCCGCGAAGGAAATGGCCAAGCAGAATATCGACGCCTTTCTCGCCGCCGGAGTTGACACCGTTATTGTCAACTCAGCCGGCTGTGGCGCCACCATGAAAGAGTACGGTTATCTGTTGCGCGACGATCCGGCCTATGCCGAAAGAGCCGCAATCTTTAGCTCACTGGTGAAAGACGCCGGGGAGTTTCTTGCCGATATTGGCCTTGTAGCGCCGCTCGGCCGCGTGGAGATGACGGTCACCTATCAAGATCCCTGTCACCTCGCCCACGGCCAGCGCGTGCGCAGCCAACCGCGCAAGCTGCTGAACGCGATTGCTGGAGTGAAGCTCCTCGAAATGGAAGGTTCCGACCGCTGCTGCGGCAGCGCGGGAATCTACAACATCACTCACCCCGACATGTCGCAGCATCTGCTCAAAGAAAAAATGCAATCCATTGCGGCAAACGGCGCACCAGCCGTCGTCGCGCCCAATCCCGGCTGCATGTTGCAGCTTCGTTACGGCTCGGAACGGTACGGCCCCGCCTTGAAAGTTTATCACTTGATGGATTTGCTCGACCGGGCATATGCCAGCGCTGATGCCTCGGATTTGAAATGAAGCCGAGCATCGACCAGCTCAACAAAAGGTTAGAATTGGAGCTGGGAGCTGATGCGGTAAAAAATGATCCGAGCCTGCTGGCGGCTTACACCGTCGATGCAAAAATACCGACGCTTTTGTGTTGTCCTGAAACGCCGGAGCAAGTGGCAGCAACTCTTCGCCTTTGTTCTGAATTAGATGCCGCTGTAACACCTTGGGGCGGCGGAGCCGCGGTGCGGATAGGCAATCTGCCCCGCCAGGTTGACGCCATCTTAGAATTGAGCCATCTCGACCGCGTGATCGAGCATGACCACGCCAACCTGACGGCGACGGTTCAAAGTGGTATCACCCTCGCCAGTCTGCAGCAGACACTCGCGCCGCAAAATCAGTTCCTGCCATTCGATCCTCCTCATGCGGCCCGTTCCACCATCGGCGGCATAGTCGCCGCGAACCTTAATGGGCCGCGCCGGATGTTTTACGGTAGCGTCCGCGACCTCGTGATCGGCATGAAAGTGGCGCTCGCGTCCGGCGAGCAGATCAAAGCCGGCGGCAAGGTGGTCAAAAACGTTGCCGGCTACGACATGTGCAAGCTCTTTGTGGGTTCCCTTGGTACCTTGGGAGTCATAACAGAGGTCACGTTGAGATTGACGCCACTTCCGAAAAGCTCGGCGACCTTGACCGCCTCCGGAACACTGTCTCAAACCTCACAGCTCGCCGCAGAACTGGCGACATCACGCCTCCTTCCCGCGAGCGTTTCAATTTTGAACCCGGCCGCAGCGCGGTCCAGCAGCTTTCCAGCCGAAGATGCGCTCGCCGCCGTCTGGTTCGAAGGATTCGAGGAAAGCGTCTCGCGTCACATTCGGGACACGGAAGCCATCGCAGCCCGGTTAGGACTCGATACTGACGTGATCAGCACTGAGAGGCAGGAGCATCTATGGGATTACGTCCGTGATTTTCCTTTAACTTCGGATCAGCTAATTTATCGTCTTACGGTACCCCTCTCGCAGTTAGCAGAGGTCATGACAGCGGTCAGTGAGCGAAAAAGCGGGGATGTTCCGGCGCGAATAATTAGCGATGCTGGATCGGGGACGTTGTGGCTTTCGGTGGAACCCGGCAATGCGAATATGGAGTGGTTCGCTAGCCTGACTTCCCTCGCGCAGGAGCGCGGCGGACATGCGATTATTTTTGCCGCTCCACCTCGTCTGAAAGAAAACATCGATGTATGGGGTGCGCCGCCATCCACTCTCCCGCTCATGCGCGAGACCAAACGGCAATTCGACCCCAAGGGTTTGCTCAATCCCGGTCGCTTTGTTGCCGGTCTATAATCCCGGCGCGGCTTAGAAAAGCCGAATGACCCAGTCGCTCATCAGATTATCCAGGCCAAAGGCGGTGCTGCCCCGGACTGCAAAATAAACCGCCGCCGCCAAGAAGACGAGGTTATCCCTGATTCCTACTTCGTGGGCGTGATAGGATTGCCGGTCGAAACTTCGGAAATAGTTCTGGGCTTTCTCGTCGTTAAGCGCAGCTTTCACTACGGGCGCCATCGTGGGTAAAACTTTGAGCCAGTAAGAATGGAGAACGAATGTCGGGATCAAGAAGATAATCACCATCGCCGAGGAAAGCGGCGTTTGAAACCCTGCCGCTACCCCAAGACCGCCGACCACCATCAGCAAGGTAGCCATAAGACCGAAGAAGGTTGCGCCCCTGGGAAACAGAATGCTCGCCGTCTGCACCGGATTGGGCCAGCGACCTACGTTACTGAGACCACTGATCAAGAAACGCCAACCTAGAATCACCCGTAGAACCGCCTCGGCGATATGCATCAGAGTTGTATGTTCCAAGGCTTCTCTCCTGTCATTGATGTCAATTAAATGACGGGACTATAGTCAGCCGCCGGTCTACCGTCAATTGCCATCGTATTCCAAATACGGCATGAATTGCGTCAAATTTGTCATCTCGGCAATGATTTTTTGTTTGTTTCTGGCGTTAAAATTCTCTAGAATGCCTTCGTTGCAAACTCCTCGAACCTGGCACGGGGGTTGCTGATGGAATCTCTTCTAACGAGGTGAAGATGAAGCACGCGGCACGATGGCTCCTCTCATTCCTTTTCATTTGTGTGGCATTTTCGCATGCGAAAACTTGGGCCCAAGCTAATCCGTCAACTCAGGACACGTTTCCTCTCCTTTCAGGCCTGGAAAAATCCGTCGAGTTTTGGAAAAAAATCTTCACCGAGTATAGCCTCTCCCAACTGATCTTTTTCGATCCCCTCGATATGAGCACGATTTACGAAGTCCTGGAAGTCGGCGAAGGGAACCGTTCACCATCTTATATCGACGGAGAGAGAGCGCGAATCGCGGCGGCCAATAACGTCGATGTAGAGAGGGTCAAAGCGCAGCGGGGAGTCAAAGAACAGATGATCGCCGGTCTGAAACGATCCGGCCGATATATGCAGCATATCGAGCAGATTTTTCGGGAAAAGAATCTACCCGTGGAACTGGGCTACCTGCCGTTGGTGGAATCTTCCTTCGACGTCCACGCGCGATCCTATGTCGGCGCTACGGGCATGTGGCAATTTATGCGTGCCACGGGAAAAGAATTCCGCCTCCGCATCGACCGTATCATCGACGAGAGAAAAGATCCGTTAGAGTCGACCCGAGCCGCCGCCGCGCTTCTGGATCAGAATTATCAGGCCTTGGGGAACTGGCCCCTGGCGCTTACGGCCTACAATTACGGCGCCGGAGGGCTGGCCCGTGCCGTGGCTGAAATCCAGTCGGACAATTTGGTGGAGCTGATTCAGAATTATAACCATCCCTATTGGGGTTTTGCCCCGAAGAACTTTTACGCCGAGTTTTTAGCGGCCGTGGACGTCGCAAAAAACTTGGATCAATATTTCCCGGGTCTCGAACTCCATCCAGCGGTAAAGATCAACGAGGTCGAGTTAAAAAAAGCGTCGTCCTTGGCTTACCTGGCTAACTCCAATGGTTTCACTCTGCAACAGTTTCTCGAATGGAATCCCGCTCTGAGCGCGGGCATGAAAGTCGTTCCGGCCGGCTATCGCGTGAAGATGCCCGCCGACCGCAAGATACAACCCATTGCGGAGCCGGTTGTTCAAGTCGCACAAAACAAGCCGCGCAATCCGCAACACGACCAGCTCCAGGTCGTCCGTCACCGTGTGAAGCGCGGCGAGACGGTTCTACAGATTGCCAAGCGCTACGGCTCCTCTGTGGAAAGAATCGTGCAAGCAAACGGCATTCGCAAAAGCCATCTACTCCAAGTGGGCATGACGCTGCTGGTTCCAAAACTGTAATTTCCCGGCCCTCCCCAAAATCCGAGCCGTCGGCCATAAATCGCACAGCCTAAAGCCCAATGCCGACACCGCTTGTGGCGACGTCGGCGCCTGGCCCACCCTGATATAGCGCGAACCTCTGCCGCTATTACTTCAGCCCTGTGCTTCCCAGGCACGGAGAAAAGTTGACAAGCTTTCGACGCGCAGCCTATAGTCGCTGCCGTGATAGCCATGCATTCAAAGATCGAACGTAATCATTACAAATTCATCCGATGGCTGACTAGAACGAGTTTTTTCGTTTTCTTTTTTTTACAGCTCGCCTCGCCAGGATTCGCGCAAGAGACTAGAAAAGTCCGGATGGCGTATTCTGCCTTCAGCGTCGCCTTTCTCAACGTCTTCATTGCTAAGGACGCCGGACTTTTTAAAAAACATGGAATCGACGTTGAACTTATCCAAATGGCCGGCCCGCTGCCGATAGCCGCACTGTCAGCCGGAGAGATCGACTATTTGACGGGATTCACTACCGGCTTGGTTGCCGCAAGCCAAGGCGCGCCTCTCAAGTGCGTGATGGTCACTTTGAGAAAACCGCCTTTCTATCTGGTTTCAGAACCGAGCGTTCAGAAGATAGAGGATCTCGCGGGCAAACGTCTCGGCGTGGATCGGATCGGCAGCCTGCAACATCTGGTCGCTCGACTGCTGCTCAAAATGAAAGGCGTGAATCCGGAGAAGGTCATTTTCACTCAAACCGGCTCGGTCTCGAATACCGTAACCAGCCTCGCACAGGGAGCGCTATCCGCGGCCCTTCTGTCGGGGCCCCACAACGTGGTCATGACGCAAAAGGGCTACAGGCAAATAGCGACCGCGGATGAGCTACCGATGAGTTTTCCCACGAGCGGTCTCGTGATTCATGAAGCCAAGCTCAAAGCTGATTCCAGCCGGATCAAGACGATCATGCGAGTGATGCTTGACTCGATCGCTTTCAGCCAACGGGAGAGTCGATGGATGATCGACTACGTTAAAGATAAATGGAAGCTAGAGCCGAAAGTCGCGGAAACCGTGTACACACAGTGGCTCTCGACCCTGTCTGCGGATGGTAAGATCAATTTGAAGGATCTTCAGGAATACTTTGACCTTGCCTACGCCGCCAAACAGATTCCCGCGCCGGTTCAAGTTGCGTCGGTGACGGACTACACGTTGCTCGATCAGGTATTAGCGGGTAAATGATAATTTGAATTGAGTATGACTCACGCGAGAAGTCAAGGCTACGGTGGAACTGGCAACTCGAAACCCGAGACTCGAAACTGTCAGAGCGACCAAGGAGCTTAGTATGGACGGTAAAGCAATTGTCCAATCGGTGATCCAGGAAATTGTTCAACCCGGCGTGCGGCGCCTCATGGAGAGTCGTTATTTTTCCGAGTTGCGCGAAGGAAAACTCTCGATCAAAAGACTCCAAGGTTGGGCGATTCAGCATTATTTGCACAACCAAGCGATTCTCAGAGCATTCGCGCTCGGCATGGTGAAAAACGCCCACGATCCGGAAATGTTCGGCTACTTCACTTATCAATTCAACGAGGAGCAGTCGCATCCCGACTTGGCCAAACGCTTCGGGCTCGCTCTCGGCCTCAAGGAAGAAGATTTTTCGGAAGCCACCCAAATTTTTGAATGTCAGATTCATTCAGCGCGAACGATTTACAATACGATCATGGGAATCCCGCCGCAGAACCGGGCATCGGCTCTAACCAGCGAAAGTATGGTCTGCCGCTACTCCGAGGAGTTCAACACCTATCTGCGCAAGAATTACCGAATGGGCGATGCCGCGTTGGAATTCTTCACCGTACACATGGCCGCGGACAAAGAGCATACGGCACAGTCCGCTGAGCTCATCGCCCGCATGACTAAGACGCCGCGTGAAGAGCGGCTGGTGCGAGAAAGCGCCCAATACATGGTGCGGATCAAACTCGGCAAGTTTGACGGACTTTACCAGGCCTACGCCTGAGGCAAATTTAATCGTCTCGTTTCGCAGCGGAACCGCTTCAAATTTACATTGAGGAGGATGAACCCATGCTGAAGATCTCTAAACCGAGGTTATGGTCGCTCGGCTGCATGATATGGTCTCTTCTTCAAGCGTCAATTGTATCTGCCGCGGATCTCTCGCCGCTGATTGTCAAGGCCAAAGAAGAAAAAGAGGTGGTTTGGTACACGACGGCCTCGGCCGCCGACAATCAAGCAATCGTAGCGGGCTTTACACGCAAATACCCCTTTCTTAGGGCACAAGCGCTGCGCCAAACGGGCGAAAAACTCCGGCAAAGGATCTTGACCGAGGCTTCGGCCGGGCAATTTTTCTCGGACGTGGTAAGCGTCAGCGGTTTAGAGATGGGTTTGTTGAAATCGAAAAACCTCCTGCAGCCGTATGCACCGCCGGAGGCAGAGATCTTTCCCAGTGGCGGGAAGGACAAAGACGGATATTTTACAGCGATCTACGCGCGGAATTTCGTCATCGGTTACAACACCGCAATGATCGCGGAGAAAGATCGTCCGAAAGATTGGCCGGATCTCTTGGAGCCGCGCTGGAAAGGCAAATTCGGTATTGATGAAGAAGAGTTCGAGTGGTACGGCACGTTGATCGATTACTGGGGCAGAGAGAAAACGGTCAAATACATGAAAGCACTTGCCGCGCAGCAACCCCAACTGCGGCGCGGTCATAGCCTGCTCGCGCAGCTGCTGGCCGCGGGTGAGTTCCCAGTTTCTCTCGTCTTTCCATTCGAGCTTGAACAGCTCAAACGAAGAGGCGCTCCGGTCGACTGGTCCGCCACATCGGATCCTATTGTCACCTCGATCAACGTCATTGCCCTATCGGCCAAAGCGCCCCATCCAAACGCCGCTAAGTTATTAGTGAACTATGTTCTCTCCGAAGAAGGTCAAAATATCATCAGAGATGCCTCTCGGGTTCCGGTGCGTCCCGGCGTAAAGCCTCTCGCGCCCAAGCTCGATCAGTCCGCCCTAAAAATTCACTACGTCCCGGCTGATATGTTCAAAAAGATCGCCGAGTACGAAAAGGAGTTTAGGGACATCTTTTGGAAGAAGTGAGGAAAGCGGCAGCTGAACCGCAAGGATCTGCGTCGCCTCGGCAAGGTTTACAGTTAGCCATGATGAGCTGGCGAAAGAAAATCCCAAGGCCAAAGCCATCACGCCGCAGAGGCGGCCTATGGCGCACCAAACATCAGCCAGTCGCTGGTGTATACATAAGCGCAAGCTACAGTAGCCAAGTGAAGAGGTAAAAAAAATGAACAAACCCATTATCGGTTTTATCGGCCTCGGCATCATGGGCAAACCCATGGCGCGAAATCTCTTGAAGGCAGGCTATTCGCTCATCGTGCACAATCGTAGCCGAGCCGCCGTGGATGAGTTGAGCAAGGAAGGCGCGCAAACCGCCGCGAACTCGCAGGAAGTTGCGGCTCGAAGTGAGGTAGTCATCACCATGCTCCCCGACTCGCCGGATGTGGAGCTTGTTTACAGCGGGGAGCAAGGGGTCTTTGCCGGAGCCAAGCCGGGAACGTTGTTGATCGATATGTCCAGCATATCGCCTGTTGTTTCCCGAAGATTGGCGACGGAGGCTGAAAAGCGCGGCTGCGACATGGTGGATGCGCCCGTAAGCGGCGGCGAAGCCGGCGCTATCAACGCCGCTCTGTCAATTATGATCGGCGGCAAGCCGTCGGCCGTCGAGCGGGCGATGCCGATCTTTGAAGTTTTAGGAAAAAACATCGTCCACGTCGGCGACGCCGGCGCGGGACAAGTGACGAAAGCGGCAAATCAGATGGTAGTCGGAACGACCATCGCGATCGTCAGTGAGGCGCTGGTGTTGGCGGCTAAAGCTGGAGTCGATCCCGCAAAGGTTCGGCAGGCGCTGCTCGGCGGCTTCGCCCAATCGAAAATTCTCGAAGCCCACGGTCAGAAGATGCTGGACCGCAACTTCAAGCCCGGTTTCCGCATCCGTCTGCACGAAAAGGATATGAAGATCGCGCTGGCGACCGGCGCGGAATATGGCGTGCCGCTCATGGTGACAAGTCAGGTGGCTCAAATGATGACGGCAATGCGATCCATGGGCAACGGCGAGCTCGATCACGCGGGGTTGGTAGCCCTTGTCGAACAACTATCGAAAACCGAGTTGAGTAAGAGCAAAGCTACCTGATTGAAAAGAGCTGCTAGCGTCTTGGCGATTCCAAAGCCGGCATCCAGATAACTCAATGAGAGCACGTCCTTGACAACTCCGACGCCGCTCAACTAGCGTAAACGCATTCCGGTGAGATCCGGCTTCCGGAGCCGGACTACAAAGAAAAGTCTATGACTAGACCGGAGGAGCGACACATGACGAACACAATGAAGATAGTTGATGCCGATACCCATATTTCCGAATCCCAAGGCATGTGGGATCTTCTCGACCGGGAGATGTATCACCGGAGACCGGTCCTGGTGTCCGTTCCCGACGATACTCTCTATGGAGAGCGCAACGCGTTTTGGCTGATCGACGGAAATATTTTTCCCAAGCCCGCCGGCAGGGGCGGTTTCAACCTGATTACCCCTTCGGCGGCCAAGCGGCAACAAACGAGAACCGATATCAGTCTCGGTTGCCGCGATCTGACGGACCCCAAAGCACGTCTCAGAGACATGGATGAGTTGGGCTTTGACGTCCAGGTGATTTACCCGACGCTGTTTCTCATCTACCTCACCGACGACGTCGCGCTCGAGGTGGCGCTGTGTCGCGCTTACAACAGGTATATGGCTCAGGCCTGGGCCAAAGGAAAAGACCGGCTGAAATGGGTTGTCATTCCACCTCTACGATCCATCGAAGAATCACTCAAGGAGATACGCTGGGCAAAGGACAAGGGCGCGGCGGGAGTTTTCTTCAGAGGAATAGAGGGCAATCTCACGTTGGACAATCCGTACTTCTTTCCGGTTTACCAAGAAGCGAGCAAGCTTGATCTGCCGATCTGCATCCATCAGGGATCCGGTTGCCCGACGTTCATCAACTTTTTCAACCTAGAGAAAAATCGGCAATGGTCTCACTCGGCAGTGCTTCCTCTCTTTGCCTTCAACGATATTGTGAACAATAAAATCCCGGAGCTGTTCCCGCGCCTTAGATTCGGCTTCATCGAATCTTACGGCAGCTGGGTTCCTTATCTCCTCCACTCGTTCAAGAGACAATTTCGCGGCGAGTGGAAGTATTCATCAAGCGCGGATCTGTTTCGTGACTATAGAATTTACGTGGCATGCGAGACGGACGAAAATATTCCCTTGTTGGCCGATTGCATTGGCGAAGACAACTTGCTGATCGGCTCCGACTATGGCCACAACGATCCTTTCGAGCAGCGCAATTTTTTACCCGTGCTGAGATCTCAAAGGAATGTGCCGAGCCGTGTTGCTGAAAAAATGGTCCGGGACAATCCCTGCGCGTTCTACGGGATATAGACTACCAGGAGCCTTTGAAGCCGATCGCCAGCTGACACAGTCAGGTTGGCGCCCATAGCTCAACTCCGCTTTTTATATTTTCTCGTGGAATGGATAGATCTTGGGATTTCGCCTACTTCAGGAGGCCGATTTGCTTTCGAATGGTGGGGTGGAAATAGATCACGCTAAGAAATACTCCGGTAAAGAAAAGCCCGTTGACGATCCCAAAGGCGATCAACACAGGGTCCGGCGACTGCAAACTCGAAGGCAACATCCCCACTACACATATCCACGCGCCCACGACCCATACGAGACTGATATCTTCGGACGAGCGTCGCTGAATAATACGAACGATCAAAGGAATGTTGAAAAACGGCATGATAATGCTGCTTACCAATCCTACAGTCTGAATCATGAGCTTGCCTTTTTTGTTACGCGCTTGGCTTCCTGGTCTATCCGAGCGCTGAACGCGCCGGACATCCGAGAAATCATGGTCTCCACCCCGCCTTATTCAGCTGCTGATCGGCCTCCTGGGCGAAGCTGAAGTCGTATGCCTTGGCGTTCGGCATTGTTTCGTTGGTGTTGGTGACTTGACGGATAATGTTGAGATCGTTTCGCTGCGTTTCACCGTCGACGACGCCGTTGCGCGTGAAAGTGCCGATAATATCGTCGTAGACGCGGGTGGCTTGCTGGTGCGAGACGCCGGAGAATTTTAGCATGGCGGAAATAGTGCCTTCTTTATCCTGGCGCAGGTAACGGAGCGCCTTGATGGTGGCGCGCACGAATCCGCTAACCATCTTGGGATTTTCTTTGATCAGCTTATCCGTCGTCGCCAGCGTGCCCCAAGAGTTTTTCACCTCGTTGCCCATGAAAAACATCTCGCGCATTCCTTTATCGAGCGCCACGTAGCGCTGTTCGACGCTGAGAATCGCCGCGTCAAATCCCCCGCCGAGGAGCGCCGCGAGCTGATTGCCCTGCCCCACATCGAGGTAAGTGACATCCTTGTTGCCATCGAGACCATGCTTGGTGAGGACCTGTCTCGCCATGAAGGTTGCGACGGCGGCGACGCCGGTGGTGGCGATTTTTTTGCCTTTGAGATCCTTCAGACTGGTAATCTCAGGTCGGGTGACAAGCCATTGAAGAACTCGGTCGTTTGTCGCCACAACAACCTTTAGCGGTGTATTTCCCCGAGCGATGCTCACGAGCGCGCTGGTGCCCGCGCCGGTGAACTGAACATCGCCGCCGAGCATGGCCTGGATGCTCGTCGTCGGCGCGATAAAGATGACTCTCTGATCCAGGCCTTCTTCCTTCATGTAGCCCTTTTGCTGCGCCACCGGGTAGATCACCATCTGAAAGCTCTTGGCCGGGATCGCCATGTTGACGGTTTGAAAGGACTGAGCGCTGGTGAAGTCGGGCTGTAACAGCTGAACGCTACCTAAAAGAGACCAAGCCATTGTCCGCTTTGCCCCAGCCCATGCTTTCCAGCGAAACAATGGGCAACTCGTTTTCATATCGTTCCTTTTTCTGCGAGCGCCATTACGGCTTCCAGCCCATCTTATTCAGCTGCTGGTCGGCAGCCAAAGCGAAACTGAAATCGTAGGCGCGCGAGTTGGGAATGTCGGTGGTGACACCGGCGACTTGGCGGATGATGACGAGATCGTTTTTCTGGGTCTCGTCATCGACTGTCCCATTGAGCGTGAAGGTGTTGATGAGATCGTCGTAGAGGCGCGCGGCCTGCGACCGATCGATACCGGAAAATTTAGTGGTGGCAGCGATCGTCCCGTCGCGGTCTTTACGGATGAGACGCAACGCCTTAAGCGCCGCCCTAACGAAGGCGGCGACCATCTTGGGCTGCTCCTTGATAAGGCGGTCGGAGGTCGCAAGCGTTCCCCAGGAATTTTTTACTTCGTTGCCATAATAAAAGAGTTCTTTCATGCCGTTATCCAAGCCGATATAGCGCAAATCCGGGCCCAAAATGGCAGCGTCCACCACTCCCGATAACAAGGCCGTAACTTGATTTCCCAATCCCGGATCGATGTAGACCACATCCTTGTTGCCGTCGAGGCCGTACTTGGTGAGTATTTGTTTGAGCATAAAGGTTGCGACGGCGGCTACACCCGTGGTCGCGATTTTCCTTCCCTTCAGATCCTTCGGGCTCGTGATATTGGGCCTGCTCAACAGCCACTGGTGCACCCGGTCGTTGACGGCCAGCGCCACCTTCAAGGGGGCGTTGCTCCGGGCCAGCACGACCAGCGCGCTGGTGCCGGCGACGGTAAAATCAACGCTTCCCGCCATCAATGCCTGGATGCTCGGGGTCGGCTCGATGAAAGTGATCTTGAGGTCAATCCCCTCTTCCTTCATGTAGCCTCTGTCAAGAGCGATGGGATAAATCAAATGCTGAAAGCTCTTGCTTGCAATTGCGAGGTTTACGGTTTGCGGCATCGCCGCCCCTACGTCGAAAAGCAGCAACCCGGCAAGAGCCAATCCGAATGTCACACTGACAATCCTTTTCATGTTACCAGTTCCCGTCTTCTGTCCATCGATTAGATCGGATAGAACTGACGCGGATTATCAAAAAAGATCTTATCCGTCAGCGCGCGCGGAATATCCTCGCGGGCTCTCATAGCAGCAACCAGCTGCCGCTCCTCCGATGGATCCTGGTGACCATAGTCGGAGCCGATGAGCAGATGATCCTCGCCGGTGAATTGAGCAATGTAATTGACGTCCTCGTCCGCCTCGCAGGCGACGAAGATGCGATACTCGCGGAACATGTCGATATCGGACGAAAACTTCCAGCGCTCACGGAATAGCCTTTTAAGGATGTGCATAAGAAATGGCACCCAACCGGCCGAGGCTTCGATGAAGCCGAACTTGAGACGGGGAAATTGCTCCGGAATCTTGTTGGCAATGATGTCTCTGAAGGCCATCAGCGGCTGAATCCGGCTGTGGCCGAAGGTGTGGTTTCTCTCGACGTCAAAGAGCGCGAGGAAAGCCGGACAACCGGCGCCGGTATGAATGCAGATCGGCAGATCCAGGTCATTGGCCGCCTTGTAGATGGGAAAGAGATAAGGATTATCGAGGGTGCAGTTTCCTTCGATGCCGCGGAAGAAGACGCCGACCGCGCCGTTGTCCTTGGCCCATTTCAATTCTTTGATCGATTCGTCTATGGACTTGAGTGGCGGAATCACAATCCATCTCATTCGGCTGCTCGCCTGGGCGCACGCTTGCGCGAGGAACCGGTTGTAAGCGCGGCACAAGGCAACTTCCAACGCGGGATCGTCTGTAAGATAAATCAGGAACAAAGTAGGAAACACCACCTGGGCCTCGACATTCAATCTATCCATATCTTTCAGCCGAGCTGGAATGTCGGTCATCTCTCGGCAAGCAATCTGAATGTCTCCTCTGGACGATTCCAGCTTGGTCGCAGAAGGCGTGATAAGGCGGAAACTGCCCTTGCCGTTGGGCTTGGGAAAAATGTTGCCGTCGATGAGCCAAAAGGCATTGCGCGGACCATAAAGCGTGTCCTCCGGACCTTTGAGCAACACCGGCCGGCGGTGATACATCTCTTTGTCCATCATCCTCCACATCGCTTCTGACTCTGAAATATGTGTGTCCGCATCGATTATGCCAGCCATAAGAAACCTCCTTTTGATCCTCTATTGTTTTCGAAATTTTGAATCGTGTAAAATCAGCCGCCGTACAAGTCAGGGCTTCCAGCCCATTTTGTTGAGTTGTTTATCCGCATCCAACACGAAGCTGAAGTCCGGAAACCATCGCCTGAATGGTCGGGGTCGGTTCCATAGCTGTGAGTCATGGGTTGTCCAGAGATATATCATGAAACAGGGCAGGTACGGCAACTACGAGCGCATCATGAACCTGCATCTTTTCCCGTTTGGGCAGATCGACGTTGCGGTATTTATGATAAGACTTTTGTTTAATCTCTCAGCGCTCCCGGCACGATCCATTCGGACGCGACCTGCCGAGCACCGCCCGACGTATTGGGCGCAACTTGAGACAAAAGCTTTTCCAGCTGTTTGAAATCAACCGTCAACCGCTCATCCATGCAGACCAAATAGTCATCGCATGTTTTTGCCGCCAGCCATGGTGAGTGGCCAAACCTTTTCCCGAGCATGCGGATGGTCTGGGTGCGGTGAGTCTTGAGATATCGGATTCCTTCGCGGTGCGCTGCCAAAAAAACCGAGAAATCTTTGCCTTTTTCGGCCAAGAGTTTTGCCGTGGTTTCTATGGTGATGGGCAGAGGGTCATCCACGATGTCCGGCCATCCGTTGATTCGCGTGAATCCTTTCTCCTCGGCGATGAAACCATAGGGCCGCGGCAACAACGCTGCATCCATTTTGCCGTTAATCAATAGATTAAAAGCCTCCTGATCGCTCCCCGACAACTCAAGAATGACATCTTCGTCTAAACGGAGGTCCGCATGTCGGCGAAAAGTTTGCTCGAAGGGAACGTTACGTGACGGCCCCTCGCGGCAGGCAACCGTCTTGCCCTTGAGATCGCCGAGCCGTCGAATCGCCGGGCTGGCAAACAGATAGTAAGGACAGCTGTTCATCGCGCACCCGAGAATCCTCGTTGCTCCCGAATCGAGGAAATGTTGCAGGGAGGCGCGGCCAACGACGAGAGAAATCTGCGCCGTTCCGTTTTCGAGCCTGCGATAGCGTTCTTCCGTGCCTTGAACATGCGCCCAGGAAACTTCCAAGCCAGATTTCTGAAAAATCCCCGTCTCGATGGAAAGATAGCCGCTCGGGTCCCGCGCAAATTTTCCCTCGGTTCCCTCGAGCTGTCCGTATACGACGTCGAGTTGAACCAGGCTCATTCGAAATCCTCCTTATTAGCAAATGCTCAACCGTCTCTATATTACGCCTCGGCCTCACAAACAAATGAGGACCGGATGAGGCCGTCCCACGGTGCTAACGATGACCATCGGTAGCCACCGCTGCTCCTTGACAAGGTCGCTCCTCCGGGAATAAATTCTAACCGGTTTCAACAATATTATTTTGCAAGCTGAAAGGAGGTCGCTATGCAGCTCTTAGATGTCTTTGAGATGGCCAAGGATAGAAAGAAAGGACAGAGACGCATGGATCTGTTCCGAAGGGAGAATCTTGACACGTGGATTTTGTGTTTCCCGCCGGGCGACGTCCAGAGGATGCACAACCACCCCTCGGACCGGACCTATTACGTACTTACTGGCCGTGGCATCATGAAAGGGCTCAATGAAACTCACGAGCTGTCGCCGGGAAAGATCATCAGCATCCCCGCGCACGAATATTACGAGGGCTCCAATCCCTACGACGAACCGATGATCCTCTTAGGTAACAGCCACAAAGCGACAGCGGAAGACGTTGCAAAGGCTGGCGGGCAACGAAACGAGATCGATGAAAAGACCGGCAAGAGAATCATTTATCAACACGGCGGCGGTCGAGACGAAGGAGTACTTGCAGATTAGAATTTAAGTTTTGCGACAAATTGCTTCAGCCAAGCCCGGCCGGCGTTTTACTCCGGCCGGGCTTTTTTATTGTGACCTCAACGAATCGGTGAGTTGAAAAGCAGACTCTTTCCGACAAACGAAAGGCCTATGCTTGGTTCAGATTCTGAGTTAGCCGCACGTGAATGCGCCGGACGCGCTCCACCTGGCCTTTGGCGGGAAAGCGCTCGTAAAATCCTTCGGCGCGAAACTCCCGTGCCAAGTCGGCCCAAGGGCGTATGCAATCCAGAAATACTTTCGGCGCCCGTTCCTGCTCCCAGCTTTGAATCAACTTGCGGTTTCGGATGAAATCGCCTAAGACACGCAGCAGGGCCTTGAGAGTCACGTCCCGCGTAAACATGTATTTCTCGTTGTCTCCCCAGACCGAATCCATAACCTCGCGCACGGCTTTAAGGTAGTCACGGACCAGCGCGTAAGCGCGATCGGCGCGCATCTGAAAGTGCTCGTCGAAAAATCTTCGGTTGGACTGAACGATCTTGTAGAGTTCGTTGAAAACCTCCGACTGTAGAATCCATTTCTCTTGCCGGCTGCGGCCGCCCAGGCGGTTGATCCGGTAGCGTAGCGGAGAATCGCTCTCCTCATAGAGCAAATTGACGATTTTTGCGGCGAGCTTTTTCTCCGGCGTCTCCCAGGAAACCCGCTCGTATAGATCGACCAGATGGGACTTGTTAATGCGGGTGTGCGTTGAATTAATCACGACGAACATCTCCGTGGCAAAGTCGGCGCTCTTACCGTCGAATAAAACGCACGGGACCTCCACCTGTTTGATTTGGTCAGGGTGTTTCTGGCGGAAAAAATGGAGCGCGGCCAGCCGGTGTTGACCGTCGATGACGAGAAACTTTCCCTCGGGCTCGCTCAGAAAGCCGACACTGTCGCTTGAATCGGACCTCCGGAAGCGCAGCGTCTCGTCCGTAAATAGCAGGATCGTGCCCGGAATCAGCGGCTGGGTTACCGCCGTTTCATAGAAATTGACGATCTGGCGGACCTTCCTGCGGTTGAGCAGGCGCTGGAATGATTTCTCGCTCTTTTCGATTCCGGCGATGAATCTGGCAACCTCGTCGTCCCCAGGCTCGTCGGCCTCGATGCGCTCCCCTTCGAAATAGTAGCGGCTGCTGAAACTGACCCGATCCAAAAGAGCTCCGGCGTCATAAGCGATGAAGTAAAACGACCCTTCTTTCTGAGTGATTCGTGTCACAAGCATATAGCTCCCTCCTAGAGGCGATTATAATTCTGTCGCTCACTGCTTACCAGACAAAAAAAGGGTGGCTACCAAAGCTGAAGAGTCAAAAGCTTCAAAGGCCGGAAACATACTGTACAGACTAGGTAAGTGAGATGATGTGCAGATTCACGGGGATGGTTACGGGATTAGCGGGTTTGCAGGTTATCGGGCTATGAGAACCGTCGGTTGACTGATTGCCGATGCCCGGGATCAGATGCGCACGGTGTGGGCAAATGCTGAGCACCTTCATTGGGCTTTGAATAAACTTTCCTGTTCAGTTCCTTCAACGGCATTGCCCAGAATGCCAGTCGATGGTGGCCCAATGCAACCGTTTGAGCAGCGGAGCAAAATAAAATAAGATCCGGCGCGGTTATCATCGCGACTGTCTCGGGAGGACTGATTCATGAATACTGGCGTTGCGCCCAAATGGTTAGCGCACTTTGCACGGACCGGGGCGCGGTTATGGCTCTCAATGGCTCTCGTCCTCGCATGGCTGAACCCGGCTCGCGCCAATCCTTATCTCGCGAAATCAGGAGAGCGAGCCGTCACGGTCCGAATTGCCACCTGCGCGGTCTCAGGCGGATTCGCCCATCTCTACACCGCCTTAGATAACAATCTGTTCGAGAAATACGGCTTCAAAATGGAACACGTGTTCATCCGCGGCAGCCGCCCATCTCTGGCGGCTTTGGCCGCGGATGAGATCCAATTCTTATATTGTGCTGCCGACGCTACATTGCCTTCGCTCGCCGCGGGTGTCGAGGTTAAGCTGGTCGCGGCGCCGTTGATCAAATTGCCCTATGTCCTGGTTACTCAAAAAGAGATTCACCGGATGGAGGATTTGAAAGGCAAGTCCCTGGGCGTGGCGCGGCCGGGGGATCTGAGTGACCGGCTGTCACGGGCGGTGGTCAAAAAATTCAACATTGCCGACGTTACGATGCGGCCCATCGGCGGGAGCCAATCCGAGCGCCATCAAGCGATGGCGGCGAACATCGTTCAGGGCGTACTCGTCACGCCGCCGCTGGATATCCGCGCCAAGAACGATGGGTTTAATATCCTCTATCATTTGATCGATCTCGACATTCCGTTTATCTATAGCTCCCTTCACGCAAGTTCACGCTCGATACGGGAAAAGCCGGAGATGGTGCAAAAAATGGTGGCGGCGTTCGGCGAAGCGATCAACTTTGTCGAGAAAAATCCCGCCAAGACTAAAGCTTCCATTTCCAAAGCCATGAGAGTCAAAGACGAAGAGGCGTTGCAAGTCTCTTACCACGTCTACACCAAAGATATCGTCGATCGGCACATGATCGTTCCGGCGGCGGCCGTCGCCGACTCCGTCGGCTTGGTTCGTGCCTCGGGCATTCAGGTAAAAAGGAAGCCGGAAGATCTCTACGATAATTCCTTCGTTAACAACTTGGAGAAAAGCGGTTTTCTGAAAGAGCTTTGGGGTAATGATCTGCGCGCAACCGGCCGGTAGACAAAGGGTCTCATTTGGAGAGAGCTCCGGATTTCTCAAGGAACTGTGGGGCAGCGAATTGGACAGTCCGGGCCGGTGATTCGCTCCTGGGCGGCCCAAGCCACAATAACTTCGCTATTATTCGCTAAAGGGGCGGCGCGGCCTTCCGTTTACAGGTAGGGAAAGGAAAAAGATGAAAACACTCATACAAGGCGCTTACGTCGTCGGTTTCGACGGCAAGGAACACGAAATCCTCGAGGATGGTGTCGTGGTATTTCAAGACGATCGAATCGAGTTCGTCGGCAAAGAATATTCCCAACCGGTGGACAAAAAAATCGACGCCAGAGGCTGTCTCGTTTCTCCCGGTTTCATCGACACCCATTTTCACTCCGGCATCAATGCCAGTGACTACATCCTGAATGACTCGACGAAAACGGATTTCTTCGCTGCCAATTATTTAGCCCACGGCGGGCCCACGCGCGAGGGCGCTCATGCCGCTCATCTGAAAGACGTTGACGTGGGCCAAAGATTTTCTTTGATCCACGTTTTGAAGAGCGGCGTGACCACGACATTCGAGATCGGCGGCCCGGGAGGAGAGCCGCAACAGTATGTCGACATGGTGGATCAGGTCGGCATCCGCTGCGCCACCGGTCCGAGTTACAAGAACGTCAGTTTCTTTCACGACCGTGAGGGTCGGTTGGAATACGACTGGGACGATGCACGCGGCAGCGAAGGGTTGAAGAAAGCCGTCGAGTTCGCCAAAAAATTCAACGGCGCGTGTAATGGCCGCATGACAACGATGCTGTTTCCAGGCCACGTCGACTCGTGCACGCCGCAACTCCTCAAAGACACCAAAAAGGCGGCAAAAGACACCGGCGCGCGCGTCCAGATTCACGCTACGATCAATCTCTTCGAATTCCATACCGTGATGCACCGCGAACGCTGCACGCCGATCGAGCTGTTGCACAAGATCGGCTTTTTAGATCCAGAGGTTTCGCTTTCCCATTGTATTTTTACCAGCGGCCACAGCTGGCTTGCCTACCCGTATGGCGACGATCTCAGGATCATCGCTGATTCCGGCGCGTCAGTAGCTTATAGCCCGCTCAAGTATTTGAAGCTCGGTATCACGATGGAGTCGTTCGACAGATACCGAAAAGTAAGGATCAATATGGGCATCGGCACGGACACCTTTCCCAAGGATATCATCTCGGATATGCGCTACGCCGCGTTGGCTTCACGCGTCGCTGACAAAAGCTTCATGTCCGGTCACCCGCGCGACGTCTACAACGCGGTGACGTTGGGCGGCGCGAAGATGCTCGAACGGAACGATTTGGGGAAACTACAAAAAGGCGCGAAGGCGGACATCACTATCGTCAACCTCAGAGACATCGCCTTCGGCGCGGTCCGCGATCCGATTCGTTCATTGATGGAAACCGCCGTTAGCCGCGACGTGCGCACTGTCATTGTCGACGGCGAGACGCTGGTCGACAACGGCAAATACCTTCGTCTGAACGAAGAAGAGCTGCTTGACCGGGTTCAAGCCAAAGGCGAACAGGTCTGGGACAGCGTCCCCAAATGGCACTGGACCGGAAAAAGCATCGACGAGGTCGTGCCGCCGAGTTTTAAGATAAGGTGACACCTAGTATCTGTTTGGTGAGTGGACAATTAAAACGGGCATTACAGGTCTCCGAGGACTGTGTTAGGATAATGATGCACGAATGAGCGTTAAGTTCGAATGGGACCGCCGTAAAGCAGTATCCAACATTTCCAAGCACGGTGTCGCGTTCGACGAAGCGCTAACAGTTTTTGCTGATCCATTGGCGCGAATTTTCGACGACGAGGACCATTCACTTCGGGAGCAGCGCGAGATTATCATCGGCCGTTCGGTTAAAGAGCGCTTGTTGGTGGTTTGTTTCGCCGCCCCCGGACAAACCGTTAGGATCTTCAGTGCAAGAAAGGCGACCAGGAGAGAACGTGAAGATTATGAGGAAAATGTCAACTCGTAAGAAAATCAGATCGAAAGGACAGAAAGAGATGCGAGCAGAGTATCGGTTTGATTACAGCAAAGCTCGCCTAAACCGCTTTGCGCCGCTCATGAAGGGTGGAACCGTGGCGATTGTGCTCGACAAAGACGTTGCATCCGTGTTCCGCTCGACAGAGTCGGTCAATAACTTTCTTCGTTCTGTTATTTCGGCCCTCCCCAAAGAACTCAAACCCCAATCAAAGTCTGGGTAAACGGCACGGTGCCAGCATTACACTATTGTCGTGGATACCATCATATGTGGGAACGTGCGTAGGGTGACGGCGAGACGCTGGTCGACAACGGCAAATACCTCCGTCTGAACGAAGAAGAGTTGCTTGACCGGGTTCAGGCCAAAGGCGAACAGGTCTGGGACAGCGTCCCCAAATGGCACTGGACCGGAAAAAGCATCGACGAGGTCGTGCCGCCGAGTTTTAAGATGAGGTGAGATTTCTTTATCCTCATGAAGCCGCGCTAGTGTCGTGTCTCAGAAGTTGGATTAAGAAGTCGGCGCTTTCTTATCCGTCATTCCCGCGCAGGCGGGAATCTAGGCTTTTCGGGATTTCTTGGATTCCGGCTCGCGCTACCCCGGACTATGATCCGGGGTTGGCTGGAATGACGTAAGGAATTATCACGCTGGGAACCAGAGGTAGAACTTGGCAAAATGGAAAATCGACCGGACGACAATATTTCTCTGTCTTGTGTTCATTCTATTCCTTTGGGACCTAGCTTACTTTCTCGGAATTAGAGACCCTACTCGATTCCCTCATCCATTCGTGATTTTCAGAACGCTCGGGGATGTCGAGTTCCTCCGCGGGTTTCCGGTAATGCTCCGCCAAATAATATTTTCTTTCGTCTCCGGCAGTATTCTCGGTCTCACGATTGGATCGCTTATCCTCTACAGTCCTTGGCTAACAGAGGCGACGCGTCACTTCTTGCGCATCGGGCTCTGGTTGCCTTTCTTGGTCATTTTTGCTGTGCCGGCAACATTTTGGTTGAGCATCACGGCAGTGACGCTCTGTGTTGGTTATCACTATCTTACAGCTAGATCTTTATTGCGCCTGGAACGGTATGAGGCACTGACTTACTCGACGCGAGAGGGTGTTCTACAAGCGCTATTTATCTCACTCATTTCGCAGATATGGGTCCAGAGTTGGTTGTGGTTCATTTTTCCGTGGCCGCGGAACCCGGCAATGGGATTCGGAGTGTTGGCTGTCCTTGTGGTTTTTCTTGGGTTTGTGAATTGGGTCTTTCGGTCAAATTTCGACGTTATCGCTGAAATGGGTTCGACTGTACTGTCTAAGGAATTGAGCGGTGCCGGCTGGCAATCATTTTTGGGAGTTCTTCTTCTTACGGTCGCTTGTTTGGCGACTTGGCAATTGTTTAGCGCAGCGCGTTTCAATTTTCTGCATAGTTCTCTACTTGAAGCTCTAAAGGCAGCCTACTATCTCTTTATGAGCGGTGAAATTTGGGGAGATATAGGGAGATCACTGTTGGAATTAGTTGGCGGTATCGTTTTAGGTGGTTCAATAGCCCTGGTTGTGTTCGCGCTTTTGTCTACTACAATGACTTTTAGAAATTTCCTGTTTCTTTTGTTGCCGCTCACTCATATCGCACCAATTGTTTTGTGGCTTTTAGTCTGGGTCACCTGGATTGTTGGCTTGCAGGATTTTCTCGTCTTGTGGCACAAAGTAATTGCTGTCGGATGTCTTACCTTCTTCCCATTTGTCCAAGGTCTGTGGGGGCTGCGTGTCCGTCCTCTTCTGTATCGCGTCCTGATGGCTATGGACAATTCATTGCCCATCGCATTTGTGACCATGTGCTTTGGAGAGCTATATGCTGCGACGGCAGGACTTGGATTTATGATGACGGTAACAAGCGCCACGGGTCAAACCGACAAAGGGCTTGCCGGGTTTCTGATAACTCTAGTACTGCTCGTGACTCTATCATCCACTCTAAGATGGGTTGTTAAGCGACTTTATCTCTCGGAAAGCAGCTCGCAGGCTCTTCCGGTTTAGGTACAAGAGAATTGAAGTCTTTCCACTTCGCCGGGGTACCAAGCTGATCGATCAATGCCGGTCCTTTTCCGTCGTGCATTCATCGCCATGGCCAGAATTCGAGCGTGACCACCGAAGCGTAACGCTAAACTCTCGGCCAAAATAGATTCAGGAACTCGACGACTCCGGGTTCGGGCACGCGCATTCTCGCTGTCTACATCGTTCGGAATCCCGACAAGCGGAAAAATCTTTCCACGTTGACGTAGCTTTTGGGTAACCGAAGCTTAATAAATTGTTCAGTTGTATTAAATCTAGGTTGATAAAAAGCACTCACCTAAGGTGTGAGCGATGCAGAGTTTCAAGTTAGTAGAAATAAGCGAAGAGCGTCTTGAACGAGTCGGGATCGACGTATATTCTTGAACCTGTGAAGGACCAAACCATTGAGCGACAAGAGATGGATCTCTTACACAGCCAGTATCAGGCTCTTCTTGAAGTATCAGAGGCGATTGCCTCGCACCGAGACCTCGACCGGCTCTTTCATGATCTCGCTCCAGGCCTGCACCGTGTCGTGCAGTTCGATTTCGCCAACCTGATTCTGTACGAACCAACCCGCAAGGTGATGAAGTCGCATGTCCTGGAGACTCCCGATCCCGCGTACACTTGCCCTCCTGGGGAATGTCCCATGGAGACGCCGGGCGGGTGGGTTTGGGAGACGCAAGAATCTTGGGTGGCTTCTAATCTTAGCAACGACCACCGATTTCCGGATTTGGCGCGATGGCTGTGCGATCGAGGGGTCTTATCGCTCTGTGTCGTTCCCGTTACGACCGCGTTAAGAAAATTGGGCGCTCTAGCTTTTGGCAGCAAGACCGCAGCGGCCTATTCTGAGATCGATGTCATTTTCTTGCAAGAGGTCGCTCGGCAGGTAGCGGTGGCGGTTGACAACGCGCTTAATTTCGAGCAGGCCCAATCCGTCCAGCGACAACTCAAGGAGGAACGCGACCGTTTGAGCCTCTTGCTTGAGGTGAACAACACGGTCGTCTCCGCGCTCGATCTGCACGAATTGCTTAACGCGGTGTCCGCGTCCCTGCGGCGTTTAGTGCCGCATGAGTATGCGAGCCTTTCCCTCTACGATCCCGAAACCCAGCGTTTGCAGATTCACGCGTTGGACTTTCCGGTCAGCAAGGGGCTGCTTCAGGAAGGTCTTTCTGACATCGCCCAGCGCATTTCGGCCGAAGGGCTCAAATCTGCCTATTGCTTGCCCCTGATTTCTCATGGTCGACCTCTCGGCACACTCGTGGTGGCGAGTCTGAAGGAGGAGAATTTCCCTGAGAGAGATGCCGAATTGCTTCAACATGTCGCCAATCAAATAGCGATTGCGGTAGAAAACTCGCTCGCCTTTCGCCAGGTGGTGGACCGGGCGAATAAACTGAGTGAGGAAAAACTCTATCTGCAAGATGAGATTCGTACGGAACACAATTTCGAAGAGATCATCGGGGAAAGTCCCGCCTTGAAACGGATCTTGGAACAACTGCAGACAGCAGCGCCGACGGACTCGACCATTCTCATCCTAGGTGAAACCGGGACCGGCAAGGAATTGATCGCGCGTGCCATACACAATCTCAGCGGCCGCCGGGAGCGAACCCTCGTGAAAGTGAACTGCGCGGCAATTCCGACCGGGCTCCTCGAAAGCGAGTTGTTCGGGCACGAGAAGGGCGCATTTACGGGCGCCATTGCGCAACGGATCGGTCGGTTCGAACTCGCGCACCGTGGCACGATCTTTCTCGACGAGGTCGGCGACATCCCGCTCGAGCTTCAACCTAAGCTCTTGCGCGTGCTCCAAGAACAAGAATTTGAGCGCCTGGGCAGCGCGCGAACGATTCGTGTGGATACTCGCTTGGTGGCTGCCACGAACGCGGATCTGGCGCAAAAAGTAGCGGACAATCAGTTTCGCATTGATCTCTATTATCGGCTCAACGTTTTCCCGCTCGTCCTTCCACCGCTGCGCGAGCGCAGAGAAGACATCCCTCTCCTGGTGCGTTATTTCGTACAAAAATACGCGCAACGCATGAAGAAGCCGATTGATACGATTCCCGTGAAGGCGATGATCGCCTTAACGGAATACCACTGGCCCGGCAATGTGCGCGAGCTCGAAAACTTCATCGAACGCGCCGTTATCCTTTCCCGCGGAGCGGAACTCCAGCTTCCTCTCGCTGAATTAAAGCAAAGATCGAAAGTAGTCCCTGTTGCGCCGCTCGACGGCGTCCTTACTCTGGAGCATGCCGAGCGGGAGCACATCGTGCGCGCTCTCGGCGAAACCAATTGGGTGATCGGCGGTCCCACGGGTGCCGCCGCTCGACTTGGCATGAAGCGCACGACTCTGCAATCGCGGATGAGAAAACTGGGCATCGCTCGTTCCAGTCAAAGCTATTAGTTCAACACCTGCCGATAAATCGGCGAGCCAGCCTCGTCGCAATCCGTCGAAACGCAAAGCATGTCGGGTCTATAAGTTAAAGGCAAAAGTGCAGGCCATTCTGCCGTTGTCGAAAGCGGGCGAGGTCCACGGATGGTTGAACGGGGCGAGCCCTTTGGAAAGATTGTTTTGGTGCCGGAAGAAGGGAGCCCAACATGACTCAGAGTGAGAAAATTATTGTGGAACTTATAGAAGGCGGCTGTCTTTGTGGCGCAGTTCGCTATCGTGCGCGGGGGCAAGCGTACGGCATCACGCATTGCCATTGCAAAACTTGTAGGCGCGCGAGCGGCGCGCCATTTGTCACGTGGGCCGGATTTGACACAGATAAATTCACGTTCGTCAAAGGCCAGCCAGCTTCATATAGGTCATCTCCGAACGTCGTCCGTACTTTCTGTGGAAAATGCGGAACCGCTTTGACCTATCAGCGACGCAACCTCTCCGCTTCGATCGACGTGACGCTCGGAAGTATGGATGATCCGGAAATGATGGCTCCTCAGGATCATACGTGGATAGAAGGCCAGCTTTCATGGATTTTTTTAGACGATGGGCTCCCCAGGTATTCTCGCGAGAGGGAGTCCACGTGAACTCACTGCAGAGCGGACAGGAGTTTCGTTGGCCGGCCGGGTTTAGGAAGAGTGAATGCGTATTGTTCTCGTCTGATCGGCAGCCGTTCACCGCATCGCTGTTCTTCAACTAATTCATTTCAAAGCACGCCCATATTTCGGCATCTGACGACAAATCGGCGCAGCCTCATTCGTCACAGTCGTCCTGGACACGCAAACAAAAGACTGCAATCACCGCAAATGCTTCTGTCCACTGCGTTTACAATTGCCTTCCGAGTTTCAGGTGGACTTGGCATAACGATTGTACACAACGCATTGAGAAACCCGCAATGGCTTTTCATCCATTGAGCGGTATCCCACAGATTACTCACCAAGGAGAGTTTATGTCTTTTTCACTCGAAGGGAAAACTGCATTGGTGACCGGCGGCTCGCGTGGCATCGGACAAGCGATTGGCGAACGGCTTGCCGCTGATGGTGCAGCCGTCGTTATCAACTACGCTCGTAATGAACAACGCGCGCAAGAAGTGGTGAGCGCCATCCTGGCGAAAGGCGGCAAGGCCGTCGCCATTCAGGCGGATGTTTCGAAGCCGGTCGAAGTGCGCCGGCTATTCAGTGAAGCCGAGAAGGCGGTGGGACGTCTCGACATCGTTGTCGCCAATGCCGGAGTGTATCTCTCAAAACCGCTAATCGAAAATACCGAAGCGGATTACGACTATGTTTTCGACATCAATACGAGAGGCGTCTTCTTCACGTTGCAGGAGGCCGCCCGTCGCGTGCGCGATGGGGGCCGAATCATCGCCATTTCCACCGGAGGCACGAAAATGCCGTTCCCAAACGCTTCGCTTTATCTCGGCAGCAAAGCGGCGGTGGAACAATTCGTTCGTTCGCTCTCACGCGAACTCGGCCCGCGCAACGTCACGGTAAACGTTCTGTCACCGGGATTCACAGACACGGACATGCTCCCCGAACAATACCGCGCATACGGCGCGGGCCTGTCGCCGTTCAATCGCATAGGCACGCCACAGGAAGTGGCGGATGTGTCCGCGTTTCTTGCCGGCGACGCTGCACGCTGGGTGACGGGGCAGAATGTGCAGGCCGGCGGCGGCGTGGTGTGAGAACAAATGTGACGCTCCCTTAGTCGTTGACACCAAAAAGGACGAAGAAGAAAGGAGAGGCTTTCCATGAAACTTTCATTCATACCCTTACTTCTTACGGGAAAAAGCATTTCTCCCGAAGCACGACAGGCTTTGCATGAGAACCGCGTAAAGGACGCGGCAGCGATACTCATGCAGCAGCATGGGTTAAGTTGTTTGGAAGCCGGCGAGCTTTTGGACATCGCCGTGTGTGAATAAGATTCGCGTCCATGCATGCCGCGGATTGAAGCGACTGAGGAGCACTAAGACAGGAGGAGATATTGCGTCTCGGCGAGCTGGAAAATGGAATACACGCGGCCTGGCAATAACGGCTTGATCGTTTCATGGCTGGCTTTTGGCAGCGAGCCTTCAGGCGCATGCCGACGTGGGGCGAGGAAGGCATGTCTGCCGGCGGCCATGTATCTCCGCCGATCAAGGGAGCAAATCCGCGGCCCAACTCGGGACAACATTTCGGCGCGTGCCGATAGGTCGGCACTCTTCCTTCGTCACAATTCCTCCTAACCAAGAGCCGGACAGCTCGTAACTTTTCTCAATCTCAGCACTTACAGCTGCTTTTCCACTTCGATGCGCTTGGCACAGTGCTTGCCATGACTAAGTTCAGGAAGAAACGAAGCGAAAGGCGGTAAGCCCCATGAAAATCGCAATTTCATTATTGGCAGCTCTATTGTTTATTGGAACAGACCTGCTGGCTCGTGCAGCAGCTCAAGGTGTCGAGCAGGCGCTTTTCTCGACAGCGATTGAATACGGCCTAAACGGTATAAAAGCAGCGACAAAGCTTCTCCCCGGTGCTGTGAAATTGCATCGGTAGGTCTGCGTCGAGCCAAAGGAGACCGTCTTTGATGTTCGTCAATCAGACATGGTTTTATCCTGCGATAGCGCCGGTAGAGATGCCGATCGGGCTGAACCACTTAGACTCCGGTTTCTGTTGGTGTGATCCGATAGTCGAAGTCGATGATAACGGGCAGGAGATCGTGCTTCATAGGCAAGTCGCATGGAATTGAACTTTCATGGGAGGTAGCGCGTGGAACTCAAATCCAAAATCTTTGCTGCCGTGTTGGGCCTTTGCGCTCAACTGTCCTTCGTCACACCCACGCAGGCAGAGTTGATACAAACCAGCGACCGAGCACTGCCACAGGCAGTCTTTGTTCCTAATACCGGGCCGGAACAACGTTCTCTGACCCCTGTCTCCTTTTCCCCGTTGGTCGTTGCCGGCGAGGTATTGGGCGAGGTCGTTGTATACGATGACCCAACCACCAAAAGACCGGCGGATTATTTTGAATTGTACGACAACACAGGCGATCTAATAGCTGTCGGTTGGTTCGATCGATTCGGCATCCAAAGGATGGCTGTGGATCGCGGATTATTTGCGGGGAAAGATGAGCCCGAAGGAGTCTTTGTGTCCCTCTTGGAGGGAGACTCCATATGAGATCGCTTTCTAGCTTATGCTGAAGATCACCACGCAAACCGACGGTACAACAACCATCTTTGAGCTTGAGGGAAAATTGGCAGGACCTTGGGTTCAAGAAGTCGAAAACTGCTGGCACCGTGCGGTCACCGACGATTGGCAGGTGACGGTTCTGTTGAAAGCGGTGACGTTCATTGATGGCGCGGGAAGAAAGCTTTTGGCCGATATGCATCGGCAAGGGGCCGAGCTTGTGGCCGAAGGATGCATGACGAAAGCGATCGTAGGAGAGATCAAGCGAGGAGACGTTTCATGAGTGAATATATCGAGGAAGTGAACGACGGGAATTTCGAGCAACTCGTGTTGCAGTCTAACCGGCCGGTCCTGGTGGATTTTTGGGCGCAGTGGTGCGGACCGTGCCGCATGCTTGCGCCGATTGTCGAGTCTCTGGCCAAGCAGTATGCCGGCGCTGCGCAGGTCGTCAAACTCAACGTCGATGATAACCCGTCAGCCGTGCAGCGGTATCGCATTCAAGCCATACCAACCTTGGTTCTTTTCCAAAACGGCGAAGAAAAAGACCGTATGATTGGAGTAACAACCAAAGAAGCGATCGCGCGCACCATCGACGTGCACTTAGGCGCAGCTTCGAATTAGGAGGTGAGAAGGGTGGAATGGAAAACAGCTAGCTCCGCATACACCGGAGATCAGACCGGCCTCACAGCGGATGAAAGGATTACTTTTCTCTTTCAGCCGGACACGCTTCTGTCGGCCCAGTATTTTGAGAATCTTCGCAGAAAGACCCTTCTCGAACCTGAGAAGCGGCTCATGTTGGCCATTTTGGAAGACGCCATCAACTCCTTTCAGGACAATCTCTTGTCACCGAGCGTCAAAGGAAAGAAATTTTTCGAGGAGGCGGAGGAGTGGATCCTGGATAAAGACGGCGACTGGATTTTTTCTTTTGATAATATCTGCCAGGTCTTGGGCTTCAATCCCGAATACGTGCGTCACGGGTTACTCCGGTGGAAGGAAAAGGAACTGACAACGGATCGTAATGGCGGGGCTTTGGAAAGGAAAAAGCTGGCTGGGTAAAATCCTTCCGTAAATAGAGTTGAGAGAAGCAAAGTTCCTACGCCGTCGACCACGACTTAATGGCTCGCACGGGGCGGCTGAACTTGTTAAGTTACAAATAACAACGAGGTAGCATTATGGCGAAGCCAATTCCCGATGGGTATCACACGGTAACACCCTACTTGATTGTAACCAACGCAGTTGACGCCATCGAGTTCTACAAGCGAGCATTTGGGGCAACGGAGCGGATGTGCTTGATCGCACCCGACGGCAAGGTCGCGCATGGAGAAATCAAGATCGGCGACTCGATCATTATGTTGGCCGACGAGACCACGGAATTCCACAGTCCGCGGTCATTCGGAGGATCAGCCCTGAGTATTTTTCTTTACGTAGAAGATGTCGACGCTTGGTTTCGTCGAGCAACTGAAGCGGGTGCAAAAACGGTTAGGCCTGTTCAGGACCAATTTTACGGTGAACGCCTCGGCATGCTGCAGGATCCCTTCGGACACGTTTGGACAATTTCGACGCACAAGGAGGACGTCTCACCGGAGGAAATCTCCAGGCGCGCCGACGCCTTCCTCAAGGAGCAGGGCAGCAAATAAGCTGCACTCAATACCAGCGCTAATCAAACGGGCGGACTGTACAGCTTCTGTTAAAGTGGGTGTCAATATACTCGAAAAGGCCGGCGCATTTTGGTGAGCGGGTGTGGGGTCACGGGTTTTGTGTGTTGCGGCTCAGTGACAAACACCTAGTGTCTTGGAACCAAAGTTCGTTAAATAAGTCATTCAGATCTTCGCCGTCATACCGGCGAAAGCCGGTATCCAGAAGTCTTTGAAATTCCTGGATTCCGGCTCGCGCTACCCCGGACTCTGATCCGGGGTTGGCCGGAATGACACCAGAATTATTCAGCGAACTTCGGAGCCACCACACTAGAGTCCAATTTTATGGTGAGCAATATAAGGAGTTGCGACGGTGCAGCTTCAAAGGGTATGATAGCGCGCATTTATTGAGGAATGTAGAAAGAAAGAGGGAACTCTCTGTGTCCGAATTAAACGATCTTAAGAAAAAGTTGGCAATGTCATCTCGTATGCTCTTTAACGCGCAGCTAGTGGACTACAGCGGTCATATCAGCGCGCGAATCCCGGGTAGCGATCACTTTTTTATCCTGCCTCATCCCGTTAGCCGCGCGACGGTTGCAGCGGATGATATGGTAGTCGCCGACTTTGATGGAAAGTCAGTGGAAGGAAAATATAGGGCTCCTTCGGAAGTCTTCATGCACGCGCGTGCATACAAGGCGCGAAGTGATATCGAGAGCGTGGCGCATTTACATAACCATATGGTTGCCACGCTCAGTATGGTGGACAAGCCTTTTTATCCCGCCTCATCCAATCCAGGCGCCTTCTTTGGTCCAGGTCCGATGCCCGTCTATATGGATCCCGCGCTGATCCACACCATCGAGCAAGGCGACGCAGTCGCCAGGACACTCGGAAAAGGCGATGCAGTGATGCTTCGCGGCCATGGCTCCATGGTCGTGGGCCAAACCATCGAGTGGGTTTTTGCGGCATGTGTCGATCTCGAGGAAGCGGCGGCGAGATTCTACCAGGCCTCCCTTCTGGGTCCAGTACGGGTCTATACCGATGACGAAACGCAGCGGGTCATGAAAGGTCGGCGGAAGGGCTCGGTGGTTCAGAAGATCTGGGACCACAATGTCGCCAAAACGAAACTGGCGGGACTGATGGAAGGTATTTGATATTTCCGAAGGATTTTCGCTCACCCAAACGCCCCCGTCGAAGTAATTAGCGCATGCTTCCCGTCGCCAAGTTCTGGGTTTAGCTAAAGAAATTACGCAACCAGCCGGCACGATATATTTTCTTGTGACTTTTCTAATCTCGGCAGCAAATCCTGGGCCCTATTTTTTTATTGCAACTTGGTAAGGCGTGTGGTAAAAAACGCAATTCCATCTCACCAGGAGCCTTCCACACATGTACGATGATTTTTTAGCCAGGATTCTGGAACCCGATATCTTTTTGCCATCGCAGTTCTACGGGACGAGAGGGTTGCCTCGAACGCTCGAAGGAGAAAAAAGGCTAATGATCGCTATTCTTAAAGATGCCGTCGAGTGTCTCGATAAGTACCGCGGCACTGGCAGCAGTTCGGGGCAGAGCCACTATCAGAACGCCCTGGAATGGGTCCAGGACAAAAGCACGGATTGGCTTTTTTCTTTCACCAATATTTGTGATTTTTTGGGATTTGATCCCGATTATCTTCGCGAAGTACTGGTAAAGCGGGAAAACAAGTTTATCCAGCCGACCCGCGACAAAGTTATCTCTTTCCCTGCCATCAGTGAGCAAGAGTAGCCCTATCTTCTTCTTGCCCGAAGAGTCGTTAGTTCTTCCTTGATTAGCTGGCCTCGCGGGGAATTCTCGCCGACAAGCTTGAGAGCCCTCTCAAAGTCGGCGATCGCTTTTTGATCTTCATCTTGGAGGAGAAAAGAGCGGCCGAGATAATAATATGCGTCGCCGAGCCGGTTTAGCTTGCCATAGACAACTCCGAGCCGGTACGGCGGCTTGTCCCACAGAGGCGAGAAATTGTTGGCATTCAGATAAGCGCCAGCGGCGCTTCGTAGATCTCCTTGTTTCTCAAACAGCTCACCGAGATAAAGATAGGTCAGAACCTCTTTCGGCTCCAATGCCAAGGCACGATCAAAGGCTGCCCGGGCGGAGGGAATGTCTCCCACCCGTGTATAAAGCCGACCTAGATCACGTTGGAGCCCTGGGTTATTAGGATTCAATTCGCGAGCTTTTTCGTAGTTCTTCTGAGCTTCAGCCAATTGTCCCTTGAGTTGCTGCGCAAAACCGAGCAGCTGCAATAGTTCGGCGCTTTGCGGATTTTGCCGCACGAGTTTCTCGTACTCGCCAACGACAACATCGCCGTTATGGCGTTCCATCCGGATGATAATTTGCACTTTCTTAAGGGTGTCCGGCTGCTCGGATCTGACTTCCGTTTTCCCCAGGGAGCGGATGACCTGTTCCATGTTCGCCACCCGTTCCTGGCTGATCGGGTGGGTCATCAGATAGGGTGGGACGTCGACGGGACTTAAGGCTCGCTCTTGATCTAACGTTTTGAGAAATCCTAACGAGCCCTTCGGGTCGTAACCTGCCGCTGCCATGTATCTTACGCCCAGGGTGTCCGCTTCCATTTCCAACTGCCGGCTGTAAGCGATTTGCCGAGTGGCTGAAACGGCTTGGCCAACCGCGCCCGCCGCTTGGGCACCCGACCCACTACGCGCCAGCAACACCATACTCAAAAGGCTCAGGACGGAAATCGCGTCGGGTCCGGACGAGCGAGCCATGTGATGACCCTTAATGTGGGTGATCTCATGTCCCAGCACGCCGGCTATTTCGTCGGTGCTTTTCGCCCTTTCTATAAGCCCGCTGTACATGTAGATAGTTCCACCGGGAACGGCAAAAGCATTTAGTTGAGAGTCTTGCACCACAAAGAAGCGATAATCAAAGGAATGGGGGCCCATGGCCGAAAGAATCCGTTGCCCGATACGATCCACATACCGTTCCACCTCGGGATCGTTGACGAACTTGAACTCCTTCTTGGCCTCACGACGAAATTCGCGACTGATTCTTACTTCTTCATCCTCGGTGGGCGGACCTAAGGAGGGAAGCGATGGTAGACTCGGTGGAACGAAGGAACTGCAGCCGTTGATTACGATTAATACCGAGAGGAACCAGGCACAAGAAATAGGCCACCGACGAAGTTTGCCAGTCCCATGAATCATTGAAGGATTATAAAGAGTGCGGTCGCGTTTTCAATAGCGCCGAATCGAGAGCAACCGCGGGGTTGACGACCAAAGGAAGAATAAATCGGTTTATCCGCGCTGTTCTTTAAGCGATTCGGGTTTGGTTCCCAGGGGGACGGATAGATGAAGGGTTTTTCCCTGGCGCAGGATGGTCAACTTCACCACTCTCCCGGCTTCCAACCCGCCGATCATACGCAGGACATCGCGCGGGCTGCCGACTTGAGTGTCATTCACCGACAAGATGATGTCTTGCTTTAGAATACCGCCTCGCGCCGCCGGTTGACCCGGCAGCACGGAACGTACCACGACTCCCTTTAAAAGTAGAAGGCCCAGGGTCTTCGCTTGATCCAAGGAAACTTCTGCCATTTGGACTCCTAACCAACCCCATACCAGTTTCTCCCCGCCCAGCAGACGGGGAATCATTTTCTTAATAACATTGATCGGGGTGGCGAATCCCATGTTACCTCTCTCCGACGCCATGGTGATCATCCCGATGATATGACCCTTGCTGTTCAGCAAAGGTCCACCGCTGCCGCCGGCGTAGGCTCCCGCATCGGTTTGAATGAACTCATAACTTGCCGAGTCGGGATAGCTTCGACCCGGGCGGCTGATGATTCCCAAATTCATCGAGCTTTCGCGACCGAAGGGATAGCCGAACACCACGGCCAAATCCCCAACGCGAATTTTGTCGGAATCACCCAGGGGCAGGAAAGGGAGCGGCCGCTCCGTGGCTATCTGCAGAATGGCCAGATCGACTTGGCTATCCGCAGCGACGACTCGCGCCGGGAGCCGTTGTGAATCCGCGAGGCGGACCTCGATCTCTTTAGCTTTATCGATGACGTGCTGAGCGGTAAGGATGTAACCTTGGGGATCAATAATGAATCCGGAGCCGCGACTACCGAAAGGTTGCTCCGGGTTCGCCCCCGATTTCGCCTCGTGGAAAGCCGTGACTCGAATCTGGACAATGGCCGGCCGCGCATTGTCTGCTAATTGGACGAAGGCTCGGTTGAGGCGCTCCAGCTCTGTATCACCCTCTGTTAGCGGCGCATCACGCCAGATTGGCGTGAATGATTTCGCTAGCTTCTCGTCGGCTGAAAGAGCGAGGGGTAGAATCACGAGGACAAGAAGAAACAAGATCGACCTGGCGATAGCCATAACCGTTAAGCCTCCGGGCAGATTGATTGCCATCCCTATTATCTAAAACTAGTGACGAGGACAAGTGGTCCAAGACACCTCGATTGCGGTCCGCGGGATGTGTTATCCTGCCGAAGTGACCGGCCTGGAGGAGAAAATCGTCTTGGTGACAGGCGGGAGCGGCGGCCTAGGACGGGCTTTGGCGCGGGCTTTTGTTAAGCAGGGTAGCCATGTCATCATCACGGCCCGCAACCAAGAAAGATTGAAAGCCACCGCCAGAGAAATCGGCAACGACGGCCAGATACTGGCGTTGCCATGCGACATCACTCAAAGGGAATTGGTGGAAGCCCTCGACAGCAAGATCAAGAGGGAGTTAGGAACCGTTCAAGTCTTGATTAACAATGCCGGCATGGCCCAAGCGGTGGGCTTTTTAGAAATGGCGGACGGTCTGTGGAATGAAACTTTGAAAACCAATCTGACCGGCACCTATAACTGCTGCAAAGTATTTCTTCCCGGCATGATCAAATTGAGTTGGGGCAGGATCATCAACATCGCATCCACCATGGGCAAAGTCGCCTATTCCCACGTATCGGCATACGCCGCTTCCAAACATGGCGTGTTGGGGCTAACGCGCGCGCTGGCGCTGGAAACGGCGCGTTTGGGAGTCACGGTGAACGCGATCTGCCCGGGATACGTCGACGACGAGCGGACGCGGGAAAACGCGCGGCGAATGGCGGAGAGGACTGGGAAAAGTATTGAAGACATCCTTAAGATTTTTGCCAACAGCTCACCTCAAAATCGGCTGATAGACCCCGACGAAATCGCCGGCCTAGCGCTGCTGCTCGCCTCCGACAAGGCTGGCGGCATGACTGGACAAGCGATCAATGTGGACGGTGGCGCGGTGATGGTTTGAAAGTTTCGAGTCTCGGGTTTTGACTGTTGAAATCCGAATTCGTGAGGACCTTATGGCTTACGCGAGTTTCATCTACGAAGTTAAGGACGCTATCGCAACCGTTCGTCTGAACGACCCGGCCAGACTCAACGCCCTGACGTTTCAGACCTATGAGGAACTGGAACGGCTTTTCCAAGACTTGGCACAGGATGATTCAGTCAAAGTCGTAATCATCACGGGCACGGGCAAAGGCTTTTGCTCCGGTGGCAGCGTGCACGAAATCATCGGCAAGTTGATGGACATGAACGCCGAAGAACTCAATCGCTTCACGCGTATGACCTGCAACGTCGTTAAGAACATGCGAAATCTTAAAAAACCAGTTATCGCCGCAGTCAATGGCATCGCCGCCGGAGCCGGCGCGATGTTGGCATTGGCCAGTGATTTGAGGATTGTATCGGACCGAGCCAAATTCGCTTTTCTCTTTACCAAAGTGGGACTCTCGGGAGCAGACATGGGAGCGCTCTATCTCCTACCGAAGATCGTCGGACAAGGAAGGGCTATCGAGTTACTGTTCTTGGGAGATGCGATCGACGCCCAGGAAGCCTACCGTATCGGTCTGGCCAATCGAGTGGTGGAGCACGAAGCTCTGACGGACGAAGCTTACCAACTCGCCGGGCGGCTCAAGAAGGCTCCGCTGCACGCGTTGGGCGTCACCAAAGAGCTGGTAGAACGAGAGGCAAACATGGATCTAGGCGAGGCGCTTCAATTGGAAGCCGCGGCGCAGGCGCGTTGCATGCAAACGGCGGATTTTAGAGAAGGGTACAAAGCCTTTGTGGAGAAAAGAGCGCCGGTTTTCAATAAATCTTAGTCGGATGAAATCGATGGCTCCCTTCTTCGATCAAGATCATTTGGCGTTGCGCGCTCATGTCCGCGCGTGGGTGCAAGAAAATTGGGATTCTCTCAATGGGCGGGTGAGTGACGTTGAAGAAGAAGCCTGCCGGCTCGTGAGATTATTGGGTCAGTCGGAAATACTAGCCTACGTTATTCCCAAGAGATTCGGAGGCCAGCGGGAAAGTGTTCAAGCGCGTGACATTTGTATACTCAGGGAAGAACTGGCGCGCGCCTCTGCGCTTACCGATGCGATGTTCGCGATGCAGGCGTTGGGCAGTTATCCGATTACGCTATACGGCACCGAGGAGCAGCAAAAACGCTATCTCCCGCCCATTGGCAAGGGAGTAGCCATTGCCGCCTTTGCCCTCACGGAGCCTGAAGCCGGATCTGATGTTTCATCGCTACAAACGAGAGCCGTCCGGCGGGGCAAAGAATATTATCTGACAGGCGTCAAACGATTCATCTCGAACGCTGGAATTGCGGATAGCTACGTGGTCTTTGCCTCCACCGAGCCTGAAAAAAAGGGCAAAGGTATCAGCGCCTTTGTCGTGGAAGCGGATGATCCTGGCTTGATTATTAGAGAAAAGACCCAGCTGATATCGCCACATTCCATCGGCGTCATTGAATTCGAAGAGTGCGTCGTCCCAGAGAATTCCTTATTGGGGAACCAAGGTGAAGGACTCAAGGTCGCGCTCGGCGCTTTAGATGTTCTTCGCTGCACGGTCGGCGCGGCAGCCGTGGGATTCGCCCAAAGGGCGCTCGAAGAGGCAATTCGTTACAGTCAGGACAGGCGTCAATTTGGCCAACCATTGGCTGAGTTTGAAGGGATACAGTTCCAACTGGCAGATATGGCGACAGAGTTGGAGGCGGCAAGACTGTTGGTTTACCAGGCGGCTTGGACCCACGACTCCAGCGGCGATCATGGCAAGCAAAAGTCCTCGATGGCAAAATTATTCGCCACCGAGGCAGCGCAGCGGATCATTGATCGAGCGCTGCAGATTCATGGCGGCGCGGGACTAGTTGTAGGAAACATCATGGAGCGATTGTATCGGGACATCCGCGCGTTGAGGATTTACGAGGGAACATCCGAAATACAAAAGCTGGTGATTGCACGGGAATTGTTGAAGAAGGCATAAGGTTTTGTAGGGGCGACCGGCCGGTCGCCCCTACCTATCGCCTATTCTGAGACGGAGGCAGAATGGATTTTGAATTGTCAGAGGAACTAGTCGCGGTGCGTGATCTGGCGCGCGAGTTCGCCGAGAAAGAGATCGCGCCGACGGCGGCAAAGGACGACAGAGAGCGCAATTTCCGCAAGGACTTGCTTCTCAAAATGGGCGAATTGGGATTTTTCGGAACCGTCATTCCGGAAGAGTACGGCGGCAACGGTTTGGGATTTCTCGCGCTTGCTCTGATCACGGAAGAAGTCGCTCGGGCTCACAGCGCTCTGCGGGTCGCCATCAACATGCAAATCGGCCCGGCATTGGCACTGCTGAAATTCGGTGACGAGGAACAGAAAAAGAAATGGATTCCGCGGCTGGTGCGCGGCGAATCGGTCGGCTGTTTCGCTATTACCGAACCGGACGCCGGATCGGATGTCGCGGCCATCCGCACCACTGCCATGCGAAAAGGTGACAACTACCTCATTAACGGAACAAAGCTGTGGATCTCTAACGCGCCGGTGGCCGACGGCGGATTGGTTTATGCATATACCGATAAAAGCCAGAAGCACCGTGGGCTCTCAGCGTTCTACGCAAACTTCGATCGGCCAGGCATCACTCGCCGCGCTCTCGAGACGTTGGGCGCGCATGCGTCGCCCATCGGCGAATTGACCTTTGAGAATTTCGCGCTTTCCGCTGAAAACTTGCTTGGCAAAGAAGGCGATGGCTTCAAAGTTTGCATGTGGCAACTGAACCAAACGCGGCTCAACTGTGCTGCCGGCGCCGTGGGCTTGGCGCGTGCGGCACGCGAAGCGGCGGTGAACTATTGCAATCAGCGAGAGCAATTCGGTCAGAAGATCGGCCAGTATCAGATGAATCAGGATCTGATCGCACAAATGATCGTGCACGAAGAGGCGGCGCGGCTCCTCGTCTATCGGGCCGCCTGGCTCGCCGATCAGAACCGGCCTAACAATCTCGAGGTATCGATCGCCAAATATACCGCGGCCGAGGCCGCAGCGTACGCCGCCGATGCTGCCCTGAGAATCCTCGGCGCCTACGGCTATTCCACCGAGTTTCCCGTCGAGCGCTACTACAGAGATGCCAAATCCTATCAGATCGTTGAGGGCTCCTCGAATATCCAAAAGCTCATCATCGCCCAGGACGCGTTGGGGTACAGGAGGGCGAATCGCCCGTAGTTATTTAAGATCGTTTCGCCAAAGATCCTAAGGGCCCGCTAGAAACCAGCAAATTCACATAGACGGGCAAATGATCACTTGCGGTCGCTCGCCGGAAAGATCCGTCTGAACCTGAACTCGGATCCCGTACACTTCTTCGATCGTTTGTTCCGTCAAAACGTCTCTTGGCGTTCCGTCGCGATAGATCTTGCCGGCGCGAAGCATCAAAAGGCGCGGGAAAAAAAGCGCGGCGAGGTTGAGGTCGTGCAGCGCGGCGATGATCGTCAACCCCTGTTCGCGATTGAGGCGCCTCAGAAGCTCGAGGATCTGGACCTGATGTCGCAAATCGAGAAAAGCGGAAGGCTCGTCGAGTAAGAGGATCTGCGGCTCCTGCGCCAAGGCGCGGGCGATGATCACGCACTGTTTTTCGCCGCCGCTCAGCTCATGGAGATAACGGTCGGCAAAAGAGAGCGTTTCGGTCAGTTGCATGCTCTGCTTCGCCACTTCCAGATCTCTTTTCCCTTCCAGTGAAAATGGGCCGTGAAGGGCGGCTCTACCCATGAGGACAATCTCAGCTGCGCTGTAGGGAAAGTTGACCTGATTATCTTGCGGCACGACGGCTAACAAGCGGCTCAGCTCTCTCCGATTGTAACTTCGAATGTCTTTGTCATTGATCTTCACTTCGCCCGCGCCGACCAGAACCGCGGCGAGGATCTTGAGCAAGGTCGTTTTCCCAGAACCATTGGGTCCGATGATGCCCAGCATCTCACCGCGTTTTACCGTGAAGGTGATACCCTGAAGAATGGGATCTTTACCGTAGGTAAAGCTCAGGTCCTGAATTTCGACCGCGGAGTTCATAACGCGATGCGCCTTCTGCCTTCGCGGTAGAGGAGGAAAAAGAAAAATGGTCCGCCGAGAAAGGCCGTGACGATGCCAACCGGCAGCTCGGCGGGCGCCAACAGCAGGCGAGCAAGTGTATCGGCCCAACTCAAGAAGATTCCACCGGCGAGGAAGGACGCCGGCAATAATAAGCGGTGATCGCTGCCGATAATGAGGCGCATAACGTGAGGAATCATCAAGCCGACGAATCCAATCATGCCGCTCACCGAGACCATCGCCCCGATCATCAGAGAGGAGGCGACGAACACCTGGCGCTGGAGCGCGCTGATCTCTACGCCTAACTGCAATGCGGAGTCTTCGCCCAGCGTGATGAGATTCAGCGAGACACCTTTGCTCCAAAGCCAAAAAAATCCCAGCAAGACATAAATCCAGATAAAGGCGACGGTGGAATAAGCGCGCGTGGAAAGGCTGCCCAGCAACCAAAAGAGGAGTCCCTGTGCCTGGTAGAAATCGACGATGGAGTTAACAAACGTCATAATCGCCGCGATAAACGCGTTAAAGATTACGCCGGTGAGGAGCAGATGATAGGGATGGAGCCGGCCGTGAAAGAGGGAAAAGTGATAAACCAACGCCATGCTCAACAATGCGCCGAGAAACGCCGCCAGAGGGACCCAGGAAATTTCGCCGAGAAGCCCTCCGCCGAGGAGCAGAAGCCAGTTCGGTAGAAAGATCAACCCCAATATTCCGCCCAAAGAGGCGCCTGCGGAAACCCCAAGCATCTGGGGACAAGCAAGTGGATTGCGCAGCAGCGCCTGGAGCACGACACCGCAGGCCGCCATCCCGCCGCCGATGGCGGCTCCTAAAAGAACGCGGGGTAGACGGGTCCGCAGGAGAATCTCGGCATTGGAATCGGACGAGAACAGGTTTTTCACAGCACGTGAAAGATCGATCTGGACCGGACCGAGAAGCGCACAGCCGACTATGGAGAGGATCAGAGCCAAGAAGAGGATTCCATTGACCTCGATCATTTTTCTACGGTCTAGGACTTTCACATCGACTCTCTCCATTGCGTTGGTTATTTGCGAAATTGAAGCATTCCGGATGAATGAGGCGGGCGAGCTCTTCTAGAGCCTCGCCGAAGCGCGGCCCCGGGCGCAAGATCTTGTCAGAGGGATAGGAATAAATGCGTCCCTGTCTCACGGCGGGAATCGACTTGAGATCTTCCCAACGTTTAGAGGATGCCTCTCGCTCCGAGCCCATGCCGGCCTCAATGATGACTTGGGGGGCCTTCGCCACAACATATTCGTCCGGCAAATTGAGCCATGGCTGGCCGGCGTAGCCGGCGATATTTGTGCCGCCGGCGAGGGTGATCAGCTCGTCAATAAAATTTTTTCCGCCCACGGCAATCAAAGGGCGAATGCCGACCAGCAAAAGCACCGGGCGTCTGGGCGCCGGCTCGACACGCTTTTTCACTTCCGAGACCTGCGCGTTGATTTTCATGACCAGCCTTTTCCCTGCGGCTTCATTTCCCAACAGACCGGCGATGGATTTCATCGAATTCATAATCTCGTTCAGATTGGCTGCCGAGACCAAGACAACCTTGAGGCCCAAGCGTTCCAGCTCTTTTGTCTTCTGCAAATCGGTCGCCCCGGAGACGCCGATCACGAGGTCCGGTCTTTTGGCCATGATCGCCTCGATGTTGGGGCTGATGAAGTCGCCGATTTTTGGGACCTTCAACGCCTCCGGCGGATAATCACAATAGTTCGTAACGCCGACCAGGCGGTCGCCCAATCCAAGTGCAAACAGAGTCTCGGTTACGCTCGGCGCAAGCGAGACCACGCTTTTGGGAATTTTCGCTTCGCCGGCGTGGGCTTCGATACCGAAGCAGACAAAGAAGAGATTCACAACGAACAGTGCGGTAAGATTGTGCTTGAACCAATTCATCTGGGTGCCAGTGCGAAAAGAAAAAGGACTGAGGCCTCGCTCAATTCTCCCACCGCGCCGAACGTATCGCCGGTCACGCCGCCCAACCGGCGGTGAAAGTAGCGCTTCCATGCCATTGTAAGAATTGCGACCCAAATCATCATAAGTACGCCGAAAGCCTGCTGGATAGCGGCGACTAGAACCAAAGCGAGCAAGCTAGCGAAGAGAAAATGTTTCGGCTCCATGTGGCCGATCCACATCGAGCCCAATCCTTCCTTGGCCGCCCCGGACCGGTGAGCCAGCAGCACCATCGCCCATCGGCTCAGTACAGGGGCACTGACCAGCGCCCGCCAGCGATCATCCCCCATGCTTTCGAGCGCGTTGACCTTGAAGAAGATCACCAAGACAACCGCGATGAGACCGAACACTCCGGTGTGACTATCATCCATGACCGTGAGCATGCGCTCGCGGTCTCCGCCCGCGCCCAGTCCGTCGAAAGTATCGCCAAGGCCGTCGAGATGAAAACCGCGCGTCAGCAAGGCCAAGATAGTCACCAGCGTCACACTCACCAGGCCGGCGGTTGCAAACGGTTGCAGCACCGAGTTCACGAGGACCAAGATCAGCCCGAGGATAAAACCGATCAAAGGGAAAAAAATCGCGGCTCGCCCCAATTCCTCGGCCGAGTAGTTCATGCCTTTGGGCCAGGGGAAAAGAGTCAAAAACTGCAACGCGGCGAGGAAGGACTTCACAAAATTCTTTGCTTTACACCCGCTGATTCGAACGTCGCCATCTCGCGGAGAATTCTGACTGCAGCTTCGATCAAACCCATGGCCAGACAAGCGCCGGTTCCTTCACCCAGGCGCATCTCTAGGTCTAAGAGTGGGGCCAGCTTGAGATCTTCAAGCATCAGCACGTGACTTTTTTCCGCGGAAAGGTGCGAAGCGAACAGCACGTCTGTGACGGAGGGACAAAGGCGGCGCGCCAAAATCGCTGCAGCTCCGGAGATAAAACCATCCAGGACCATAGGAATTCGCAACACCGCGGCGCCGAGAATGACGCCGATCATCGCGCCAATCTCCAAACCGCCCACCTTGGCGATAACATCGAGAGGGTCCTTCGGGTCGGGTCGATTTATGTCGAGACCCTTTTCGATCGACGCGACTTTTCTTCCCCACGTTGCGTCGTCGATTCCCGTACCTCTCCCAACTACGTCGCGTGGCAGGGCGCCGGTCAAGGCGCACAGCACCGCCGCCGCGCTGCTGGTGTTGCCGATCCCCATATCTCCGGCACCGAGAAGAAAGAGATTTTCGGAAGCTACTTCCTCTACCAGGCGAATTCCCGTCTCGATCGATTGCACGGTCTCCTCCCGCCTCATGGCGGGCCCGCGAGTGAAATTATTTGTCGCGCGGCGAACTTTGCAGTCGCGCAGACCTCGCGGAGACGGAAATTCATGGTCAACCCCGATGTCCACTACTTCGGTGTCCACACCGCAATGGCGTGCCAAGACATTGATGGCGGCGCCGCCGCGGAGGAAGTTGTAGGTCATCTGCGCCGTCACCTCTTTGGGATATGCGCTCACGCCCTCATCGGTAATCCCATGATCGGCGGCGAAAACGAACAGAAGTTTCCGTCCGAGTCGCGGCGGCACTTTGGCTTGAATAACGGAGATGCAGCGCGCCAGATCTTCCAATTTGCCCAGACTTCCTTGCGGTTTCGTTAGGGAATCGAGTCTCCGCTGCGCTTCAGGCTCTATCAAACGATCCAGAGGGCGAATTTTTTGCAGAGTCTCCTCTAAAAGCATGCGCTATCTTTCTTAATGATCAAGGGTAGCCCGGCGACCATGAGAACGACTTCATCCGCAACTTGCGCGACCCGCTGATTCATGCGGCCACAAAGATCACGAAACTGCCGGGCCAGCGGGTTATCCGGAACGATGCCCGAGCCGACTTCGTTGGTGACAAAAACGACATGGAAATCCAATTCGGCTAGCCGCTCAATCAGTTCTTGGACTTTTTCCGCTGCATAACTCTCGTCGCGCCCGAGCAGAAGATTGCTGATCCAAAGAGTCAGACAATCCACCACCGCGCCGTCTGCTTTGCCGCGATGCGCGAGCAGCGCTTCGGCCATTTCCACCGGCTCCTCGATGGTGGTCCATGAGTCGCCGCGGCGTTTTTTGTGCGCCGCGATCCGCTGGACCATTTCTTCATCTTTGGCCTCGGCAGTCGCTAAGTAAAGCCGCCGCCGGCCCATTTCTAATACGCGATCTTCTGCATACTTGCTTTTTCCAGACCGCGCGCCGCCGGTGATCAGAATGATTTGCTTGGACATAAGTGCCTATGCGGTCCATTCTTTCAGCGCTTCGAGGAGCAGCCGATTGTCCGTTCTCCGCCGTACGGCGACGCGAAAGTGCGCAGTTCCGATACCCAAAAATGAATTGCAGGGCCGGATCAGCAGCTTTTTCCTTAGGAGAAAAGAGCGCAGCTGCAAAGCGTCCGCGTGATCGTTGTCAATTTTGACGAGCAGGAAGTTTGTGCTTGAGGGATAAACACGAAGTCCAGGCAAAGCGGCCAAACCCCGCGCTAAAAAACTTCTTTCGCGCTGCAGCCAGCGATCCGTTTTCGCAATATGACTGGCATCTGTCAAACAAGCCAATGCGACCCTCTGAGCGGGGCCGTTGACGGACCAGGGCTCGTGATGAGCTTCGAACTGTTTGATCCGTGGAACTTGAGCCAGCAGATAACCGAGACGCAGTCCGGGTAGAGAATAATATTTCGTCAAGGAGCGCAGAACGACAAGGTAGGGGTTCTCACGAACCCATCCTTTCACTGATTCCGTTTCAACAAAATCGATAAAGGCTTCGTCAATCACCACAAAGGTCTTCCTTAGGAAAGCGATGTGGGCAATTTTCTCCAGTTCCGTTCTTGGAATCAGCTGTCCGGTTACGCTATTGGGCGTGGTCAGGAACACGATGTCGTGATCTTTCTCCCAGGTCGCCATAAATCTTTCGGTGGAAAACTTGAAATCGCTTTCCGCGGGCAAAGAGAAGAAGCAAATTTTCGTTCCCGCAAGTCGCAGGGCGTTGGCATATTCGGAGAATGCCGGCCCGACAATGAGCGCCTTTTCAAGCCGCAGAGTTGTGCAGATAAGATAGATAAGCTGGGTGGAGCCGTTGCCGAGAAGCACCTCGTCGGGTTCCACCGTATGCCACTTTGCCAAAGCCTGCTTTAGCTCCGTTCCATGGGGATCGGGATAGCGGGAGATTTCCCTGTAGCTTTTCAAAAAGGCCTGCCGAGCCGATGCCGGCGGCCCTATAGCATTGATGCTGGCGCTGAAGTCGATAATCTCATTGCCATCGATGCCCATGGTGCGCGCCCAGGCATAGATGTTCCCACCGTGTTCTCTGTCGACCGGCGTTTCTACGAATGGGCTGTCGACATCAGCACGAAAATCACGAGCGAGAGAATGGCCGTGACCAGACATAACGATCGCGCCTCCTTCAACATTTCAATTTTGACCGGTCTGGCTTCCTCACCGATATAGGGCTTCGCGACTTGCTTGCCGAAGTATGTGCTCGGACCGCCGAGCCTAATGCCGAAGGCGCCCGCCAATGCGGCCTCGGGATAGCCGGCATTGGGACTTAAATGATTGGCGTGATCGCGCCACACAACTTTGGCGGCGAGACGGGCTCTGAGCTTCAGCAGGGAAGCCGCCACAATCATGACAAGCGCGGTCAAGCGCGCCGGGAGAAAGTTGAAGACATCATCCAAACGGGCGGCGAATTTCCCGAAATAGAAGTAACGTTCGGTGCGGTAACCGATCATGGAGTCCAAGGTGCTGGCCGCTTTGTAGGCCATGGCCAGCGGGATGCCGCCCAGGAAGAGATAGAAGAGCGGCGCCACGATGCCGTCGCAGGTGCTTTCGGCGAGTGATTCCAGGCCGGCACGCAGAACTTTGTCCTGATTTAAATTGTGGGTCTCACGCCCGACGATGTGCGAAAGCTGCTGCCGCGCCTGTACGATGTCTCCGGCACGCAGCGGTTCCTCTATGCGAGCCGCTGCGACTAATAGCCCGCGCGTGGCAATGGCCGTAGAGGCGAGAAAGGTGACGGCCATGAAGGCAACAGCCGAGGGCAAGAGCGAAACCAATAAAACCGCCGCCCACGCGATAGCTGCAGAAGGTCCAACGACGGCGAGTGTCAACGCCATTCCAGCGAGGAAATCTCGTCGCGGTTCGCCACTCCAGAGAAGCTTTTCGCCCCATGAAATCGCTTTTCCCATCATGACCACGGGATGGGGGAACCAGCGCGGATCGCCGATGGCGAGATCCAAGAGAAAACCGCTCACCGCAAGAGCTGCAAACGAGTCGACTACCGGTGCATAGTTCATGAGAAATGTCTCAGCGTGTCAGGTTCGATCAAAGTAAAAATCCGTTTCATGTCGAGATGCCGCCGCAGATGGGCGGCCCACGTGTCGTAGGGGTCCTTCGACTGACGCCGGAGGTTTTTTCGCCGCAGGCCTTTCAAGCTCAGAAGGTTGTCCAGCCAGCTCGCGCGAAAGCCGGGATCGGCAAAAATGCCGTGGAGATAGGTTCCCCATACACGCCCGGCTTGAGCTACGGCTCCGTCACTGTCGCTGACTTTCACACCGGCTCGTTGGATGATTTTGAATGCCGGCAAAATCGTTTCGCGAGCTGCCGTACGGCCCATATGGATCTCGTATGCTGGCACCGACCCCGCACAACCGTTCATCAAAGATCGCGCGATCACGCGCTGGGTGATTTTCGGCTCGACCATTCCTGTTACCAGCG
>WNFW01000103.1_pt1 | contig 52117 bp, 53 predicted proteins | sample 5400131 | NCBI WGS metagenome assembly WNFW01 (sample SAMN13153362, study PRJNA577476) | soil metagenome | isolation source: 20 cm soil or saprolite under grassland replicate 1 | place: USA:California | collected 2016-06-15
GGGGCTGCGGCAAAAGGTCTCCTGGGGGTCCCGGTCGAACCGCCCGGTTCGGCGTCCTACGCAATCCCCGACATTGCGGCCATCGGCCGTGTCACGTATCGGCGCGGTGCTGTCATCATCGACGGCCAAACGTCGGCAACACCGTAATTTCACCGCCGGCTGGATCCGGGCCGTCGCGCGGTCCGGGGCACGCGATCTGCAAATACGATCTCGCCAGCACGTCCGACGTCGTCGAACCATCGACATAAGGCGCGCCGGAATTTTCCGCGATCATCTCGGCATTAACATCCTCTTCACCATGAACGCTCCGTTCACCATGAGGGAGAAATCCCCGCATTCCTTTCGCCAAACCCTTCGTGCCTCAAGCGGGCTTATACTTTTACCGCTTAGCAATGCTTCCGGGAGGGCTGTGACCACGATGCAGCTCAAGTGTCCCGGCGTAAAAGCAGATAGTGAAGCGCATGTACACCGCACGTATTCTCGTCCTGACCATAGCTCTCGGTGCCGGCGGCTTTGCCGCATATCTTGCGAGTGGATCCGACAACAAATCCCAACCGGTCGCGCCGGTTGCGCAACTACCGACGGTAGACGTTCTTGTGGCGAAGTCCGACATCGGCCTCGGCCAGTCGGTCAAACCTGAAGACCTGCAGTGGCAGACCTGGCCGGCGGCGACGGCAAGCAACAATCTTATCCGCCGCGGCGATCGTCCCGAAGCCACCAGGGAAGTCGCAGGCTCGATCGCACGCGCGCCCTTCATCGCGGGCGAACCGATCCGGGAGCCGAAGCTGGTCAAGGCCAATGGCTCGGGTTTCATGGCCGCGATCCTGCCCACCGGCATGCGCGCGATCTCGACCGATATCTCGCCGGAGACCGGCGCCGGCGGCTTTATCCTGCCTAACGACCGGGTCGACGTCATTCTGTCGAAACGCGAGAAGAATCCGGATCGCACCGGTCCAGCCGACATCGTCGTTTCGGAGATCATCCTGGCCAATGTTCGCGTTCTCGCCATCGATCAGGCCCCGAAGGAAAAAGACGGCCAGAACGCCGTGATCGGCAAGACCGTCACGCTTGAATTGAAGCCCGAGCAGGCCGAAACGCTCGCCCGCTCGCGCCAGACCGGCACGCTGTCGCTGGCGCTGCGCAGCATTGTCGACGTCAACATGGTCGAGAACAGGTCCGGCGGCCAGGCTCCCAGGCGGGGCGACAGTATCAACGTCGTTCGCTACGGCGTCCAAAGCTCAACGACGACACAGAAGTGACGAGGACGCCCGAAATGAAATACTGGCTAAGTCTGCCGGCGATGAAGACCTTGACAATCCGGGCCCTGTCGTTTTCGGCCGTCGCCGCGCTGACCCTCAATTCTGCCCTGACCCCGGTGGTGGCGAGCGAGGATCTCGCCGCTACGCCGGTCGCCGCCAGCGGTCCGGCCAAGACACGCTTTCTTTCGCTCGGGATCGGAAAATCCGTGGTCGTCGATTTTCCGCGCGACGTCAAGGATGTGCTGGTCGCCGATCCGAAGATTGCCAACGCGGTGATCCGCTCGTCGCAGCGCGCCTACATCATCGGCGCGGCTGTCGGCCAGACCAACGTCGTGTTCTTCGATGCCGCAGGTCAGCAGATCGGGGCCTATGACATCGCGGTCAAGCGCGACCTCAATGGGGTGCGCACCGCGTTGAAGCAGACCCTGCCCTACGCGGGAGTCCAGATCGAGGGCGTCGGCGACGGCGTGATGCTGACCGGCTCGGTATCGAGCCCGATCGAGGCGCAGCAAGCCGGCGATCTCGCGGCGCGACTGGTCGGCGGTCCCGACAAGGTCGTCAACTCGATCGCGGTCCGGGGCCGCGATCAGGTGATGCTGAAGGTCAATGTTTCGGAAGTGCGGCGCGACATTGTCAAACAGATGGGCGTGGATCTTTCCGCCAGCCTGAACTACGGCACCGCGGTGGTGAACTTCAACAACAGCAATCCGTTCACCGCCTTTGGCCGCCCGCTTGTCAGCGACAACGGCGCCAGCGTCTCGGCTTTGACCAAGGCCGGTCTGCCCTCGGTCACCGCAACCCTGCGCGAGATGGAAACCGCGGGCGTGGTGCGGACCCTGGCCGAGCCCAACCTGACGGCGATTTCCGGCGAGTCCGCGACATTCATCGCAGGCGGCGAATTTCCGGTTCCCGCGGGCTATTCCTGCGACCCGGTCACGCATGTCTGCACCACCTCGATCAGCTACAAGAAATTCGGCATTTCGCTCAACTTCACGCCGGTGGTCCTGAGCGAGGGACGCATCAGCCTGCGGGTGATGACCGAGGTCTCCGAACTGTCCAACGACAATGCCATTACGTTGAACCAGGGCGGGAGTTCACTGACGGTGCCTTCGATCAGGACCCGTCGCGCCGAAACCACGCTGGAAATTCCCTCGGGCGGCTCGATGGCGATGGCCGGCTTGATCCAGGAACAGACCAAGCAGGCCATCAACGGATTGCCGGGCCTTGACCAGTTGCCCGTGCTTGGCGCGCTGTTCAGGAGCCAGGACTTTGTCAACAACCAGACCGAACTGATGGTGCTGGTGACGCCCTATGTCGTTCGTGCCGTTGCCCAGAAAGAGTTGTCACGTCCGGATGACGGGTTTGCGCCGGTGTCGGATTCGCAATCGACGCTGCTGGCCCGCATCAATCGCATTTACGGCACTTCCGGCCATGTCGAACCGGTTGGAAGCTACCCGGACAATTTTGGCTTCATCATTGATTGAGACGGGGCTTTCCCAACGACTTTGGGATGGGGACACGAACCATGACCAACAGAATACCGGCCGATCGCCATCGAACCCTGCGCTTGTCGGGTGCGCTCCTCGGCCTTTCAGTCGCGCTCGGGGCGTGCACGAATGCCAATGTGGAAGTCGTGACCGCGAGCGTTCCCGACGATTACCGCTTGCGTCATCCGATCGCGATCCAGGAGGCCGACCGCTCGGTCGTCATCTTCGTCGGCCATGCGCGCGGTGGCCTGTCTCCCTCACAGCGCGCCGACGTCGCGGGGCTGGCGCAGATATGGCTTCGCGAAGGGACCGGTGCGATCGTGGCCGATGTGCCGGTCGACACGCCGAACGCACGGGCCGCCGCGGCTGCATTCCGGGAAGCCCAGGCCCAGCTTGCCGCGGGCGGCGTGCCTCCCCGCGCAATCAAGTTGCATCACTACCATCCCGACAACCCGCGAACGCTCGCGACGGTCAGGTTGAGTTATCCGAGGATCGCGGCGGTCGCCGGACCCTGCGGTCTGTGGCCCGAGGATCTCGGCCTTTCGCTGATGAACAGTGGCTATAACGAGAACAAGCCGTACTACAATTTCGGCTGCGCCAACCAGCGCAACCTGGCTGCGATGGTCGACAATCCGTCGGACCTTGTGCAGCCGCGGTCGGAGACGCCTGCGTATACGATACGACGCACCGAGGCTTTCGAGAAATATCGCCAAGGCAACTCGACCGCTACCGCCTATCCCGAATCCGACAAGGCCAAACTCAGCGATACAGGCAAATGATCAGCAAAGCCCGGCAGAATTCCGAAGAGCAGCCCGACATCACAGCGGTTGCAGACGATTACATCGCTCCGGCACCGCGTGTGTCGGTGCAGGCCTTTTGCGAGACCGAGGGAACCGCAACCGCGGTGCGATCGGCGGGCGAAGACCGCCGCCTCGGCAAGGCCCATCTCTCGGTTCAGATGGGCGGCGTCGAAGCCGCGATCGAAACCTATCACACCGTGCCGACGCCGAACGTGATCATCCTGGAAACCGAAGGCCGCAGCGATATCCTGGCCGGCCTCGATCAGCTCGCCACCGTGTGCGATGCCGGAACCCGCGTCGTCGTGATCGGCAGCGTCAACGATGTCGCACCCTATCGCGAGCTGGTGCGCCGCGGCGTCAACGACTACGTCATCGGGCCGGTCGAGACCATCGATGTGGTGCGTTCGATTTGCAGCCTGTTTGCGGCGTCGGAGACCATCGCCGTCGGCCGGATCATCGCCGTCGTCGGCGCCAAGGGCGGCGTCGGCGCATCCACCGTCGCGCACAATGTCGCCTGGGCCATCGCGCGCGATCTGGCGCTGGATTCCGTCGTCATCGATCTCGACCTTGCGTTCGGCACCGCCGGCCTCGACTACAATCAGGATCCAGTGCAGGGCATAGCCAATGCTGTGTTCACGCCCGACCGGCTCGATACCTCATACATGGACCGCCTGCTGGCGAAATGCACCGAGAACCTCAGCCTGCTGGCGGCGCCGGCGACGCTCGATCAGGTCTATGATTTCGGCGCCAATGCCTTCGATTCGGTGTTCGACACGCTACGCATGACGACGTCCTGCATTGTGCTGGACATTCCACACCAATGGTCGGGATGGACCAAGCGCGCGCTGGTCGGCGCGGATGATATTCTGGTCGTTGCCGAGCCGGATCTCGCCAACCTGCGCAATACCAAGAACATGTTGAGTATGCTGAAGGCGTCGCGGCCGAACGACCGGGCGCCGTTATACTGTCTCAACCAGGTCGGCATGTCGCGGCGGCCGGAAATCAACGCGCGCGGATTCGCCAAGACCATCGAGAGCCAGCCGATCGCTTCTATTCCATTCAATCCGCGACTGTTCGGGACCGCCGCCAACAACGGCCAGATGCTCGCGGAACTCGCCGCGAGCCATCGCACCACCGCGATGTTTCTGCAAATCGCACGACAGCTGACGGGCCGCAGCGAGCCCAAGAAGCCGAAGGGTTCGTTCCTGGCGCCGATCATCAGGAAGCTGCGGGCAAGATAGACCTCGCGTGAGGTGCCGCGGCGTCTCGCAAGGCGCGCAACTGATCACGGCCGGCGGGGCCCGACGCCCACCGGCCTCGGCGCCTTGAAACCGGCTGTTCGATCTAGTCGATGAATTCGGCGCCCAGTTCGCAACCGATCCGCCATGCCAGCCGACATTGGCGTGGGTGGCCGGTCGACAATATGATGGTGAATTCACGGGGGATGTCGAGATATTCGGCGATCACCTTGACGCCGCCATCCGACACGTCCGTGACGGTGCAGTCGCGCGGCAACGAGCCGGTCCCGAACTGGATTTTCGCGAGCGTTCTGCATAGACGACGTTCGCTTTTGCGTCGATTCGCCAACATGTCGATCCCTTCACCTCGCCCGATAACGGTTCATCCGGCACTGCAACCGTTTTACAGAAGAATTATTGGAATCTGACTAGCGGGACCGCTCGCAATGTAACTGTTGTTTTTGAATTCTCTTTACCGAATTCCCCGGACACCTCTCCAAATGCCGCGAATGGCCGTAAATGCCGCGGCAAAATCCCCGCGGGCGATCCCCAAGCTGCAAGTATCGCATTTGCGGAAATGTTTTTTTACCTTCAAACATAAACGTTGTTTTTGGGTTCCGGGATTGCCATGTCTGTTGGCGGCTTCTTGCTGAACCGGCTTGTCAGCCGAAAGCGGGCATCCGTGAGGCCCGGCACCGCCTTCGAAAAGCTCCAAGCGGAAAATCCCCATGTGGGTTTTCGAGAGCTCACGATCATGCGCGCGCGCGTGCCGATCGATCGAGGCTGGCGATCAGCCGGGACGCTGGTGCCGCATTTTCGCGCCCCTCTGCCCTAAAATAAATGATTGATCCCCAGTCATTTACCGATAGCCTGAACGTTCGAGTCGAATTCGGAAAGCAGACGATCATGGGAAGCGTGGTTCTTCTCGACCTGATGGGTGGCGTGGCGTTGCTGCTGTGGGGCCTGCATATGGTCCACAGCGGAGTTCTGCGCGCCTTCGGCCCCGATCTCCGTCTGCTTTTGGCGAAGGCCCTGAACAACCGCTTCACGGCGTTTGCGGCCGGGATCGGCCTGACCGCCCTGCTGCAAAGCAGCACCGCGACAGCGCTGATCACCAGTTCCTTCAGCGCCGAAGGTCTGGTCAACCTGGTCCCCGCGCTTGCGATCATGCTCGGCGCCAATGTCGGCACCACGTTGATCGTTCAGATCCTGTCGTTCAACATCGCCGCGGTGGCGCCGGTTCTCTTCATCATCGGCCTGGTCGCGTTCCGCAGCGGCGCGCGCTCGCGCATCAAGGACATCGGCCGCGTCTCGATCGGCCTCGGCCTGATGCTGCTGGCGCTGCATATCCTGCTCGACACGCTGGCGCCCGCGGAAAACGCTCCCGGCATGCGCGTCTTCATGAACGCCATCACCGGCGATCCCGTGCTCTGCATCGTCATCGGCGCGCTCGTTACCTGGGCGGTGCACTCGAGCGTCGCCAGCGTTCTCTTGATCATGTCGCTGGCTTACGCGCAGTTCATTTCGCCTTACGCGTCGTTGGCGCTTGTGCTCGGCGCCAATCTCGGCAGCGCGATCAATCCGGTGTTCGAAGGCGCGCGCCGCGATAATCCCGCGAGCTACCGGCTTCCGCTCGGCAACCTGATCAATCGTCTGGTCGGCGTGGCGCTGGTCGCGCCGTTCCTGCGTCCGATCACCGAGACGTTGCAGGCGTGGCAACCCGATCTCGCCAGGCTGACCGCCGAGTTTCACATCGCCTTCAACCTGGCGACCGCGGTCATCTTCATCGGCCTGCTCGACGGCATGGCCCGGTTGTTGAAATCGCTGCTCGCGGACCGGGTTCGGGAAACCGATCCCTCGCGGCCGCGCTATCTGGACGAGAGCGCGCTCGAAACCCCCTCGCTCGCTTTGGCCGACGCCGCGCGCGAGACGCTGCATATGGGCGATCATGTCGAGGTCATGCTGCGCAAGGTGATGTCCGCGATGATGACCAATGATCGCGCGCTGGTCGATCAGGTGTCCCGAATGGACAATGCGGTCGACGGTCTCGACGAGGCGATCAAGCTTTATGTCACCAAACTGACGCGCGGCAGCCTCGACGAGCGCGAGGGACAGCGGGCGATGGAAATCATTTCCTTCGCCATCAATCTCGAGCATATCGGCGATATCATCGACAAGAATCTGAGCGAGCTTGCGACCAAAAAGATCAAGCGCAGGTTCCAGTTCTCGCCGGAAGGCGCGGAAGAACTGTCGGCATTCCACAAACGGACCATGGACTCGCTGCGCATCGCGTTCGGCGTCTTCATGTCCGGCGATGTCAACGAAGCCCGCAAGCTTCTGGCCGAGAAAGCGCTGCTGCGCAATGCCGAGCTTGCCGCCACCGAACGGCATCTCGACCGCCTGCGCGAAGGCCGCCCCGAAACCATCGAGACCACCTCGCTGCACCTCGACGTGCTGCGCGATCTGCGGCGCATTCACTCGCATATCTGTTCGGTGGCCTATCCCGTGCTCGACGCTGCGGGCGAACTGCCGGCGCACCAGAACGCCGAAAGCGACCTGGCCGCCCTGCCGGCAACCGCGGGATCCACGCCGCGGTAGAGCATGATCCGGAAAAGCGGAGACCGGTTTTCCCTCGCGACAAACGCGAAGCGTTTGCGCGGAGATCATGCTCAAACAAGAAGATGGCCGACGAGCATGATTCAACTTGGTTGAAACATGCTCTGGCGCGCATCAGTCGCTGGCGGAGGACTGCCGTCCGTTCACGATGATGAAATACAGATTGCGGATGTAGACCACGAGCCCGAGCGCCTGGCCGGCGATGAATACCGGGTCCCGGCGATACAGCGCATAGATCAAAAGCAACACGCCGCCGCCGATCGAGAAGAACCAGAACGCCACCGGGATCACGCTTTTGCGCGCGCGTTCCGAAGCAATCCATTGCACCACGAAGCGCATGGTGAAAAATCCCTGCGCCACGAATCCCAGCACGACCCAGCCGTCGAATTTGATGACGAAGACGTCATTCAGGTAAGCCGCGAAGGTGTTGAGCAGGTCAGTCATTGGACATCACCTCGGTCACAACAGGCGTCGGCTTCTTGCGACGGATCAGCCACCATACGCCGGCGAGATCCATGATCCCGATCCATAGCCGATCGAAGAAACCGTAGTTTGACACGCCAGACTGGCGCGGCCGATCGATAACCTCGACATAGGCGATCTCGTAGCCTTCACGCCGCATCAGCGCGGGCAAAAAGCGATGCAGCCCGTCAAAATACGGCATCATCAAAAACACCTCGCGCCGAAACGCCTTCAGGCCGCATCCGGTGTCACGGGTGCCGTCGCGCAGAATCCCGCTGCGCACGCCATTGGCAATGCGGGACTGGATTTTCTTGAAACCGGTATCCTTGCGCCCCACCCGCTGTCCGGCGGCCAGCCCAACGCGCTCGCCACCGTTCCGGATCGCCGCAATCAGATCCGGCAGGAACGCCGGATTGTTCTGCCCGTCGCCGTCGAGCGTCGCCACGATGGGCCCACGCGCGGCGCGGACCCCGCTGCGCACCGCCGCCGACTGACCGGCGGAACTCGCATGCCGAAGCTGGCGCAGATTGCCGCGTTGTTTCATGATCGCAGCCAACCGCTCGGCCGTCGCATCGGTCGAGCCGTCATTGACGTAGATGATTTCGTACCTCCATCGCCCGTCAAGCGCCGCGGCGATCTCGGCGATCAGCGGGCTTACGTTCTCGGCTTCGTTGCGCACGGGAACAACGATGGAAACATCGACGGCGACTGCGTCTGAAGATGGCAAATCAACACTCATCGTTAGTTGGCCTGCCGCCCGCACGGATGCGGCGTCGACGGCGTCCGCTTCTTATGGGGCGAACACGTCGCGGGCAACCCCTTTGAGATAGCCCATTGAGGGTCCCGTCAGCGGCACAATTGTGCCATCGCAACGGATCGCAAACCCGAGGCGGCGGGCGGCGAACCAGTACCGCACCAACATCGCGCCGACCACGCCGATCAGCGCGCCCGCCACCACGTCGCTCGGATGATGGGCCAACAACACGAGGCGGCTGGCCGCGATCAGGAGCGCATATACAATCATTGCCGGCCGCGCCTGCGGCCAGACCGCGGAAACCGCAAACGCCAGCGCGAAACTGGCGATGGCATGGCCTGAGGGAAAGCTGGCATAGGCTTCGGTTCCGGCGAAGTGGGCGAAGTTGAAGGCGTTGGCTTCGCCGCCGACAAACGGCCGGCCGCGCCCGACGATCCATTTGATGAGTTCGCCGGAAAGCACCGGCACCAGCACGGCGAAAAACACAAACTGCAGACGCGTCCCCAGGCTCAGCAAGAACGCTCGCGAGGTTCCGCGCAATCGCGGAGAAATAATTGCCACTGACAACAGCATCCCCGCCAGCAGCCACAGCACATAGGCCGATTTTCCAAAGTCGGTCAGGATACGAACCGGCCAAAGGCTGGCGGTGCCGCGTGGCGGCATCAGGCCGATTTCAGGGACGTCGAGGGCATACATCAGCGCGACAATGGCGGCGCCGAGGATGGCGAACAGCAGCACGGCGTGGCGCGCCGATCTGCGTGCCGCCTCGGCGCGTCGCGAATGCGACGGCGAGCGCACCAGCTGCGTCAGCGACAGCCGGGTCGAGGCGAACAGCTGCGACAGATAATTCGACTGTCCGCCGATGCCGGCCGGCGCGGACATCTACTCGGTGTCCTCGGAGCGGAAGATCGCGATCGAAATCGCCCTGCCTTGCGAAATATTATAGCCGTCGATGCGGGTGGCCACGTTGTAGCGCAGCCCGATGGCCTCGGCGCGCTGGGCAAAGCCGCGCTCCGAACGCAGTTCAACCAGGGCAAACCGGCAACTGCCCTGACTGAGAAAATCCGCAGCGCCCGATCCATCCGTCAGCACCGTCGAGGTGCCGGTCATGAAGACAAGGCTTGGCTCGTGAAAGCCTGCCGCGGCCGCTTTCGGTCCGACACAGACGACGTTGCGCAACTCGCGCGCGATCTCGGCGCTGGGAAACAGCGGCGTCAACGCCGGCACCACGATGCCATAGATGGCCACCGCCAGGAACATCGCCGCCACCACGGCGCTCAGCAGCGAGCGTTCCGCCCGGCTGTCGTCGTAGAGCCACCACGCGAACAGGCCGAAGATGAGCGCCGCCGCCACGAACGGCCACGCCAGGAACACCGGCTGCCGCGTCAGCGTGATCGCGCCGATGACGGCAACGACCGAGGCCAGCGCGGGAATGACAAACCACCAGGCCGCGCCGCGCATCAGCCATGATCGCGACAGCACCCGGCGCTCCAGCGCGCCGACCGTCAGGATGGCGATCGCCGGATAGAGCGGCAGCACGTAATGCGGCAGCTTGGTCAGCACCAGTTCGAACACGATCCAGGACGGCACCAGCCATGCCAGCAGAAACTGCGCGCCCGGCTCCCGCCTCGCCCGCCACACCGCCGGCGCCGCCATCCCGGCGAGCGCCGCTCCCGGCCAGAACGTCACCCAGAACAGCAGCAGGTAGAAGCCCGGCGGCGCGCCATGGGATTCCTGCGCGGCCAGCTTGCTCAGCATGTCGCCGCCGATCGAGTCGGTGAAAAATGCATCGCCGGCGCGCCAGAAGATCGCGACGAACCAGGGCAGCACCAGCACCAGCAGCCACATCAGGCCCCATACCGGACGCAGCCGCCACAGCCATGTCGCCGAGCGGTCGAGAACCGCCAGCGTGCCGACCGTCAAGCCGACGAACAGCAGGATCAAGGGTCCCTTGAGCAGGATGCCGCCGGCCAGCGCCGTCCAGAAAATCGCCGGCCAGGTCCATGGCGGGTGGGCGGGGTCCTCGCCCCGCTGCCACGACAAATACACCCGCGCCAGCGCGCCCATTGCCGCGACAACGGTCAGGAGCAGCATGGCATCGGTCTTGGCAAGCCGTGCTTCGACGCCGAGCAGCACCGAACTGCACAGGATCAGTCCGGCCAGTATGGCGCCGCGCCGTGTCACGAACGCCAGCGCCGCCCAGTAGGTCAGCAACACCGCCCCGATCGCACCGATCAGCGACGGCACGCGGTAGAGCCAGACCCGAACCTGCGCCCGCGGCAGGCCTAGCACGGATGCGGTTTCGACCGCGGCCGCCTGCAGCCAGTAGACCCCGACCGGCTTCTTGTAGCGGACATCGTCCTGGAACCGGATGTCGACGAAATCACCGCTCTCGACCATTTGCTTGGTCGCCTGCGCGAACCGCGCCTCGTCGCGGTCGATCAGCGGGATGTTGAAAAATCCCGGCAAAAACAACAACAGACCGCACAGCAACAGGAACGCGACCGCGCGAGCATGACTTGCGGTCACAAAATCAATCACGCCGGCCAGCCGGCTACCCGGATTCACCCGGTTCTTCGGCTCGCGCGGCTCGCCAAATCGGGGGCGTGCATAGGTCTCGACCATCGGCTCCGCATACGCCGAAACCACTATTCCGACAACCGGTTAGCCACCGCCTATTGAATTCTGATCACGACTGTGTCCGCCGCGCCCGTGGCGTCGATCACGGTCAATCGGGCAAAGCCCGGGCCCGGCGGGTCGACCAGACGTTGGCGCCGGCCGTCGATTGCACCCACCGATACGCCATTCACCAGCATCGTCATTGGCAGCACGCCGCCGGCGACTTTCACCGGCATGGCCGAAAATTGCGCGCCATTGGCGCGATCGACGTCGATCCGCGAGCCATTCAATGGAAACTGGATGCGGGGGGCCTGCTCGCCGCCGGCACGGACCAGTTCTCCGACCGGCCGGAACCGACGCAGCGGCAGCGGCAGTTTTGCGTTGCTGGCCACCAGCGCACCCCTTGGCGGCTTCGGCAAGCCTGCGGGCAGCTTTCCGGTGCGGGCAAAGGCATCGAACAGGATGGGTGCGGCGGCGGTGCGGCCGGTCAGGCCCGGCACCGGGGCGCCGTCGGGACGCCCGACCCAGACCCCGATGGTGATACGGCCGTCGAAGCCGACCGACCAGGCATCGCGATAGCCGTAGCTGGTGCCGGTCTTGAACGCGATCCGGTTATGCACGCCGTTCTCCGGCGGCGGCGTACCGATCAGCACATTGCCGACCTGCCAGGCCGCGACCTGATCCATCAGCCGCATCGGATCGCGCGGCTCGTCGTTTGCTTGCCTGATCTCGCGCAGCGGCCGGGTGCTGCCAAGCCGCGCCAGCCCGGAATAGAGTTGCGCCAGATCCTGCAGGGTGACGCCGACGCCGCCGAGACCCATCGCAAGTCCGGGCGCCTCGTCCTTCGGCAGCACCAGATTGGCGCCCGCCTGCTTCAGCCGGGACGACAGGCGGCTGGCGCCGACGCGGTCGAGCAGCGCGATCGCCGGCACGTTGAGGGACAGTTGCAGCGCCTTGCGTACCGGCACTGTTCCCTGAAACGTCATGTCGAAGTTTTCCGGCGCGTAACTGCCAAAGCGGATCGGCCGGTCATCGATCAGGCTTTCCGGATGCACAAAACCATCTTCGAATGCGAGGCCGTAGATGAACGGCTTCAGCGTCGAGCCCGGCGAGCGCACCGCGCGGGTCATATCGACCTGGCCTGCGCGCTTGTCGTCGAAATAGTCCGATGAACCGATCCGCGCCAGCACGTCGCCGCTCTCATTGTCGACGGCGATGATGCCGACCGAAATATTCGGACCCAGAGCGATGGCGCGGTCGCGCGCCAGCGCTTCCAGCACCTTCTGCAAGTTCGAATCCAGCGTCAGCGCGATGACAGGCGTGTCCTTCACGCCGGCCATGGCCTGATCGGCCGAATGCGGTGCGAGAACCGGCATCGGCTTGCGCAGCTGCGACACCGCCGCCGATTTCGCCTGGGCCGCATCCTCAGCCGCCGTGAGGCCTTCTTCGACCATGCGATCGAGCACGCGGTCACGGGCCTTGCGGGCGACGTCGGGGTGGCGATCGAGCCGGCGGTTCTCCGGCGATTGCGGCAACGCCACCAACAGCGCTGCTTCCGCCAGCGATAACCGCTTCGGCTCCTTGCCGAAATAGCCGATCGAAGCGGCGCGAACGCCCTCGAGATTGCCGCCGAACGGCGCCAGCGCCAGATACAGATCGAGAATTTGATCTTTTGTCAGTTGCCGCTCGATTTCGAGCGCGCGCACCATCTGGCGCAGTTTTGCGTAGACCGAGCGCTCCCGTCGCGGCTCCATCAAGCGCGCCAGTTGCATCGTGATCGTCGAGCCGCCGGAAACGATGTGACCGCGGCTGACGAGCTGAAGCGCGGCGCGGCCCAGCGCCAGCGGATCGACGCCGCCATGGGAATAGAACCGGCGGTCTTCATAGCCCAGCAGCAGCTTGAGATAGCCGGGATCGACGCTGGTTTTGGCATCCACCGGCAGCCGCCAGCGGCCGTCGGCCATCGCGTAGGCGCGCAACAGTCTGCCGTTGCGGTCGACGATGGTCGTGGAGACTTGTCGCGCTTGAGCCAGCGGCAGCGGCCCCAGCGAGACGACCCATGCGGCGAAGGCGCCGGAGAAACACAAGATCGAGATTGCGATGGCTACGGTGATCCGCACAAAGCGGTGCCTAAGAACGCCGTCATGCCCGGGCTTGTCCCGGGCATCCACGTCTTCACCCGCAGCAACAATAGACGTGGATGGCCGGGACATCTGCGCGAAGACGCGCTTCGCGCTTTTGCCCGGCCATGACGGAGATGGTTGCTGGCGCGGTTCTGCGCTCATTTCGCCGGACGCACCTCGACCGAACCGGTGCCGGTGCGGCCATAGCGCGAGGGGTTGTACATGTCCTCGACATAGGCCTGCGGCAGCACATATTTGCCCGGCGATACCGCGCGCACCACATAGGCCACCGTGAACACCGCCTTGTCGTCGCTGGCGCGATCGATAGCGGCGGTAAAGCGGTCATCGCGGAACTCGGTATTTTCAGGCTCCTCGCCGTCCTCGATCCAGTCCAGCGTGCCGGTGTCCCCGGACGAGACCAGATGCGGATTGTCGATCTCAAGGCCCGCCGGCAGATAATCCGAGACCATGATGTGCCCGTATTCCGGCTTGGCCTCGGTGATCTTCAACACCACGGCGAAGCGATCGTTTTGCTTCGCCTTCGATACGTCGGCCGGCTTGCCGTCGAGTGAGAAGTAAGCCCGCTCGATCTTGAAGCCGTTCGATGCCGCGGGCTCCGGCGTCACCGGGGCGCCGCTGACGGAAACCACCGCCTGCACCGCCGCATCGCCGGTGTTGGTGATCTTGATCGGCTTGCCCGTCATCTCGGCGGCCTTGTAGCTGCGGTAGAGCGCGGTCTTGACCGGCGCGCCGTCGACATCGAGCGCCAGCGTTTCCCTCGCCAGCGCGCGCGACGCCAATACCAGCCAGGCATTTTCCTGGGTCGAGGTATAGGGCGTCAGCCCGCGCGCCGCTTCGACGCGCGCCACCGCTTGAGTCAGCGTCGCACGCGGCGCGTTGCCTTCGCTGGCGAGCGAAACCAAAGCGGCGGCATCGCGCAAGGCGCTGCCATAGTCGACCCGGCCAAACTCCAGCACCGGTTTTGGCGCCAGGCTTTCAAGCGCTGCGGCATAGACCCGCTCTGCCCTGCCCTTGTCGCCGACCAGCGCCAGCGCGGCCGCCAACTGCGATTTTGCAATCGGCGTCGCCAGATTGTTCAGCTTGGTATCGGCGAGATAACGCAGATCGCCGATCGGCGCCGCGCCGTTGCGGGCCAGCACGTAGAGGCCGTAGGCAAGGTCACGCCCGCCGTCCTTTTCAGGCTCGTTGGCGTTGACGACCGAGTTGCGGATGCGGTCGAGCGCACTCTTGAACGACACATCGGGCACCGCAAATCCCTTTTCGCGGGCGCGGGTCAGGAAGTCCGTGACATAGGCATCGAGCCAGGCATCGTCGCCGCCCGCCGACCACAGTCCGAACGATCCGTTGGAGCCCTGCCGCGCCAGCAGCCGGTCGATGGCATCCTTGATGCGCTGATCGATCCCGGTGTCCATGGCGAGATGCGCGCCAACAGCGAGATCGTTGACATAAAGCAGCGGCATCGCCCGGCTGGTGATCTGCTCCGAACATCCATGGGGATAGCGATCCAGCGCCTTGAGGATGGTCGCGGCATCGAGCGCCGTCGACGGGCTGACGGACAGCGAGACGCCGCCGGTGCCCTCGACCAGATCCGAGAACATATCGGGCGTCAGCGTCAGGCTCTCGCCCTTGGCCAGCGTACGGATCGAACGCCGCGCCAGGATCTGCGTCGCCGCCTTGACGTCGAGCGCATAATGCCGCGCCAAGGTCAGCCCGTCCGGTCCCCTGATATCGACATCGAGCTGCGCGGTTCCGGCGCCGCCGGCATCGAGCGCCAGCGCCATCGAGGTGCGCTGCTTCGCCGCAAGCTTCACGGTGGTTGCCGGATTGCCGGTGACCTTCACCGGCCCCGAGGTCTTGACGTTGATGGTGTAGTCGCCGGCTGGCCCCTCGACGTTATCGAGGTCAAAACTCAGGGTGCCATGGTCGCCGTTGAGCAGGAAGCGCGGCAGCGTCGCCGTCAGCACCACGGGATCGCGCACCGTGACATCGGTGGTGGCGCGGCCGAGTTTTGTGGCGGTCCATGCCACCGCCATGACGCGCGCGGTGCCGGCGAACTCCGGAATCTCGAAACTGATCTCGGCCGAACCGTCGGCGGCGACGGTGACAATCCCGGAATACAGCGCCAGCGGTTTTTGCGTCGGCGGGCTACCCTGCAATTCTGCGCCGGCGGCGTCGCCGCCGGTCTTGAGCTGGCCGCGGGTCCCCTGCATGCCGTCGATCAATTGCCCATAGAGGTCGCGGATCTCCGAGGTCATGCGGCGCTGGCCGAGATAATAGTCGTCGGGCGCCGGCGGCTTGTAGTTGGTCAGGTTGAGAATGCCGACATCGACCGCGGCCACCACGATCTTGGCATCCTCGCCCGGACTTAGCCCGCCAAGCCTGACCGGCAGCTTCAGCGTGGTGCCGGGACGCACCAGGGCCGGCGGCGAGAGGTTGACCTGGAGCGTGCGGGTCTTCTTGTCGATGCCGAACCATTCCAGGCCAATCGCCCGTCCCGGCATCCGCAAGGCGGCCGCATCGAGCGGGCGGCGCAAGGTCGCCAGCACATAGGCGCCGGTGCCCCAATCCTTGCCGACGGCGATCTTGACCTGGTTGGTGCCTTCCTTGACGTCAGTGGTTTGCGTGGTCAGCAGCCGGTCGCCCAGCACGTTGATGGTGAGCTTGCCGGCCGACCGGGCGTTGACCGAAACCACCATGGTGTCGCCGGACGCATATTCCGGCTTGTCGATCGAGGTTTCCAATAGATCGGGCGTGTCGGCGCTGCCATCGGAATACCAGCCGACATCGAACCGCACCGATGTCAGGGGACCGTCGGCGTCGTTCGACTTGACATCAAGGCGATAGCGGCCCGGTTGCGGCGACAGCGTCACCCGCGACGGCTGGTCGGCGGCAACCGTCAGATCGCCGTCGGCCACACGCGTAGTCGATTTGACCGGCTCATATTCCCAGGACGAACTCTGGCGATACCATTGATATCGGGATTCGATCTTCAACAGCTCGTAACGCAGGCCATCGTGCGCCAGCTGCTTGCCATCGGGCGCCACGAACACGATATCGAAAGCGGCTTTGTCCCCCTCCGCGACGCTTCTGTCGCCGAACAGCGGCTTGACGCCGATCATCGCCGCCGCCGGTGCCACCGGCAGCACCAGCTTGCGCTCGACCGCGCGGCCGCCGGCTTCCGCCATGCGGACGAAGATCTGGGCCTCCTGCGGCCGGGTCGATGACGGCGGTTTGGCGAGACTGACCGGGAAAGTCGCGACACCGTTGGCGTCAGCCTCCGGCAGATTCTCGATCGGCGTGCGTTCATTGCTGGCAGTGTCTTCGTCGGCGACGCCGAACTGGTATCCGGCAAAGCCCGGCCGTGCCGAGGCCGGCGCCATCAGCATGTCGCCTTCCAGCTGCAGGCCCGATGCGGGCGCGCCATAAAGGAAATGGCCATCGACCCTGAGTTCGACGGGAGCTTCAGCTTTGATCTGCTTGTCCTTGGAAGTGAGCTCGAATTCGATGCGCTCGGGGACGTAATCTTCGACCATGAAAGTGGTTTCGCCCACCGACGAGCCCTTGGGATCGGTGAATGCCCGCACGCGCCAGGTCCCGGTGGGGACGGCCGAATTGAGCGGCAGACTCATGCTGCGGCCGCCGGCGCCCTGATCCGAAAGCACGGCGCGGCGGAATTCGACGCCGTCGGGGCGTTCGATCACCAGCGTCAATGGGCCGCCGGTCACGGCATTGCCCTGGCCGTCGCGCAACAGTGCCGTGAGGTACACGGTTTCGTTGGAGCGATAGACGCCGCGTTCGGGGTAGACAAAGGCATCGGCGCCGGCGGGCACCGCCCGGCCGGAGACGCCGCGATCACTGAGATCAAATGCGTTGGATTTCAGGCTCAGGAACGCATAGTCGGCCTTCTCGCCCGATACCGTCAGCAGTGCCGGCGACAGGCCGCCCTCGCCGCGTGCAAGGCCAGCCTCGAACAGCACGTGACCCGATTCGTCGGTCTTGCGCGTAGCCAAAATCTCGTTGTTGCGCGCGACCAGCCGCACTTCTGCCTTCGGAATCGCATCGGTCGAGGCCAGCGAGTTGACAAAGACATGGATGCCGTCATTGCCGGAGAACGCGGTAAGGCCGAGATCCGAGACGATGAACCACTGCGTGGCGAGCGAAGAGTCATCGTCGCTGCCCGGGCCTTTGGCGGCGGCGGTCATGACATAGATGCCCGGCTGCAGATCGCCCAGCGCCTGATCGACCGGAAACGCTGTTGTGACGTCCTGATTGAGCGTGGTCGCGGTCGCCAGTTCGCCGGACCAGACTTTTACCCCCCGCTCGTCGCCGAGGCTGGAGAGTTCGTATTTGCTCAAGGCACGCTGGAAATCGCTGTCGATCACCGTATTGATCAGGTTGCGGTCGCCGATCCGAAATACATTTACCGACACCGCCGGCGTGTTGACGCTGACCAGGGGAATGCCGCGCTGGCCGGTGCGCGGCAGCACATAGGCGCGCCCGGTAAAGCGCACGAATGGCTTGCGGTCGCGGACATAGATATTGAACTCGGCCGATTTCGGCAGCGTCTCCTTCACCGTGGACGGCAGCCCGGCGCGCAGGTTGACGTTGTAGCGCTCGCCGTGCTTCAGGCCATCGACGCAAAGCTGCTTGCCCTCCGACGTCAGTGCCGGCTTGTCGCTGCCCGCCAGCGCCAGGAACGGCGCAAAATCAGTGCGCTTGGCGAGGTCCTCGGAGAACTGGAAACAGGCGCGCGGCGATGCCGCGTCGGAATCGACGGTATAATCCAAGAGCCGGAAGCCATGCTCGTCGCGCATCCGCTCATATTGCCCGCGCACCTCGGCCACCTCGCGCATGTCGAGCGACAGCCGCAGCGCATCGAGCGCCGGACGCCACAGCTTGCGCTCCGACATCGCCCGGCCGAGCACGGCCAGCGCATCAGCCTCTTCGCCGGAATTGCCGGCGCGCTGATAGGCGATGTAGGCCGCGGTCGAGGCGCGTTCCCAGAGGAAGGTCTGTTCGCTGAAGTTGGCGGGTCGGATCTGGAAGATGGTACGGGCGAGCCGCAACCAGTTGGAACTATCCTCCGGCGTGGTGGCGGCGATCTGCCCGAGGATTTGCAGGCCGGTGCGGAAATCGCTGCGTTTGAAGGCGGCGTCGGCGTCGGTTCGCAAGGTGGCCCCGGACTTGGCGACCGGCCCGGCCTCGCTTTTGATCTGGGCCTCCAGCTTCAGCGCCGAGTCGGCCAGATCGTCGCGTTTGAAGGCCTTGTCGGCCGCCTGCGCCGTGACGAGGCCGAGCGCCAGCGTTGCGCAAAGCGTTGCAGCGCGAACCAAACCGATCATGATGGAGCTCCCTCGGCGGACCAACGCCGGTTGTCGAACAGAACTGCGCGAAAAGGTGACGGACTCGTGGCGGCCGGCGATGCAACGGGGGTGCGAAAAGTCGCATGCGACATGGCCGAACAGTCCCTTGCCATACCGCTAGCCGCCGGCAGCCAGCTTGCCGGTAGCGGCGCAGCATTGCGTTGCGGGCGGACCTGACGGTTCGCCGCCTCGGGTTTGTCGTCCGATCGCCAAAAAGGGTTCGGAAAGGGCTTGGCCGGAAAGCGGATTTTTCATATTGGCAATGTTATAAGCGCCAAGTCTTCGAATCCTGAGGTTCGGTCCCATAGCTCAACTGGATAGAGTAACGGATTTCTACTCCGTGGGTTGCAGGTTCGAATCCTGCTGGGATCGCCACCATGTAGCGTCTTCAATGACTTAATTGCCTGTTTTCCAGTATCGTTTTCCAGTATCCATCCATTTCCGCTCGGCCTGCGTTCGCTGTCGCAGCGAATGATCAAACGCCCAGCCCGCCTCGCCTATTCTGGCGCGGTCGAGACCCGACGCATCGGGCGGCGCTTGCTAACGACCTTCTCGGAATTCTGCCCCTGCCCACGCCACGAAGTGAGATCGGAGACACAAAGGCCCCAGCGGAGGGACCCGCCGAGGCCGCCGTGCCTTCTGGTAACTGATCCCGGCTTGGGCAACTAACCGGGACCAACCTTTATGATGCGGACTGCAAGAAACGTTCTTTGGTCGCGAGAGTTTTTAGTCGCAGCGGCGCTCCCTGCGCGTGATCCTGCGGCCGTCGTCCCGCTCAATCGTCGTCGTCTCGTAGTGGCAGCGCCTGCCGATGGTGACACCATCTGGGCCGACGCCCACTGTTGCGTTGGAGTCGTACCGCCGGTCCCTATAGTAGCGGTCGTCGCGATAGTCGCGGTCCCGCCCGATCTGGACATCGACGCCTTGGGCCATCTTGACGCCTTGGGCCTTGGCCGGAGTGACGAGCGGGGCAGTCGTCAGCACCGCTGCGGCTGCCGCAATAGCAAGAGCGATCTTCATCATGTGGGAGTTCTCCTTGGACTTGATTTAGAAAAGTGTAACGGGCACGAAGGTTGAGGGTTCCACCGGGAAATCGAGGGAGGCGGGTTGCTCCTCAATAAGGGCGAGCCGGTGAGCCCGGGGTCGATGAGCCGGACACCCGGCGCGGTACGAGGACGGTGCCATCACGGACGGGCTCGGCAGTGTCACCGAGCGGCTAATCGCTCGCGTCGGAAATAGCTGAGGCGAAATGAGGTCAAGCACCGATGCTGACCTAAATAGCCCGCCGGTGACTTACGGGGGAAAGCAAAAAGACGCCGGGGTCGGCCACTTTTTGATCTCATTTTTGGGTGGAGATGATCGGAGGTGAAAGCGTGGCGCGCGGATGTACCGCGCTGCGTCAGAAGGCCCCGGAGCGATCCGGGGCCTTTTTGCCGACAACCTCGATTACGCGAAATCAATGTTGAGCGGCAATCCGGTATTCGAAGCATGCGGAACCATCGAAATCCGTGAATTGCCACGGACAAGCCACTTGAAGATTGACGCGTTCCCGGCGCCGCAGAAACCAACAAAAATCGTGGGGTCTCGGCCCCAGTGAAATCAAGATTTCTCCTAAATCGTGGCGGTGATTGTCGCTTTTTAGACCTCCATAGCGGGTACTGATCGACAAGAATCATACGAGGAGGCATCACCTATGGCGACGAAAGACGGCTTTCCTCTCTTTCTCTCCGAACATGCCGAAGAACCCGAGCAGCCGGATATCGGGAAAGCTTGGGACAGAGCGGTTATCTGGTCGCGAATCCTCAAGACAAGCATTTTGGGTGTAGCGGTGGCAGCGATCGTTTTCGCGATTCTATCGGTGGGAAATCCACTCGTGCTGTTTGCGAACGCCACGGCTTTCCTGGTCGCCGCACCGGCGCCTCAGGATGACACCGATAAGTCGACGCCAATAATTCGATCAACCGCCGGCGCTCAGGCTTTGCCGCCGACTGCAAGTGAGACGCCCACGGGCGACGAAACTGCTGCCGCCTTCAAGACCGCCGATCAGAAGCAGACCGAAATCGGTCAGCCACCAGCCGAAGCCTTGTTTAGTCAATTCCAGGCTTGGGCGGCCAACGAAGATGCACGGACGGAGGTCCGAGCCGTACAGCCCGTACAAGATGCCCAGCCGCCGCTCGTACAAGATGCCAGACCGCAGATCCGGCCCGCGCAAAAGCACCAGGTCCGGCGCGTGCAAAATGCGCGAACGGAGATCCGGGCCGAGCAAAATCTCCGAGCAAAGGTCCGGCGGAAGCAAAATGCACGGGTACAGGTCCGGCCCGTAGAAGATGCTCGAGCACAACAACAGCCCGCACCTCAGCCACCGTCATTCCTGCAAAGTCTCGGTTTGCGCGATTAGACCTGGCAGCTCTTCGGATGGGTTGAGCTCTCTTGCGAAACCCATCGCGTGGTTGGATGATGGGTTTCCCCATCGGGCCGGCCGAAGGCCGGGCCCGTTGCCTCAGCCCATCCTACGGCCTGGCGGTTGGCCTGGTCCGATCGCTTCGAAGGACCCCCCTCCCCGACGGCAGGACGCGGCGGCTTATTTCCTGAACCTGCCCAAATCGAAACAGCAAATCATGGCCGAAGATCGCGGACCGGCTAATGCACGCTCACGGCCTCCTGCCTCAGCCGATCTACAAGCGCTTCCCTCGCGGCAGCAATCTTCGCAGTAAGCGTTGCAGTGATTCGTTCGTGGAGCACTAACAGCTCGTCGATAGACATTGAATCAAGGTCGCGTTGCTTCATGACAGTTTCCAATCATGGACTACGCTATCATGAGTAGAAAGATCGGCAATTGCATCACCGGGCCACAACGGTGTTGCGTGGATGGAACACCCGTATTTCTACTGTGTTTAACAGTTAACATGTGCACGCTAAAGTGCTCTCGATGACCACGTCCAGCGCGACATGGGCTCTACCAACGGAGTGTTAACGTCAATCAGTGAGTGTATAAAATGCGCTCTTTTCAAAAGAACCTTTCAATTCTCATAGGTAACTCGACCAATCTCCTCATTCAAATCACCGAATTGAACGAACTCCGCGAGCAACTCAGAAAAGCAGAACAATCTGCCCAGAGATCGCTGCAGCCAAAGCGGAAGAAAAGAACACGAATTGAGCCTTCGGCAAATCCGTGAAGCGGATAGCTGATGAGCACGATTGAAGCCCGCTACCACTTGGGCTCGTCCCCTCGACGATCGTGTCGTGCTAACGGGTGGGCGCGAGCGGGTGACTCTGCGCGATGCCGCCGACTACATCATCAAGCTGCCAAAAGCCGAACACGACGCGCCGCAATGGCAATCCGCGATGGGATTCCAATTTGGACAAACTGCAAGCCACCTGAGGCGGTTTCACTTCTTGAATAGCTTCGGCAGCACCGCTGCGAGCAGTACGACGTCGATCTCTCGACCGCGTTCATCTGTAATCACGAAGCCCTCGGGGACTTCATCTTTACCGGCCCTAATGGCCTCCGCCAGCAGTTCACGGGCAGCACGTTCTGCTTCGCGCCGGGCCGCCGAAAGGTCCGGTAAATCTTCCCCTTCGTCGTCGGTTAGCAGTTCGTCACCGGAACGAAGATGAAAATAGAAATGTGCCAAGGCGATCTCCCTCCATTGATCGGGGCTCTCGGTTCGTTGACATCGCTGGTACGTCCTTGTCTGTAAGACGCGGGAGCGGCGAAAAAGTTCACGCCAGTCCTTTTTCGGTGCCGTTTTCGAAAGTCCGGCTGGCTGAGAGTCCGATACCGGACAGACAGTTTTTCCCGGGCAGCCTTAGAATAATTACTATCACCGCTCATCCCGCGGCCACTATCGGTGACTGGGAGATCATCGCGCTCTCGCCCAACGGTGAAGCGCCATGGCGAAAACTCTCCGGCGTCCAATTTGTCCGAGGTGTGATAAGCCGATGAACTTCCTGCTTGCTAAAACCGGAGGCCGCAAGTTCCAGTGTTTCAATTGCGATGGCGAGGACCCGTTGCGCTCACCCGACATTGCGAAACTGCTCACTGGCGAATTGCGACCTCTCGATGGGAGCACCAGCACCGAAACATCAAGCGACGGCTTCGGGGCGACATGATCTCGCCCTCGGCTCGGATCAAGACCATGAACGATGAACAGCTCGCGACCATGCATCGCTTACTTGCCGAGTACCATCGCAAACTCGCTAAGGAAACAATCCTCGACGTCGTGCAACAGTATCACGCCGATCTTGCGCAGCGGCTTGCCGATGAGGCCGCGCAGATACCAAGGCGCACCGCGATCTTGGAGCGCCTTTCATGGCCGCGAACAACAAAGCCAGAGGAAGGCGATGTCGACAAATGACCTACCTGATCCCCGGCGCGAACCCGGATAAAGTGGGCGCGTCGGTGTCATGCGCGGCTTGAACGCCGCATCGAGGGGATGTCATCATTGGGGCCAGCGGCTCGGCACCGCAGCAAATCTCCCTTATGTCGGGAACCCGACCGGAACGCTCCGTTGACACCAGGCGTTTTAATTCTCGCTCAGGAGGTTCAACCGTAGGGAGTGCGAACGATGCCTCTCTTCAACTCTCCGCTTTCATTCGAGGAGCGGATGAAACAACTGGCTCAGGGTGCGCAGGAGCAGGCTCAGAGGCTCGCGCCCGGACCAGAGCGCGACGCTCTACTCGAAAAGGCCAGACAACTCGATATAGCCTGCCACATCAACGATTGGCTTTCTTCGCCGGGACTTCAACCGCCTAGGTAGGCGAAGGATCATGCGTGCTACCACTGCTCTCATTTTGGCTTTGCTCTTGGGCCTGCTCGGCGCTGTCGGTTGGTTTGCCTACGCCGGGCCCGGTGACTTACGGGGAAAAAGATGGTGGGCTCCGCCACTTTTTGATCTCATTTTTGGGCGGAGATGATCGGAGGTGAAAGCGTGGCGCGCGGATGTACCGCGCCGCGTCAGAAGGCCCCGGAGCGATCCGGGGCCTTTTTGTGAAAAACGCTCGGCTCCGGCTCCAAAGGACCGCCGATAATCCGCGCGCCGTGTGCACATTGTCTCGACCATATCGGGATGTCGGTTCAGTCATTGACTGTTGACGAACTGCTCCCATCCCTGCTGCTGCGACTGCATGAGCTGCCTTCTTTCTTCTTCTAATTCGGCGACACGCTTTGCGGCAACTGTCATGACCTGGGCTGCGGCATTGTAGCGGACCGCCGTGGGTTGCAGCGGGAATATGAATTGGCCATTGACGACCTTGTAGGCACCGAATTCGCCGGCCAGAATCGCGACATAGCCTTCATAGGCGCGATAATAATCGGCGCGGGCCGATAACATCCTTGAGGTGAGCGCGGTGGCTTCCGCGTGCCGCTTGTCGACGTCGTCCAAAAACCTGCCGACGATATCTTTTCCGGCATGGAGCGAGAGGACGTAGGTTTCCACCCTGTCGCGCTCGGTTTTGATGAGAGCGATGGCTCCCGGCATCAATCTCGCAGCCTTGGCTTCCGACGCTTTCAGATCGCGGCGCAGGTCCTCGAGATCGCTGCGGCTCGCCGTACTTAGATTGATATCTTTTGAAAGCGCCGGTGGTTCTGCTTCGTTCGACAATTTTTCGATCGCAGCGCCGGTTTCATTGGCTGCCTTGGTTGCCATTGCGATCATTTGCAGGATTTTATTTGAGCGATGTCGCCGAAGTGCCTCATCGATCTGCTTGGGCGCCCACCTTGCGATAATCTCTTTGGCCGTATCGCCGTAGGACGACTGCCAGGCGATGGCAGCGACACCGATGCATGCTGCCAACAGGAGACCTGTGAGGCCGCGTACCGCCGGCCTGTCAAACAACGATCGGTTGCCTGGGACGGCACGGTGCTCCAACCTGGAAAGCTGTTCCTCCGCGCGCGCGATCTCTTCGTTCGCGCGGGTAATCTGTTCATGAGCGTGCGCGAGCTCTTCGTCCGCGCGCGCGAGCAGGACATGGCGCCGATCGGTTTGTTTCGGGTCCGGCGTAGTATCCATTAGCGCTCCGTGCCCAGTCCAATGTCACCCGCATGAGGGCGGCCGGCGGAGTTACGCTAGGTCGATGTTCTGCCACACTCCAGCCCGGTTTGACCAAAGCAAGGCGATACGATGGAAAGGATGGGGCGGCTTATGGCGACAGCTCTTTTGCGAAACCCATCGCTTGGTTTACGCAACGATGATGGGCTGCTGGAACCCGGAGATCGCTAATTGAAGCGAGGCCCGAAAATCCGGCGGGCAAGAAAAAAGCCGCCCCGCGTTGAAACGGCAACGGCTCTTGTTGTTCGCAATCTTGAGATGATTATTCGCAATCTTGAGATGATCGTCAGTAGCTAGGCTTTAGTAGCTACGCTTTGTGTTCGAACCGGTGGTTTGGCCAGGCGCGTAACCGGAAGCGCCCGGCTCGCCTTTCTTTGAGCCCTTGGCTTGCATCTGATGTCCCGGAGCGTAACGGGAAGCGCCCGCGTGGTGGCCTTTCTTGGAGCTCTTGGCATGCATCTCATGACCCGGTGTCTTGCTTGATACACCCATCGCAAACACGGCCGGTGCGGTGGCCATGAGGGCGGCGGCAGAAAGTGCGATGATCGCTGTCTTCATTTCGGTCCTCCTCGGATAAGCCCCGTGATCAACGAGTTGAAACCAGCGACGTTCCATGAACGGCTGTTCATCAACCCATCAAGCGCGCGACAGTGCTGCGTTGCCAAGTGCTGCCCTGCCAAGTGTTGCACTGCCAAGTGCTGCACTGCCACCTGTTGAAGGTGATGCCGAACGAACGCTTCTTGCGAGGCGCGTTTGATCGGCTTTGAAGAATTTTGTTTTTTTCGAACATCGGCGCGCGCAAGCCGGCGCTGCCGCGGCGGTGACGGGCAGCCCGCAGGCGCGGTCACCATCACGCCGCGTTACTGCGGCAGATTTGGGCCGGGATCGCGGTCGGCAGCGGCTTTGGCCAGCCTGCCGAGATAATGCGCCCAACCTTCTGCGTGGCGCGCGCGCTGTGCGGCATTGGGCAGGCCGCTATGGCTCATGCGCAGCAGCGTGCCGCCATCCCGTTCGATCAGGTCGATCTCGATCAGGCTCGATCCCGGCGGCATCTCCTCGCTGTCTTCCCAGCCGAAACTGTAGGCGAGACGGTGGACAGGCACCACCTCGCGAAACGCGCCGCGGATGGTGTTGTTGTTAATGCCTTTGACGAGGTACAGCCCGCCCGGATGCACTTCCGTCGTCGCCTCGGTACCCATCCACTGCAAAATCTTTTCAGGGTCGGTCAGGAAAGCGAACACGCTGGCGCGCGGCGCCGCAATCTGGGTCTCACGCTGGACCACATGCGATTCAGTCATCGGAAACCCTCTTTGGGGGTTGGCATGGCGCGCGCAGCCTGATGAAAGCATATGACCGCGCGAGTGTTAACCTTGGTAACAGCAGTTGGTGACAATGGACCGTCCCTGCAACATGATCGACCCCATGGAACTGCGCTCGACGCTGACATGGCTGGTCGATGCGGCCAGCGCTTCGCCGGACGCCGACCGGTTCCTGGCCGAACTCGGCGCGCGCTTGATCGAGGACCGCGTGCCGCTTGCCGGCGGCGCCCTGACCCTTGCCGTGCCGCACCCGATCATTGCCCACCGCACCTGGTTATGGCGGGCCGAAACCGGCGAGGTGATCGAAGCCCTGGGATTTGCCTCGGCGGGATTCGCAGGCGCTGGGTCCGAGGGTTCCTCCGGCGATGCCGGCCGCGGCTGGTTGGCCGGGCTCGCGGCCGGGCCGATGCATGAGGACGCCGTTGAGCCTCGATCAGACGGGCCGGTGCTGGGCTGGATCGGACCGCGCCAGTTCACCCCAGCGGAAGCAGACCAGTTGCGCGAGGCCGCTCGTTTTGCCGCAGCGCCGCTTGCCGCGCTGTCGGCGCGCGCGATGCTGACCGCGGTGCTCGAGGCTTATCTCGGCCGGCGCAGCGCCGCGCGCGTGCTGGCGGGACCGATACGGCGCGAACTCGGCGAAACCATCCGCGCTGCGCTGCTCTACGCCGATCTGCGCAGCTTCACCGCCCTGTCCGAGGCCACGCCGCCTGCGGCGGTGATCGCCGCTTTGGATGCCTGGTTCGACTGCATTGCCGGTTCCGTCCACGCCTTCGGCGGCGAAGTGCTGAAATTCATCGGCGACGGCGTGCTGGCGATCTTTCCGGTCATCGCGGACCAGCCCCGCGATGCCTGCGACGCCGCGCTGCGCGCCGTCGCTTCCGCCCGGGCCGGAATGGCGCATCTTAACACGGCGCGGCGAGCGCAGAGCCTGCCACCGCTGGCGTTCGGCGTGGCGCTGCACCTCGGCGAGATTCTATGGGGGAATGTCGGGGCAGCCGACCGGCTCGATTTCACGGCGATTGGTCCGGCCGTCAACCTGGTCAGCCGGCTGGAAGGGCTTTGCCGGCCGCTCGATCGAGCCGTCCTGATTTCAGGCGCGGTCGCCACAGAGACCGCGGCAACGCTGATCCCGCTGGGAACGCACGAACTGCGTGGCATTGCATCTCCCTGCGCTGTCTACACCGTGCCGGAGAGTTAGTGTCTGTTCGGAAATATCAGGCAGGATTGCAAAGCCTTGGGAGCACGAGGCGACCGCCTTTGGCCTTCACAGGATGAGACGCCCCAGGGAACTCGAAGCCGTCGCCCCCGTTGGCCAAGGCCGGCGGATCCAGTCGAGGCAAACAATTAGTCTTGACTAATTGATTAGTGCAGACTAATCTATTCGGATGATTGAAACCGCCACCATCAACACGGTCATGCGCACGCTCGCCGATCCGACAAGGCGCGCCGTGTTCGAGCGCGTCGTGATGTCCGACGAGATCACCGTGGTCGAGCTGACGCGGGGAAGTGGCGTGACGCAGGGCGCCATCTCCCAGCACCTGAAGTCATTGAAGCAGGCCGGCCTGGTCACCGAGCGCCCCGAGGGCCGGCGCGTCTATTATCGCGCCGAGCCTGAGGGCCTCGCGCCGCTCGTCGATTGGATGAGCCACTACGGCGTCTTTTGGCGCGAGCGGTTCGCCAACCTCCGAAACCTCCTGAAGGAGATCGATCCATGAACGACGCGTCGAAGTCCGACACACAGGACATCGTGGTTGACGAGGTCCTGCCGCATGCGCCGGAGACGATCTGGAAAACGCTGACGTCAGGCGAGCTGATCGGCCGCTGGATCGAGATGGTGCCGACAGGGTTCGAGCCGGTAAAGGGCAAGCACTTCACGTTCCAGACCAAGCCGGCCGGCGCTTGGGACGGTGTCATTCGCTGCCAGGTGTTGGAGGCGATGCCGAACGAACGCCTCGTCTATGCCTGGAAAAGCGGACACGAGGGAAACGTCGGATACGGCGCAAGCCTGGACACTGTCGTCACATGGACCTTGTCCAGGGTTGCAAACGGCACTCGCCTTCGCCTGGTCCATTCCGGCTTCGTCACGCCGAAGAACGATACTGCTTTCAGGAACATGAGCGACGGTTGGAAGAAGGTTGTGCCACGAATCGGCGCCCTCACCGGCGAGCAGGATTGACGCGATGGAGAAGATCGCCATCTGGGGCTTTTGTTGCGCGCCGCTCCTGAACGATGGCGCTGTCGGCCAGGCGGCTCGCGCTTCCGCCACGGTTCGACCGCGACCGAAACAGCGAAGCGCGCTCGCTGTTAGTCTCTCGCCCCAAGGCCCGCCTTGGGCGCAGGCGGGGAAAACGAGTTCGACCGGCTGACCCGGCTGATTGACCGGAATTGGCGGTCCCTGCGCAACATGTATTTCAGTAAAGAGGAGGTTCGCCATGCAGAATAAAATCATTTCGCCGCAAGAGTGGGAAGCCGCGCGCGAGCAGCTGCTCGTGAAAGAGAAGGCCTTGACCCGCGCCCGTGACGCGCTGGCCGCCGAGCGTCGGCGGATGCCGTGGCAGGCCGTGCAGAAGGCGTACCAGTTCGACGGGCCCGAGGGCAAAGCGAGCCTGCTCGACTTGTTCGACGGCCGCCGTCAGCTGATCGTCTACCGCGCCTTCTTCGAGCCCGGGGTGTTCGGCTGGCCCGAGCATGCCTGCCGCGGCTGCTCCTTGGGGGCCGACCAGGTCGGCCACCTCGCCCATCTGAACGCCCGCGACACCACCCTCGCCTACGCCTCGCGCGCGCCGCAGGCAGACATCGCGCGCCTCAAGGCGCGGATGGGCTGGGAGATGCCGTGGTTCACGATTACGGACAGCTTCGACGCCGACTTCGGCGTCGACCAGTGGCACGGTCATAACGTGTTCTTCCGCGACGGCGATCGCGTGTTCCGCACCTACTTCATCAACAATCGCGGCGACGAAGCGATGGGGAGCACCTGGAGCTACCTCGACACGACCCCGCTCGGACGCCAGGAGGAGTGGGAGGACTCGCCGAAGGGCTACCCCCAGACCCCGCCGTACAAGTGGTGGAACTGGCACGATGCATACGCCGCCGACGCCTCGTCCGACCAGCGGTGGAGCGAGGTGGTGGAGGCCGCACAAGCGAGCCCCGGCGGCTAGAGCGTTTTCGAGCGAAAGCCTGCCCCGGACGCGATCCGGGGTGGATACCGGTTCGCGTGAAGAAAACGCGTCAAAACAAGAAGATGGAGCTTCGGTTCTGATTCAATCAGAACCAAAAGACTCTCGTACCCAACCGCGCTTTATCGCAGGAGAGACCGATGCAAGAGGCCCTCATCGTCCGACGCGAGACCCACATCCCGGCGCCGCCCGCCGCGGTGTTCGCCCTCATGACCGATCCAGACAAGATTCTGCGCTGGATGGGAACGGAGGCGCAGATCGAGCCGAAGCCCGGGGGGCTCTATCTCGTCAATGTCACCGGCGCTCGCTTCGCTCGCGGCTCCTTTCGCGAGGTAGTGCCGGTGCATCGCCTGGCCTACAGCTTCGGCTGGGACGGCAGCGAGGTGGTGCCGCCGGGGTCGAGCCTGGTCGAGATCGACCTGATCGAGCAGCCGGACGGAACGCTGCTGCGCCTGACCCATAGCGGCCTGCCCAGCGCCGAACAATGCGCCGGCCATGCGGAAGGCTGGGCGCATTACTTTGGCCGACTGGCCGAGGTTGCAGGCGGGCGCGACCCGGGCCCGGATTCCATGCGCGGCCGCACTGGCTGACTGCGTTTGCGCTCTCGAAATCATCGCTGTTGAGGAGATCGATCCATGAACGACGCCGCGTTGAAGTGCTGCATGCAAGACATCGTGGTTGACGAGGTCTTCCCACATGCGCCGGAGACGATCTGGAAAACGCTGACGTCAGGCGAACTGATCGGCCGCTGGCTGATGGCGCCGACAGGGTTCGAGCCCGTGAAGGGCAAGCGCTTCACGTTCCAGACGACGCCGGCCGGCGCGTGGGACGGTGTCATTCGCTGCCAGGTATTGGAGGCGATGCCGAACGAACGCCTCGCCTATGCCTGGCAAGGCGGACACGAGGCAAACGTCGGATACGGCTCACGGCTGGACACCGTCGTCACGTGGACCTTGTCCCGGGTTGAAAACGGAACGCGCCTTCGCCTGGTCCATTCCGGCTTCGTCTCGCCGAAGAACGATGCTGCCTTCAACAGCATGAGCGAAGGCTGGAAAAAGATCGTGCAAAAGCTCGACACCATCGCCGCAGAACACGGCTTCTCGAAACCGCTGCGCGAACGCGCGTCGAAGACCTGATCATCCTGGAAGTTGGCCGGCACTGGAAAGAGGCATCGCGTATGCCGGGGAAAGAACACATGAGCGAGGCTGATACCGGTGGATCCGACAACGACGCCATCCGTGCTGGAAACGGCAACGCGGCCGCGCTTGGTGCCGCTGACCGGCTATGCCTCGCGGCCGCGCCGACCTTCGCAATCATGGCGCTGCTCACAGCGGTTCTTGCCGGCGGCTCGGCGGACATGCTCTGCCCGGCCGCGCATGCTTCAGCGCTGGGTGGAATGGTCCCGATGTACTTGCTGATGAGCGCCTTCCATTCGGCGCCCTGGCTGAAGCTGATCTCCAACCGACGGCGCGGCGCGCCCACACGCTCGATGCCTTCAAAGCATTCGTGGCTCAACAACGCATTATGATGGGAGAGAAGACATGAGCGAGGTCTATACCGGCGGATGCGCCTGCGGCGCGATCCGTTATGAAATTTCCGGCAAGCCGTTGGTGGAGAGCGACTGCCAGTGTCGCGACTGTCAGCGCAAGAGCGGCACTGGCCACGGCTCGTACCTGACCTTCCCGAACCGCCAAGACGTGAAACTCACGGGCGAAGCGAAGCATTGGGATATCGTTGGCGACAGCGGCAATGTGAAGACCCGCAGCTTTTGTCCCAACTGCGGGTCGCCGGTCTATTTGACCTTTAAGGCGAGGCCTGAACGTTTCACCATCCATGCGGCAAGCCTTGACGATCCAGGCCGCTACAAGCCGCAGTTGGTGACGTATGCCGTACGCGGTTACGCCTGGGACCACCTCGATCCAGCCCTGCCGAAATTCGACAAGATGCCGCCTGGGGTGAGTGCGGCCTGATGAGTGCGGGCTTGATTTGGCCTGGCATGAACGCGCGGCGCGTCCTGCGCGATCGCCGCCGTGGTCGTGCAGAGTTCGGAGACAGCTTCGATTGCTGGTGAGACACAGGATGACCAATTCTTCCTATCGCTGGGTGATCGTCGCGGCCGGTGGCTTGCTGAGCTGCATGGCAATCGGCGCCATGTTTTCACTTCCGGTTTTCCTGCTGCCCATTTCCCGCGACGCCGGCTGGTCCGTCGCCGGGGTGTCCACCGCCATGACGATTGGTTTTCTGGCGATGGCATTGGCAAGCATGGGCTGGGGCACTCTGTCCGACCGCTTGGGCGCCCGCCCGGTGGTGCTGCTGGGATCTGTTGTGCTGGCGGCAAGCCTGGCGCTGGCCAGCCGAGCGACGTCGCTGGTTCAGTTTCAACTCGTCTTCGGCCTGATGGTTGGGGGCGCGACCGCCGCGATCTTCGCGCCGATGATGGCCTGCGTGACAGGCTGGTTTGACACGCATCGCAGCCTGGCTGTGTCGCTGGTCTCTGCCGGCATGGGAATGGCGCCAATGACCATGTCTCCATTGGCGGCGTGGCTCGTCTCCATCTACGATTGGAGAACGTCCCTCCAGCTTATCGCCATCCTTGTCGCAGCCGTCATGATCCCGGCCGCGTTGCTGGTGCGCCGCCCACCGGCTCTGGAACGCGAACGCACCGTCGCCATACCGGGAGAAGAGCTGCAATCGGCGATGTCCGTGGGGCAGGCAGTGAGATCGCCCCAATTCATCCTACTGCTGCTGACGAACTTCTTTTGTTGCGCCACGCATTCGGGCCCGATTTTTCATACCATCGGTTACGCCGTCAGCTGCGGGATACCGCTGATATCAGCTGTATCGATCTACAGCGTGGAAGGGCTCGCAGGCCTAGGCGGCCGTATCGCCTTCGGCGTCCTCGGAGACCGCTTCGGTGCCAAGCACGTTCTGGTCTCAGGATTACTGGTGCAGGCATTCGCCGCGCTGGCCTACTTCTTCGTGCGGGAGCTCGCCGCGTTTTACGCCGTAGCCGCGCTGTTCGGATTTATCTATGCCGGTGTCATGCCGCTCTACGCAGTCCTTGCGCGTGAGAATTTCCCGTTGCGGATGATGGGGACCGTGATCGGCGGAACGGCAATGGCCGGCAGTTTCGGCATGGCGACCGGCCCATTGGCCGGCGGTTTGATCCACGACGCCTTCGGCAGTTACGGTTGGCTCTATATCGGTTCGTGGGGCATTGGAATTGGTGCTTTCCTGATCGCCCTGACGTTCAGGCCCTTCCCCAAAGCCTATCCAGCGCCATTGCCGGCTTGACAGGGCTGTAGCGCCGTCATTTGCCAGCGGTACGAAACTTCCGTCTTTAACCAGGCCGATATCCCGAAAGATACCGGCGAAGGCAAAGATCAAGGCCGCGCATTGACCTAGAAATGCACTGGCCGCTACCCCCGGACTGAGTTCGCCCGTAAACAGCCCTATTACGCAGCTGATCGAGCACAGGCCAACGACGGCGGTTGTCGCGTAAACCCACCAGAAGTTGGTGGCAGTGATGTTAGCGGAGCCGAAGAAGCAAAGAATGCCGATCATGGTATTGCTAACCAGCGGCGCTACGACGAAAAGAGCTGTTGCGAAGTTCACCTGCCCCACCCCGTTTGCCTCACAATGAGGTCCCACAAGCGATACGGTTGCAACACAACGTGGCCAAGTATTTGATAGGGCTGGACTGGGTTGCAGGTTCGAATCCAGCCGGGACCGCCAGCATATGACATATCTCAATATTTTTAATATGTTATGCGAAACACTTCTAACGTTTTGAAAAGGTCAGACAACTTTGGACCGAGAGCTAAGGAATAGAAATGGCGCGACGTCCGCTCGTAATTTTGGTGACGCTTCTGGTGAGCGCGGCATCTAGTTTGCCCGCGTTGACTCAGACATCGTTGCCGGATCCGGAAACCGTGAAGGCGGAGCGCGTGAAATCCACACGAGCTTTCGTTCTATGCCAAATGCGCGCGGCGAAGCGCCTGGACGATCACAAATCTGATCCCGCGACGATCGCGGCAGGCATGATGTCGGCATGCGGCAAGGAATTTGACGAGAATGTCAAAGTCCATAGTCGTTATCTGGGAGAAGGCCCGGAAGGTCGGCAAAAAGTTGCGCGGGCGTTGCGCGTGAGCAGCCTCGATAGTGCGATGCAAATCGTGCTTCGCAACCGGCAGGCCCGCTAGCTAGATCAGCTGCAGACTTCAAACCCAGCGCTGCCGCCTGACACTATTGGGGCAGCATGGCAAGACGTGAAGTTGTCGGGTCAAGCCTCCAATCAAATGCGAGGTCAATAATAGACGGCACCGCGTTTGGATCTACGACAGCAACCCGAATGTAGTAGCGACCGGGGTAAGCGAATAACTCTCCCCATTGGAAGGCAGCGTGGGAGTTTCGCCAGCCAGCAACTCGATGTCGCCACGCCCAAGGTTTCTGACACCCGCCGAATGGCGGGTCGGAACCGATTATTTTTGGGCGCAGAATTTCACCTCGTGCTACTTTTTTGCAGAAGCACGTGAGCAATTGCCATGGTTAGAACCGACCTCCCCGACGTCTACCGAGACTACATTGCCTGCCTGAATAAGCAGGATTGGCCGAAGCTGCAGCAGTTCGTTCATGATGAAGTGTACTACAACGGTCAGCGGGTCGGGTTATCAGGTTACCGCGATATGCTGGAGAGAGACTTTTATGAAATTCCGGACCTTTATTTCGACATTCAGCTGCTGATTTCCGATCCGCCTTACATAGCGAGCCGGCTAGGCTTCGACTGTACGCCGAACGGAAAATTCCTTGGACTCCATGTAAACGGGAAGAGAGTTTCCTTTACCGAGAATGTGTTCTATGAATTTCGGAGAGAGAAGATTTGGCAAGTATGGTCGGTTATAGATAAGGCAGCTATCGAAGCTCAGCTTTAGGCGCGGAATCACATCAAGTGTTAGCGGCGAGCCGAAGAGGTTTCCTCAGGGCTCAAAGCGGTCTGTCACCCTGCTGGATTAATGGGTCCTGAGCCTGGTATCCCTGATATCGAACAAAGGATGTTTGCCATGTTCGATCTTGAAACGTTCATCGCCGAATGCCGGGCCGCGCTAGTGGCCGATCCGTCGCACAGACTGGTGCGCGAGGCGGTCGCTCGCATTGTCTCCGAGCCAACAGGCATACTCAAAGGTCTGGGCGAACCGAAACGAGCCGAAATCCAGAAGCTCTATCACGCCGCCGATCTGACGATCCTCAACGTGGTCTGGGGTCCGATGATGACCGTCATGCCGCACAATCATCAGATGTGGGCAGTGATCGGCATCTACAGCGGTCGAGAAGACAACATCTTCTGGCGTCGTCTGCCCGACGGCAGCGGACGGGTTGAGGCCGCGGGCGCACGCGCGCTGTGCGTCGGCGATGCCGAGCCGCTCGGCCACAACATCATTCATTCGGTGACCAACCCGATACCGCGCCTGACCGGCGCCATCCACGTCTATGGTGGCGATTTCTTCGCCGCCGAGCGCAGCGAATGGGACTCCGAGACGCTGCTGGAAGGCCGCTACGACGCCGCACGCACCATGCGCCGCTTCGAACAGGCGAACTCGGCTATCCCGGCAGAGTGACAATGTCAGGCGCGCGGAGCGTCCGGGAGTGAGTAAGATTGCGTCGGTGGTCACTGCCCGCCATTCGCCGGCGATCGCAAGATCGCGCCGATCGAGAACCCGGTATTTGCCCGCGATACCATGACGCGTCCGGCTGGCTCCGGGCCGAGCCCGGTATTCTTCTATCCCTGGGGCGGCCCATCGTTTTAGCGAGCGGAACTCGCTTGGGATCGAAGCATTACCTTGTGCCGCGATGACGCGGGCACAGGAGGAAACTTGCAAATGAAACGGCTTTTGTTACTCGGATTTGCCGCCTGCATTCTCATGCTGGCGCCTTCGCTTTCCGCTTCGGCGATGTCCATCCCGAAGCAGAGTGCGGCGATCACCGGTGCTGACAGCGACATCATTCAGGTTCATGGGCACCACGGCGGCCGTGGTCACCATTACGGATGGGGTCGTGGCCGGGGGCATCACTACGGCTGGCGGCATCATCACCACTGATTTCGAGTCTCGAAATTCTTGAGGCCGTCAATTCCTGAGGCCGCCAGAGTGGGCGGCCTCTCTGTTGTGGCGCGGAAGAAATTGCAAGAACCACCACGGGACCATGAACTCGTCCCTGAGTTAAACGAACGGCCGGTCGTTGGACGCCCCACTGCCTGATCGCGTCAGGGTCATTTTTCGCGCCCTGTCATCCCGTCCTGTCGCTCCGCTTCTTGCGCCCGATCTTCCCAGGCCAGCGCCATCTTAAGCAGAGCTTCCTTGTCCTCTGCATCCATCAGTTGCGCTATGCGGGCGCAATCGGCCGCATATTCCCGATACGTCTTTGCGTTCATCGTCTCGACCTTCTCAGCCCCATCAGCGAAGGAAAACGTCCGGGAACGGAACCTTGTTCTGCATACTTTCAGAAACGTGACAACAGTTTTTTGGGAACAAATCGCGGGTCGGACACTAGTTTTGGGGAACAAATCGCCGGTCGAATACTTTAAACAAAAAACTTTCGGGGCTCTCTCGTATGGCGTCGGCCGACGAATATTTCCACTACGCCGAGCAGTGCATCGCGCTCGCCTTAAAATCCTTAAATCCCGGCGACAAAGCCCGTCTGTTGCAGATTGCTCAGGCATGGCGCGACTTGGCTGACAAGCTGGCTCAAAAGCAGGGTGAGTCAACCGGAGGAAATCAAAGCGATCCTGATGAAGCGCGATAAGCACATGGCTTCCTGACCGCGGCGCCGAACATGGTCGTCGACCTGACCGATCCCACATCAGCAATAAAGAGGCGGACTACGCGTTCCGCCCAGCCCGCGCCACGCCCAGCTTGGCGCATTGTCGCCGCAAGGCCGCCACGCCAGCGCCAAGGTCGGAAGCGAGCCTCGGCTGAACCGCCGGAGAACCCGGTCCGGTCCCGCAACAGAACGTTGACGTCATGGCAGGGTATCGTCACCGCGAAAGCCGTGGTGTTTCCCGGGGTGCTTCAAAGATCAGGCTCGCCGCGCTGGCGCTGGCATTGACCTCGGCTCCGGCAGCCGCCGACAGCTTTCAGGAAATCTGGATGGGTCGCATTGCCCGGCCGCCGGCAGACGATCAGGAAGCCTCCGTCTACTGGGAAGATACCTGGGACGCGCGCGGCAAGCGCTTCAAGGCCAACGAGGTTTCTTGCGCGCATCGTACCGAGGCGTTCGGCACGATCTTCGTGGTCACCAATCTCGGCAACGGCAAGACGATCCGATGCCCGGTGCTGGATCGAGGCCCGTTCGCCCGCGGCAGGGTTCTCGACTTCTCGCTTGGCGCGGCCCGCGAGATCGGCTGCGATGGACTGTGCCGCGTCAACGTGCGGCGTGCCGGTTACGAATAGTCCGACGCGCTTCGGCGAGAGGCGAAAGTCAGCCGATCGCGAAAAGCACATCGTCGAAATCCTCGGCAGGATCGCGGCGCGTCTGCCGGGTGAATACGATCAAGACGACCTGCGAACCCTTTAGATCTGCCCGACGGGCAAATTACTGATTTTCCTGTCCGCCTGTGATTCATGCATTTGTTGGGAGCGTTGACAGGGTGTGATGGAATAAACCCGCATCCTGCAAGTGATTTGCCCGACCGGGCTGTTTCTCAATTCTGGTCCTTCGGACCATCGCGGAATGACGACAGCAGGTTTCTTGGCTCGCAATGACGGTCTTGGCTGTTTGAAAATTGAAATCGCGAAGCGACTGCTATATCAGCGGTTCGCGCTATCGGCGCTCCTCTCGTCTTCGGATCAGGGACCCGGCATTGTGCTGCAGCGCACACTCATCTCGGGTGTCGGTGTGTCGCTTGCGACCATCGCAGGCATTGTTATGATGCGATGGCTAGGCCCCTGCGTTGCTATTCTTGCCAGAGAACGGTGAGCGAGGATGAGTATTTTCGGGCGCAAGAACGATCATGATTTCGATGCGCTGATTGGTGCGATTGGACCGCTGCTGCACAACAAGGGCCCCGACCTGCAGGGCGCTGTGTTGGCCGATCTCGTTTCGAAGTGGATTGTCGGCCATCATCCGTCATCGCGCGCAAGCGCGCTGACGCGGCATGTCCAGGCCGTGAGAGACCTGGTCGAGTTGAAAGAGGAAGCGCTATTCGCCCGCAGACTCGGCAAGCCGGACGATTGGTAACGACCCGCGAGCGATCTCGTGTTCCCGGCCCGGCTCCCCCGGCGGCAACGGCAACAAAAAACCCCGCTGATGGTCGATCATCGAACGGGGCGAGGTTTCAAGAAACAGATTATTCGACGCACCTACCGAACGCGCGCGCCGTATGGGTTGCCTTACAGCAACGCAATGACAACCAGATAACGCCAGGCGCCACCTCATCCTTTTTGCCGCTAATTTTTGCCGTTATTGGCGCCCTACAATCGGCGCAGCGATTAGTGCCCTAGAATTTCGTATCGCGTGTCTCGGGGGACAGCAATGACGCCAGACCACCCGCAATTGCCTGAAAACCTCTTGTTTCAGGCCGACGGTTTGAAACCTGGACCGGAGCGCGAAGCGCTGATGATGGCGAAGGTCAGACAGGACGAATCCCACGCCAAATTCAACAGTTGGATCGCAGTTGCGATTGCTGAATTGACCGAATAATAGCCTGTCACCCTGTTAACAGCGGGGATAGTTGTCGCCGCTCGATTGCGTTTCAACCCGAACGGCGGTTTACTGTTGTCATCTTACGGAGGTGGGAAACCACCGCGCCGGAATCGGAACAGCAGTCGCGACTGCGCCGATATGCAGCGGCTTCCGAGCAGGATACGGCCGGGAAATAGGCCCCCCGGTGCAGAGGTTCTGAAATCGCCCGTTGATGTGAAGCTGCCGTAGGACAGGAAAGGCCGTCTGGGAAACCAGGCGGCCTTTTTCTCCGAGATAGGCTTCTCTGCGGTAGCAGCGCAAAGTGACGGCCCCAGCGCGGGGGGACGACTGAGGCCGTCGGGGGCTTGGGTGTCGCGGGGCGCGCGACGTCAGATCAACCGTCGAGGCTGCGAGCCGTTCCGTCGCGGCTCCATTATTTTACAGTTCCGGATCGTTACGTTAGCTTGGCGCGCCGCGGGCCCGGCCGGGAACATTGAGGGGGATGACTTATGATTTCACTTTTGATCGGGATTCTCATCATTTGCGTGGTCGGCGCCATTTGCTTTTGGGCCATCGACAAGTTTGTCCGGGATGGCCGGCTTGCAAATCTACTCAAGTTGCTCGTGGTGCTGATTTGCCTGGCATCCATCCTGCAACGGGTTCTGCCGCTGGCGGGAATTGGCGGGCTGTAGCCCGGCCGCCCGCCGCTATCGTCCCAGCAAGACGACAGCCTCCGCCGGGTCGTTGTGGCGCCCCAAAACTCGCTCGAACCATGCGCGGCGTGGAATCGAAATCACTTTCGAAGTTCTGACAGTCGTCGGGCTGATCGGACTGAAAGCCAAAATTGCGCCGCCGCTGTTTTAGGCCGCGCTCGTCGCCGGCCTGGGCGCATTGGTTATCCGCCTGACGAGTGAAGCCAGTTGGTGGACCGGGCATCTCGTTTGAACGCCCTCCAACCTTCCGCCGGATGCACGAACGGTGGATATCGCGCGACGAAGCCTGAAACGTAATTGCGTGTCCGTAGGCGTTACGAAACACTCGGTTTGGGGAATGCCATGCGTGGGCGCGCGCCGATGAATCAGCAGAATTGCGGCTACGATTATCCGCGTTATCGGAAATTGCTCGCCGAGGCGGTCGACGAACCGAAGCGGCTGGCGCTGATCGATCTGTTGGTAGAGGAGCATGCCAGAGAGAAACTGGCGGCCTACACCGCGCAGCGCAGCAGCGACCTCATCCGCGAGATCATCGCTCCCCGAGGCGTCCGCGATGCCGGAAGAAAATGAGGATGCGACGGCCGCACCAATGATCAACCCTCGGCCACGATCAACCGCAGCATGAGCATATCGCGCATCTGGATGCCGTCTTCGTACAGCGGCGCCGGCAGGTAATCGAAAAAGTCCTTGCGCACCGAAACCATGCGGAAGCCGCACTTCTGGTAAAATGCGATGTTTGGCCAGCTTGAATTGGCCGTTCCCACCTGGAGTGCTTCGACCCCGCGGATCCGCGCTTCATCGATCAGGCTGCGCATGAGCGCTTTGCCGTATCCCTGCCCGCGCGCCGCCTCCAACGCCGCAATATAGACGATCTCGCTGTCGTGTGCTGTCCAGCGGACCACTGCGGCGGCCATATCATGGCCATCACACTGGGCGATGTACGCGGTGATCGAGGGATCGTTCAGCCCGGCGATAAGGCGCTCCTCGCCCTCTTCGGCGTCGCGCAGCAGCGGCAGCAAACGGGCGAGATCGCGCGAAACGTGTAGTTGAATTGAGGGCATCAGCGGCATTTTACCGGTTTCGAATTGGGGTGATTAACCGAATAATTGGTGGCATCCCGGCCCGGGCGGCTGTACACCGCTCCTGATCGTGAAAGCGCCTCGGTGCGGCGCCTTGCGACCCCGCCGATCCACCCACATCAAACCATGAAAGCGACAAGGCCCGTTCAATGAGTGGATTCAAGGAACCCGGCTTTGCAGACCGGCAGAAAGCGGCGCAGCAAGCCAAGCAGAACATCCTGAACAAGTTTCGCAGCCAGCCAGGCCCCGACGATCCCCTGGTCAAGCAGCGGCAGGCCGAGCGCGCGGCGGAGGCCGCCGAACGCGCCAAAGCCAAGTTGGCGCGCGAGGCCGCCAAGACCGAGCAAAAAGCCCGCGAAGCCGAGGCGGCGGCCGAGGCCACAGCACAACTCCAGCGCGAGAAAGAAGAAGCCACTGCGCGCGAACTGGCGCTGGAGGCCGAACGCAAGGCCGCCCGCGACGCGCGCTATGCCGCCCGCAAGAAGCGGAAATAGCTGCAAATTTCGGGCGGCGTGACACCCATTGGCATCTCTGGGCATCACAGGCCCGCCTACCGATCGAGGCGAGCCTGCGGTGAAGTGAAGCAGCGGACGGTTACTTCTTCATTCCGTCGTCTTTCTTCATCATGCCATCCTTCTTCATTCCGTCGTCCTTCTTCATGGCATCCTTGGACATGCTGTCCTTCTTCATAGCGTCCTTGGACATGGAATCCTTCTTCATGCCGTCGTCCTTGCCCATCTTGTCCTGGGCGAACGCGACGGGGGCGAGGGCCACGCTGAGCGAGAGAGCGGCGGCCGAGATTCCGAGCGCAATGCGGGTGCTGATGGTCATGTGTTGGTCATCCCTTTGAAAACCGGTTTTGAAAGCGACTGATGCCGCCATATTGACGACGATCCCGACACACCGTTTGTTACCCATCGCTGGAAAAATTTCCCGCATAAAGCTTTTGCGGCGGTGTTTAGCTTAGGTATGATTTCGTCAGCCAAGTGGGTGATCGGTCTTCTTTCTGCCGAATCTTCGCGCCAGTGTGCACCGCAGCAATACCGGTGCCCGCCGAACTCGGCTTCGGACTATCAGACTAGAGAAAATTCTGATGAAGACGGGCTAATATCCCCCGAGGTCGGCTCCGAGCATTCCAAGCAAAATACAACTCAAGGAGATATCCATGCTTACACGCCGTCATGTCCTTGCATCCGCGCTAGCCGCGCCCACAATCCTGCGTTTTGGGACCGGAACCGCACACGCTGCAACCACCTTGAAAATATCGCACCAGTTCCCCGGCGGCACGGTCGACAAGGGCGATTTTCGCGATCGGTTGACGCGGATATTCGCCGCCGAGGTGGCCAAGCGCAGTGGCGGCGAGATCGCCGCCGATATCTATCCGAACTCGTCGCTGATCAAGACCAACGCGCAATTCTCTGCGATGCGTAAGGGCGCCCTCGACATCAGCCTCGTCCCCCTTTCCTACGCCGGCGGTGAAGTGCCGGAAACCAATATTGGCCTGATGCCCGGATTGGTCTCTACCTACGACCAGGGCCTGCGCTGGAAGAACCAGCCGGTCGGCAAGGCACTGATGGACTTCCTCGCCGACAAGGGCATCATCATCCTCACCTGGATCTGGCAGGCCGGTGGCGTCGCCAGCCGCACGCGCCCCGTTGTCAGCCCGGAAGATGCCAAGGGCCTCAAGATTCGCGGCGGCTCGCGCGAGATGGATATGGTGCTGCAGACCGCGGGTGCGGCCGTGCTGTCGCTGCCGTCGAACGAACTCTATGCGGCGATGCAGACCGGCGCCTGCGACGCCGGCCTCACCTCCTCCACCAGCCTGATCTCGTTCCGGCTCGAGGAAGTCGCCAAAGCCCTGACCTCGGGCGCCGGCACGTCCTATTGGTTCATGCTCGAACCGCTGTTGATGTCGAAATCGGTCTTCGACGCGTTGCCGAAGAACCAGAAGGACATCATTCTGGCGGTCGGCACGGAACTGGAAGCATTCGGCAAGAAAGGCGCGCAGGACGACGATATCGAAGTCGCCAAAGTCTATGAAAAGGCCGGCGCCAAGGTCGCCGCCCTTGACGTTGCGACCGTCGGCAAATGGCGCGACATCGCCCGGGATACCGCGTGGAAGGACTACGGTGGGAAGACCGCGACCGCGGCCAACCTGCTGAAGCTCGCGTCCGACGTCTCCGCATGATGCATGGTTCGCTTCCGGATCTAACGGACCGTTCGAAAACCATTACGGGCAATTCGCTCGTCGCGGCGTTCGAACGGGCTCTGGCTTTTTGCAACAACATCATCGTCGTCTTGGCAGCCATCGCGCTGATCGCCGCCTGCGTCATCCTGAGCCACAGCGTGCTGACCCGGGCCTTGTTCCATAGCCCGAATTACTGGCAGGATGAGGCGGCGGTGTTTCTGCTGGTCGGCGCCACCTTCATGACAGCGGCCTATGTGCAGGGGCAGCGCGGCCACATCGGCATCGAGGCATTCGTCGGGCTGCTGTCGCCGACGGTTAACCGTATCAGATTATGGCTGGTCGATCTCGCAAGCCTTTTGTTCTGCGCCTTCTTCGCTTGGAAATCATGGACACTGGCGCATGAAGCCTGGGTCGACGGTCAGGTTTCGAATTCGATGTGGTCGCCGCCGCTGGCCATCCCTTATGGCCTGATGGCATGCGGTATGACGCTGCTGTGCGTGCAGATTCTGCTGCAAATCGCTATACCGCTCAGCCGCCCCGTGCGCCAATGACCGTATTGGGAATTGGAATCAGCTACGGCGTCGCGACGCTGTTTGCGATGTTTTCAGGAATGCCGATTGCGTTTGCGCTCGGCGCGGTCGCGGTGGTGTTCATGGGCATCTATATGCCTGCGGCCTCGCTCGATACGGTGACGCAGAACGTGTACGAGGAAATGGCCTCGATCACGCTGTTGTCGATCCCGCTTTTCATCCTGAAGGGCGCCGCGATCGGCAAGTCCCGTGCCGGCCAGGATCTGTATTCGGCGCTCCACGCCTGGTTGCATCGGGTGCCCGGCGGGCTCGGCGTCGCCAACGTATTTGCCTGCGCGCTGTTCGCGGCGATGGCGGGATCGTCGCCGGCTACCTGCTCGGCAATCGGCTCGGCCGGCATACCGGAAATGCGCAAGCGCGGTTATTCCGGCGGCTTCGCCGCCGGCATTATCGCTGCCGGCGGCACGCTCGGCATTCTCTTGCCGCCCTCGATCACCATGATCCTGTTCGCGGTTGCGGCGGAAAAATCACTGGGACGGCTGTTCCTCGCCGGCATCGGGCCCGGCCTGCTGCTGGTCTCGCTGTTCGGCGCCTACGCCGTGATCCACTTTCGAAAAGAGTATGCCGCCGCCAGCGCGCTCTACGCCAAGACCGGCGCGACCTCGGCCATCCTCACGCGCGACGATTTCACCATGGCCGAGCGCTTCAACGTGCTGCCGCGGGTGATCCCGTTCGTGCTGTTGCTGACGGGGGTGATGATCGCGCTGTACGGCGGCTATGCGACGCCTTCGGAAACCGCGGGGCTCGGCGGGCTGCTGGCGCTGGCGCTGATCGCATTGATCTACAGCGTGTGGCGGCCTTCGGACCTGGCGCCGATCCTGAAATCCACTATCCGGGAATCCACCATGCTGATGATGATCATCGGCATGTCGCTGCTCTATTCCTATGTCATGAGCTACCTGCACATCTCGCAATCGGTCGCGGAATCGATTGTCGCAATGCATTTGCCGCGATGGGAATTGCTGGTGGCGATCCTCGTCATGGTCGTCGTGCTCGGCTTTTTCCTGCCGCCGGTGTCGATCATCCTGATGACCGCGCCGATCATCCTGCCGCCGCTGCGCGCTGCGACCTTCGACATCATCTGGTTCGGCGTCGTCATGACCATCGTGATGGAGATGGGGCTGATTCATCCGCCGGTGGGCCTGAACATTTTCGTCATTCGCAACGTCGCGCCGGATATTCCGCTGAGCGAAGTGATCTGGGGCACGCTGCCCTTCGTGCTGCTGATGATGCTGGCGGTGGTTGTGCTGTGCTTCGTGCCGGAGATTTCAACCTATCTGCCTGATCTCGTGATGGGACCGGACGGGGGACGGTAACGCGCAGCGGTCCGGGTCGCCCGCTTTCGCAGGCGATGACAATGGAAAGTGCGGCACGCTGCCTCCACGTCATTGCGAGCGCAAGCGAAGCAATCCATGTCTCTCGAAACGGAAAAAAGAAATGGATTGCTTCGTCGCTGCGCTCCTCGCAATGACGGCGGTTGGGACATGCACCCAAATTCCTATTCAAATTTCAAACAGCTTGAAACGACAAAGAGCCGCGTTCCCGCGGCGCGGTGCGTCCGAGTTTTGCCATCGACCCGCCCTCAAAAAAATCAGAGGGCGCAGGGAAGTGCCGGGTGCCCGCTGCACCCACGGCCTCGTGTGCAAAGTGCACATAGAAAGCGGCACACGAGCATACAGGTTCAGCCGGAACACCCGGCACTCCCTGCGCAATGGATTTGGCGGCTTATTTCGTGCTCTTGTGTCCGCAAAATCTGCCAGAATGTGCGAACGGGCGGTTCTCAGCAAACCGCCCCTCTGGGGACGAGACGGGCGAAGTCATAAGGGTGATTTGCCCGACGGCGAAAGTGAAATATTTTTCGCGTGACGACTGGACAGGCCAAATCAGCTTGAATCCGTTCAGGAAAATCGTCTGGCCGCGCAACGCTGAATCAGGGGTCCAGCGGCTTGTCGGCAGGAATTAAATGCATAGTCCTCGTAATCCTGATGGCGCCGGACGGAGGAGATGACGTTCCACCCGCATCGAATGGCCTTCCATTCGGAGTGCTTCGATCGTATCTTCCGTGCATGACCAAGCTACTGGAAAAAGCTCTGGAAGCCGTGCGGCGCTTGCCTCCTGACGACCAGGATCAAATCGCGCTCGCCATGCTGACCCTGACCGGCAAGGAAGGGGAGCCCGAAGCGGTCGATCCTGCCCACCTTCCCGCCGTGCTGGAAGGTCTAGCGCAAGCCAAACGCCGCCAGTTCGCAAGCGATGTCGAGGTCGAGGCCGCGTTCCGTCGCTTTGAGCAATGAAGCTCCGGTTTGCGCCGCGCGCGGTACAAGACCTTGCCGACATCGCCGCCTATGTTCGCAAACACAATCCGCAGGCCGCGCTTCGCGTGCGCGCCGCGATCCTTGAATCGCTTCAGAACCTCGTGCTGTTTTCGCACATAGGACGGCAACAGACAGTTGAGAGCGTGCGCAAGCTGGTGACGCGGCGCTATCCATACCTGGTCTATTACACGACCGACGACGAGGCCGAAGAAATCGTCATCCTCGCCATCCAGCATCCTGCCCGCGAGCGTGAACACTCGGACGCCTAACATCAGCTGTTTTTCAGTCCGGTCGGAACGACCGAACGGATGTCTGGAGCTCCTCGTCGGGGGTTACGGGGTCGTCCTCGTCTGAAATCAGATAACGACAAAATAGATAGGAAGTCGGCCTTGCCATTGCAGCCCCCGGTAGCGGTTCCCCGGCCAGGGGTTGCCACAACCAGTGCGTCAGTCAAATATTGCATCGCAATCGTGGATAATGCGATGGCGTTGCGCCACAATACCGGTGTAGTCGACGATTTGGGATTGAGCGCGCCGCATGGCCGTTTGTTTGAGGCTCGTAGACTCCGCGACCCCGACGGCGGGCTATTTCGCTCTTCGCATCTTCGCGTTCAACGCCGCCGCCACCCGGCTCACCGGCGCCCGCCCGATCAGGCGGCTGACCTCGTTGGTCGCCGCGATCAGCTTTGGCATGTCGACCCCGGTCGCGATGCCCATGCCTTCCAGCATATAGACCACGTCCTCGGTCGCGACGTTGCCGGTGGCACCCGGCGCGTAGGGACAGCCGCCGAGACCGCCGGCCGCGGAATCGATCACCCGCGCGCCCTCTTCCATGCCGGCATAGAGATTGGCCAGCGCCTGCCCATAGGTATCGTGAAAATGCATCCCGAGATGGGCCATCGGCACGGCGTCGGCGACCGCGCGCAGCAACTGCCGCGCCTTGAGCGGGGTGCCGACGCCGATGGTGTCGCCGAGCGAGACCTCGTAGCAGCCGAGGTCCCATAGCAGCCTTGCAACAGCGACGACCGCTTGCGGCTTCACCTCGCCGTCATAAGGGCAGCCGAGCACACAGGAGATGTAGCCGCGCACCTTGATGCCGTCGGCCCTCGCACGAGCGACCACTGGTTTGAACCGCTCGATCGATTCCGCGATCGAGCAATTGATATTGGCGCGTGAAAAACCTTCGGAGGCGGCGGCAAACACCGCGATCACCTTGGCGCCAGCGCCGAGCGCGGCCTCGTAGCCCTTTTCGTTGGGCACAAGCACCGGGAATTCGCAATCGGGGTGATGGTTGACGCCGCGCAGCACCTGGTCCGAATTCACCATTTGCGGGATTGCCTTCGGCGACACGAACGCCCCGACCTCGACCGTATGCAGCCCGGCGCCGACCAGCGCCTCGACGAACGCAACGCGGTCGGCGACGCTGACGGGCGTCTTTTCGTTCTGCAGACCGTCGCGCGGCCCGACTTCGACGATGCGCACGGAATCGCTCATGCTGACCTCGCGACGCTGTTCACTGGCGTAACGGCTCGACCTCGGCGAGTTCGACGCCTTCGCCTACGATGTCGCCGACCTTGCATTTGATCGCCTTCAACACGCCTGCAAACGGTGCGCGCAGGGTCTGCTCCATCTTCATTACTTCAAGCGTGAGAATCGGAGCGCCCTTCTCCAAACTGGCGCCCTCTTCGGCCAGCAAGGCCACGACGGTACCCGGCAGCGGCGCTACGATCTTGTCCTCGCCGACCTGCTCTTCGGTCTCGCCGCCGAACGGATCGACCCAATGCAGATCGAAGCGGCCATTACGGGTTCGCAGATAGAGTTCATGGCCCTCGATCACCGCGACGACGTGGGATTTCAGGCCGTCGAGCGTGAGGTCGAATCCACCATCGTCCCTCGGCGATGAGGCGAAGGCAAATTCGCGCTCGCCGATCGACAGCGTCGTGGGACCGCCGCCATATTGCAGGCTGATCTCCTGCTCGGCCTCGTGTGCGTGCCGAAATTTGAATACCCGCTGCCGCCGGCCCACCGGCATCCAGCCGGAACTCCGCCACGGCGAATGCGCCTCGGCGCGCGCGGCTTTCTTTTCTTCGGCGAGGATCGCCGCGACGGCCGCACAGAGTTCGAGATCGCCCGGGGACGCAGGCAGAGGCGTCAGGTCCTTCAATTCGCGTTCGATGAAGCCGGTATCGATCGCATTTGCCCTAACGTCCGGATGGGTCACCAGCGCCGACAGGAACGCAATATTGCTGACGATGCCGCGAACGTCGCACTCCTCAAGTCCGCGATTGAGCCGCTCGATCGCGGCATTGCGGGTCGGCGCCCAGGCGATTACCTTGGCGAGCATGGCGTCGTAGTGCGGCGAGACCGCGTCGCCCTCGCGATATCCGGCATCGATGCGCAGGCCGTTCGACGGCTCCGGCATGCGCCAGGTTCTGATACGGCCGACCGAGGGCATGAAATTCTTGTGCGGATTTTCCGCATAGACCCGCGCCTCGATCGCATGACCGTTGAGCGTAATCTGGTCCTGCCTCAGCGGCAGCTTTTCGCCGAACGCCACGCGTAGCTGCCATTCCACGAGATCGAGGCCCGTAATCAACTCGGTCACGGGATGTTCGACCTGCAGGCGGGTGTTCATCTCGATGAAGAAGACGTCCTTGCCGTCAGACACGAACTCGATGGTGCCGGCGCCGACATAATTGACCGCGGCGGCCGCCTTGCGCGCGGCGGCGCAGACCGTCTCACGTTGCCTGGCGTTCAGCGTCGGCGATGGCGCTCCGCGGCAAGCTCGCCTGCCGAACGCACGATGCGCATGCCGCGTCCGCCGCCACCCGCAGAGGCCTTGACCAGAACGGGGAAGCCAACTTTGCCGGCAGCCTTGGCCAGAACGGCCTCGTCCTGGGCCTCGCCGTGATAGCCGGGCACCAGCGGCACGCCGGCCTTCTCCATCAGCATTTTCGAGCCCGACTTCGAGCCCATCGCGGTCATCATGGCGGCGGTGGGACCGACGAACACCAGCCCGGCACCGACACAGGCCTGGGCAAATTCGGCATTCTCCGACAGAAACCCGTAGCCGGGATGCACGGCTTCGGCCCCGCTCTGGTGCGCCACTTCAATCAGCCGTGCGATGTTGAGATAGCTGTCGCGCGCCCGCGCCGGGCCCAACAATACGGCCTCGTCGGCCATCGCGACGTGCATCGCATCGCGGTCGGCCTCGGAATAGACCGCGACCGTCCTCAGGCCCATCGCTCTTGCCGTGCGGATCACACGGCAGGCGATCTCGCCGCGGTTGGCGATCAGCAGGGTGCGAAACCGCCGATACAGTTTGGGGCGATCCATCATCACATCCTGAACAGGCCGAATTTGGTCGGCTCGATCGGCGCGTTGGCCGCGGCCGAAAGCCCGAGCCCCAGCACCAGCCTGGTATCGGCGGGATCGATCACGCCGTCATCCCAGATCCGGGCGGTGGCGTAATACGGACTGCCCTGCGCTTCGTACTGCGCGCGGATCGGCGCTCGGAACCTGTCTTCTTCCTCAGCCGACCAGGTATCGCCCCTGGCTTCAATGTTGTCGCGGCGGACCTGGCTCAGCACCATCGAGGCCTGTTCGCCGCCCATCACGGAGATGCGGGCATTCGGCCACATCCACAGGAAACGCGGGCTGTAGGCGCGGCCGCACATGCCGTAATTGCCGGCGCCGTAGGAGCCGCCGATCACGACGGTGAATTTGGGTACCCCCGCGGTCGCCACCGCCGTCACCAGCTTGGCGCCGTCGCGCGCGATGCCGCCAGCTTCGTATTTCCGGCCGACCATGAAGCCGGTGATGTTCTGCAGGAAAACCAGGGGAATATTGCGCTGGCAGCACAGCTCGATGAAATGCGCGCCCTTGAGCGCGCTTTCGCTGAACAGAATCCCGTTATTGGCAATGACGCCGACCGGATAACCCCAGATATGGGCGAAACCGCAGATCAGCGTCTGGCCATAAAGCTTCTTGAATTCATCGAACTCCGAACCGTCGACCACGCGCGCGATGATGTCGCGCGCGTCGTACGGCTTGCGCCCGTCGGCAGGGACCACGCCGTAGATTTCCTCCCGCGGAAATAGCGGCTCGCGCGGTTCGCGCATGTTCAAGCCGGCGCGGGTGGGCTGCTTCAGCGTGGCGACGATGCGGCGCGCAATCCCGATCGCATGGCTGTCGTTCTGCGCGTAGTGGTCGGTGACGCCGGATTGCCTCGAATGCACGTCGGCACCGCCCAACTCTTCTGCGGTAACCACTTCGCCGGTCGCCGCCTTCACCAGCGGCGGGCCGCCGAGGAAAATCGTGCCCTGATTGCGCACGATGATGCTTTCGTCGGACATCGCCGGGACATAGGCACCGCCCGCCGTGCAGGAACCCATCACGATCGCAATCTGCGGAATGCCCTGCGCCGACATCTGCGCCTGATTGTAGAAGATGCGGCCAAAGTGCCGCTCGTCCGGGAAAATCTCGTCCTGCTGCGGCAGGAATGCGCCGCCTGAATCGACCATGTAAACGCAGGGCAGATTGTTCTGCCGCGCGATATCCTGCGCGCGCAGATGCTTCTTCACCGTCATCGGATAATAGGTGCCGCCCTTGATGGTGGCGTCATTGGCGACGATAACGCATTCGCGCCCCGAGATCCGGCCGACGCCCGTGATGACGCTCGCGGAATGAACGTCGCCGCCGTAGAGCCCGTGGGCGGCCAACGGCGATAATTCCAGAAATGCCGTTCCCGGATCGATCAGGAGGTCGACGCGCTGGCGCGCCAGCATCTTGCCGCGCGAGGTATGCCGCGTACGCGACGCTTCGCCACCACCGCCAGCCACAGAATCGAGTTTTTCTTGTAGTTCCGCGACCAGCGCCCGCATGGCCTCGGCATTGCGTGCAAAATCGGACGAGGTGGGGTCGGTACTGGAATGAAGCGGCATAGCTCTCTGGCGGTTATGGTGCGCCGCAATCCGGCACTGGGGCTGGCGTCATGGTGTCATTGCGCCGCGGCGTTAGGCAACCCGGAACTTCGATCCCAAGGGAATGCCAGGATCAGCCCGCAGCGATTGCGGCCCCTAGTGGGTCCAGGGTTCGCCGCGCCGGAATGCAAAATTGTCGGCATAGGCGGCTGGCCGGCGGGCCGGCTCCTTCGGTTCGATCACCTGATAGGGGATGCCTTTGCGCTCGCAATAGGCCACGGCGTCTTCCTTGGTGTCGAAGCGAAGGCTGAGCTGCTGCTTCATGTCGCCGGAAGAGGTCCAGCCCATCAAGGGTTCGATCGCGCGCGGCTGCTCGGGCTCATAATCGAGCTGCCATTCCCGGGTCTTGGCCGTCCCCGATTGCATGGCGTTTTTGGCGGGCTTAAAGATACGTGCGGTCATGGATCTCGGGGTCCCCTGGGATAATGCGGCATGGAAGCGCGTGGTGGAAGCGGCCGGGATGGTATAGAGACCCCTTTCAGGGATTTGATCGGTGATTCCCAGCCCTGGATGCTACATTTTCCCGACCGGTATAGTCACTATGCTGCGCTGTGACAATCTTGGCCGCTGGCGCGGCTGACGACCAGGCCCGCGGCCGATCCTCCCGAAAGCATCACGTCGAAATGGCACCCATGAAAATCAACGCAACCCTCCCTGAAAAAGGACGCGATCTGCGGCTCGATTTGTTTCGCGGCGTCGCGAACTGGGCGATCTTTCTGGATCACATTCCCGACAACGTCGTGAACTGGATCACCACGCGAAATTATGGCTTCAGCGACGCCGCCGATCTGTTCGTTTTCATCTCGGGATATACCGCGTCGTTTGTCTACGCCCGGATGATGCTGGAACGCGGCTTCATCGTCGGCGCCACGCGGCTGACCAAGCGCGTCTGGCAGCTCTATGTCGCCCATATCATCCTGTTCGTCATCTACATCGTTGCGATCGGTTTTGTCGCGCTGCGTTACAGCGATCCGGAGATCATCAACGAATTCAACGTCGCGGGGTTAGCCGGAGACCAGGCGATCGAAACCCTGCGTCAGGGACTGCTGCTGAAGTTCAAGCCGGTCAATCTCGACGTGCTTCCGCTCTATATCGTGCTGATGGGGCTTTTCCCGCCGGTGCTGTGGATCATGCTGCGGCAGCCCGACCTGACGATGCTTGCATCGATTGTGCTGTGGGGGCTCGCCCGGCAGTTCGGCTGGAATTTTAACGCCTATCCCGCCGGCGTCTGGTATTTCAATCCTTACTGCTGGCAATTGTTGTTCGTGTTCGGCTCGTGGTGCGCGCTCGGCGGTGCCCGCAAATCGATGTCGATTATCAACGCGCCCATCACGCTCTACATTTGCCTGGCGTATCTGGCGCTCGCGCTGGTCATGACCATGGCCGGAAAATTTCCGGATTTCGGCAACCTGTTCCCGCACTGGCTCTATTCGACCTTCAATCCCAACGACAAGACCAATCTCGCGCCCTATCGCTTCCTGCACTTCGTGATGATCGTGATTTTGGTCATCCGCTTTGTGCCGAAGGACTGGCCGGGACTAGAATGGAAAATCTTCGATCCCGTCATCGTCTGCGGCCAGCAATCGCTCGCGGTGTTCTGCGTCGGCGTATTCCTGTCCTTTGTCGGACATTTCGAATTGATGATGAGTTCAGGCTCGCTGTTTGCGCAGATTTTTGTCAGCGTGACGGGGGTAGCGATCATGACCATCGTCGCCTATTACATTTCCTGGTCGAAACGCCAGGACAAGCCGCTTCCCAAGCCGGCGGCGAAGCCTGCCTGATCAACGCCTGAGACGGGGCGTGGTGACTAATTTGCCTTGCGATGAGATGCCGTCCCATTCAGCGGACCAGCTGATGCCATCCCGCGTTCGCTTTCCCTGCAACGCGAACGGGGCTCCCTGGGGGTCCCTGCAGCGGACGATCCAGCTGCCTCCACCACGCAATTCAATTGGGCCCGCGAGGATCTGGCCGCCTCCGACCTTGACCCGCTGCGCAGCCGCGTCGATGTCGTCGACATTGAAGTAATAAACCCAGAATGGCACCGGCTCGTCCGGTGGCTTGTTGCACATGTCACCGATCGTCCGCCCGCCGGTGGAGAACAGCCGATACGAATCCGCCGTATCAACCCCGGTGTCCGCCTGCTGCCAGCCGAAGAGCTCGCTGTAGAAGGCAAATGCCTTCTGCCAGTTGGCGGCGAGCAGCTCATGCCAGCCGACCCGCCCCGGTTTGCCCAGCTCCACCGGCTGCTGATCGCCGGGTATCAGCCCCATGACCAGCGCAAGCGTTGC
>WNFW01000075.1_pt1 | contig 52086 bp, 51 predicted proteins | sample 5400131 | NCBI WGS metagenome assembly WNFW01 (sample SAMN13153362, study PRJNA577476) | soil metagenome | isolation source: 20 cm soil or saprolite under grassland replicate 1 | place: USA:California | collected 2016-06-15
CGAGGTGGCTCATCACTAGCGTAAACCCATGATTTTCCGATTGCAGGCGCGGAGCGATGGCGACCGCCTCTTCGAGCGTGACGCCGAGCCGGTTCATGCCGGTATCGACGTGGAGGGCCGCGCCGCCACGCCAGTTTCGGGTGGCGACGAACGCATCCCATTCCGCAAGTTCGGTAGTGCTGTTGATGACCGGTCGTAAATAATCGGCTGCGAATGCCTGCGCCGAGCCCGGCATCACTCCATTGAGAACATAGATGACTGCATCGGGGGCAATCGCGCGCACGCGCCGGCCTTCACCGACATCGGCAACGAAGAAGGTGCTACAGCCCGCGCGGGCCAACGTACGCGTGACCGGCTCGAGGCCACAGCCATAGCCATCCCCTTTGACCACCGCAGCGCACTCGACTGGCACCGTCATGCTCGCGAGCGTCTTCCAGTTGGCCGCGACGGCACCGAGATCAATCGTGAGGATGCCACTGGCCTCTGTCGGATCGGCAGCGGCGCTCGGTATTTCGGCTGGCCGCAACTCGGGTTCGTGCACCGTCATGGGCAAAATTTATGGCCAGCCGAAATGCCGCCGTCTAGACCGAGCGGGGCGAAGGCCAGGAGCGCTCTGGCTCGCGATCGGACTCGGCATCGACTGACAGCTTGCCGCCCCCTTTCACATGCGCCGGCGTCCGATTACACCCTTTCCGGCATCTGATCGTCTTGTGCCAGATTGTCGAAGCGAGTAACCGCCGCGTCGAATTGGACATTGACGGTGCCGGTCGGGCCATGGCGCTGCTTGCCGATGATGATCTCTGCCTTGCCGTGCACGTCCGCCATCTCCACCTGCCATCGGGTATGGTCGTCGGTACCGGGCCGCGGTTCCTTGTTGCTCAGATAGTATTCCTCGCGGAAAACAAACAGCACAACGTCGGCGTCCTGTTCGATTGAGCCGGACTCGCGTAGATCCGAGAGTTGCGGCCGCTTGTCGTCGCGGTTCTCGACCTGCCGCGACAATTGCGACAGCGCCACAACCGGCACGTTGAGTTCCTTAGCGAGCGCTTTGAGGCTGGTGGTGATCTCGGTCACCTCCTGTACGCGCCCTTCCATTGCTCGCCGAGTCGAGCCCTGGAGCAGTTGGATGTAATCGATCACAAGGAGATCCAGGCCCTTTTGCCGCTTGAGACGCCGCGCCCGGGCGGCGAGTTGCGCGACCGTCAACCCGCCGGTCTCGTCGATGAAGAAAGGCAGGTGTTGCAGCTCAATCGCCACATCCTTGATCTTCTCGAAATCACGTTCGTTGATGCCGCCCCGCCGGATCGTGCTGGAGGGAATGCCGCTCTGTTCTGCAATGATACGTGTGGCCAGCTGCTCGGCGGACATTTCGAGAGAGAAAAAGCCGACGATGCCGCCATTCACGGTGTCGATATGTCCGTCCGCGCGCACCTCGCCGCGCCAAGTACGTGCGACGTTGTAAGCGATATTCGTGGCCAGCGCCGTTTTGCCCATGCCGGGGCGGCCAGCCACGATGATCAGATCGGATGGCTGGAGGCCACCCATCTTGGTATCCAGGTCCCTGAGGCCGGTTGCCAGGCCGGAGAGCTTTCCCTCGCGTTGATACGCGCGCGCCGCCATGTCGACTGCGGTGGTTAGGGCAGTCTCAAATTTCTGAAAACCGCCGCCGTAACGCCCGATCTCTGCGAGCTCGTACAGCCGACGCTCGGCATCTTCGATCTGATCGCCCGGTGCAAAGTCGACGGGCGCGTCGAAGGCAACGTTGACCATGTCCTCGCCGATGTTGATGAGTTCGCGACGGATTGCGAGATCGTAAATCGTACGCCCGTAATCCACGGCGTTGATGATGGTTGTCGCTTCCGCGGCGAGGCGGGCGAGATACTGCGTCAACGTCAATCCGGCGATGTCGATTTCGGCGGGGAGAAAGGTCTTCAGTGTTACCGGAGACGCCAGTTTCCCGGTGCGAATGAGACTGCGCGAGATATCGTAGATCTGCCGATGAATCGGCTCGAAGAAATGCTGCGGTTCGAGGAAGTCGCTGACGCGATAGAGCGCCTCGTTATTGACTAAGATCGCGCCCAGGAGGGCCTGCTCTGCCTCGATATTGTGCGGCGCGGCGCGATATGGCGGTGCGGTCTCCGCCGGTGGTTTGCGTAGGGCTGAATCAAGTGAAGCCATGGTTTGCTAGCGAATCGCCTGCGAATCGAAAGAGTAGCGCATTACACCCGCGCTCGACTCGAGGCGACGCCCGCTCAGAAGTTTCCCCAGTACCCACCGCGGAGAAATAACTGTCGAAACTCGCACAAGAAACGCTTGACCATCGGCCTACGACGTTGCGATTCCGTAAGTCCTCAATGAATAGCCAGCAAAATGGGAACTTGAGACGCTCGTCACCAACCCATGGGTCGCCGCTTACACAGTCACACCCTTCAATAACAACAGCGATACACAAGCTGTAGTTTTATTCGGCTGCTTCGGCGAGGCCGGCGCCCGAGCCGAGATTGGTCTTTGTGCGATAAATGTAATCTCGCGTGAGCGGGGCAGCTTCAACGCTTTTGAGAAGCTGAATTTGAAAAACCACGAGTCCATAGTACCTGAACGAGGCCTCGAATCCGGCAAGGTAGAATTCCCACATCCGAATGAAGCGCTCGGCGGTCCCGAACCGCTCTTTCAAATGCGGAGCTGCTTCGAATAGCGCGATGACCTTATCGCGATTGGCAAGGAAATTGGTCCGCCAGGCGCGCAATGTTTCTGCGTAGTGGAGGCGCAGCACCTCGACATCGCTGATAATCAGACCCGAGCGCTCGATCGCAGGGGCAAGTTCGGACAATGCGGGCGTGTAACCGCCCGGAAAGATATAACGCCGTACCCAGGCGTTCGTATCCCACGGCCCATGCCAGCGTCCGATGGTGTGTAACAACATGACGCCGTCATCCGTGAGCACTTCGCGGCACTTGTCAAAGAACGTGTGGTAATGCTGCTTGCCAACGTGTTCGAACATTCCGACTGACACGATGCGATCGAATTTGTCGGAGATGGTACGATAATCAGCAATACGAAACTCGCACGGCAGCGCTTCGGCAGCCGCCCGTTGGCGCGCGGTATGTACCTGCTCGTCCGACAGATTGATGCCGACGACGGAAACCTTGAACTTGCGCGCGAGATCGAGACCGAGTCCTCCCCAGCCGCTGCCGATGTCGAGAACTTTCAGCCCCGGTTTGAGTAGGAGCTTGGCGGCAATGTGGTTTTTCTTCGCGACTTGCGCTTGATCGAGGGAAACGCCGCTACGTTCGAAATAGGCACACGAATATTGCAAGTCCGAGTCGAGAAATAGTCGATAGATCCGATCGTCGATGTTGTAGTGATGGGTCGCGTTGCGCCGCGCCCTGCGGATGGTATTGCTCTCAAAGAGCCGGCGGGCGAAAGACCGCAATGTCCGCAGCATCGCCGTCGCCACGCGAGCACCGGTTCGGCTGAGATTTTTGATCGCAAGGTCCAGAAATTCAGCGATAGAGCCTTGGTCGACGACGATGCCGCCATCCATATAAGCTTCACCCAACCGGAGCTCGGGGTCCAAGAGGATGCGCCACTCGGCTGCTCGGCTCGCGAACCGAACGGCAACGGGCGTGCCTGTGCCGTCCCCGCAGCTGAAGGTCGATCCTGTCGCGGTCGTGACCTGGAGAGTGCCTGTGCGGATCAGCCTATGGCATACCGCCCGAAGCAACCGATCCATCGGCCTGCTCCATCGCCTCAACATCGTTAGCCGCGCCTGCGACGCACTTGACGGCGCCGCTGCGAACCGTCGGCTTGCCGCTCGCTCGTTCTCCCGATGGAGAATTAGAACAAACTCTGCCGAATGCCGCAACGCGCTTGCACCGTCGCAGGCACGCCAGGAAGGGCTGCCCCCGCAGCCGGGCGGCATCCTCTTTTGGCCAAAAATGGCAGGCAAGGGATCGGGTAGGATCGGCTTTAGCGGAGATTCCTCGTGTCGCGAATTCCTCGATTGATATCATGCGTTATCGTGGCAGCCGCCGTCGGCGCGACAGTTTCGTCGGCGCGAGCCCAAGCGAACCTCGACCGCGGAAAGTCGGCGGCACAAATCTTCGCGGACACCTGCAATGCATGCCATCGCACTCCGCGGGAAATCAGGCCTAGCAGCGCGGCATTTTTACGGGAGCATTATACCACTGGGCCGCAGCAAGCGGCGACCATGGCTGCATATCTTGCCTCGATAGGCAGCGATCCGCGGGCAGTTCAGCAGCGACGCCCGCCAACTTTGGGCGCGGGCCAAGCCCCCTCGCCAGCGGTCGATGAATCGAAGGGTGGAGACAATCAGGCCGCCCTTCCAGGGAGCGGCCCCACGGCTGGCGCGGCCAGCCCTCGGCGACCGTCTGAGAGCGTGGAACTGGGCAATCTCCCAGTCGCTGCTGTGCAGGGAGGCGGCGCGGTGGCGGGCCCGCCGGAAGCTGCAGCAGGGGCGCCGGCCCGGCACCCCGCTGTTGACGACTTTGAGGAATAGTGCCGAGCCGCCAGCGCCCTCAGCTACGCATTCGACTCTATTTTGTCTTCTCTTGAGTTTCTGCGTCCGACACGTCGACAGTGGACTCGCGGGTGCGTGCCGCGATCGCCTCAGGCTCAAAAAAGGCCTCCGCCGCCGCCGCTGCGGCCGCTTGCTCCTCCCCCTCCTCGCGCGCGAGGGTGATGTCCTCCCCGCGAGCAAGCCGTTGCGCCTCGTCGGCACTGCGCGCGACAGTGACGCTGATCGTCGCCTCGACTTCGGGATGCAACGAGATCGGCACCCGATGCAACCCGATCGCCTTGATCGGCGCCTGGAGCGCGACCTGAGCCCGGCTGATCACAAAACCGGCCTCGGTGACCAACACGGCGATGTCGCGGGGCGACACTGAACCGTAAAGCTGCCCGCCTTCCGCCGCTTGCCGCAGTACCGTGAAGCTTTGGCCATCGAGCTTCTTAGCGACCTTTTCCGCGTCCTTTTTTTGCTCGAGGTTGCGCGCTTCGAGCTCGACTCTCATGGTCTCGAACCGGGAACGGTTCTCTTTTGTGGCGCGCAGCGCTTTGCCTTTGCGCAACAGATAGTTGCGGGCAAAGCCGTCCTTGACGCGCACGATATCGCCGATTTGGCCAAGTTTGGCGACACGCTCAAGTAGGATCACTTCCATGGACTGTACCTCCGTGTGTCGAGCATTTGATCAGGTCCGCAAACCAGGGGGGCCGCGCTTGCGCGCAAAGCGACTGCGAATATTGAACGCGGCTTCCGCGAGCCCCAGAATGGAAATGCCCAAGACCGGCCAGCCCAGGATACCGGCGGCGGCGTACACGGCCCCCAGCACAATCGTGCGACTGCTCCTACCACGCGTGATCGCGTGCAAGACGGCAAAGCCGAGGATTGCGAACGCCATGAGGAGGCTTGCCGCAAACGCGCCTAAAAGTACACCGAAGAGGTCCGGCAAGAAGGAGCCCGCGATGGCGGCCGCAAGCAGGCCGGAGCTCGACGCCGGCAGGGTTAAAGCAGCCAAGTCCGGCCACGGCCGCCTGAGCCGACCAGAAATTTTCACGATGCGGGCAGCGAGCCAGAGGTTGAATAGGTTCGTGACGGTGGAGAATACGGCCGCCGCCGGCGGCACGGCCACTACCAGTATGTCGATTAGCGACTGGTCGCGCAGAATGCGTTCGTACGACTTGCGGAGAGCGGCTTGAGCACTTTGTTGATCCAGGCCGAAATTAGGAATGGCGGCGACTACGACAAGAGTACCGATCACTGCGGCCCACAGCACGAGCCGCCCGGCCGGATACCATTCGAGCGCGACCTCGCCCCCGTTCGATGCCGGTCGAGCAAGCAGTGCCGAATAGCCAAGCCACCAGGCCCCGAACGCAACGACGGCGACCGCCATGAAAAACGTGGCGGAAACAATCGTGACCGCCGCTGTCGCAACTGCCGCCGCAATCAGCCCAGCCAGGTGATTCCAACCAAGCGCGGCGATGAAGATCGGCAACGGCGCGAGGTAAAACAGAAGGGTAGCGGCGATCGACCCCGATACAACGGACGCAAACATGAGCGCCGCAGCCGCGCCCGCTCCCAATCCGACCAGCACAACTTGTATCATCTTCAGCTGTCCCGCTTGATCAGCGGTTAGAGACGGCATGAGCTCCGTCCCAACCATCGGAGGACCGAGAATGGAGGGCTGACGATCGTCGCGCTCCTCCGCTCTGCTCCGCTCGTCCTCCGTCGTGTACGCGCTGGGTCGTCCTAGCGGATCACGTAAGGCAACAATCCGAGAAAACGCGCGCGTTTAACGGCGCGCGCCAGCTCCCGCTGCTTCTTGGCGGAAACAGCCGTGATCCGACTCGGCACGATCTTGCCGCGCTCGGACACGTACCGCTGCAGGAGCTTCACGTCCTTGTAATCGATCTTCGGCGCATTGGCCCCGGAAAATGGACAGGTCTTACGTCGACGAAAGAAGGGCCGGCGAGTCTGTGCTGGGGAGGTCGCCATGACTGTCATTCCTGCGTTGTCACGCCGGGTACGGCATCTTCGGAATAACCCTCGCGAGCCGTACGGCCCCCCTCGCGGTCGCGACGGTACTCACCGCGGTCGCGATCACGGAAGCTGCCGCGATCGCGGTCGCGAAAGCCGAAGCCCCGCTCGTCGCGCTCGCGGTCGCGCTCGACCTTGCGCATCATTGCCGAGGGGCCTTCCTCGTGCTCGCGCACCCGAATGCTAAGGTAACGCAACACGTCCTCGCTCAAACGCTCCTGCCGCTCGATCTCGTTGAGCGCGGCCGGCGGCGCGTCGATATTGAGCAGCGTGAAATGCGCCTTGCGGTTCTTGCGCAAACGGTAGGCTAGCGATTTTAGACCCCATTGCTCGGTCTTGGCGACCTTGCCTCCCATCTGCTCGACAATGCCTGTGAACTGGGAAGTCAGGTCTTCGACCTGCTGCGCGCTCGCATCTTGGCGCGTGAGGAAGACGTGTTCGTAGAGCGGCATCGGTGCCTTTCCTTGCTTTGCCGCTCTTGCCCTGGCGCAAAGCCCTTCGAGACTTTCCGGGAAAGGCTCGAATGCTCAGAAGGTGGAAACACAGGACGCCGGACCATGGGGCCCCGCCGCCGGGCAATGAGCCAAGCAGCCGTCCGTTCAGTTCCCAGCCGGGATCGAGCGGAAGCCGGCGTTATACGGAGTTCGGGCGAAAACGCAAGGCGGCTAAGGAGAGTCCCACCACGCTTGTTAGCGCCACCGCCGCTTGACAGGGCAAGATGTCGCGGTGTCTTAGGGCCGATCTCATCAAGGCGAGTGAATGTCGTTCGCATTCGTATTTCCGGGCCAAGGCAGCCAAACAGTGGGTATGGGCAAGGCGCTCGCCGATACCTTTGCGCCGGCGCGCGCGGTATTCGAGGAGGTCGATGCGGCACTCGGCGAGAAGCTCACACGCATCATCTGGGAGGGGCCGCCCGAGAAGCTGATGCTGACCGAGAACGCACAGCCCGCGCTGATGGCGGTGTCGCTCGCGGCTATGCGCGTGTTGCAGGCCGACGCAGGCGTTGAGCTTGCCCGCGACGCGCGCTTCGTTGCCGGTCACTCACTCGGCGAATATTCGGCGCTCGCGGCGGCCGGCGCTCTCAGCATCGCGGATACCGCACGGCTGCTGCGCCTGCGTGGTCGTGCCATGCAAAAAGCGGTTCCAGTAGGCACGGGTGCGATGGCGGCACTGCTAGGGCTCGACTTCGAGCAAGCGGCGGCGGTCGCGGCCGAAGCCGCACAGGGGCAGGTCTGCGAGGCCGCGAACGATAATGGTGGCGGGCAAGTCGTCGTTTCTGGGGACAAAGCAGCCGTCGAGCGCGCGGTCGAAATTGCCAAAGCGAGGGGTGCGCGGCGCGCCATGATGCTGCCCGTCTCGGCTCCGTTCCACTGCGCGCTGATGCAACCTGCGGCCGATGCGATGGCGGGCGCGCTAGCTGGCGTCGTGGTGAAGCCACCAGTAGTGCCGGTGATCGCCAACGCTTTCGTGCGCCCCATTCGGGATCCGGCAGACATTGTGCGCGCGCTCGTTGCGCAAGTCACAGGGACCGTGCGCTGGCGCGAGTCGATCGCGTTCATGGCTGCCGCGGGCGTGACTATGTTTTACGAGATCGGAGCCGGAAAAGTCTTGAGCGGGCTTGTCAGGCGCATCGTCGATAGTGCGAGCGGCGTTTCGATTGGCACGCCGGATGACGTCGCGATGTTCAGGTTCGGCAAAGCGTGATCGCGAGGAGGGATCAATGTTCGACCTGACGGGCAAGACCGCGCTCGTCACCGGCGCGACCGGGGGGATCGGCGGGGCGATCGCGCGCGCTTTTCATCAACAAGGCGCGACTGTCGCGCTCTCCGGCACGCGGCAAGACGTGCTCGAGCGGCTCTCCGGGGAGCTCAAGGAGCGCACCCATGTGCTGCCATGCAACCTCGCCGACAAGGACGAGGTTGAGGCGCTGGTGCCCAAGTGCGAGCAAGTCATGGGAAAGCTCGATATACTGGTAGCCAATGCAGGAATCACCAAGGACAATCTCCTGGTTCAGCTCCGAGATGAAGACTGGGACGAGGTCGTCGCGGTCAACTTGACTGCGACCTTCCGCCTCGCCCGGGCGGCGGTGCGCACGATGATGCGCCGCCGCTATGGGCGCATCATCGGCATCGGATCGGTCGTCGGTGTGACCGGCAATCCAGGTCAAGGCAATTACACCGCGACCAAGGCTGGTATGATCGGCATGATCAAATCGATCGCCGCCGAATACGCCCGGCGCGGTGTGACGGCGAACTGCATCGCGCCGGGATTCATTGCCACAGCCATGACCGACAGACTCAACGATAAGCAGCGGGAGGCCATCCTTGCCCGCGTTCCGGCGGGGAGGCTCGGCGGCGGGTCGGATGTGGCGGCCGCCGCGGTCTTCCTCGCTTCGGAAGAAGCCGCTTACATCACCGGGCAAACGCTGCACGTGAATGGCGGAATGGCGATGATTTGAGCATGATCGCCGGCGCCCGATGCGGCGCGGCCGTGCTGGTCAAGGCATTTGAAGTATGGTAACCGGACTTCGGCTTAGCTGGGGCGGCATAACGGTTCCAATCATCACCAGGGGTCCGCTCGCGACCCGATGATGCGACGCCGGAAAAAGCCCATACCACAGTGGCTCGGGGGCGCTGACCGATCGAGCCTAATTCCAAAGGACACGAGGTCGCAGCGATGAGTGATATTGGCGAGCGGGTGAAAAAGATCGTGGTGGAACATTTGGGGGTCGAAGCCGAAAAGGTGACCGAGAACGCAAGTTTCATCGATGACCTCGGTGCCGATAGCTTAGATACCGTCGAACTCGTCATGGCTTTCGAGGAAGAATTCGGTTGCGAGATCCCCGACGACGCTGCCGAGACCATCTTGACCGTCGGCGACGCCATCAAATTCTTAGAAAAAAACGCAAAAAGCTAGCTCCCAGCACCCCCGCGATTCCTGCGATCGGACTTCCCTTGGCGCGTTTTCGCGTCGGGAGAGTATGATATCGGCTGGTGCGCAGGGGCGCGAAACATGAGACGCGTTGTCGTCACAGGACTCGGCATGGTGACGCCGCTCGCTTGCGGTGTCGAACCGACCTGGCAGCGCCTCATCAACGGCGGCAGTGGAGCAAGGCGCATCGAAAGTTTCGACGTTTCCGATTTACCGGCAAAGATCGCTTGCCAGGTTCCTCGTGGCGACGGCTCGAATGGAAGCTTCAATCCGGACCAATGGATGGAGCCGAAAGAACAACGCAAAGTCGATGACTTCATCGTCTTTGCGATGTGCGCTGCGCGTCAAGCCTTGGATGATGCGGGGTGGAAGCCCCTCAGCAATGACGATCAGATCAAAACGGGAGTGATGATCGGTTCGGGTATCGGCGGCCTCACCGGTATCGCCGAAACGGCGATCGTGCTGAAGGAAAAAGGGCCACGCCGCGTGTCGCCGTTCTTCATTCCGGGACGCCTGATCAATCTAGCATCAGGCTATGTATCGATTGCGCATGGGCTCAAAGGGCCCAACCACGCGGTCGTCACCGCATGTTCGACCGGCGCACATGCCATCGGAGATGCCGCGCGACTGGTGGCCCTCGGTGACGCAGAGGTCATGGTCGCGGGCGGCGCGGAATCGCCGATCTCGCGGATCGGCATGGCGGGATTTGTGGCTTGTCGCGCGCTTTCCACGTCCTTCAATGATGCGCCTGAACGCGCTTCTCGTCCCTACGATCGCGATCGTGACGGCTTCGTGATGGGCGAAGGTGCCGGAATTGTTGTGCTCGAAACGTATGAGCACGCCAAAAGCCGGGGCGCGAAAATTTATGCCGAGGTCATCGGCTATGGACTCTCGGGAGACGCTTATCACATCACTGCGCCAGCCGAGAATGGCGCGGGGGCGCTGCGCTGTATGGACGCGGCAATCAAACGCGCCGGCATTTCCGCGGCGGAGATCGACTACATCAATGCCCACGGCACCTCAACGCCGGTCGGCGACGAGATCGAGATCGGCGCGGTGCATCGGCTGGTCGGGAACGCCGCGGCCCGCATTTGCATGTCGTCCACCAAATCATCGATCGGGCATTTGTTGGGCGCGGCGGGCGCTGTCGAGGCAATCTTCTCGATCCTTGCCATGCGCGACGGTGTCGCGCCGCCGACCATCAATCTCGACAATCCCTCCGTCCAAACCGCAATTGATCTCGTACCGCATCACTCCAAACGGCGCACCATCGACGTGGTTTTGTCCAATTCTTTCGGGTTCGGTGGAACCAATGCATCGTTGATTTTTCGTCGGGTCGTGGATTAGCCAGGTGCGACGCCAGCAAGCGGATCTCTCGGCGGGCAAGCGCATTTCGATTTCTTGATTGGATCATCGCTCGGACGTAAAAGCGCCTGTTGCCTCCGCGAAGGCAGCTGATTCGCGCTTCCTACCTTTGGCCATACTTCCGAATTAAGATCCAACAAAGTCGCTTCGGCCGCGCCATCTGCGGCACTCCCGCCGTTCGGCACGCGCCCCACTCAGCAGCGCCGGGGCGGGCGGTGTTTGCAGCAGGTGAGCCCGAATCCCCGAGCTCGGGGCGCGCGGATGGACCGTTTTCATGGAGCCTAAACGCATCAACCCACGCAGCCCGCGCGCCGCCCTGGAGCCCGATCATGTGCCGGTACCCAGCCGCCCTTCGAGACGCGCGCGCAATCCGCTGGTAATCGTCGGCAACGCTGTTCTCACGGCGGTAGTGCTCGTGCTCATCGTCGGCGGCGCGGCAGTGGTTTTCGGCAAGAGCCGATTCGAAGCGCCGGGGCCACTGCAAGAGGACAAGATCGTCACGATCCCGCCGGGCTCCGGCATGATGGACATCGCCGATTTGCTCAAGCGCGAAGGCGTCGTGGATGCGCACCGACTCATTTTCATCGGCGGCGTATTCGCCCTCAAGGCGCGCTCCGACCTCAAGGCCGGCGAGTACCTGTTCCCGAAGCGGGCCAGCATGAAGGACGTGGTAGAGGCGATCGTCGAAGGAAAGGTGGTGCAACACCAACTCACTATGCCCGAGGGCCTCACCTCCGAGCAAATCGTGGCCAGGCTGCTTGAGAACGAGATCCTATCCGGCAACATCAGGGAGGTCCCGAGGGAAGGCAGTCTGCTGCCGGACAGCTACTACTTCAATCGGGGTTTCACACGCGAGCAGATGATCCAGCGCATGCGTCAGGCGCAAGAGCGGCTGGTGCGGGAAGTCTGGGATCGTCGCAATCCAGATCTGCCCCTCAAGACTCCAGAGCAACTCGTCATACTCGCATCGATTATCGAAAAAGAGACCGGTAAGGCCGAGGAGCGCACGCGAATAGCCGCGGTGCTGACAAATAGGCTCAAGCAGAGGATGAAACTACAATCGGATCCGACCATCATCTACGGTCTCGCCTTCGGCAAGGGAGCGCTCGGCCACCCGCTCACCAAGAGCGAGATAGCCCAACCGACGCCCTACAACACGTACGTCATCGACGGCTTGCCGCCCGGGCCCATTGCCAATCCGGGTCGCGCCTCGATCGAGGCTGCCGCTAAGCCGGCGCGCACGAAGGAGCTTTATTTCGTCGCCGACGGTACGGGGGCGCACGCTTTCGCCGAAACCTATGACCAGCACATGAAAAATGTCGCGCGCTTGCGCGCAGTCGAGCATGACCAGAAATCAGAGCCGGCCGCCGCAGATACGCAAGCGCCTGCTCCACGTCCGGCACCCGCGTTCACCCCGGCGCAGCGCACCAAGCGCAGCGCAAACGGCTCGCCAAAAAGCGCGCCGGGGCCTGCAGACTAGCGCGTCGGGCCGCGCGCTGCGGCCCTTGTGAGCGCTCTCGCTGGCCGCTAAGGTCGCCACGCGTTTCAGCCAAGATTATCCGTGGATAGAAGCCGATGGCGCTGTCGAGCATGACCGGCTTCGCGCGTGGCCACGGCGTGAGCGGTGCCTACAACTGGGCTTGGGAGCTGAAATCGGTCAATGCCAAAGGGCTCGATTTGCGCTTACGCTTGCCGGCAGGTTGGGACGTGGTGGAGGCTCCCGCGCGCCAGAGCGCGGCTCAAGTACTGACGCGTGGTACCGTCCATGGCACTCTTACAGTCGAGCGGCTAGGCGTCGCTCCGATCGTGCGTGTCAACGAACCGGTGCTCGCGGCCGTGCTGGCGACCATCAAGGGATTGGCTGGGCGCGTGGACGCCGCCGCGCCGCGGCTCGACGGAATCCTCTCCCTTAAAGGGGTGGTCGACGTGATCGACGAGGATGAGCGCGAGGCGGAGCGAAGCGCCGCCGAGACAGCGGTCATCGGGGGCTTCCATGCGACCCTCGCGGAATTGACCACTATGCGCCGGCATGAAGGCGAAGCTTTGGGACGAGTGTTGGTACAGCGCGCGAAGGAAATCGCTGCGTTGGCCGCACAGGCGGAAGCCGCGCCCGGCCGCCGACCGGAGGCGATCAAGGCGCGGATTGCCGACCAGGTGGCAATGCTGCTCGACGCCTCGAGCCGCTTCGATGCCGATCGGCTGCATCAGGAGGCCATCCTCATTGCCAGCAAGGCCGATATCCGAGAGGAGCTCGACCGGCTCGTCTCGCACGTAGCGCAGATCGAGCGACTGATCGTCGGGGGCGGGCCCATCGGCCGCCGGCTCGATTTCTTGGCGCAGGAGCTCAATCGCGAAGCCAACACGTTGTGCTCCAAATCGAATGACGTGGAACTGACCAATATCGGGCTCGAGCTCAAGAGCGTTGTCGAGCAGTTCCGGGAGCAGGTGCAAAACTTGGAATGAGCAATGCCCGCAGAGCGAGATCGGCAACACAAAGATGCCATCGCCCGCCGCGGGCTCATGCTGGTGTTGTCCTCGCCGTCGGGAGCCGGCAAGACCACCTTATCGCGCAAGCTGCTCGAGGCTGATCCAGGGATCGAGCTGTCGGTGTCGGTGACCACGCGAAAGCAAAGGCCCGGCGAGATCGATGGGCGAGACTATCATTTCATCGACGCGCAGCGATTCGAGACCATGGTCAAGCGGGGTGAACTTCTGGAATGGGCGCAGGTGTTCGGGCATCACTACGGCACGCCGCGGGCGCCGGTGGAGGCAGCCCTCTTGAGTGGCCACGATATTTTATTCGACATCGATTGGCAGGGAACGCAGCAGCTTCGCGAAAAGGCGGACCATGATCTCGTCAGCGTATTTGTACTGCCACCGTCAATGCCGGATCTTGAGCGGCGCTTGCGCCGCAGGGCGCAGGATTCCGACGAGGTGATCCGCGCCCGCATGGCGACGGCGGCCGAGGAGATGAGTCACTGGGCGGAGTACGACTACGTCGTGATCAATACCGATATCGATCGCGCGTTCGCCGAAGTGCAAACGATCCTGGCTGCCGAGCGGCTCAAGCGCGAACGGCAGACGGGGCTCTCTGACTTCGTCCGCCGGCTGCAGGCGCAGCTATGATCTCGAGCAATCCGCGGAATCTCCTGCGTATGTCCTGCCATAGCACCGATGGCGCACGCGAACACCGCGAGCAGAGCGTCAGCGTGCGGTGAACGCCCGCGCCAGAGCGACGAAACCCTCGACCGGGACATCCTCGGCCCTGGCAGTCGGCGCGATCCTCGTCGCCTCGAGCAATGCCATCGCATCGAAGCCAAGCGATTTCAGGCTTTGGCGCAACATCTTACGGCGTTGGCCAAAGGCGGCTTGAGTCACCCGCTCAAGGGCTCGGAGTTCGCACGCGAGTGGGGCTTTTCGCGGCACGAGCTCGACGAGAGATGAAGTGACCTTGGGCGGCGGCACAAAGGCGCTGGCCGCAACATTGAAGCAAATGCGCGCCTTGCAGCGCCAGCCAACGAGGACTGAAAGCCGTCCGTAGCTCTTCGAGCCAGGGGTGGCGACCAGCCGTTCGGCGACTTCACGCTGGAACATCAGTACCAGCCGGTCGTACCAAGGTGGCCAAGATTCCTGCGTGAGCCAGCCGACCAGCAGAGCAGTGGCGATGTTGTAGGGCAGATTCGCAACAATACGCGCTGACGCGCTGTCCAGCAGCGGACGCGGGTCGAAATCGAGGGCGTTGCCTGCAACGATCTCCAGACGTCCTGGATAGCGCCGTGCGATCTGCTCCTGCGCCGCGACAGCACGGTCGTCGCGCTCGATGGAAATCACGCGACGCGCGCCAGCTGCAAGAAGCGCACGGGTGAGGCCGCCCGGCCCGGGGCCGATCTCGACCACGTCCACCCCTTCGAGCGGACCCGCGGCGCGCGCGATACGAGCGGCTAGATTCAGATCGAGCAGAAAATTTTGCCCGAGCGATTTCTTGGCTCGCAGACCGTGTTGGCGAATAATCTCGCGCAGCGGCGGAAGATCATCGATGGCGCTCATGCACGACGGGCAATCGGAGAGGAATGGGCCCGGGACGACAGCCTTGCCGCAAGTTGAAGGGCGGCGATCAGGCTGGTGGGATCGGCGCGGCCAGTGCCGGCGATGTCGAAGGCCGTCCCGTGGTCGGGGGAGGTGCGCACGAACGGCAAGCCCAGAGTGACGTTGACCGCGTGATCGAAAGCCAGCGTCTTGATCGGAATCAGCGCCTGGTCGTGGTACATCGCAAGCGCCGCGTCATAGCTCGCGCGCGCCGCCCGATGGAACAGCGAATCGGCGGGCAGCGGACCGCGGGCCTCGATACCTTCCGCCCTGAGACGTTCCACGGCGGGGCGCACCACGGTCAGGTCCTCGTCGCCGAGCGCGCCGTCCTCGCCTGCGTGCGGATTAAGGCCGGCGACGGCAAGACGCGGCCGCGCGATGCCGAAGCGCTCGCGCAGGTCGCGCGCGACAATCCGCCCGGTTTCGACTACGAGATCTCCGCTGAGATGGGCGATGACATCTTTCAGCGGAAGGTGGATAGTGACTGGTACGACCGCGAGTTCCGGGGACCACAGCATCATCACCGGGCGACTTGCCACGCCGGTCGATTCCTCGACCAACTTACCGAGATATTCGGTATGTCCCGGCTCGGGGAAGCCCGAGCGATAGAGCACGTTTTTGGCGACCGGATTGGTGACCATGGCCATTGCGGCTCCGGCGCGGACGTCGGCCACTGCCTGACGAATGGCCGCTAGCGCCGCCGGGGCGCTCGATTCGTCCGGACGGCCCGGCTCAGCACTGATTGGCACACCAATGTCGACCACGGGTAGGGCAGTCTCAAATGTCGTCCATGCCGCTGCCGGTTCGACGACGGCGACGGTCAAATCAGGTGCGATGCGCTCCGCACGCCGTGTGATGAATGCGGGATCGCCGAGGAGATAGAAGGGCGGCAGGCCGAGCTCTGCACGCTGGCGCCAGGCCGCGAAGGTGATGTCGGGTCCGATGCCGGCCGGCTCACCAACCGTCAGCGCCAATGGCCGCGCCATGACGCTCAAGTCCTATTTGTATTCGAGCATCGCGCCGCGACGCAGCTCCTGCAGATATTGCTTCGAGCGCTTCTCCAAGCGCTCGGCCATTATGGAGTCGCGCACTTGGCGCCGAATCGGTGAATTGTCGGCCGTAGATTCCTTTTTCGCGCAAATCGCGAACATCTCGATTCCGAACTTGGTGACTTCGGGCGCAGTCAGCCGGCCGACCTCGACCCCATCGAGCACCTTGCGCAGCTCCGCAGGAATATCAGCCGAGCTGCGAACAACTTGGTCACGCACAGCGACGTCCTTGAGCGCGCGAGCGAAAGAAATTCCGGTCTCGCAGCCCTGAAAACGGCTGCGCAAAGCTTCCGCTTCGCGCTTGCGCCCCTCGACGAACGTCTCCGCCGATCCAGTCGGCACGAGGAAGAGAATGGGGCGCAGCGTGTAATCATATCCGACGCTATCGTTGGATTTGGAATCCATCGCCGTGAGGATATCTTTGTCGCCGATCTGCAAGCTCGCCTGGTATCGTCCCCGCACGAGTTGCGGCCACGTCATGTCGGCCTTGAGGCGGGCCTTCAGCGTTGAGGCATTGACTCCCGATTTGGCGAGCTGCTCGGTCAATTGCTCGGGCGTCAAGCGCATGCGACTCGCCACCGAGGCATAGGCGGTATCGATCTCGGAACTGGGAATTTCGAGCCCCCATTTCTTGGCCTCGCGCACTTTCAGCTTCTCATTAATTAACTCGTCGAGAACCTCCTGGCGGGTAGCAACCTTGTGCGTCGATAATTGATTGAGCTTGGCGCGCTGCTCGATGTCTAGTGCCGTAATCGGCTCGCCGTTGACAATGACGACAACTTGCTGCGCGCGCGCAACCGTCGCCAGCGCCGAGAGGCCTAACATGAGAACCGCAGCGGTCAGTAGGCTGCGGAAGGTCCTGGTAACATCGAACATCATCCCTCCCTCCGCTTGCTCACCGTTGAAAGCTCGCCCCTGCATTGCTCGGAAGCATGTTTCCTCCGATCGAGCCGCTAAGCCCCGAAGAGTTCGCGGCTAATGGGTGCTGCCGAATACCCCGGGGGTAACCATGGGGGCTCCCGCTGCGCTAGTACTCGAAGTTCCGCCGAGTGTACGCAAGGTGAGCTGCATCATGTAGCTGTGATTCACCGAAACGCTGCCGCTATAAGCATAGCTGGTAATGTAGCTCAGGGCCAAGATGACACAGTCATCGATGTATCCGGCGCCGATCTGGGTTTGCGTGACCGAATTGTGGTGAATGTCATATCCCGCTGCCCCAAGCAGGACCCAGTTCGGGTTGAGCTTGAAGCGCGCACTGCCGAGAATGCCCTCGCGGCGCTCGAGGAACCCGATCAGCGGTTGCGGGGCATAGTTGCCGTACATCACGCTCGTCGTCCAACGGCCGAAATTAGCCGTGGTTTCCAGTTCCGTGCGCTGGAGCGTGAAGTCGCTCTCGGCGAAGCGGAATCGGGAAGTGAAGGTCAGCAGGCTGTTCGGCTGATACGATGCTCGCGCCACGTAGTCCGAATTCGCAGTATCCAGACCACTGTTAAGCCCGGTGTTAGTCGTGCTGGGCAGCGCAAAGGAGTTCAATCCATAGAGCTGGTAGGACTGCCCGAACAGGAAGTTCACGTTGCCGCCGCGGTTGAACTGGGCGGTATACTGAATGCCAGCGTTCGCCCGGCCGCCGCCTTCGATGCGATCCCAGCCGGAAAACTTGTTGATCTTGAACAGATTTGAATCGTCGAAGATGAGGCTTTGCGCATCCTCGTTAGGGAAGGAGCCGACGAACGTCTCGTTCGGCCGGAAAATAAGCTGCCCGATCGGCTCGATGGTTTGCGTGCCCCAGGACTGGACGTTGATGAGCGGAAAGCGATATTCGAGACCCGCGACGGGCATAACGCGTCCAATGTCGCTCTGACCGACATTGATGAAATTGGAGACGCCTGGCTGATTTGCGACGTTCATATCGGCAAGGTCGGCGCGGACGCTCAAGAACGGGGTGAACATTTGGCCCCAGGAATCAATGACCGTGGCTTTCCAATTCCACTCGGTGGAAGCTCGGGTGTAGGTGTCGGGCACGCCGCGCAGCACGCAATTGTTCCGGTTGATGACGGCAGGATCGGCGGTCTGGGCACACAGAGCGCCGTTCACTGCCGCTTGAGAGATTGCATCGAAGTTGGCAGCTTCACGCGAGAGGCTGACCAGGTTGTTGCGGAAGCTGAGTTCGCCGCCGAAAATGGGGCTGTTGAACACATAATCATGATCGATCACCGGATGCACAACCGGGAGCTGACTCTGGACGTCTAAGGGCGAAAGACCATAGAAGTACAGCGCCCGGGCATCGAAGTAGCTGCGGTCGCCGCGCCCGGCGAGGTAGGTTTGGGATAACACGTAATCCACGCTGACGTTAATCAAATTGGTGGGTATTTGCAGATTTCGGATCAGGCCGTAGTCGTAGAGGTAGTTCTTGTCGGAAAGCAGCGTGCCGTTCCAACCCCAGACCCACTTATCGGACAGATTGAACTGACCCGAGCTTTCTAAGCTGCCGCGCCAGTCGAGATAGCCTGGCGTGTTCACAAACGGGGTTTTGTCGAGCTGAAAGATCCCCGTGGCACGAATACTGTAGGCGCCGTCGATCAACCGCTGGCGCCACTCGCCTTGCAGCAATGGACCCTGCTTGCTCGTGATCATGGGCGTGAAGGTGAAGTCGTAATTGGGCGCGAGCGCCCAGTAGTACGGCACCGTGACTGCGGCCCCGTACACGGAGCTCGTGCTGAAGTTCGGGCTCAGCACGCCGGTCTTGCGTTTCACGGTCGGATCCGGTGCCGAAAGGTACGGTATATAAGCCACCGGTACGCCCGCAAATTCGAGGCGTGCGTCCTCGAAATAGATCATCTTCTCAGTTTGATCGTGGATGATGCGGGCGGCTTTCACTTGCCATTTCGGTGGCCGCGTCGGATCCTCAAGGCACGGTTCGCAGGCGGTATAGACGCCGTCATGGAAGACCGTGAAATTGCCGGAGCGCTCCGCGCGCGGGGCGGCGAAGCGGGTCTGCTCGGGTGCATCGAGTCTCAGCGAATCCACGAAACCATCGCGATAATCGTCGCTCAGGTCCATGATTTCGCCGCGCGTGACCGTGCCGTCACCTTCCGTCAGCTGCGCATTTCCTTCGGCATGCAGGCGCTTGGTTTTTTGGTCATAGATGACCCGGTCGGCTTCGAGCGTCGAATTGCCAAAATAGAGCTGCACATTGCCGACAGCCGAAACGCGCTCATTGGTGTAATCGTAGTGAATTTCCTCCGCGCGAACGAGCATCTGCTCCTGCGAACGTTGCGGCCGTACGGGCGGCTTCGGCCGTGCTGGGAACGCCAACTGAGCAGCGACGGGTGACACGCCGCCGACGCCGGCGAGGAGCATGACGGCGGCCGCAGAAGTGATCAGCGCGCCCGCCCATGTGCGCAGGCGCCGGGATCGCGAATGGGTGGCACGACCGCCCATCAGCCGTCCTCCTGGTAAAGCAGCGCCATCAAGCCGGTGATCGCCCCGATCGCGGGGGGCAATCCTGCTGCCGCCAAAGGGCCCATCAGCCCGGCTTTGCTCAAGTCGCCGGTCACCTTCGATAAGATGTAGAGCGCAAAGCCCGCCCCGATGCCGCCCAAGACGACCTTCTGCACGCCTCCGAAGCGAAAAAAACGCAAGCTGACGGAAGCCGCCAAAAGCACCATCGCCGCGAGATAGAACGGCTGGGCCAGCAACTGGTAATATTGCAAGCGGTAACCCGCGGCGGCTAAGCCTGCGTTTTCTGCGTGATCGATATACGACGAGAGTTGCCAGAACGGCACGGTCTCAGGCGTGGCGAAGCTTTCTCCGACCTGTACCGGCGTTAAGCTGGTTTTGAGAAGGAAGCTTTCGCGATCCGACGGGGCCGCACCAGTAACGTAGAATCGGACATCTTCGAGCCGCCAGTAACCCGGCTCGAGGGTGGCGCTTTTAGCTTCAATGCGGTCGTGAAAGCGGCCATTGGCGTCGAACCGGAAAACGCTCACGCCTCCCAATTCGATTCCCTGCAGACGGCTCGATTTCGCGTTGATCACGGCTTGGCCGTCCTCGCTGCGTTGACGCAGCCAGAATCCGCGTCCGGTGCCGCGAAAGCCGCTGTCGGGCCGGGACAGATCAGCCTCGAGTCGCGTAGAGAACTCGCGCAAGTTTGCGGAGATCGGATTATAGACCGTCGTCAGGGCGATGCCGAGCAATGTCGCGATAGCGAGGGCTGGTGCCATGAATTGCCAGGCTGAAATGCCGGACGCCCGTGCGACGACCAGTTCCAAACGCCGCGACAAATTCAAATAGCAGAACATCGCGCCGACCAGGACGGCAAAAGGCATCACTCGCTCGGTGATGAAGGGCACGCGCAAAAGCGTGATCTGGGCGACCAGCAAGGCTGAGACGTCCTTGACATCCGCGGAGCGCCGCAACATCTCGAGAAAATCGATCATCGCGGTCAGGACGAGCGTCCCCGCGAACACAGCCAGCACCGCCGAGAGGAAACGCCATCCGAAGTATCGCGACAGTGTGCCGGTAATCATGGTGCTTGCCCCATCAAGGCGCCCGTGCGCTGAGCGAGCCGCTCCATTAGTCGCGTAATGGCGTTGGCCATGAAAACAGGGGGCTCGATGATGACTCCGCGCGAAATCGCGATGTAGCCAAGCACGAACGTTGTAACTAGGGCCAGATACGGAAGCAGCAGGGCGACCGGTGTGTGGACTCCTGCGATCGTCCCGACGAAGCCTATTCCGCGCAGTGCTGCCAGCGCGCTGATGGCGCCCATCAGCGACATGGTCCGATTCTGCCGTGTCGTACGCGGCGCGCCGAGGTAGGCGTATGTCATCACGACGAAGGCGAGTGGGTAAAGCGGCGCCGTGATCCGGTCATGAAATTCGGCGCGGATCTGAGCCGGCTCGTCGGCAAACATCGCCTGGGTGCCCGAAGGATCATAAAGTTCCCACAGATATCGCTCCCGCACCGAATATTTGAGGCTCTGCTTGCCGTTCGACAGCCAAGACAGGTCAAACCCGTAGCTGTTGAACAGCACGAGCGTAGGATCGCGTTGCCCCGTCTCATGGCGCTGCACGCTTCCGCTCTCTAGCACCAGGAATACACCGCGGTCGTTTTTTACGATGTCGCCTTGCTCGGCCAGGATGGTCGCGCGCTCCTTCGGATCACGCTGATCATCGATGAGGATCCCGAGTAACTGTCCATCGGGGCGCCGCTCGCGAATATGCAGCGTAAGTCTCTCCTCCAGTTTGATGAAACGGCCGGGTTGCACGATGTTGGAGACCAGATCGGCGCGAACTTCCGTGGCCCAGCGCCGCAGTTCGCGCAGTCCCCAAGGCGAGACATAGATACTGATCGCCGCGACGAGCAGCGACACTACGATTCCGGCCGCAAGGAACGGACGAAATAGAACCCAAGGTGGCATTCCGGCGGCATTCATCACGATAAGCTCGGAATCATTGCCGAGCTTGTTGAGGACGTGCGCGACCGCAATCATCAGCGCGATCGGCGCGATGATCAGGACGAGCAGCGGAATGATGAGGCCGGTGATCCCGATGAAGACGAAGATGCTCTGGCCCTGATTCGTCATCAGGTCGATGTCGCGCAACGCCTGCGTGATCCACATGAGCGCGGTCACGCTGGCGCAAATCACCAGGAACGCACCGAGCGTGATGCGAAAAATATATCGGCCGATGGACCCCATCGATTTGCGCGTCCCCGCTCGCGACGTACTCTCGGTGCGACGGGCCCCCTACGCCCGCAACAGCGCACCGATGCTAATTCCAAGGCCTTTTTTAGCCTCTCTCTGATCGGGCAACAAAGTGGCTTGGCCAAGGCAAAGCCTTTGACTATGCACAACAAAACGTTAATCCGGGCGCTGTGTCTCGGCCGCCACAGGACAGCTGGCTAAACGCGCGGTTTTGAACGCCAGCGTGACGCGTCCAGAGCCATTGGTCTGACTATGGCCAACCCTACGGCTGCTTCGGCCGTGCCCGCCACCGGCTCGACTGGGATTCGGGCGTCGGAGGGCGAATCGAGAGGGGAAACGGGCTCATTCCCCTCTTTGCGTGCGTCCTGCCCTGATTTTCGCTCGGTCGGCGCGCCTTGATTGCGTCGGCAAAACAGGGTTCCAGTCTCACACCGCGGATGTGCCCATTCGAGAGGAGAGCCCCATGCCCGGCCGCCTGGAGCTTGAATTTGCGCCCTTCGCAACGCTCCCGAGGGGCGTTCTTGTCCTGTTCTGCGAAGAGGGGCTCAAATTCGGCTCTGTCGCGCGCCGTGTTCTCGCCCCGACTGGCGATCTCCTGAAGCGTGCGGCGGCGGCCGAGCGGTTCAAAGGGAAGAACGGATCTGCGCTCGACCTGGTTGCGCCGCCCGGTCTAGACGCGTCACGTCTTGTCGTCCTCGGCGTCGGCAAGGCACGCGATCTCAAGGTCCAAGATTTCGTCAAGCTGGGCGGCGCTGCCATGGGCAAGATTCCGCCCCGGGCGAGCGAGGCCACGGTCATCGCCGATCTGCCCGCCGGCGCGTTTAGGCCCGAGCGCATTGCCGAAATGGCACTCGGCGTACAGCTCCGCGCCTATGCCTTTGACCGTTACAAGACGAAACGCAAGGAGGAGGAGGAGAAAGCAGCAAAGGTAAGAGTCAAGATTACGGTGGCGCGAGTGGCGGCTGCGGAGAAGGCGTTTGCTCCCCGCGCCGGCGTAGCAGACGGTGTGGTGGTTGCGCGCGACCTCGTCAACGAACCGGCCAACGTGCTCTATCCGGAGGAATTCGCCCGGCGTGCCGTTGGGCTGAGAAAGCTCGGTGTCGGCGTCGACGTACTCGACGTCAAAGAGATGAAGAAGCTCGGAATGAATGCGCTGCTCGGCGTCGGACAAGGGTCCGAGCATGAAAGCCGCACGGTCATTATGCGCTGGAATGGTGGCAAGCGCGGAGCGGCGCCGCTGGCCTTCGTCGGCAAGGGCGTCTGTTTCGACACCGGCGGTGTCTCAATCAAGCCTGCCGCTAACATGGAGGACATGAAAGGCGATATGGCGGGCGCTGGTTGCGTGGTCGGCCTCTTGCATGCGCTTGCGGCGCGCAAGGCAAAAGTCAACGCCGTCGGCGCCATCGGGCTCGTGGAGAACATGCCGGATGGCCGGGCCCAGCGCCCGGGCGACATCGTCACCACCATGTCAGGGCAGACGATCGAGATCATCAACACCGACGCCGAAGGCCGGCTCGTGCTCTCGGACCTGCTGCACTACGTGAACAAGCGCTTCAAACCCAGATTGATGATCGATCTCGCGACTCTGACTGGGGCGATCGTCGTGGCGCTCGGGCAGGAATACGCCGGGTTATTCGCCAACGACGAAAGGCTCGCGGAGCGACTTGTCAGGGTCGGCAACGAAATCGGCGAGCGGGTGTGGCGAATGCCGCTCGGGCCGGAGTATGACAAGATGATCGACTCGAAATTCGCGGATATGAAAAATACGGGTGGTAGGTATGGAGGTGCTATTACGGCTGCGCAGCTGCTGCAGCGCTTCGTCGACAAGACGCCCTGGGCCCATCTCGACATTGCGGGAACCGCTATGGGCTCGCCGCAAAGCGAGATTAACCGGAGCTGGGGCTCCGGCTTCGGCGTGCGGCTGTTGGACGGACTCGTCGCCGAATATTACGAGAAATAATGCCCACTCTCGCCGCGGTTTCGCGCATCGCGTCTCGATGGGGCAATCATCATGACGGAAATCCTGATCTATCAGCTGCAACGCCAACCACTTGAGCGAGTGCTTCCCGCGCTTATCGAAAAGTCGCTCGAACGCGGCTGGCGCGTGATCGTTCAGGCAGCCTCAGAGGAACGGCTCGAGGCACTTGACGCTCAACTATGGACCTTTCGCGACGACAGCTTCCTCCCGCACGGTACTTGGCGAGAGGCGGAGGCGGGCCAGCAACCGGTCCTGCTCACGCTCGATGGTGATAATCCCAACCGCGCCGAGGTGCGATTTCTGATCGATGGTGTGCCGACGCCGGCCGACGCGGAGGATTATCAACGCATCGTGCTACTCGTCGACGGAGAGGATCCCGATGCGGTTGCCGCCGCCCTCGCACAGCAGAACGAAGGAAGGGCAAAGGGTTTCGAGGTCACTTATTGGCGGCCTGACGAGGAGGGCCGTTGGCGGCGCCTCGGATGAACCCTCGTGTGTCGAGGCTACGGACTAAACTATTGACGACGCAGGGATCTCGCTCCCAAGCATTGCGAACAAAGCTCAAAAATGTTGGAATATCGTCGCCCCCTGGCCGTAGAGGAAACGAGCCATGTCCCTGCTCATCGTCTACGTCGCGTTAATGATCACGGGGGATCTCGTTGCTTATGGCATCGGGCTGGTGATTGAACAGAATATTCCGGCAGCGAGCCTGCCATCCTTTCTGGCGATGTATTTTGCGTTCCTCTGGGTTGCCTGGGTCATCGCGGTGCGCATCACTCAGCCGCGGGCGCGGCCGCAATAAGCCTAACGTCATGCGCTCGCGGACTTGCCAGCTCGGATCCGTGCTCCGAGTTGCCTGAGGGAAACAAGTGAAGATGAGAGTGAGGATACTGACGCAAAATCTCGGCGAGCGGGCGCGTGGGTCGATGCCGACTCTCGGAGGTTGGGCGGCTGGAAGGCAACGACGCAACAAAATCTTGTGCGTGCTTGCCATAACCGCGTTCGGCTCCGCTGTGGCTGCATGCTCCTCGGATCTCAGCCTCAACAATGTCACGCTCGTTCCCAAACCTGAGACGTTGCTGCGCAAGCCCGACTGGGCAACCTTTTCCGGGGGCAAAAACGATTTCACTTTGCGACCAGTAACGGCAGCGGATCTCGTCAACGCGGCGGGCCAGTGTGCTGGAGAAGCTGAGCAAGCGGGGAACGATGCGACGACGGCAGGGGCCGCGCCCGTCACGGGCGGCATTGCGCTGCAGATGACAGAGTGCGACGTGGTGCGGCGCGCAGGGCCGGTTGAAAAGATCGATTTCGGCTCCGATGATCGCGGGGAGCGTGTCGTGACGCTCACGTATCTGCGCGGGGCTTGGCCGGGGGTTTATCGTTTCGCCGGTGGCCGGCTGGTTTCGATCGAGCGCGCACCCGCCCCGCCGCCCGCCCCGGCAAAAGCGCAGAAGGCGCCAGTGAAGAAGCCTGCCGGCACGTGACCCGGTCCGGATATCAGCTCACGCGTCAGCCGCGCCGCCGCAATCGCCCATATCCTTTACTCGCGCCCAATCTAGGCAAAGCGCGGACAGGCGCTGCCCGATTGCGCATCGTCCTCGCCAGCGCCAATGATGGACTCGGATGAGCGGGGCGGTCGAGATCAGATGGAGGCTTTGCATGTGCGTTCCCGGGTGTCAGGAAGCAGTCCGACACGCGCTCTCGCGGCGTCGTTTCGTCAAGGGGGCGCTCGCGGCGTCCTTCGCTGGCACGGCGGCTGCGCCGGACACGGCCGGCGCAGCATCTGCGCGCAGCTTCACCTCGGCCGTCGATCTCACTCATACCATGTCCCCCGACTTCCCGACCTTCTTCGGAGTGCCGGGCATCGAGATGGAGAAGAAATTCGACTTCAAGAAAGATGGTTTCAATCTTTATTGGTGGCGGCTCGTTGAACATGCGGGCACGCATTTGGATGCGCCGATCCATTTCTCTGAATCCGGCGCCACGGTCGACAAAATTCCGGCGGCCACCCTTGTCCTGCCGCTCGTGGTGATCGATGTGGCCACCAAGGCGGCGCAGAACTCCGACTACTTGCTCACGCGTGAGGATCTTGCAGCCTGGGAGAAGAAGTACCGTCGGTTGCCTGACAATTGTTGCGTCGCGATGCAATCCGGCTGGGCGCAACACGTGGGCAATCCCGCTAAGTTCACCGGGAAGGATGGGTCCGGCGTGTTCCATTTTCCTGGCTTCAGCGGCGAGGCGGCCGAGTGGCTCATGAGGGAGCGCAACGTGGTGGGTTTAGCGGTCGACACGCTGTCGCTCGACCACGGCCCTTCGAAGGATTTCAAAGTTCATCGCGCTTGGTTGCCGTCGGGTCGCTGGGGATTGGAAAATGTAGCCAATCTCGACAAGGTGCCGGCTGTAGGCGCCGTGCTGGTCGTGGGTTTGGCGAAGGTGAAGGATGCAACCGGGGGGCCCGCGCGGCTTCTCGCGCTCGTATGACAAGTCGGCCTCGGGCAATGGCGGCCGTGCTAGGTGCTGCCGACCATCGTTGGGTCGTGTCGGGATGGCTGGGCAGAGCCAAACTGTTGGACGCTTCAGCGACGCTTCTGCGTTCTGCACATCCAAAGCCCCGGCGTCGCTGCGCGCAGCCGGGGTCTTCGGATGAGCCGTCGGTGAATGGTCAGTAGCAGACGTACACTCTGCCGAAGCGCGGGATCCATCGCCAGCAGCTGGTGTCGATCACGACGAGGCCTCCGAAGCCGTGCCCCCAATAACCATGGTGGCCGTGATAGCCGCCGCCCATTCCACCACCGCCCATTCCACCGCCCTTGCCCCCGCCGGCGGAGGCTTCGGTCGAGATAAGCGCGGCCGCGCCGATAGCGGCGACGGTAGCGACAGCAAAAATCGTCTTGCGGATCATGGATCTCTCCTCGCGTTTGCGGGATGTGCTCGCACATCCTGCCTGTCGGTCGGGCGAAGGTTCCGTCGGGTTCAACGACACATTAAAAAATTCGGGTTGACGACGCGTGGCAACACTGGCGGCGGCGGACGCGCGTACGCGGGTTCTGCATTTCCGCTGCAGCGGCAACACAGGGTTTTCATCGGCAGGTCAGCTCGTCGTTAAGAGGCTTTGGCCGCGATTGTCCTGGTCACGCCTTGCCGCGCCACAGCATGGTCGCTATAAGCCGCCGCACTTTCCGCTTTCTTCCCCGAAGAACTAAGTAATGGCGATCGAGCGCACCTTTTCGATCATTAAACCCGATGCCACCGCCCGCAATTTGACCGGTGCGATCAACGACGTGATCGAACGCGCAGGGCTGCGCATTGTCGCGCAGAAACGCACGCGCATCAGCCGTGAACAGGCCGAAACGTTCTACGCAGTTCATCGTGAACGGCCATTCTTCCGCGAGCTCGTCGATTTCATGACCTCGGGGCCGGTCATCGTGCAAGTGCTCGAGGGTGAGAATGCCATCGCCAAGTATCGAGAGGTCATGGGCGCCACCGATCCCGCCAAGGCGGCAGCGGGGACGATCCGCAAAATTTACGCGAAATCGATCAGCGAGAATTCCGTGCACGGCTCGGATGCAGCCGATACAGCGCAACAGGAAATCGCTCAGTTCTTTTCTGGCAACGAAATCGTTGAGTGAGGCGACACCGCCGGACGTGGCGTTTTGGCGCGCTGGCCATGGCTGGGGTTCCGCCTGTAGATTAGTTCAACCAGCAGGGCCCTGATCGAGCATACGCGCCAGCGCGCGGGGCCACAAAAAAGGGATGACCAGTGGGTTCGATCGCACAAATGGCGGATCCGGCCGCGTGGCTCGCCATGGTGACGAGTGGCTGGAGCGAGATCGGCCAGACCGCCTTTTGGGTTTCTCTGCTGCAGATCATGTGGATCAACATCCTGCTATCCGGCGACAACGCTGTTGTCATCGCGATGGCGTGCCGTGGGCTGCGTCCCCGGCAGCGGCTGTGGGGCATGATCCTTGGCGCCGGCGTGGCGGTGCTGTTGCGCATCGTGTTCACCGTTTTCGTGGCGGCGCTGATGCTGCTGCCATGGCTGAAGATCGTGGGCGGGCTCGCCTTGTTTTATATAGCAGCCAAGCTGCTGGTGCCGGAGGAGGCGGACGAGAACGAGACCGAGGCAACCGAGCATCTCTGGCGGGCGGTTAAGATCGTCGCCATTGCCGATATAATCATGAGCCTCGACAACGTGATCGCGATTGCGGCTGCCGCCAAAGGCAACATGGCACTGCTCGTGATCGGTCTTGCCGTCAGCATTCCGCTGATCGTAGCCGGCGCCGCGGTGATCATGGCGCTGCTCGATCGCTTTCCGATACTGGTTTGGGCCGGCGCCGCCCTGCTCGGTTGGATTGTCGGCGAGGTCATCGCGACCGATCCGGTGATCGAGAGATATCTCGAGCCCCGGCTCGGCGCCGAAGGATTTCACTATGTCGTGCTGTTTGCCGCGCTTCTCGGCGCGATCTTGGTTCTTATCGTGGGCGCGCTGTGGCGACGCTCGAAGCAGACCGAGCCTGTGCAAAAGCCAGGCGCAGCGGAGTAGGGCTCGAGAGTCGAAGTTCGGCGACTACAGCTCCCACCCCAGCTTGCGGTCGAGCGAATAGGGGCCGCCGCCACGTAGCGCAACGGCGAACAGGATCAGCCCCCAGAACAGCGGGTATTCCCATCCCCCTCTCGACCACGTGAAGCCCACCGGCCAGTGCGCAAGGAACGTGATGATGGCGAACTCGATGGCCGCTGCAGCCGCGATGAAGCGCGTGAACAGCCCAAGAATGATCAGCACCGCGCCGATCGTCTCGATGAAGAACACCACATAAGCGAGAACGATTGCGGGCTCGATCCCCCGGCGCGCCAGGCTGCCCGCGGCGAACGCCTCGATGGTCGCCGCAAAGCCCCTTTCCGTCATGGGCATGATCTTCATGATGCCGTGGACCAGCAGCATGCCGCCGGCCGTGAGGCGCACGACGAGCCACCCGAGATCGCGGGCATGCAAGTAAAACGAGGCAAGAGGCGGAATAATCGGCTTCGGCTCGCCTGCTGGAACAGCACCTGCGTTCGACATGATTGTGCTCATGCGCTTCCCCCAAGGTTGGCATTGAAGCTTCCAATGGATAATAACACGAATCAACCTGGAAAATTTCCGCGCCGCTGATGGACCGTAGGCGCCAGACCGGGGGAACCATTCCGCGCGCTGGCGCCCGCCTCGGCGAGGAATGGATGCGGGGCGGTTGCGGTAAGCAGGGCGGCTGCAAGCCTTGCTAAGGCCGCATTTTTTGGTATTTGTTGTGCCCAATTCGGATTTTGGCCGCTCCGGCCGCTGCGTGCCGAGAGGCCGCATTCGTTTCGGATCTTCCCAAAACCCGGGTTGTGGCGCGGTCCGCAGCGATGCGGTCGTGTTTCGCTCACTCGAGACTTTCACTGACTAGGAGACAGACGATGCAGAAGGGCACCGTCAAATGGTTCAATCCCACTAAAGGCTACGGGTTCATTCGGCCTTCGAGCGGAGACAAGGATGTCTTTGTCCACATCTCCGCGGTGGAGCGCGCTGGCCTCAGCACGCTCAACGAGGGTCAGAATGTCGAATACGAGCTCGTGACCAATCGCGGCAAGACATCAGCGGAGAATCTGAAGGTGTCCTGACGTGGCGGGAAGGTCGGTCATCCGGCCAACGAGTTTTCCCGTAGCCCCCGGCCTTGCGCCGGGGGTTTGTTTTCGTAACAGCATCGGAGAGACGGGTAGGCGCTTCTAGTCTTTTGTAACGTCCGGGGCCCTACGCGCCTCCGCGGGAACGATCAACGCCCCTGCGGCGGGACCGCTTCCTGCAATGTGGCACCGATTGCCGATCAGCTTCACTCGCCCTTCCGCCAACAGCCTGAGCGCGAGCGGATAGATGTGATGCTCCACCTCGAGGATACGCGCAGCAAGCGTTTCGGCGGTGTCATCGTCGCCCACAGGCACTGCGGCCTGTGCGACGATGGGGCCGGCGTCGGCCTCCGGAGTGACCAAATGAACGGTCGCCCCCGAGATTTTCACGCCTGCCTTGAGCGCTTGGCCGTGTGCATCGAGACCAGGAAACGAGGGCAACAGGGCCGGGTGGATGTTGAGCATCCGGCCTTGCCACTGCAGGACGAAAGCCGGTGTCAGCAGCCGCATGAAACCGGCCAGACAAATCAGTTCCACCCGATGCTCCTCGAGGACGGATTCAAGTGCGCGCTCAAAAGCCGCACGATCTTTCCCGTGTGAGCGGTGGTCGATCACGGCAGTTGGAATTGCATGCGCCTTGGCGCGCGCAAGCCCGGGGGCTTGCGGATTGTTCGACACCACGAGCGCGATCGCGGCGGGATAGGAGCGCTCCTTCGCCGCCTCGAACAGCGACTCCATATTGGAACCGCGGCCGGAGATCAGAACGCCGACGCGCTTCCTGGTCATGCGAGCACCTGAAACCTCCCAAGCATTCCATATCGGCCGTCGCTGGCGCCGCGGCTGAGCGAAGGATCGCAGCCCGCGTCCAATCACGATTTGATGCCGCGGGTGGAGCGGAGGTTCGTGTCTGCCTCGTGCTCCTTCGCGCGCGTTTGCGTACTTGGGAATCCGCGCCTGTGCAATGGCTTGATCGCGGCTATACTGACGGTTGCATGGCCGCATGCGACAGTGAGTGTGAGTAGTCGCGCGCGGACCGAGCCGGGGCGCAGAGTTGAGCATTCCAAATCTCATTACGCTTGGCCGCATCCTTTTGGTGCCGGTCGTGGTCTGGACCATCATGGCCGGCGAGATGCGCGTCGCTTTCGTGCTGTTCCTCGCCGCTGGTATCAGCGACGCGGTCGACGGATATCTCGCCAAGCGGTTCGGCATGGCTACCGAACTGGGTGCCTACCTCGATCCGCTCGCCGATAAGGCCATGCTGGTTTCCATCTATGTCGCGCTCGGCATCGCGGAGGCCGTTCCAGGCTGGCTGGTTATCCTCGTCGTCTCGCGCGACATCATGATTGTGAGCGCGGTCATCTTGTCCTGGTTGGTGGACAAACCAGTGGCACTTAAGCCGCTTCTCGTCTCCAAGCTCAACACGGTTGCGCAGATTGCGCTCGCTTGCGTGATCATGGCCGCACGCGGATTCGAGTTCGATGCGGCCGTTGCGGTGATGTTGCTTACGGCATTGGTCGCGACGTTGACGTTGATCTCTATTGCCTTCTATCTCGCCGAGTGGGTGCGCCACATGAACGCGGCTGAAATGGACTCGTGACGGCGCGAGGATCCTGGGTGAGTGGTCCGATGGTGAATGGCCGTCAGTTCGCGTTCTGGCTAGTCATCCTTGGGGTGCTGGCGGCGGCGTTGTGGTTGCTGCACGACGTTCTGCTTCCTTTCGTCACTGGGATCGCGCTTGCTTATGTCCTTGCGCCCCTTGCCGACCGCGCTCAGCGGCTCGGGATGAATCGCACGATCGTCGCGCTCTTGATCGTTGGCGCTCTGGTCGTGTCGCTCATCATCCTGATCTTGCTGCTCGTCCCGCTGTTGCTGCAGCAGGGTGCCGCCTTCATCTCCCACATTCCCGATTATTTCAAGCGCGTGAAAGAGCTCATTGTCGATGCAAACTTGCCTTGGCTAAACTGGCTCGGTGGCGCCGAGTCGAATAAGACATTTTCCGATCTCGTCGGCCAGGTTGCCAGCTGGCTTCTCAGCTTTTCTTATTCGTTGTGGACCGGCGGAAAGGCGCTGGTCTCATTCGCATCAGTACTCATCGTCATGCCGGTCGTGACTTTTTACTTGATCCGCGACTGGCATTCGATGATCGACAAGGTGGATAGCTGGGTCCCACTGCGTCAGCGCCAAATCGTCCGCCAGCTCGGCCGGGAGATCGATGCGGCAATCGGCGGTTTTCTTCGGGGGCAACTTGGCGTCTGTCTTGTGCTTGGCTGTTACTACGCCTTTGGCTTGATGCTGGTAGGGCTGGAGTTCGGGCTGCTCATTGGTCTTATCGCCGGCGTGATCACCTTCGTTCCCTATATCGGCTCAATGACCGGACTGATGATCGCGACGAGCGTGGCAATCGCGCAATTTTGGCCGGACTGGAAACGAATCGCGCTAGTCGTCACTATTTTTTTGGTCGGCCAATTCATCGAGGGCAACATCGTCTCGCCTAAATTCGTAGGCGAGCGTGTGGGATTGCATCCGGTATGGCTGATTTTCGCGATGTTTGCGTTTGGCTATCTGTTCGGTTTCATCGGCCTTCTCATCGCGGTGCCGCTTGGCGCGGCAATTGCCGTGGTGTTGCGCTTCGCCCTGCGGCAATATTTCGCGAGCTCACTCTATACCGGCGACAAGCCTCGGTGATGTCTTCTCATCCGCGCCAACTCGCTCTTGCACTGTGTCATGCAGAGAATTTTGCTCGCGAGGATTTTCTGAGCGGACCGTCAAACGCGGTGGCGCTTGCCCTCGTCGACGCGTGGCCGGACTGGTCGCACCGCACTGTCATGCTTACCGGCCCCGAAGGTTCAGGTAAGAGCCACCTCGCAGCGATGTGGGCGCAGGCTGCGGGCGCGCGTCTCATCGCGGCGCGCGCGGTGGAGGAGGCGAACGTGCCAGCGGCGCTTGCTACCGGCGCGCTGGTTGTGGAGGACGTGACCGCCGGATCATTCGAGGAAAAGGCGCTTTTCCATCTTCTCAATCTAGCGCGCGAGCAGGACGCCTTTGTCATGCTTACCGCGCGGACCCCGCCGGCAACGTTTGCCATTGCCGACCTCACCTCCCGCCTCAAGGCGCTCCCGGTTGTCGCGATCGCGCCGCCTGACGATGGCCTCTTGCGCGCGGTGTTACTCAAGCTGTTTTCCGATCGGCAACTCGCGGTGGATGAGGCCCTGTTGGGGTATGTGGGGACACGCATCGAACGGTCTTTTGCCGCGGCGCGCGCCGTAGTGGCGCTTCTCGATGCCGAAGCCATGCGCCGCAAGCGTCCGTTAACCAGGGCGTTGGCCGCTGAGATCCTGCGTACGAGCGAGTCTTGACGGCTCCTTGAGGGCGGGGCCTTATGTTATATCGTCGTCACGGATGACGGCGAGATTGCGCCCCTCATCAGAGCCGCTCCGCCATGGCTGACCGCAGCCAAGTCGTTGTCATGAAAGAAGAAGCCAGCGCCCGCTCGGGGCCGGGCGCGGTTGAGCCCACGCCGGCCATTGATCTCGTCGCGAGCCCGGACCGGTTCATCAATCGCGAGTTGTCATGGCTGCAATTCAACCGGCGCGTGCTCGAAGAGGCGGCCAACGAAGCCCATCCTCTGCTCGAACGTGTTCGGTTCCTGTCGATTTCTGCCAACAATCTCGATGAGTTTTTCATGGTCCGCGTTGCCGGCCTCAAGGCTCAGCTGCGCGCCGGCCTCACCCTCAAGAGCCCAGACGGGCTGACGCCAGCCGAACAGCTCACGCGTATCGGCGACGCCGTGGGCGCGCTTGCGAGCGACCAGCAGAAGCGCTGGCGCGAGCTTCGCCAGATGCTGGCCGGACACGGCATCGTGCTCACCGAAGTCCCGGAGATGGCGAAGAAGGAGAAGACGTGGCTTGAAGATCATTTCCTCAGGCACATCTTCCCTTTGCTCACTCCACTCGCGATCGATCCCGCGCATCCTTTCCCCTTCATTCCCAATCTCGGCTTCACCATTGCGCTGCAGCTCGCGCGCGCGAGCGACGGCAAGGCGATGAACGCGCTCATCCGAATGCCGAACAAGCTCGATCGTTTCGTCCGCCTGCCGGGTGAAGGAACAGCTGCCGCCCGCGTGAGCACGCTGGAGCAGGTGATCGGTCTGTTCATTGGCCGCCTATTCCCAGGCTATGCGGTAAAAGGGCAGGGTGCTTTCCGTGTCATTCGCGACTCCGAGGTCGAAATCGAGGAGGAGGCCGAAGATCTGGTGCGTGAATTCGAGACGGTGCTCAAGCGCAGACGGCGCGGATCGGTCATTCGTCTCGAGATTGACGCCGCCATGCCAGTAGAGCTGCGTCGATTCGTGCAGCGGGCTCTGGCATGTGCCGACGACGAGATTTTCCTGGTCGACGGCGTTTTGGCGCTCAATGAATTATCGCAGCTCATCGGGCTCCTAGACCGGCCCGATCTGGAATTCGTACCCTACAATCCGCGCTACCCCGAACGCATTCGCGATCACGCCGGCGACTGCTTCGCGGCCATTCGGCAAAAAGACCTGGTCGTCCATCATCCGTACGAATCATTTGACGTCGTGGTCCAGTTCCTGCAGCAGGCCGCGCGCGACCCCGACGTGGTCGCAATCAAGCAGACCCTCTACCGGACATCCGCCGAGTCTCCCATCGTCCGCGCGCTCGTCGAGGCAGCTGAAATGGGAAAATCGGTGACCGCGTTGATCGAGCTGAAGGCGCGGTTCGACGAGGAAGCCAATATCCGCTGGTCGCGTGCGCTCGAGCGCGCCGGGGCGCAAGTCGTGTATGGCTTTATCGAGCTCAAGACCCACGCCAAATTGTCGATGGTCGTGCGGCGTGAGGGGGGCGCGCTTGCGTCTTACGTGCACGTCGGCACGGGCAACTATCATCCGGTTACCGCCCGAATCTACACCGATCTCTCGTTCTTCACTTCCGATCCCGTCATCGCGCGCGACGTCGCGCACGTTTTCAACTATGTGACCGGCTACGCCGAGCCAGCCGCGCTCGAGCGGATGGCGGTTTCGCCGCTCACGCTGCGCGACCGCATCTGTGAGCACATCGAGCAGGAGATCGCCCACGCGCAGGCCGGTCGCCCGGCCGCGATCTGGATCAAGGACAATGCGCTGGTCGATCCGGAAATCATCGACATGCTCTATGAGGCTTCGCGGGCCGGCGTTTCCGCCGAGCTGGTGGTGCGCGGTATCTGCTGCTTGCGGCCCGGGCTGCCGGGGCGGTCGGAGAACATCAGGGTCAAATCGATCATTGGTCGTTTTCTCGAACACAGCCGCATTTACTGCTTCGGGGGTGGCCACGGCCTGCCGCACCCCAAGGCGGCGGTATACATCTCCTCTGCCGACATGATGCCGCGCAATCTTGACCGGCGCGTCGAGGTATTGTGCCCGATCCTCAATCCCACCGTGCACGAGCAAGTGCTCGATCAGATCATGGTGGCAAATCTGAAGGACAATGAACAAAGTTGGAAACTGCTACCCGACGGCACCTCGAATCGCATAAAACCAGCCGCGGGCGAGGAGCCTTTCAACGCTCATAAATACTTCATGACCAATCCGAGTCTGTCGGGCCGTGGCAAATCGCTCAAGGAATCATCCCCGCGAAGCCTTATACGCCGTCTCGACCGCTCGTAAGCGGCGTCGCCCCGCCATGAATATCGCGCAAGGTCGTCTCGATTACGGGCCGCCGGTCGCAGTAATCGATATCGGCTCGAACTCCGTGCGGCTGGTCGTGTATGAAGGTCTCACTCGCAGCCCGACGCCGATCTTCAACGAAAAAGTCCTGGCGGGGCTCGGTCGCGAGGTGCAGACGACCGGTCTTCTCGCCGCCGATGCCGTCGATAAAGCACTTGCTGCGCTACGGCGCTTTCGTGCGCTGTGCGAGCGCATGGAAGTCGCCCAACTATGGGCGATCGCTACTGCCGCATGCCGAGAAGCGAAGAACGGCAAGACTTTCGTCACGGAAGCCGAAGCCATTTGCGGCACTAAGATCGACATTCTCTCGGGCAAGCGCGAAGCCGAACTGTCCGCCCTCGGCGTGATTTCGGGCTTCCACAAGCCGGATGGCATCGTCGGCGATCTCGGCGGCGGCTCGCTCGAGCTTACCGAAGTCCAAGGGCATCGCATCAAGGCCGGCTTGACCCTTCCCTTGGGCGGGCTGGCGCTGCAGGACATTTCCTCGAAGTCGATCAAGAAGGCGGAGAAGATCGTGCGCACGGCGCTCGAGGACGCCCGCCCGCTCGAAAGCGGCAAGGGCCGCACCTTCTATGCCATCGGAGGGACTTGGCGCGCACTGGCACGGCTGCATATTTGGCAGACGGGTTATCCGCTGCACGTCATGCACGGTTATGTGATGCCGGCCCGGGAGGCATACGAGTTCTCCAGTCTTGTGCACCGGGTTGATTCCGAGATGCTCTCGCAGATCGAGGTGGTCACGGATGCTCGGCGCCCATTGCTCGCTTATGCCGCATTAGTGCTGGAAAACCTCGTGCGGCTTGCACGGCCGAAGGACATCGTTATCTCGGCGCTCGGCGTGCGCGAGGGGTTGTTGTATTCGATGCTCGACGCCAAGCAGCGCGACAACGATCCCTTGCTCGCGGCGGCAAGCGAACTCAACGTGCTGCGCTCGCGCTCGCCCGCCCATGGCGAGGAGTTGATCGCCTGGACCGACCGCTTCATGGCGTCGTCCGGCCTGGAAGAGACCGCGGAGGAGCGGCGATTGCGTCACGTGGCATGTCTGCTCGCGGATATCGGCTGGCGGGCGCATCCCGATTACCGCGGCGAGCAGTCGCTCAATATCATCGCTAATGCCGCATTCGTCGCCGTGGACCATCCTGGTCGCACCTTCATTGCTCTCGCCGTGTTCTTCCGGCACGTCGGCCTCGTGGACGAGGAGCTCTCGCCTCGGCTGCGCGAGCTTGCCTCGACCCGCGTGCTCGATCGTGCGCGCGTACTTGGCGCCGCGCTGCGTGTCGCCTATCTGGTCTCCGCCTCGACCACTGGCGTGCTGCCGAGGACCCCGATGGTGGTCGAGCGCGGTCGATTGGTGCTGCGCTTTGACAATGGGTTAGCAGCGCTCGCCGGCGAGCGGGTATTCGTGCGGCTGCGCCAGCTCGCGCGGCTTATCGGCCGCGAGCCGGTGATGCAGACTGCGTGAGCAGCGCCCTGTCCGGCTCGTCGCGTTAGCTGGTCGGCCCCGACGGATCGCTCGAGCAGGAGAAGGCGGTCCGACGTTGCGCCTCATTGTTGGCCGTAAAGCAGCCATGGAAGGCTGGAAGGAGAGATGCCGTGCCGATCTGGCAACGATTGCTGATCACGTTGGTGGTCATGCTGCTGACTAGCTACCTTGTCGGGCTATTCTGGCACTGGATTTTCAGCTCGGACATTCCGAGTTACCTCAGCGGCGCCGTCGGTGGGCTGAGCGCCGTTCCCACATGGGAGTTCCTACAGCGGATCCGTCCGAAGCGCTAAAGCGGCCGGATGCTCTGCGCCCGATCCTCAGTCCTATCGCACGGATCGAGTTTTGTTGTCCCGCGCTCAATATATTACGACGCTCCTGATGCTCTCGCCCTTATGCATCAGCTCGAACCCCTTGTTGACGTCCGCGAGCGCCATCGTGTGCGTGATCATCGGGTCGATTTCGATCTTGCCATCCATGTACCAATCGACAATTTTTGGCACGTCGGTGCGGCCGCGCGCGCCCCCGAATGCGGTACCTTTCCAGACGCGACCGGTGACCAGTTGAAACGGTCGGGTGGCGATTTCAGCGCCCGCAGGTGCGACGCCAATGATGATGGACTGACCCCACCCGCGATGGCAGGCCTCCAGGGCCTGCCGCATGACGCTGACATTGCCGGTGCAGTCGAACGTATAATCGGCGCCGCCGATCTGATCGGCACCGCGCTTTGTGATGTTGACGAGATGGGCGACTAAGTCGCCGCCCAGCTCTTTCGGATTGACGAAATGTGTCATGCCGAAACGCTCGCCCCATTGCTTCTTCGCGGCGTTGATGTCGACACCAATGATCATGTCAGCGCCGGCAAGCCGCAGGCCCTGGATGACATTGAGTCCGATGCCGCCGAGCCCGAACACGACGCTGGTAGAGCCGGGCTCCACCTTGGCCGTGTTGAGAACGGCGCCGATCCCGGTTGTGACCCCGCAGCCGATGTAGCAGACCTTATCGAACGGCGCGTCCTCGCGAACCTTGGCGACCGCGATCTCGGGAAGCACCGTGAAATTTGAGAAAGTGGATGTGCCCATGTAGTGGTGCAACTTCTTACCGTCGAGCGAGAAGCGTGAAGTGCCGTCGGGCATCACGCCCTGGCCCTGGGTCGCTCGGATGGCGGTGCATAGATTGGTCTTGCGTGACAAACATGACGGGCATTGCCGGCATTCGGGCGTGTAGAGCGGAATGACGTGGTCTCCTTTCCGCACGCTCGCCACCCCTGGGCCCACATCGATGACTATGCCCGCGCCTTCATGGCCAAGAATCGCCGGGAACAGACCTTCCGGATCGGCGCCCGAAAGCGTGAAGTCGTCGGTGTGACAAATGCCGGTGGCTTTCACCTCGACGAGGACTTCGCCGGCTTTCGGCCCGTCCAGCTCGACGTCCATGATTGTCAACGGCTTGCCCTTTTCGAGTGCAACGGCGGCACGCGTTTTCATGGCGACTTCCTCGCAACTGGGATCAGTCACGCTCCACCGCTACGACACGGCCTTTCTCGATTGCAAGCAAGAGCCGCCCCTGCTTGAGAGCGAGAGCCTTATTGCCGAATAGCTCCCGCCGCCACCCGGACATGGCCGGAACATCGGCTTCATCGTCGGCGGCGATGCGGTCGAGATCGTCGACCGTGGCGATTACTTTTGCGGCAACCCCATGCCGTTCCGCGGTCATGCGCAGCAACACCTTGAGCAGCTCCACGGTGGCCTGCCCGTTGATCGGCGGCCTGGGCCGCTCCAACCGCGGCAGCGATTTTGGATCGCGCGCGAGCCCGCGCCGGACCGCCTCGACGATTGCTTCGCCCCATTTCGAGCGCTCGAAGCCCCTGGGTAGGGAGCGCAAGCCTGCGAGGCGTTCGGTGGTCGTGGGTGCCTGGACCGCGATGTCGCTGATGACATCATCCTTGAGAACGCGTCCGCGCGGCACGTCACGCTCCTGCGCCTCGCGCTCGCGCCAAGCGGCGACCTCGATCAGCACGGCGAGCTCCTTGGGCTTGCGTATCCGCGACTTCAAGCGTTCCCAGGCATGCTCGGGCTCGAAGCGATAGGTCGTAGGGGAGGTGAGCACTTTCATCTCCTCGCGCATCCACTCCGTGCGTCCGCGCTTTTCGAGATCAGCGGAGAGCTTGAGATACACATCGCGCAGGTGTGTGACGTCGGACGTCGCATAGGCGAGTTGCGCCTCGCTGAGCGGCCGACGCGTCCAGTCGGTGAAGCGGTGCGACTTGTCCAGGGTGTCGCCGGTGATGCGTTGCACGAGCTGGTCATAAGAGATGGAATCGCCATAGCCCAGCACCATGGCGGCGACCTGCGTGTCGACGATAGGCGAAGGGATGGTGCCAGCTTCGTGCCAGCAAATTTCGATATCCTGCCGGGCGGCATGAAATACCTTGGTGACGTTCTCGTTTGCCATCAGTGCGAAAAAGGGAGCAAAATCGATGCCCACCGCGAGCGCGTCGATAACGACCGCCTCTTCGAGACTCGCCATCTGCGCGACGCAGAGCCGCGGGTAATAGGTGTTTTCGCGCAAGAACTCGGTATCGACCGTGACAAAGGGATGCCGCGCCAGGCGCGTGCAGGCGTCCGCGAGTTTCTTGGTCGTCGTGATCGGCTGCATGGGGGCTAAATAGCGCAGAGCGCCGGTTTTGTCAGGGGCGCAGGCATCGTATTGGGGACAGAGGTGGATGTTGGGGATACGGCGGCGCCGTCGATCCAGCCGTGCGAGTTCGGGACGACTGCGCCCACTACCCCCGCACACGCGGCATGTGGATGAACTCCCAGGGTGAGGGCATTTGCGAGACCGGCACTTCGATCAGGGTTGGTCCGTCGCGGCGTTTGAATGCGCGCTTGAGTGCCGCTCGCAGCTCTTGTGGGTTGCGCGCACGCTCCGCCTCAGCACCGAAGCTGTGGGCATAGCGCACGAAATCGGGGTTGGTGAGATCGCTGGCGATCACGCGGTTGCCGAACTGCTCCTCTTGAGTGCGCCGCACGTTGCCGAAGGCTCCGTCGTTAAACACGACGACGCTCAACGGAATGCGATGGTGGACAGCGGTCGCAAGCTCGTTCGAGGTGAAGAGAAAGCCGCCGTCACCCGTGATCGATAGTACCGGTACATCGCGCCGTGCGTGCTGTGCACCGAGTGCGGTGGCGTAGCCCCAGCCGAGATTGTCTTGATAGCCGGGTGAAAGGAAGGTCCTCGGTTTGTAGACCGGAAGCAGGAGCCGGGCGGCAAAGCCGAGCTGGGTGACTTCGTCAACGAATATGCCGTCTTCGGGAAGCTCTGTGCGGATTGCTTCGAGAAAAGCGAGCTGCGGGGCGAGCTTTTCGAGGCGCCGGCGCATCTTGGCTTGCCGCTCCTCCATTTCTGCGCGGCGAGAAGATCGATGCTCGGTGGCGAGCGCATCGATCAGACGACGCAATATCGGTTTGGCATCGCCGATCAGTGCCACTGCGGGCGGCGCAAACCTTTCCGGCTCGTTCGCATCGGCATCGATGCGAATGACGGCGAGATCCGGATCGATCCCCCATTGCGTATAGCCGTAGAAAAGCCGCGTCCCCACACCGAGCACCACGTCGGCTTCGCCCCACAATTCGCGGCCGAGCGGCAGCGTGACGCTTAAGGGATCGCGGCTGTCGAGCACGCCGCGACCGCGCCGATAGGCGAGCACCGGCGCCTGCAACAGCTGCGATAATTGGGTGACTTCCGCGGCCGCACCTTGCGCGCCGCCCCCGGCTACGATCAGCGGGCGTTTGGCGGCAGCCAAGCGCTTGGCGGCGTCGCGAATGGCGTCCTCATCAATCGGCTCTAGCGGCGCAGGTAGAACAGGCGCAATCGCCGGGACAAGCGCGCTGTGGCCCCAAACGTCGATAGCGCATTCCACCACCGCCGGGCCGGGCCGGCCGGTGCGCATCGCATGCAAGGCTCGTGCGACCAGCCCCGCAGCCTGCGCCGGCGCGCGAATTCGCGCGGAGAAATCGACCAGACGGGCGATGATGCCAGCCTGGTCGCGAATCTCGTGCAGGTGCCCAAGTCCCCGGCCGATCGCGGATTGCGGGATTTGTCCGACGAGCGCGAGCACCGGTGCGTTCATTCCGTAAGCCGTGAGCAATGCAGCTGCGGAATTGAGCAAGCCAGGTCCAGGCACAACCGAGTAGGCCTGAGGTTCGCCGGTCGCGAGGGCTGCGCCGAGCGCGAGATAGGCAGCGCCTTGTTCGTGCCGTGTGTGAATGACCCGGATGTGGTCGGCAGCCTTGAACAGCGCGTCGAAGAGCGCGTCGTTGTGCACGCCCGGGAGCGCATAGATCGTCTGGATGCCATGCGCAATCAGCGCGCTGACGGTTGCCTCGGCGGTCGTCATGCGCACCGCCGCGCTGGCTGGAGACATTTTGTGCTGCTTGGCCATGATGGTCGAATTGGGCGACGGCGGTGGAGTGTGCAGATCGCTGCCGCGCTGTCGAGGGCTCCGCGTCGCGCGTGATGTCGTTCTTGACAAGCGACCCGGCGCATGTGCCTTTCCGCGCCCATCGAGGGACATGCGCATGCACCGTTATCGCACCCATACCTCCGGCGCACTTCGCGCAAGCGATATCGGCAAGGAGGTGCGGCTTTCCGGCTGGTGCCACCGCATCCGCGATCATGGCGGCGTGCTGTTCATCGATCTGCGCGATCACTACGGCATCATCCAAGTGGTGGCGGATCCCGACTCGCCCGCCTTTAAGACGGCCGAGACGCTGCGCTCGGAATCGGTGATTCGGATCGACGGTAAGGTGCGTCAGCGTCCCGCGGGCACCGAAAACCCGGAACTGCCGACCGGCGCCGTTGAAGTCTACATCCGCGAGATCGAGGTGCTCGGGCCGGCTGCTGAGCTGCCGATGCCGGTGTTCGGCGACCAGGAATACCCCGAAGAAATTCGGCTGAAATACCGTTTTCTCGACCTGCGCCGCGAGCGCTTGCATCGAAACATCATGACCCGCGGCGCCGTGATCGATTCGATCAGGCGGCGCATGAAGCAGCAAGGCTTCTTCGAATTTCAGACGCCGATCCTGACTGCGTCTTCTCCCGAAGGGGCGCGTGACTATCTGGTGCCGTCGCGGCTTCATCCTGGGAAATTCTACGCCTTGCCGCAGGCGCCTCAGCAATTCAAGCAGCTGATCATGGTGTCGGGCTTCGACCGCTACTTCCAAATCGCGCCTTGCTTCCGCGACGAAGACGCGCGCGCGGACCGCTCTCCTGGAGAGTTTTACCAGCTCGACCTGGAAATGAGTTTCGTCACCCAGCAGGACGTCTTCGATGCGGTCGAGCCGGTCATGCGCGGGGTGTTCGAGGAGTTTTCCGCTGGGAAGCCCGTGACGCAGAAGTTTCCTCTCATCCCGTATCGGGAAGCGATGGTGAAATACGGCTCCGACAAACCGGATCTGCGTAACCCACTGGTGATCGCCGACGTCTCCGACGAATTCAACGACGCAAGCGTTGCGTTCAATGCCTTCAGAAACTTGATTAAGGCGGGCGGGGTGGTCCGTGCGATTCCTGCGCCCGCAGCCGCGACTCAGCCCCGCTCCTGGTTCGATAGGCTCAATGACTGGGCGCGCTCCGACATGGGCGCGGCGGGGCTTGGATACATTGTTTGGGAAGGCGACGACGGCAAAGGTCCGATCGCCAAATTCGTGCCGGCAGACGTTCAGCAAAAGTTGCGAGCCAAGTCAGGCGTTGGTCCTGGCGATTGCCTGTTTTTCGCGGCCGGCAAACCGGCAGCCGCTGCCAAGCTCGCCGGTGCCGCGCGCAGCAAGATCGGCGAAGAGCTGGGGATGATCGCCAAGGACCGCTTCGAGTTCTGCTGGATTGTCGATTTCCCCATGTACGAATGGAACGAGGAGGAGAAGAGAATCGACTTCTCCCACAATCCCTTCTCGATGCCGAACATGGCGCCCGAACAGTTCCTCGCGCTTGACCCCGCCGACCACGAGACGATCTTGTCCATCAGGGCAATTCAATACGACATCGTCTGCAATGGCGTGGAGCTCTCCTCGGGAGCCATCCGTAACCACAGGCCTGATGTCATGCGCAAGGCGTTTGCGATCGCCGGTTACGAAGAAAATGTGTTGGAACACAAATTCGGGGGTATGCTGCGGGCGCTTTCGCTCGGCGCGCCGCCGCACGGCGGAATCGCCCCAGGCATCGACCGCATCGTGATGCTGCTGTGCGGAGAGGACAATTTGCGAGAGGTCGTACTCTTCCCGATGAATCAGCGCGCCGAGGATTTGATGATGGGTGCGCCGTCGGAGGTCTCGTCCAAGCAGTTGCGCGAGCTGCACATCAGGCTGGCGCTGCCGGAGAAATGATCACTTCTCTTTATTTTAGAAGTCGCAGAAGGGCTTTGTTCAGACAGCGTTGCTGCTTGATTCAATTCCCAAACCGAAGTTGAATTTTGCATGAGGTAAAAGGAAAGCGGCCGTCGTTCCGCTCGACGGATGGCTCCCGATACATACAAGCGCCTTATCCGGGCGCCGGGGAGGAGATCATGCACGACATCGAACGGCGTGCCCTTATAAAGGGCGCGGCAATGGGCGCGCTGGCATTCACGGTCGGTGGCGGCGAGGTTCTGCTCACGCCGCGGGCGGCGCGATCGCAGGGCGTTCCGCTGCGGACGCTCACGGTTGCCCAGGCCGCCACGCTCGATGCGCTCGGCGAAACTCTCGTTCCGGGCGCACGCCAAGCGGGGATATCCCAGTTCGTCGATCAACAGATATCGATCCCGGCAGAGGAGGCGCTGCTCGAAGCGCGTGTCCTGAACGTGCGCCCGCCTTATGCCAACTTCTATCGCGCGGCGCTGGGCGCGGTCGAGCGCGCCAGCCAAGCGCTCAACGGACAGCCGTTCGCTGATCTGAGCCAAGCCGAGCAGCGCAGCTTGGTCGACAATATGCGCCAGAACAAGGTCGATGGCTGGCAAGGTCCGCCTGGATCATTCGTCTATCTGGTATTGCGCAGCGATGCCGTCGATGTCGTGTACGGAACCATGGACGGCTATACCGCGCTCGGCATTCCTTACATGCCTCACATCGTGCCGACCAAAAGGTGGTGAGATGGCAAACGAAAAAGTCGATGTTGTCATCGTCGGCGCCGGCGCGTCGGGTTCGGTCTTTGCCGCGGTGCTGACGAAGGCCGGCAAGAAGGTCGTGATCCTCGAGCAGGGACCGGACTGGCAACTCGCCGATCTCGTCAGCTCCGATTTCTGGGGGCGGCGGATCAAGCCCGCGAGCGGTCCGTTCCTGCTCGAAGGCAAGAACCCGTTCGGCTACGTGTACCAGGCGGGCTGGGGCGTCGGCGGCGCGGCGCTGCACTACTTTGCCAACTTCCCACGGCTCCTGCCGAACGACTTCAAGATCAGGAGCGAGTACGGCCGCGCGCTCGATTGGCCGATTTCCTACCAGGACGTTGCGCCATATTACGATAAGGTCGCGCAGGACGTCGGCGTGTCCGGCGATGCCAAGGCGGAGGAGATTTGGCGGCCGGCGGGTGCGCCGTATCCGATGGCGCCGATGAAGACCTTCCGAAACGGCGAAATCTGGCTCAAGGGTTTCGAGGCGGCCGGTATCCGCATGGTACCGGCAGCGGTCGCTATGAACTCCACAGAATACAAAGGTCGCCCGCCTTGCATTTATGACGGCTGGTGCCACGTCGGCTGCCCGACCGGCGCGCTCGCCAACCCATTGGTGACCTATCTCGGTGACGCCAAGAAGGCCGGCACCGAAGTGCGCCCGCTTTCGACCGTCACCCGCGTCCTGACCAACGCGCAGGGCAACAAGGTGACGGGCGTCGAATATTACGATGCGAAGAAGGAGCGGCAGGTGCAGGAGGCGAGCGTGGTAGTGCTGGCCGCCTGGTCGGCGCAGAATCCGCGTCTGCTGTTCAACTCCGCAACCGACAAGCACCCCAAGGGACTCGCCAATTCAAGCGGCCTCGTGGGCAAATATATGATGGCGCATTTCAGCTCGGGGACATGGGCGCTGTTCGATGAGGACATCCAGAGTTACATGGGCACTACCGGCGCCCAGTTGATGTCCTATGAGCGCTACGCCAAGACCAGCCAGAAAGGCGCGTTCGGCAGCTCGTTCATCGTCGCGGGCTCCGCCCTGAAGACGAGCGACCTCGGTGGATTCGCCAACGCCCGTCTCGATCTTTTCGGTTCTGATCTCGCCGCCTTCATGAAACGCGCGGCGCGCGGATTGACGCGCATCGGGGCGTTCGGCGAGGAATTGCCGAATATCGAGAATCGCATCGAGGCCGCAAGCGACAAGGACGAGTTCGGCATGCCCTTCGCGAAGATCATTCATAGCTTCGACCAAGACGCCGTCGCGCTGTGGAACGCTAATTTTGAGGAGGGCCTCAAGATCGCCAAAGCCACCGGTGCCAAGGAGGTCTGGTCGGCGCGGGGCAACATGCCGACCATTCACCTCATGGGCGGAACCATCATGGGTGCGAACGCCGGCGATTCGGTCACCAACAGCTACGGCCAAACCCACGAGATCGCGAACCTCTATATCGCGGGGCCGGGCATCTTCGCGACCGCGGGCGCATCGAACCCGACGTACACGATCCTCGCGCTTTCGTTGCGCGGCGCCGAGCAGTTGGCGGCGAAGTGGAGCACGGTGGCCGGGTGAGCCGATCAGACTGGCAAAATCGCTTTGCGGCGTCCGTGCCGCCAATTATCCCGCCAATCCCGGCGCGAATCGTCTCAGCTCGCTCTCAGGCGCGGCACAAGGGCCAGCGCGTTCTCACGTTCGATGGCGCGCTGATCCGTCGCAGTGAATCCCCACTCGGCGATGCCGCGGTTGACTTCCGCGCCGTTCCGGAACGGATAATCGGTGCCGTAGAGCACCTGCGAAATGGACACCATCTTCAGCAGTGCTGCGATCTGCCCTGGCGTGTTGCCCTGCGCCAGCTCGTAATGAAACTTCCTGAACTCGGGCAAGGGCCCATCTGGCAGGTTCGCGATTTTGCGTTCTTCGGCGAGACGAACGAAACGGCTGGTCAGGAACGGCAGCGTGCCGCCGCTGTGGGAGAAGATCCAGCGAATGTCCGGAAAGCGCATAGTGGTTCCGGTGAACACGAGGTGCGCAATGGTCCGCGTGGAATCGGTTGCGTATTCGATCGACGACGGCGGTATGCCGGGAACGAGCCCTCGGCAGCAATCCGGGGTGGTAGGGTGGACATAGACCACCGCCTTGCGCCGATTCAGTTCCTGGTAGACCGGGGCAAACGAGGGATCGCCGAGATACTTGGTCTGGTAACTGGTCAACAGGCCGATGCCGTCCGCCTTGAGCACTTCGAAGGCGTATTCGATCTCCTTGAGGCTGCCCTCCACGTCGGGTGGTGCGATGACTGCAAACAAGCCGAACCGGGCGGGGTGGTCTCGCACGAGGCGCGCGCCGTACTCGTTGAGCTGACGCGCGAGCCCGCGCGCCTCCTCGACATTGTCTCCGTACCACACTCCAGGCTGGGCAATCGACAGGACTGCGGTCGCAATCCCGCTCTTGTCCATTTCTTCGAGCGACAAGGCCGGCGACCATTTCGGCGGCGGGCCTGATGCCCGCCGTCCCGGAGCCATCATGGCATCGACGTGGAATTGCGGAATGAAATGGTGATGCACGTCAATCCGCGATTTGGCGCCGGATACTTGCGCAACGGCAGGCGCCGGACCGATCGCCCGCACCGCCCCCAAACCGAAACCAGCCACGCCGGCCAAAAACCGTCTCCGCGCCGGATGCGGCGGCGCGCAGCACATGCACGACAAAAACCTGTGGCGTGCGGGACTAGTTGTCATCGCGTCCTCGCAGTCCCCGAACATTAGCGGCTATTCGTGCCTGCTCCTAGGGTCGGCTTCGGCGCCTCGCACGCGTCGGGAGAGCCGGCCGGCAATGCATATGGCGGTGCGATGCAGTGCCCGAGCGGCGATTCGTGCAGGCATCGATCACCGTCCGTCCGTCTCCCAGCGGCAAGGCACGCGCTTGGCCGCGCGCCTTACTCGAGCCGATGCTGCGGTCTGAACATCGCACGCACGCCGCTAAATCTCTGCTCTGCAGAATCTTCTTGACTCCAGGGGTTTGGGCCTTATGTGGGGGCAGGCCGCTGTGATCTGTCCCCGCGTGCGGACTGATCGGCGGCATTCGCTTGCTTGGCGCCGTTGATCGGCACTCGGGTTGGATCACTCGGTTGGGGAGGACGCCAATGCGCCAGAACGCCCTCTTGCGATCGGGGAAGAGCTTGGCGACGCCAAGCGCCGCCCGAAAGAGCCTGGCTCACGTGGCTGTAGTGAAGCCTGCATCCACGGAGGGTCGCGAAGGGCACTTCGCCGTGCGCCACGGCGTGCGCTGCGCCGGCGTACACTTGATCGTCGATCTGCATGGAGCCGAGGGCCTCGACGACATCGACTTGATCGAAGCGACGCTGCGGCGCTGCGTGGAAGCGGCACAGGCGACACTGCTGCACATCCATCTGCACCACTTCCATCCGAACGGTGTCTCGGGAGTGGCGGTGCTGGCCGAGAGTCACATTTCGATCCATACCTGGCCCGATATTGGCTATGCCGCCCTCGACGTATTCATGTGCGGGAAGGCCACTCCCGACGCGTGCATCCCGGTGCTGCGGCGCGCCTTCAAGGCGAAACGCGTCGAAGTCAACGAACTCCTACGCGGGCGGGATACCTGATAGAGGGCAGGAGCGCGGACCGGCGGCGCCGCTTCCGCGCCTCCTGTCCCGCAGCTTTCATGCGCCGGCTCGAGCATGGCTGAAAAACGCCGGATTCCCGAAACGCTGTTCGACGACCTCGGCTTCCGCATGACCTATGAGGTCAGGCGCGTGATCTACGAGGCAGAGACCGAGCACCAGCATCTCGTTTTGTTCGAGCATCCCTTCTTCGGCAAAATGCTAATGCTCGATGGCGCCACTCAGGTCACGACTGTGGACGAGTTCGTCTACCACGAGATGATGAGCCATGTGCCTCTCTTAGCGCATGGTCACGCCGAGGAGGTGCTAATTGTCGGCGGGGGCGATTGCGGTGTCGCGGAGGAGGTACTCAAGCACAAATCCGTCAAGCGGCTTACCCAGGTGGAGATCGACGCTTCGGTGATCGAGTTTTCCAAACGCCACTTCCCGGAATTTACGAAGCCGGTATTCGCGGACAAGCGCTTCGACCTCATCATCGCTGACGGCATGAAATACGTCGCCAAAACGGGCCGCCGTTTCGACGTCATCATCGTCGATTCGACGGACCCGCTGGGACCAGGCAAGGTCCTGTTCAGCCAAAAATTCTACGCCGCTTGCAGCCGTTGCATGACCAGGGGCGCGGTGATGGTCACGCAGCGAGGCGTACCAATGCTCCAATCGGGCGAACTCACCGCGGCCATCGCCAACTTTCTCAAGCTGTTCGCGGACGCCTATTGCTACGTCGCGGCCATTCCCACATACGTGGGCGGCCATTTGGCGATCGGCTGGGCCACAGACAACGTCAAATTACGCCACGCTTCGCTCGAGACGATCACGAGCCGCTACGACAGGGCCGGCCGATTTCCGACAAAGTACTGGACGCCCGAAGTGCACGTGGCAGCATTCGCGCTGCCGCGCTTCATTGCCGAGAAGGTGGCGAAAGGAATGCAGCGCCGGTCCACGGGTGCGCCGGGCGCCGCGGACCGACGATTCAGCGGGAAGGCGTCTCCTTCCCGACGTCGAAGTTGAGCTCGATCAGCACATTGTTCGGATCGGTCACGAAAATCTGCCGTCGCGTGCTGTTCGGCACCTCGTTGACGCGAAACGCCACGCCCTTGCGCGTGAGATGCTGCTTGATCGCTTCAAACCCGCGGCTGCCAAACGCGATATGATCGATTACGCCCGAATCCGGCCGCTGCGGCTTGTCCGTAGGCGAGATGTCGTTGAGATGCAGCACCGGATGCCCTTCGCTGTAGAGCCAAGCGCCAGGAAAATCGAATGGCGGGCGCGGCCCGTTCACCAATCCGAGCACCTCCTCGTAGAAGCGCACCGTATCCCGCAGGTTGCGGGTCGAGACGTTGTAGTGGTCGAGCACACCGACGCTCATGCTCATCTCACTTCTCCTTCTGGGCCTTCCGCGCTTGGCGCAAAGCTCGATCAGCTTAGCGTGGAACACCGGCGGTGACGAGTCATGTGCTTCGATGGCTTAGAACACTGCAAGATACTTCAGCAGCGAAATCACTCCGAGAATGATCACGACGACGCGAACGATCTGTCGGGCGCGTCCGTCGAGCGGCAGCATATTGACGAGATAGAGCACAAGAATGATGACAAGGAACGTGATGATTACGCCAATGAGAACGTCCATGCGTGCCTCCTTTCGCTTGAGCCTTTGCGCCAGAATCGGCGCAGCATGAAAATCATAACGGGATTCGGTAACTATTTCAGCCCGGCCGGAACAGAGGTAGCCGGGCCAGATCGATAACCGGTGCCCCGAAAACGGTGATCGGCTGGGCTGACTCGCCTGCCATGCTATGGCTTGCGGCGAAGAACGGGCAGCGACTCTCCCGCAATCGCGCCCATGCGCGCGGACACTTCGTGCGGTACGCGGTAATCGCGGAGCACGTAGCGCAGGTCGCTCAGTCCGCAAGCCTCCCGTTGGACCACGAAATGCCACAGCGCAATGCTCGCCTCCGCCACAAGCGAGGCGCGCATCTGCCGGTATTCAGCAGCCGAACTCACCTGGCAGCCGCCGGCGTCGAACTCGGCCAACGCAGCGAGGCTTGCTTCAAGCGCGCGTCCTAGCCGACCGAGTGCGGAGGCCTTCTCCTGGATGAACTCGTCCGCAAGCAGCTCTGCCGGTGCGTGCCTCGTGTTGAATCGTGGCATTGGTCGTTGGCGCGTGTTGAACCAGGATCATCTGCCGGGAATGATTACCCTGTCGAGTCCCTGCCGCGATATCGCTTGATGCGCTTGTGGCGAGGTTCATATGATTGCTCTCCCCGCTAGCATTCGCACCTAGAGGAGGAACGACAAATGAGCTGGGCTAGATTGAGCACGGTGCTTGCCGCACTCGCGCTGGTCGTGGGCGCCGAGCGCGGCGCCTGGTCACAGGAGACGTTAAAGGTCGCGATCCCGCAGCGCGGGGCGTGGGACGCCGGCGTGGCCGAACTCGGCCAACGCGGCGGTATCTTCAAGAAGCACGGCCTGGACCTCGAAATCCTTTACGTCCAGGCTGGGCCCGAATCGATCCAGGCCGTCATCGGCGGCAGCATGGATATTGCAACCGCGGCCGGCGTGTCCGCCGCCGTGGGCACCTTCGCTAAGGGCGCGCCCATTCGCATCATCGGTAGCGAAATGATCGGCGCACCCGATCTTTACTGGTATGTTCCCGCCAGCTCGCCGATCAAGAAAATCGACGATTTCAAGGGCAAGACGGTTGCGTTCTCATTGACCGGCTCGTCCAGCCACGCCGGGCTACTCGCGCTCATTGCACAATACAAGCTTACCGCCATACCGACATCGACCGGCACTATTGCTGCGACCATCACCCAGACAATGACCGGGCAGGTCGATGTGGGCTTCGGCGCGGCACCATTCGGACTTGATCTCGCGGAGGACGGCAAGATCCGAATCATTGCCACCGGTAATGACGTCGCTTCGCTGCGCAGCCGCACCGTGCGCGTCAATTTGACCAACGTGAACACGCTGCAGAAGCGCCGCGACACGATCGTTCGCTTCAATCGGGCTTATCAGGAGACGGTTGCATGGATGTATTCCGATCCCGCCGCGCTCAAGCACTACGGCGAGTATTCCAATTTGCCGGAGAAGATCGTGCTGCGGGTGCGTGAACTTATTCCGAAGGAAAACATGGCCACTGATCGCGTGGAGGGCATCGAGCAGATCATGGCCGACGCGGTAGCGGGGAAATTTATTCCCGCGCCCCTGACCAGCGACCAGCTCAAGGAGTTGCTGCAGATCGCGAAGTGAAGGGAGCTCTGCCTAAGCGTTGTCGCGGGGTCGACACGCGGTGGTCGCCGGGAAGCAAAGTGCGTCGCATGTCGGCTTTCCTGCGCGCCCGAGAAGCGGCATCAAATTCCACCCCTGGATCGGGCGGCGGCCTCCTCTCCGGCAAGCGAACCTGCATACCTCCGCTTTCGGTATTGATTAGTCACAGGAATTCCCAGGAATCGCACGTCACGCGAGCACGTTCGCGCGGTCAAGCCGATGACGGATTTCCCGCCGCACAGGGCCTCGTTCGCCGCCTTTGACGAAACGAGGAACCGGTTACGTCATTGCCGCGTTCTTCGCTAACCTCCTGGCAGCCGAAGGAGGGAGATTCATGTGGCTTGAATCAGCTGAGAGCGGTCGGGATCTACTGCTGATGAGACCTCTCCCTGCAAGGCGATGACATGGCGGCAATGCGGGACGTCGGTACACCGACAACCGGCCGCTGCCACGAATCTGGTGGCTTGGCTGAGGAGCATTCTGGCTTTCACTGGAAAAGGAGTTCCTTCGATGTGTGACTATAGTCTGCACCACGTCGCGACCCGGCCTGCGAGAGTTGGGGACAAGTTGGTAGCGACCAGGTTCCCCAATTCGATCACGCGCGGTTTCGCAGCGTCCGGAGAGCCGCATGTTGCGGTCTGCCTGATGCCCGGCACGGAAATTGCGTTTGATCAGAACGTCGAATGCGAGCCGTCATTCGGCATCGGCATCCTCCCGAACAAGAAGATCGGGCAGCGGCTGGCGCGTTTCCGGCAAATTAATATGGACAACGCCGTGACGCATCATGACGCGCTGGAATTTCCGGACGGACAGGTAGTGCTGGTCACGCGCCTGTGCGAGGGCCAGTGCGCAACCGTGTTGCAGTTGCCGGCCGGGACGCGTCCTGGGACCGCGGAGAAAGCGGAGCCGGAGACTCGCGAGGTTTCCGTTTCGCTCTGATCGCTTGCTTGTCGAGGCTGGTGCTGCCGCGTCCGCACCGGGCGGCGGCGGCAGCAGATAAGGCCGAGTCGGCGCCGATTCCGGGTGCATCCCATCTCGCCGCCGACTCAACGTCGCTTGCCTGCTGCACGGCAGAGCCCCCGGCGCTAACCGGGGGCTCTCCTTGTGTGACGTAGAACGCGTGGGGGAGATGAATGCTAGCGGTCGGGAAATATGACCAGCGTCTCGAACTTATAGCCGCACGCTTCGCACTCCCAGAGATGCCGAACACGGTGCCGGTCCAGGTACTCGGACCATTCCGGCAGGAAGATTGCTTCCCCGCACTGGGCACAGTGATTGAGCAGCCTGGTCTGAACGACCTTACGGGGACTCGCGGTCCGGAGCTCCATGGAGGCGTCCTCCCCCACCATGCTCCCCCCTCCCACTATGCGGGATGGTACCGCAACTGCCGCTGAGGTGAAGCAGGAGCGCTGACCTAACGCGGACGGTGCTATGGCGTGCGCTCAGCATCTCCAGAACTGTCGGGGCGCTGACATTCCGATTTGATCATGCAAGCGCGAATGACTGTGCTGATCGCGCGTTGAAATGCGAGGAGCGCC
>WNFW01000254.1_pt1 | contig 51939 bp, 31 predicted proteins | sample 5400131 | NCBI WGS metagenome assembly WNFW01 (sample SAMN13153362, study PRJNA577476) | soil metagenome | isolation source: 20 cm soil or saprolite under grassland replicate 1 | place: USA:California | collected 2016-06-15
CGCACAAATCCCATTCTCGACCTGGGAAACTGCGTCCTCGTGCGTTAGCGTCCAATGACTTCCATCTCGCGTCAGCCCACAAATCCATTTGATGCGCTGATGTGAGCCCGTTCGCTCAGTCCTCACGATGGATCGTATATGGAGGTATCGAGCCATGGTTCCTAGCCTCCCGACGATTCCAAACCCGTGGATATCGGGTCGTTTTCCACAGAGGCTCTATCACCTGGGAAGGAAGGCCAATCCAGCAAACACTGTGTGTTCGGCTAGGGTTTGTACCCTAGCCAGAGACCTGAGGGGGCTATAGGTGTTCCTGCTGGACAAGATTTTGCAGGCTCCTGATCCGGCGATACTGGACTGTTCAAATCGAGTCCATTTCTCCGCTCCGATCCGAATCCGGACCCCGATGCCCGAGACAAATGGCAGCGGCAAATTTTCATTCGGAGGGCGGCAGGGAGTCTCGCGGTCTTCAATGCGGGATGGTGGCTGGATGGAATTTTTGCGTACCACACCTCACTTGACAATCAGAAGTATAATTTGAGGCGTCGGAAGGCCAAGCCAGATTCCGGCTCAGTCGTTCCGACCGCGTAGCCCCTCAGGAAAACCTACACGCTGGCTAGCAGTGCACCAGCCCCCAGCCTTCGACTGGCTGCACCGTCATCCAGACAAATAAGACTCGAAAGGAGAATTTCAAATGTCCCCACAGTCCGCCACAGCGCTGCAGCCCGTCAAAGGACCAGCACAGACGAGTATCTTCAACCGGATGGAGGAGCTTCACCATGCAATTGCCCGAAGAGCGTTCGAGATTTTTGAAGGCAAGGGCCGATGGCCCGGTCGTGAATTGGATGATTGGCTGCGTGCTGAATCCGAGCTGCTTCACCCCATGCACCTTGAACTCATGGAGTCGGATAACCATGTTACCGTTCGGGCCGAGGTACCTGGTTTCAGCGCCAAGGAGCTTGAAATTAACGTCGAACCTCGACGCTTGACCATCAGCGGAAAACGCGAAACCAAGGACGAAGCCAAGAAGGGCAACACCGTTTATTCCGAGTTGTGCGCAGGCGAGATTTTGCGGGTAGTTGACCTGCCGACAGAGGTCGATATTTCCAACGCGGCCGCGACGCTGAAGGACGGCATCCTTAACATCAAGATGACAAAGACTCCGACTCCGAAGTCAGTTCGCGTTGAACTGAAAACTGCTGGTTAAGGAACGCCAAAGGGAACGAGGAGACTTTTGTGCCCCAATCTGACTTGGGTCCCTTTCCAAGCTGACGGGATTCCGTAGAATTCTTTCGCGCTGTTGAAGCGCTACCAGCAGCCCAAGTGCTTTGCCGTAGGCTGCTATCGCTCCAGCTAGACTGTGAAATTCTGGAGAGTCCTTCGCAGCCTTCCTGTCCATGGCGAATTACTGAATTGGGCCAAAATTAGGTGTTTTTTCGGGTTTTGATACCATGCCTGGATGCGCGATGTCCTCATCCCTTTGTCAGAGGCGGTGAGCGACTGGGCCATTTTAGCGGTCCATTTAGGGCCACCCCTTTCCCTCTTGTCGAGGATCTCAGAACGGTCCTCGCCGTGAAGGGTTCGCTTCGCCGCGCAACGCCGGCGCGCCCTTGACCGCTGTCGACACATGATTCATTTGATTGTCACCGTCGTCCGGCTTGCACGCCCGGGAGGCCTCCGTTCCGTCCTTGCCGAGTCGCAGCAGTTCGCAAAACCGTTTAAGGCTCTCACTGGCAGGGACGGCGCCATCTCGTGCATCCGCATTAGCCAAGAAGCGGGGCGCGTCGTCTAGCAGGTAAGTGTCTTCGGCGCCGCCAGGGGCATAAGCCCAAGCGCCGTAAGAGCGCCAGCCAGAGATCGATCGGCCAATTTTCTCTCGCACCCACAAGATAAGTCCTTCATGCTGTCGCTGGGATGGCCAGTATTGCGCAGCGCGCTAAAATGCCCGGAATGCGAGGGTCGATTAAAAAAGATGCCGGAGCCGGGCGAACCGCTAGGGCCTGTTTTTGGATTCTGGCCGACATCCATCAGTGAAGGCGGGTGGATGGAATGAGGGAGGATGAAATGAAACCGACAACGGAGTTGAAGCTGCGACCCTATCATGAGTGGCCGCCCTGTGACGGACACCCGCGACCTGCCGTATTTCCCGAGCTTGCCAAAATACTGGAGCGCGGAACGATCACCGTGTTTCTTGACCCGATAGAAAACGACTACTTGCCCAAGCCGGACAGCAGTGCTCTCCCACGGTGCGACAGACCTCTGTTCTGGGCCATCGCTGAGCCCCGGCTCAGAGGATGGGTATGCCATCACTGCATAGAAGTGAATTAGGTGCGGCGTGGGAACACATGATTGAAATCGCAGACCAGGGAAGCAAATGCAGCAAGTTTGCTGTAGGTTTGGATGGGACAAGCCGCATTAGCTCGTCGCAAAAATCAGTCGAAAAGATTATATGTGGCGGGTCCCCGTGGGTTCGGACTGTGCCTTGTTTTCCCCGCCGAGATCCTGAGTTTCTTGCGAGGCCAGGCCTACCAGGTCCTCCTCATTCGTGCGTCTCGCGCCGCATTGCGGGCATGTCCAAAGGCGGAAGCTTGTCTTTTCCGGATGGATTTCCGCGAGATACATCGGCATCCCGTCAAGGAAACATCTGACTTTGGGCAGCATGTCCATCTCATCCCCGTTTCCGTTCTGGCTCAGCATGAAGTATCCACGATGGGTGTTGTAGCGGACGAGACAATCGGGCTCCGTACAGCCATACGTGGTCGCTTGAGTTGCGTCATCCCCGTTATTCAAGAAGCTCCGATTCAACCTCATTTCCAGAAGATGTTCGTGACAAAGCGGGCGAAGGTCTTTGCTCGGCTGAGTAGCAGGCATATCCCCTCCTCCAGGACACCTCCAAACGTGCTTCTGCCGGACACCGTGAGTCAGTGGAACACGCTAGGTCCGTTAGGTTTTGGAGTTGTACCCCAGTACGTAAATTCATATGCCAGCGACTTACGGTTGTCAAGAGTCTATTCCCTGAAGGTGCATGCGGGATTAGCGTCGTCTTGAGGAACACCGCATTGCCGTTCTGTCCTGAGCGAACTGCCATAATCAGCGAACGATGCCCCAAAGCCACACTAAGCTACCCCTTGACACTCGACAGGAACCGATGGCATTCTCTTGTCGAATGCCGAGGGGAGAGATGAAGCAATCTACCGATCTTCTGCAAGGGACGCTCGACTTGCTGATCTTGAAGTCGCTGGCGGTTGCTTCCATGCATGGGTGGGGAATCGCCGAACGTATTCAACAAGTATCGAAAGACGCACTACAAATTGGACAGGGGTCCTTATATCCCGCACTGCACAGATTGGAATACAAAGGCTGGATTAAAGCCGACTGGGGTGTTTCCGAGAACAATCGTCGCGCAAAGTTCTACTCACTCACTCGTGCAGGGAAGAAGCAACTACAGGCCGAAATGGAAGATTGGAATCGACTCACAAACGCAATAGCCCTCGTGCTGGAGCGAGTCTGACAGGCCACGAATGCTCACCGAATTTCTAACACGTCTCCGGTTTCTGGTCGCACGCAAGGGTCCCACCGATGTAGATGAGGAGCTACGATCTCACCTCGAACATCTCATCGAGACGAACATAGCCGCAGGGATGTCCGCTGAAGAAGCGCGGCGACACGCGGCAATCGCTTTCGGAGGGGTTGAACAGACACGCGAGGAGTGCCGTCAACAAGCGCCTGGATGGCTCGCGGAGACTGTTGCCCAGGACGTGCGCTATGGCTTACGCATGCTCCGGAAAGATCCGGGCTTCACGCTCGTGGCTGTCCTGACCCTTGCGCTCGGTGTCGGCGTGAACACAGCAATGTTTACAGTGATCCGAGCAGTGCTCCTGAAGCCGTTGCCATACCGTGATCCGGGCGGACTGGTGCGTCTCGTGCTGACCGTCCCCAATCGCAACATAATTGATCAAGCATTCAACGAACTGCGATTTGAGGAGATGCGAGCCACCGCTAAGTCCTTCAGTGAATTGGGAGCCTTCGGACCGCTAGAGAATTTCACTCTTTCCGGTGGCAGTGAGCCTGAGGTTGTGAATGCTGCTCGCGTCTCCGCGAATTTCCTGGCGATTCTAGGCACGGAGCCCATGCTTGGACGCAGCTTCCTTCCAGAAGAGGACAAGCATGGAGGGGATCCTGTGGCAATGATCAGCAGCGAGTTATGGTGGCGCCGATTCAACGGTGATCCACATGTCGTCGGTAAATCGGCCACGGTTGATGCGGTCCCGTACACAATTATTGGCGTCTTGCCAGCGGGTTTTGCCTTTCCGACGGCTGACGTAGACATTTGGGTGACCCGCCCGTCCGAATGGTCGGCGCTTCCATCTGGAGCTTGGCGCACGGTAGGTTTATTGAAGGGTTTCGCCCGCTTGAAGCCGCAAGTCAGCTTCGAACAGGCGCGCGCTGAGATGAATGTACTACAACGACGCTACGCTACCGCTCATCCCAATCCCAATGACGCAGATCCACGTGTAACCATGAACGTAGTGCCGTTGAGGGATCAAATAGTAGCCAATGTCCGCCCGATGCTCTGGATGCTGTTTAGTGCGGTGGGGTTTTTACTTCTGATCGCTTGCGCCAACGTGGCTAGTCTGTCTCTTGCACGGGCGACGACTCGCTCCCGTGAGTTCGCAGTAAGGGCAGCAATAGGTGCCACGCGCGGTCGACTCCTTGCCCAACTACTGGCGGAGGGCCTGATACTTGCGACCATTGGAGGAATTGGTGGTCTCTTCTTGGCGAAATGGAGTTTGCATTCCATCGTCCGCATTGAGGCACTTCATCTGCCGCGCGTCGCAGAGATTCGCCTGGACAGCATAGTCCTCGCATTCACATTGGCGCTTTCCATCGCGACTGTCGTTCTATTCGGGCTTTTCCCGTCCCTCTCGGTGTCGCGGCCTGATGTAGCGGGGATATTGCGGGGGAATGTTCAGGGAGACCATGAAGCATGGAAACTGCTTGGCAGTCGTGGGCTGCTAGTAATAGGACAAGTCGCTCTATCGACGGTGTTGCTCATCGGTGCGGTGCTTCTTCTGAGGAGCTTCGCTCGCCTGCACAGCGTCGACCCAGGATTTCGACCATCGAATCTCCTCACCGTAAGACTCGCTCTACCCCGCGCACGATACGACACAGACGTAAAGAAACACGCTTTGTTCCAGGAATTGATGCGGCGCTTGGCAGCCATTCCCGGCGTACGCAGCGCCTCCGCAGCACTCTCGCTTCCCACGAAAAACCCCTTGTACACCAACATAATGAAAGTCGAGGGAGTCCAACTCACCGACCAGGATTACGGGCTGTCAGACATACAACTGCAGAGCATTACACCAGGATATTTCGAGAGTTTAGCCATTCCGCTGCGGCAGGGCCGCGAATTTACCGAACAGGACAACGATTTGGGCGCCCCACCGGTGGTGATACTTAATGAGAGCTTGGCTCGCCTCCTCTGGCCTGACTATCCACGAACCATAGATCTGATTGGTCGGCACATTTGGGAGGGTGCCGATAAGATGATCGGCGAGCTGAAGATTGTAGGCGTAGTAGGCGACGTGCACGAACGTGGGCTGACCAGCCAACCTCGGCCCGAATTTTATGTACCGTTTGTGGTCCATCCTCCCCAAAGGGTCTACTTGGCCGTGCGCTCTCAGGCCGATCCGCTGAGCCTGGCCACCGTCGTTCGCAACCAAGTGCTGGCGATTGATAGCGACCAGGCCATCTCAGACGTGCATACGATGGAAGACGTAATCGATGAATCTGTAGGGCAGCAGCGCTTAACAATGCTGCTAGTCAGTTCGTTTGCTATCCTCGCCCTGCTACTGGCCATCGTTGGCATTTTTGGCCTTGTTGCCTACTCTGTATCAGTACGAACGCAAGAACTAGGTATCCGACGGGCATTGGGGGCACAGCGGAGGGACATCCTGGGGCTCGTGCTCGGCCAAGCCTTTACACTAGCTTTTCTTGGGGTTGGGCTCGGCCTCGTCGCAACATTCGCGCTAACGCGACTGATGAAGGATTTTCTGTTTCAAATAAGTGCCACTGATCCGGCTACGCTCGTAGGAATAGCGCTGCTGTTTTTTATCGTGGCCTTGCTGGCCAGCTTCATTCCGGCTGAGCGGGCAACGCGGGTCGAACCAATGACGGCCCTGCGCACGGCTTGATCGCGCGATATGCCTTTAATCCCGGCCCCTAGCTTATCGAGTTAAGAGAGCCCACTTACGCACACGCGTCAATGTTCCTCGTGCTGTCACTAAATCGCCACAAGACGGTGCCTTCCGCAGCTGTCACTGCCATCTTCGTGCTGGCGGGTTGCTCGGCAAGGAAGCCCATTGCTCCACCCTACGCTCCGTTTCGGCTCGAGTCTGTAAGGGGTGATTCCGTTCTTCTTACGCCGCCTATTCCGGAGGGCAAGAATGAGTGCGCGTTAGTTAAACTAACGCTCAAGAGCAGTCCTGCGCCCTCGGGAGTTCATTGTTCCGCGGAGAGAGGTCATTTCCGTGTCGAGCAAGCAAATAACGACCCCAGTTCTGTCCACATTACACTGCCAGCCCTAGCGACATGGCTCGGCGATTTAGAAGGCGGCTTCGGCTCCGATGGCAAGGATGAAATCGCAGCACTGTTCGCACTTCTGGGTGATTTAGACAAACTGCAGGAAGCAGGATGTTTTCCGGACACCAAGCTCTCGATTCGTGATTTCATCCTGCAAAGCCTCCCCATGAAGCCAACCGACAGCCTATTCAATTATTACGGTTACCTCGCAGATCACAGTGGACTGAACCTCAAGCCTGGGATGCGCTTAAAGGTCGAGCACGCCTATTTCCGACCCGCTGAAGAAGGAGAGGAAGAGCACACCGCCAAGCTTTTCCTTGGGGTCAGCACCGCGTACTTCAACCTGCAGTTGACCAGTGATGGCAGGATTCGCTTCCGTCAAAATGGGACTGCCAAGTACACACCGCCATCTCTGGTTCACGGGGTACATGATGAGATCTCAGATCTCGCCATCAGTTCCATTCCGCAGGAGCGTTACTTCCGGCTTCTTTTCAAGACATATCTCGTGCCCCAAAAACACACCCGCTCCACAGCTATCATTGGAGCAACGAAATCCAGCCAATTAGATGAACTCGACAAAGAACTCCGCGCCCATCTTGCTGAGGATTGCAAAAATACCGCAGCAATCTACGGAGCCGTCTGTTTCGGGTTCGAAGGGTTCGTTACGCTTACCCCACAGGTCAAGGTAGAGTTGAACGGAAAAACCAAGTTCATTGATTCGGGAACAAGAATCAAGGACCTTTTATCCCGGTCACAAGCAGACGGCCTCAAATCTCTTAAGATCCAGCGGCAGTTTCTCGATTCCTACTATGATCTGCAGTTCGACCCTGCCGACCCCAATGTGTTATCACTCGCGCTTGTAGCTCGTGATCGAGTGACTTGGTCCAACAGTCCCCGAGCGCTTCATTGAACCAGGAAGGCGTCTCCTATCCCATGGTAAAAAGAAGACGAAAAGTCAACGGTCTCAGCCGTCGCGAAACCCAAATAATGGCCGTTCTTTACAAGTTGGGGAAAGCTAGCGTTGCAGACGTTCTCGATAAGTTACCGGACAGAAGGAACTATTCGACCGTGCGCGCCCAACTTCGGGTGCTTGAAGAAAAACGGCTCGTACGACACGAAACGAAGAAGCTGCGGTACCTCTACGCTCCGACCGTGCCGCGTCAGATTGCGCAGCGTTCCGCTCTCCGTCATATGATCGAAACTTTCTTTGATGGCTCCGTGGAAAATTCGCTCGCTACGATCCTAACTGAAGACAACCTAGAGCTATTGTAATTGTAAGCGCTCTTGTGCACGTGGTCAGGCTGCGTGGTGCGGATCATTACGTTGACTTATCAAACGAGGCTGACGTGCGCGAAATGAAATCCCTCCTCAGCACTTTTCGGTAGCAACGCTGACTGGCCACTCACAATGGACCATTAACCCGCTGTCGGTAGAAGTGGTCCCACTGCATCATCCGAACTAACTTTCTACTCGAAGAGCGAGGTGTGCGGTTCCGCTCGCCGAGGCATGTGTGGCTTGCGCCCCGCCCCATCACCCCAGAGTCTACGGAACACCTCGACAGTCGAAGGGCCAAGTCCGGCGTATAATGTCGCCTTCCGAATTATGCCGAATTGAGTCTCATAGCCAACCGTCTTTCCTCTCCATAGCTGGCTGTCGAGGCCCAAGCGATGCTTTATTTAAGTCGGCATAATCCCGCGTAAATTGATCCCAGTACCAACTCCTCATAACACGGCGAACCAGAGCCCAGTACCCACTTTTGTGGAAGCTTATAGAACTTCTTGAGAAGTCCTCCTCAAGAAACGAAATTCTGCAAGTTCTGCTCGGACGGGAGGGCCTTTGTGGTCTGTTTCGGTGTCGTCTCCCGTCGAAAGATCGCTGGCCACTGCAAAATCAGGGTAGGCACAACCCACCAACCGGCCAAGGACAGGGATTTCGTCGCGCGATTCGGGTGATCGATGGCTAGGTCGGAGATTATGCCGACTTAATCAAGCATCAGTGTGCGTGGAAAGACAGGAATGGAGGGGAAACGGTGTTGACGACATGGGGGGATTCGGCATAATCCGCGACGCGGCATTATATGCCTTGAACTAAACCGCTACGCAGTATGGGTAGTGCTACAGTCGTCTTGTCCTGACAGGTTGTCCTCGCCGCTGCTTCAGTTCCCTCTCCTTTGCGAAACCATGGCGTGGCTGTTTGCAGCCTATTCCATCTCGCAAAGGAGATTTCCATGACTTCTCTTCGGCAGCGCATGATCGAGGACCTGCAGGTCCGGAACCTTGCCGCGAACACCCAAGACTCTTACGTCCGGCAAGTCTCGCTCTTCGCCCGATACTTCAATCAGTCACCCGAACTGCTAGGACCGGAGCAGATCCGCGCCTTAGCTCTATTTGACGAACGAGAAGAAACTGGCAACCGGCTCCATCGTGATCGCCGTTTCCGACCTGCGCTTCCTCTATAACGTGACGCTCAAGAAAGGCTGGAGCTTCGAGGAAGTCATCCCCGCACCCAAGAAGCCCCAGAAGCTGCCTATCGTACTGAGCCCCGAGGAAGTTCTTGCGTTTCTGGACTGCGTCCGGAGCAGGAAACATCGTGCTATCTTGACCACCTGCTACGCCGCCGGCCTTCGTATCTCCGAGGCCATTGCGCTCACCCCTTCCGCGATCGACAGCAAGCGCATGGTCATCCGGGTCGAGCAGGGTAAAGGGAGAAAAGATCGCTTATGCGCCGCGGTCCAAAATGCGTAGTGATTGTTGGCAAATGCCAGAATCATGATTCGCCGCTCTTGAACCTTCTTGTGAAGACTGACCCACTCGGAAAGATCACCTTGGCGATCAACAATCACCTTGTCCCAAGTTGTCCTTTTTTCCTCGATCCCTTTCCGGTCCCCCAAACCACCGAACGTAAGTGAAGTTAGACGTTATTAGATCGAATTTGTCCTTCATCTCCCACGGCCGCGGCATCCAGCCTTGATCAATTAGCGTGAGAGCGACGCCGTGCTCTCGCAACACATCTCCACAGTGTCGAAGTGCTGCGCGTAGTAGCTGAGGTAGTCGGCGGGTCGCAAACCCCTCGGATAGAACGATCCCTGCCATCCAGTGGCCGTGAACGACGAGGTCCCGAGGAGAATCGGCGGATGGTTCACGGAAGAGAGTATAGCGCCCACCCTCGCCGGTTCGTCGTTTTGGATTGCTCAGAACTTGCCAGGTCATGCGAAGCCAGGATATTGCTCTGTTCATCGACCAATCGGAACCAGTCACGGTTGGAACGATTACTCCTATGAAAATAGCTGCCTATCGCGTTGAAAACAAAGCATAGGTGCCTGGGTCCATTTTCATCCTTCGTTGTGGCTCTCCGAGAGCCATGAGTTACTCATAACGAAGCGCGACTAGGGGATCGGTTCGCGCCGCGCGGCGGGCGGGCAGCAGACAGGCGGCTAGGCCGACGAGCAGGATAATAGAAATCACGGCAGCAAATGTCGATGGATCCGTGGTTGAAACACCGGAAATTTGGCTGGCGAGAAAGCGCACGAGTGCATAGCTCCCGAGAAGTCCGGTGAAAATGCCAGCCGCTACCAGACGGAGGCCGTTGAGAAGCACGAGCCGAAGAATGCTTCTCTGTTGTGCTCCCAGCGCCATGCGAATGCCAATTTCGTGGGTGCGCAGGGAGACGCTATAGGCCATCACGCTAGAAATGCCAATTATGACGAGCAGAAGACCAATGCTGGCGAAGGAGCCAAAGGTGACAACTTCAAATTGTGGTCCGCGGTAGAACTCTCGCAGCGAGCCTTCGAGTGTTCCTGATGCTGAGATTCCAACATTTGGATCAATCGCCCGCACTTCCTGGCCAACGGTTTTCAAAATCAGTGTTGGGTCAGAGGCTGTCCTTGCCATGAAAGTCCGCCAGCTATATCCCTGAACGCTATAGGGGATGAAGGCTTGGGGAAGGGCTTCCCAAGCGGGGTTGTCAAAGTTGCGAGTCTTGTAGTCCCGCACGACCCCAATGATTTCGAAATAAGTGTCGTGCGGCGCATCCAAAAAGGTCCGGTCGAGAACGTCCATCTTGATTCGTCGGCCGAGCGGGTTTTCGTTCGGAAAATACTGGCAAACAAAAGCCTGATTTACGACCATAACTTGGCGAGCAGCACTCACATCGTCTTCGGAGAACAATCCGCCGCGAATCAAAGGCCGGCCGAGCATTTGGAAATAACCTTCGCTAACCGACTCAAGTGTGGTCTGCCAACGTTCCGTGTGAGGCTTGCCGGGAATGATCGTGTCGCTCCATTCGTCTTGCAGCGGGGGTTCCTCAATCGATTCGGAAACGGAGATCACGCCGGGAAGAGCACGAAGCCGGTCGAGGATTTGCCGAGTGAGGGCATTTTTCTTTTGCCGAGTGACATCGACATCGGTGTTATATGCCTTGGGCAGAGAGAGACGAAAGTAGAGAACGTTTTGGGGATCGAAACCCAGGTCCACGCGTGTCAGCACAAGAAAGCTGCGCATCAAGAGGCCAGCGCCCATCAACAAGACGATAGAGAGAGCAACCTCGCCAATCACCAGAGAGGCCCGCAATTTGCCATGACGAAAAGTCGTTCCAACGCCTTTGCCGCTGCCCGTGAGCCGCGGCTGCAAGTTGCCGCGCATCGTGTGGAGAGCCGGGGCAAGACCGCACAGGATCGTCGTCAGAAGCGTTATGCCCAGTGCTAACAAAAGAACTGGCACACTCATGTGAATTAGGGTTTCGTCTGGGAGTGTTCCAGCAGGGATGAGCGCCACGACAATTTTCAAAGCAAAATACGCCAATGCACAGCCAGCGATTGAGGCAGCGGCAGCAAGCACAAAGCTCTCTGTAAACAATTGTTGGATAAGGCGAGCGCGGGAGGCACCCAGTGTGGAGCGCATGGCCATTTCTCTTTCGCGCGCGGTCGCACGTGCCAACAAGAGGTTCGCAACATTGGCACAGGCGATTAGTAGCAAAAGCAGGACAGCGGCGAGCAAGCCATATATTGTTTTCTTGAATCCCCCGATAAGACTGTCGAGTAGAGTTTGCGGCACAATCGCGAATTTTTCCGGGAGTGGAAATGGTCCGCCAGGATTGGCCTTCTGGTAGCGGTGCGCAATGGCATCAAGATCGGCTCCTGCGGCCTGCACGTTCACACCCGGCTTAAGGCGTCCCATAACTGAAGCGTCGCTCCGTCCGTCACTCATTGGCAGCCAGAAGTTGGCCCTAAACGCGTTGAACCGCGAAGGCATGATTCCGACCAGAGTTGTGGGCTTGCCGTTGAGAATGAAAATTTTGTTGAGAATGTTTGGATCGCCGCCGAATTCCGATTGCCAGACGTGGTAGTTCATCACGAACACTGGCGGAGCATCCAGGCGGCCATCATCAGGCGAGAGGGTGCGCCCGAGGAGCGGCGGAACGCCCAGGAAATCGAATGTGTTGGCCGTGACAGTCTCACCTCTCGGCCAGTAGCGGATGGATTTGCCGTTGTCGTACTGGAGGCGTATGCCGTTATAGGCGATGGTTTCCTCAAACACGTGGTTTTGTTCGCGAAAGGCACGGGTTTCGTCCGGCAAGAAAAAATCGCGCCCTTTCCATCCACCAACATTTGCGAGATTTTGGACTCGAAATACGACAGAACGCTCGAAATTCTTGTAGGGAAGCCCATCGATAACAACACCATAAATAACACTGAACATGACCGTCGTCGCGCCGATGCCCAGAGCCAGGGCGAAGATGGCGACTAGGGAGAAACGACGATTCTTGCGGAGGTTGCGCAGGGCGTAGAGGAAGTCGCGGGCAAGACCATCCACGTGGCTTTCCATAGGAGCAAACTCTACACCGAAGCGACTGTGAATTGTAGGGTCCCCACCTGTAATGAGAAGGGTAGCTAGTTTCCGTGGCGAAACGGCAATTGTTTTGCCTTTCAAGACAGAAACTAGCAGCTAAGCTAGTGCTGGAGGAAGATAGACACTGAGCCGTCGTTGAGATTGGCCGTGGCAAAGCCGAGCCGGCCGCTGCCGTTGAAGTCTGCGACCGTGTTGGAATACGGCCCTTTGCCGACGGCCACAGGTGAGCCGGCCAGTTGCGTGAACGTCCCCGCCGGGAAACCATCTTTCCCGGCGGCCAGGTTCTTGTAAGACCCGAGCTTAGCCCAGCATCATGTTGTTAGCTTTAGAACTCGTAGCGCAACGCGAACTGCATCACGCGCGGGTTGGTAAGCAACCCACCGTAGTTCCCGAACGAACCGGAAATATCCAGTTCCGGCGCGATGGACTGCGAATCAAATTTTGTGGCGTTGGTCACGTTAAAAACTTCCCATCGGAACTGCACACTATGGCCTTCCGACCATGGCATCTTCCACCGTTTGCTGAGTCCGAGATCTACTCCGAAGAAGCCATCTCCCCGGACTTGGTTACGGGCTCCAGCTTCGCCGGGGAACGGCGAACGGAACTGAGTGATAGCGCCGCTGGGCCCCGCCCCCTCCTGAAAGACGTTTACACTGCCGTCCGGCTGTTTGAACACACCTGTATGCACGCTGCCCGTCCGAATGGCTTGCCCGCCAAGCTGCCAGTTCGTTGGCCATTGGAAACCATTTGACACGTTGAACGGGAAGGCCGACGTCCAGCGGTAGAGACCCGAAAGCTGCCAGCCACCGATGATTGCGTCCAGTCCCCTACCGGAGTTTCTTCCCAGCAGCCTGCCTTTGCCGAAAGGAAGCTCAACAATCCAGTTGGCGTTGAACTGGTGTGTTGCGTCATAGTCAGACACTGCTCGGAGTTGCTTCGGCGACCATGAGTTGATGATCTGGCCTCCCAGCCCACCCCACGCTCCGATGCGTTCCGCGTCCGACGCTAGATCAATTGACTTCGAAAATGTGTAGTTGAAATCAAACTGAACGCCGTGTTCCATTCGATGCCGCAAGTTCACCTGCATAGCGTGATAGTTCCCGTTGGACGCTGAACGCCACGCGTACAGTGATGAGTACTGCGGGTTAAAGAAGGAGTTCGGGCCGTCCTTCGGGAAATACTGAGTTCCCGAAGCGCTTCGCATGCCGAGCAGATCCAGGACAAAAAGCGCGGTTGTCTCGTTTTGGTTGAATCCGCAGAAAAGGTCATAAGCGGCTACAACCGGATCGGAAGTAAAGTTCACAGCGTTGCCGGGAGTGCACCTGCGGATGCGGTACTGATCACCCGAAGCAAGCGGTTGAATCATGTCCTGCCAGTACTGAGCCACATTCGCCGGCACCATTGACGAGTTGAAGCTTAGTGTATCCAGTCCCGTTCGGTAGATCTTGGCCAGTTCGGTGGTTGCAGTGAAGTAGTCGATTTTGGAAGCGGGATCCACAAGGTCCGAAGGCATCGCCACGTCTTCCTGGATTAGCAGCCGGTGCGAGAGTCTCCCGACATAGGAAACCTCCATCGAAAAGCCTTTGCCCAAGTCACGGCCGATTGAGAAGTCAATCGCGTAGGAGTATGGCGTCTTAATGGTGTCGTCAAGACCCCAGGCGATCGCAAACCCGCCTGTGTCAAGGGTGCTTGGAAATGTTTGAGGGAACGTGCCTGGGGGTGCGGGAAGGAAGAGTTGATGCCCGTCGCAACCACTTGCTGCATCATTGATAGCATTTGTTGGAATTACATGTACATCCGTTAAACGCGGTGCGCACTCTAAGCTTTCGACGCCTGCTGGATTTGTTAACCCGGTAGATAGCCCAAACGAGCCGTTCTGGTCGAAGGTGTTCAGCAGTCCTGCTCCAATCCGGTCGTAGATCATGGAAAAGCCTCCCCGGATCGTCGTCTTGTCTCCTTCGCCAAAGAGCGACTTGAAGAGACCCGAATGCACCCGTGGCGAATACGCAATCGCGAGCCGCGGGCCGAAATTGTGATAATCCCAATCGTAGTAGCCCTTCTTGCCGCCATTTGCCGGACCAGCCAAGTCGAACTGGACAAGTTTATCCTGGTTCGCCGGGATACCCTGGGCCATGTTTCTCCCGCGCTGCAGGAGCCATTGGCCCAGGCTGAAATTCGGAGCGACCTGCAGACCCTTGGTTTCCCACGGCGGCGAGAACAGGGAATACCGAAGGCCATAGGTGAACGTGAGGTTCGGCTTGATCTTCCACGAATCCTGCACGTACATCTCGTAGCTGTCGGCTCCGAAGTGTCGTTGTACAGGCGCCCCCTGCGGGAGGACGCTACCGTCTTTTAAATAGTTGTAAGAGGCATCCACTTCCGTGACGATCCCCATCAAGGCGATGAGCGGGAAGTCATAGGAATTTCCGAAATCCGCGCTTACGTTACCGGGATCGAGGGCGGATCCCGTGCCTGCAATTGCTGCGTTATCCAGCCAGGATGCGTTCGTTACGCCATCGCTGAAAGATGTGGTCGTAAAGTTGCGTGGATTGCGGATAAAAGCCAGCCCTCCGCCAAACTGAAATGTGTGGTTACCTCTCACCCAGGACAGATCGTCCGAAAAGTTGTGCAACGGGCGTTGGAAGGAACGTGTGCGTGTAATGCGCTGGCTTAATCCCCGGAAGAAAATCCACTGTTCATTGGAGTCGCCAACATCGCCAATGCTTTCACGAGTGAAGCCCCAGCGGAAATTGTTGACCAAGCTAGGACGTAGAATCGCCGAGTATCCCAGCGCAAAACCCTTATTGAAGTTTATGATCGTGTGCTCCGGTGTTTTTCCAGGATAGGAAGGCACTCCCAGACTCGAAAAATTGGAGAGCGCACCCCGCCAAAAAATCGAGTGATTTCCGTTGGAAGTAAGTTTGTAATCAGCTCGCGCGATGTAATACCTGTAGTTCTTCTGGATCGGCCCCTTAAAACGGAAGCCGGAATAGTCGTAACCAAGCCCATCGCCCTGAGTGTTGTCATTTGGCAGCGGAAAACTATTGAAGTAGGCGATCATCGCCGGATTTGGCCCCTGATGGACGGGGTCCATGTTCGCTAGATCGGTGGGGGAAAGCCCGGCAGAACCTGCCGGAACGGTGTAGCTGGCGCCGCTTAGCCCTTGTACGCTGCCTCCCGGGCAAGCGCTGGAAGCGTCGCACGGATAGAGAATGACACCGTCACGCAAGGAGGCTGTTGGAACGATGCGTAGCGCGGCGTTTTCCTCGCGCTGGCGTGCCTCCTCATAATTCAGGAAGAAGAAAAACCGATTCTTCACGAACGGTCCACCCACCGAGCCACCGAAGATGTTACGAATCAGCTTGGGAGGTTTGTTCGGCTCGCCGCCCTGCAGCTGCGACTGCTTAATGAAATAATCGTTCGCGCTCGTATAAGTATTGCGATTGTATTCGTACGCTGAGCCATGAAACTGATTCGAACCGCTCTTGGTGACGAGCGATACCTGCCCGCCCGACGACGCCCCTTGATCGGCGTTGTAGTTTGTTGTCGTGACGCGAAATTCTTGTACCGAGTCCAGTGTGACTGGCAGCGCCGCAGTGAAGGCATAACCACCGGATGTATTCACGTCCACGCCATCCAACGTGATATTGCTCTGGTCGCTGCGTGCCCCGTTCACCGAGCCGCTGCGCGTGTCTACGTCAGTGTTGATATCGGCGCGATTGCCCGTATACACGACCCCGGCCTGCAATGATAGAAGGTCGGGAACGTTGCGCCCGTCCATCGGCAGCTCCTTCACCTGATGCTCGTTAAACGCGATACCAAGCGATGCGTCGGTTGTATTCAGGGTGACCGCCTGGGCAGAGACTTCCACGGTCTGATTAGTTGCACCGACCTCCAATGTGACATTAACCGTCGTTGGTGAATTGACGAGCAACTGAACATTCTTGTTTTCGAATTTGCGGAATCCCGTCATCTGCACAGTCAGTGTATAGCTGCCAGGAGGCAACGCTAGAAACTCGTATTCACCTGTGCTGCTCGTGCTCGTCTCTCGAGTTAGGGCCTGGCCGACATTGTTCAGGCTCACTTTGGCAGCGGCGATAACCGCCCCGGTCTTGTCTGTGACAACCCCCCGTATGGACGTTGTGCCAACCTGCGACCATGCAGGTGTAGTGGCTAGAAGGAGAGCAACCAAGAAAATAAGGAAATTGTGTTTCAGGGAGAACCGCTTCATGAACTGCTCCTTTCGCGCACCGTGACTGAAGATGCAGATAAAGAGCAGGCGGAAGGCGCCGGTAAGATACAAGTAAACTGAACCGGCCTACTGCCCGGAAAGCTAAACCGAGCATAACTGGAACTTCGGCAACCTTCGCCCGCCACCCGACTTTAGCAACCGTTGCCTTTGCTTTTAGGACAGATTGAGGCTTTCTGTCAAGGAAAGTTCTTCTAAATTTTGCAGTTCAGACATAAGAAGGGGCAAGAGCGAGCGGATGGGACTCGGCAGGCCGAGCGAGAGGTTTCATAAGGGCGGCGGACTATTAACCAGCCCCGCCCTCGTTGCCAAACCGGTTAGCGACACTTTCGTTGATGTACCTTACATTTATGTGGATCTTCATTGTCGAATTGGATTCGTGCAGCGATAGCGGCCGCGACACTTATTCTGCTAGGGATCATCCTACTAATTGCGACGCTGATCCACTTTGGAGTCGCAAGGTTCATTCAGCAACTGAGAGCATATCCTCAGGGATCACTCAAAACCGGCCAGTCAGGGTCACTTCAAAACCGGCCAAGGGTGAAGGCTCGGGACATTGACTCCGACGGGAGCCCTTATAGGCTCTCTCGGCATGAGCAATGCCTTGAGCGAAGAACAGAAACAACAAGGCATCGCACTGGGAAAGCTCGGATGGTCTTTACGAAAGATCGAGCGAGAAACCGGTGTACGGCGTGAAACCGCAGGCGCGTACCTAGTAGGGCGGTCGGGATTGCGGTACGGACCCGGGTGCCTGGCGCAGGCAGGCGCCGGCAAAACGGGCCAACGAAGTGACCCCCGACTTTGTAGGCCTTTTATCGCAACCGCCAAGCTCCCCCGCGGGCAGGGTCAGTGCCTGCGAACCCTACCGTGACCTCATCGAGGAGAAACTGAGCCGTGGACGGAATGCCAAGGCCGTCTGGCAGGATCTGGTCACCGATCATGGTTATCCGGGTAACTACCAGACCGTAAAGCGTTTCGTACGCAAGCTTCAGGGATCCAGGCTGCCCCAGGCGCTGGGATCATCCTCACCGCGCCAGGGGAAGAAGCCCAAGTCGCGCCCTCTGGTACGCGACCCGCAAACGGGCAAGTACCGGAGGACCAGGCTGTTCGTGCTGACCCTGGGGTACGGCCGCACATGCATCCGTTTGTTGACGTGGCGGTCCAGTGCCCGCATCTGGGCCGAACTCCATGAGAAAGCGTTTCGCGAACGTGCAGTGGGATGAGCTGCACGTGCGCATCCTGAAATAGTTGCTACATGTGCTTTGAGATCAACGTCTTCCGCAGTTGCCCAGTTCGCAGACAGAACCTCAGCTTGCTCCAGAACCGTTAAAGTCGCCTTCTCTTGCTTGTCGGGTGGGTAGCCGTACTTCCGCAGGATACGCTTTACGAGCACCCGCAAATGCGCTCGGATGTTTTCTCGAACTGTCCAATCGATCGTTGTGTTTTTCCGCACTGTTTCCACTAATTCTCGCGCAATGGTCCGAAGTGTTTCGTCGCCCAGCACTTTGACAGCGCTGTCGTTCACCTCCAGGGCGCCATAAAATGCTACTTCGTCATCGGTGAGATGTAGCTTTTCTCCGCGCTCAGCAGATTCGCGCATCTGTTTCGCTAGCCCGATAAGCTCCTCAATCACTTGAGCAGCTTCGATTGCCCGGCTTTGGTGCTTGCGAATGGTCTCCGCGAGCATTTCTGAAAAACGGCGAGACTGAACAACGTCGGCCTCACGCTCGTGGCTCCTGGCAATTCTGTACAGGACATGCGAATCCACGCGGGACGAGTTAAATCCCGCTATCGGTATCCTTGGGTATCCTGACGCTGAAAAATGCACCGAGATCGGAAAATGCGGTCGTTGCTGTAGAATCTTGCTTCCTTGATATTCGATCGGCGGAGGTAAGATTGCAGCAAAAAACAACGGCGTTTAGAACGTGAAACGCCTGCTACTTTGGTAGGAGCCAGACGCGGGCTGTTGCTCATTTCACTGCCGAGACCGGAAAGGTGTTGCTCCTCTGACCACCGTCCTAATCGTGTTCTAGTGAGTTCGCTCTAAGGTCGCTAATGCTCATCTCAAAATCCAAATTCGTTGCCGGAGTGCAATGTCTCAAGCGCCTGTACTTAATCGTGCATGAGCCCGAACTGGCGGCGCGGCCAGACCAGTCGGGACAGGCAATCATTGACCAAGGGCAGGAGGTCGGCCTGCTGGCGCAGCAGATGTTTCCATGCCGCGTAGCCGTCGAATCCAGAGACCGGGAACAGGCAATCCGTGCAACTCGGGAATTGATCGAGAACCCCGAAAATTCTTGCCACGATCGTGTCGCTCCGACATTTCCTCGGCTGGTTGGTCAGCGCTTTCCATTCCCGGGAGGACCTCGTCCTCGAGAACCTCGCTCTCCGTCGGCAATTGCTGGCTCTGCACGCACAACAACCTCGCCGTCGATTGACTGCCCCGCACAAACTGTTCTGGGTTGCGTTGAGAACGTTCTGGTCCGGGTGGACCAAGCCTCTCATCTTGGTCACTCCTAGAACCGTCGTGAACTGGCATCGCGCGGGGTTTCGTTTGTATTGGACGTGGGTCTCCAGAGTCAGCCAGGTAGGAGGACGGAAGCGTGTCAGCAAAGAGGTTCGCGCCTTGATCTTTCGTATGGTTGCCGAGAATCCGACCTGGGGAGCGCCGCAGGAGTAGGACGTGTTGTATGAAACTTCGCCGTGGTTCTGCGCGTATGTGAGCAGAATGCTGCGCATTTGTGCACTCACGTGGAGTGCCAACCGGAATTGAGTATTCCTATTCTCGGTTCTCAACTGTTTGCTCCTCGATGCAGGAACACTCTTTCATTTCGATGGTGTTTCCAATTCCCTGCAGACTTTAGTGAAAACGGCCTCGTCCATTTTCTCGTACCACCCCGTTTCCTTGAGCCGCATAAATAGGTCTTTCACGCTGCTGGACAATGAAGTTCTTCCTGAATGAGGTTACCCGCAGTCAGAATCTGGTCAATCATCTCCTTTGAGGTAAACAGAAATTAATCTTGTTTTAAGTCTGAGTCGTGATGAATCCACTATGCTCTCTTGGGTTGTCCTCTTGCGGAGCCTGTGTCGTCCAGGAGCTCTCTCTCTTTTGCAATGATTGGGAGAGCGGAATCTTGGCCCACGCAGGATTCTTAGATAAAGCTTGCTGCCCGTGGCAGGAAATGACCGTCTGGGCACAGCCTGCGGCGAGGTAGTCCATCGCAGGGACCAGGCAGGATGAATCAAGCCATCGCTGGCAAAATCAGATTGACATGAGAAGCATTTCATCTAGGGAGAGCAAATGAAGAAACGGTATTTAGTCCTAGTCGCGATCCTCGGGGTATTCGTGGAGCAAGCGCAATGCCAAGTTACTGCGCCTATCAAGCTGCTCCAGACTTACGAGCTGCCGGCAGAAGTGAAAGGGAACTTCGACCATTTCGGAATTGACCTCAAAGGCGGGCGCCTATTTGCTACTCCGGAGGGCTACCACGCTGTTGTTGTCTTTGATCTTAATACCGGCACTCTGCTCCATAAGATAGGCGGAATCGGCAAACCGCACGCGGTGCTCTATCGCGAAGATCTGAACCGCATTTACGTAACGGATGGGGATGCGGGCGACTTGAAGATCTTCGACGGCACAACGTACAAGCTTGTATCGAGCGTGAAACTCTTAGAGGATGCCGATTCCATTGGCTACGATCCGGCAACAAAGTTTCTGTACATTGACAATGGCGGTGGTGACGTTCATCAAACATACTCTATGCTAAGCGTCGTGGATACGACTGGAGGAAAGAAACTGGCCGACCTCAAGATTGACGGGGAAACTCTGGAAGCCATGACTCTGGAGAAATCAACCTCAAGAATGTATGTAAATAACAGAGCCAGGAACCAGGTGTCCGTCGTGGATCGGGAGAAACGGGAACTCGTAGCAAGCTGGCCTGTGACACTCTGCAAGAACAACGTCGCCATGGCCCTCGACGAAGCAAGCGATCGCTTGTTCGTTGCCTGCCGCACCTCGCAGATTTCGGTACTGGACACTCTAACGGGCAAGGAAGTTACGTCTTTCCCGATCACTAAAGGGGTCGACGATATCACCTACGATGCCGCCACTAAGCGCGTCTATGCCGCTTGCGACGGCGCGGTCGATATTTATGAGCAGTCCGGCCCTGATAGTTACAAGCTGCTCGCGAACGTCCCCACAGGCCCTATGGGAAGGACAGCGCGGCTAGTGCCGGAACTGAAGCGTTATTTTGTGGCCGTGCCGCAGCACGGCGCCGAAAATGCTAAGGTACTCGTATTCGAAGTCCTGTGAAGAGGCACGGATTCGGAATCGACGAAGTTCAATTCCGACATGACTCGAATCGGCCCCGTGCCATCGTTGTGAGAGAATATAGGGCGGGCTATGCGAATCCTCCTAGTTGAAGATGAACGGAAGGTAGCCAGCTTCATCGCCCGCGCCTTGAGAGAAAACACTTACGCTGTGGATGTAGCGGAATCCGGTCAGAAGGCCCTCGAACTAGGGGCGGACGTTCCCTACGACGCGATTCTTCTCGATGTGCGTTTGCCCGACCTCAGCGGAATCGAAGTGTGCCGCGAGTTGCGTCAACGAGGGATAGAGGCTCCCGTGATGATGCTTACAGCGCGCGGTTTGGTCGAGCAGCGCGTCGAAGGCCTTGATGCAGGCGCTGATGACTATCTCACCAAGCCATTTGTTTTGGCGGAGCTCCTGGCTCGAGTCCGGGCACTGATTCGTCGGGGGTTTCATAGCAGCAACGCAAAGCTTCGCTACGCAGACCTCACACTCGACCGCCACCGCCGGCGCGCCACGCGCGACAAGGAGACCATCCCGCTGACTTCCAGGGAATTCGCTCTGCTTGAATTGCTTCTCCTTCGGGCGCCTGAACTTATTACCCGAAGTGAAATCGTGGAGCATGTCTGGGACTGCCACTTCGACAGCGAAACCAACCTGGTCGAGGTTTATATCAACCGTCTTCGCCAGAAAATTGATCAAGACCGCCCGGTCAAACTCATCCATACGATCCGCGGCGTGGGCTACCGCCTGGGGACACCGGGGTCATGAAAATTAGAACGCTCCGTCTCCGGATGATGTTGCTTTTCTGCACCGTCGTTGGTGTAATTCTAGCGGCGTCCTACCTGGCGTTTTGGGGCTTGTTGGCCCACGCGGTCCATACGCAGCTCAATCGTCAACTCCTTGAGACGGCGCGCCCCATCATTTCGGATCTGGTCTCCGAACCCAATGCGAAAAACATAAGCCGTCTGGACCTCCCGGGTGAGTTCTTTGAGCTTCTGGATCAAGAGAGGCGCGTCCTCCAGCGGTCCAAGAATCTCGCGGCGCCGATGAAACTAGATGGGACGAACCGTGGCGATTCTAGCCCTGCTTTCGGAAGGGCGGCTCTGGATAGTGGTGAAACGGTGCGCGTGGCCCTCATCCCTTTTCAGCAGGCAGGCCAGAATCGGGTCTTTGCGGTAGCGATCCCCACCTTTGGCACCAACCGCGTGCTCGACAAATTTGGAGGAGTTGCATTGCTGCTTTTTCCGCTCAGTCTCCTGGTAACCGCGGGAATCTCCGCATTGTATGTTGGGAAAAGCCTCGGGCCCATCAAAGAGCTAACCAGGCATGCGGCGGTGATGGCCAAACGCGTGACGAACCGTCAAGGATTTTGGAAGCCCTTGCCGGTGTCTTCTCCTCACGATGAGCTTGGGCGATTGGCGGAGACGATTAATCATCTACTGAAGAGCGTTGATGCAGCAGTGGTTCAGTTACGTCAGTTTGTGACGGATGCTTCGCACGAGCTGCGCACTCCGCTCGCCGTTCTTCATGGCGAGACAGAGCTGCTGCTCTCCAAACCGCGAAGCGCGGAGGAATATCGCCAGACGCTCTGTGTATTCGACGATGAGTTCAAGAAACTGACTCGCATCGTGGAGGGTTTGTTCACCCTCTCGATGGCTGACGCCGGGCAACTGCATTTGGCTCGAGAGCCCCTTTATATAAACGAGGTTCTTGAAGAAGCGTGCGCCCTAGCCTCGTCTCGCGCACGCGCGAAGAATATCTCCATCATGCGCGATTTGAATCAGGAACTTGCTTGTACTGGAGATGAAGCTTTCCTGCACGAACTGTTTCTAATTTTTCTCGACAATGCGATCAAGTATTCTCCCAGTGCTACTTGTATCCACGTCACGCTGGAGACTCAAGATGGGTCGATTCAAGTGCGCTTCCAAGATCAAGGCATCGGCATCCCACCCGAGCATATGCCATTCATATTTAATCGGTTCTACCGGGCTGCACCGTTGAATAGCGGCGAGGCCCAGAGCGGAGGGCTTGGTCTGGCCATTGCCGAGGCCATCGCCACTGCCCAGGGCGGCACCATCGAGTGTGAGAGCACGGTAGGGGTTGGTTCAACCTTCACGGCAAAATTACCCATTGCCCCGCCCCAGAAAGCGGTCCTCGAAGCCGTACCTAAACAGAAATTAATCCTCCGTTAAGGCATCCGCTTCCCTTCTGCACTAGGCTCAACCGCAACTTGGAGGTGATTTAGTGTCCTCTCGAAAGTTCTCTACACTGCACTTGTATCTTTCCGCGGCAGCGATTGTATTGATGCTTGCGATTTGTTTTTCAGCGCCAGCCAGGGCGCAGGTGGCGGGCGGAACTCTCTCCGGCACGATCTCCGATCCCTCGGGTCGATTGGTCCCGCAGGCATTGATTTCGATCCAGAATATCGCGACCGGGATCACCACAACAGTCACAACGAACTCGGACGGCTATTATACGGCCGCAAACTTGCTCCCTGGAGAGTATCAAGTCACTGTTTCTGCAAAGGGATTCGCGACTGAGGTAAGAAAAGGCATCTCCCTTACCGTTGGAGCCCAGCAGGTCATTGCTCTGACACTACAAGTAGGGTCGGCGGCGAAAACGGTCGTAGAGGTGACCGCGGAAGCTCCTGCGGTGCAACTCGCGAGTTCGGACATCAGTGCGGTCGTGACCGCCAACACGGTCCGTGAGTTGCCGCTCAACGGTCGGAGTTGGACGGACCTGGCAGCCTTGCAGCCGGGAGTCAATACAATCCAAACACAACCGACGTTCGCAGTAGGTGCGGACCGCGGCAACCGCGGATTCGGGCAGCAGTTGACCATCTCGGGGGCGCGGCCACAACAGAACAACTACCGCCTAGACGGCGTCAGCCTAAACGACTACGCGAATGGCGCGCCAGGTAGCGTGCTAGGTGGAAATCTGGGTGTGGACGCCATTCAGGAATTCTCGGTTCTGACCAGCAACTACTCGGCGGAGTATGGCAAGACCTCTGGCGGCGTAGTCAACGCCGTCACGCGTTCAGGAACGAATAGGTTCCACGGGAGCGCCTACGAGTTCCTGCGCAACAGCGCACTGGACGCGCGGAATTTCTTCGAGGATCCCACCGCTCCCAAGGCGCCATTCAAACGGAATCAGTTTGGCGGCGCCGTTGGCGGACCGATCATCCAGAACCGCACGTTCTTCTTCGCTGACTTCGAAGCTATTCGCCAGTCTAAGGGCATTGCCGTGGTTGACACTGTGCCTTCCAATGCTGCAAGGGCAGGCCTGCTTTGCTCGAATCCCGCAGGGGCGGACCCTTCGAACCCGTGTACTACAAATCAGCTCCCGGCGGGCGCGAATACTGATGCGAACGGCGTGGACCTAAAGGCAAAGGCGTATCTCCCCCTCTATCCTGTCCCCAACGGAGCCATCCTAGGGAACGGCGATACCGCTCTATTCACATTCTCTGGTCAGCAGGTTGTGAACGAAAACTTTGTTACCACTCGGCTCGATCATAAGTTCTCGCAAAAAGACAGCCTGTACGGAACTTACATGTTTGATAGAACTCCTTATTCGGCCCCTGACGGCATGAATAACGTCAAACTTGGCAGCCTCAGCTCCCGGCAGCTCCTGGCGGCCGAAGAAACCCACAGCTTTTCCCCTACCCTTGTCAATGCCGTCCGATTCGGGTTCAACCACGAAGCCGTGAATAACAACCAGAGCATAGCAGCAATTAACCCGGTGGCGGCGGATAGTAGTCTGGGTTCCTTCGCAGGTCGAAATGCCGCCCAGGTCCAGATTGCCGGCAACTCTCTTATGCCTGGCGGTGTCGGGGGACTGCCAACTTACTTGTACCGCTGGAATTCTTTCCAGGTGTATGACGATGCTTTCCTCAACCGAGGCAGGCACGCCATCAAGTTTGGGATGGCAGTCGAGCGTATGCTCATGCAAGCCACGGCGCTTACCGATCCGAGCGGCATTTGGCAATTCGCTGATGTAGGCAGCTTTCTGACGAATAACCCATCCAGATTCCAGGGAGGAATTGTCAGCACGCTCTCACCCCGTAATGTTCGACAGACCATCTTTGGCGGGTATCTGCAGGACGACTGGCGCTGGCTCCCGAATCTCACATTGAATCTGGGGCTGCGCTACGAGATGGCCACCATACCGACGGAAATTGATGGCAAGCTCGCCAACTTGAGAAACCTCACTGACGCCAACCCTCATCTCGGCGACCCGTTTTTCGTCAGCAACCCTACAAGGAAAAATTTCGAGCCACGCATAGGTTTTGCCTGGGATCCGCTCCGCAATGGAAAGATGGCCGTCCGGGGCGGCGCTGGCCTGTTTGATGTTCTTCCGCTGCCGTATCAATTCATTCTTCTCGTGACCCAGGCAGCTCCCTTTTTTGAATATACCTCGATCAAGAATCCAGGACCTGCGACATGCAACTGCGTAACAACACATGCGTTTTTTGACGGCGTTTTGCCTCCTTTCCCGGCCAACAAATTGCGTCAGACCTACACGGACCCCAGCCCCAAGCGCAACTATGTGACGCAGTGGAACCTGAACGTCCAATACCAGCTCACCCCGAGCTTGGCTGCCATGGTTGCTTACGTTGGGTCGCGTGGCGTCCATCAGCCCTTCCGCGTGGACGATGCCGATATGGCTCTTCCAACCATTACTTCAGCAGGCTATTTGTGGGATCCCAACGCGAGCCGGCTCAACGACAACTACGGCTCTATTCGAGGAATGTTCTACCAGGGACGGTCTTACTTCAACGCGCTCGAGCTACAGTTGGCGAAGCGAATGAGCCACGGCTTTCAGCTGCAGGGGACTTTCACTTGGGGCAAGAGCATGGATACTAGTTCCGCCACGGTGGCAGGCGACGCATTTGGTAACTCCATTTCGAGCCTCAATTGGTTCGATATGAGATTGGATCGTGGGCTCTCCGATTTCAATGTTGGACGCACTCTCGTTGTGAACGGCACATGGGATATTCCCACAGCCAAGTCATTCTCCGGACCGGAGAAGTGGATCGCTGATGGTTGGGAGCTCGGTCTGATCCTCACAGTTAGTGACGGAGTGCCTTTTACTCCCACATGGGGTACCGGCGACGACCCGGCTCTTACGCAGAACAATGATGATTGGGCGTTCCCGAACAGACTTGGTGGCCCCGGGTGCAAAACCCTTACGAATCCTGGAAACCCGAACAACTATATCAAGACTCAGTGCTTCGCCATCCCCACCGCACCCGACGCTGCATTTTTTACAGCAAATAATTGTCAAGGCGGCGACCTGACCAACCTGCAGTGCTTCAACCTCCGAGGCAATGCCGGCCGGAACATCCTAAGCGGTCCGGGCATCACGAATTTGGACTTCTCCGTCTTCAAGAACAATCGCATCAAGCGTATCTCGGAAAATTTTAACGTGCAATTTCGTGCCGAGATCTTCAACATCTTGAATCATCCCAACTTCGCGCCTCCCACGGTCCCCGACAGCAGTGACATCTTTTTGTCCGATGGGACGCTGAGTGGGGGGGCAGGTTTGCTGACCAGGACGACGATCCCGGAGCGGCAGATCCAGTTCGCCATCAAGTTTATTTTCTGATCGTCGAGGAGGCAGCAAAGGGGCGCGTTCCAGAGCAGTTTGGCTGTGAACGCGCCGGGCTGACTGCCCGGCAGCCCAGGCTGCCAGCGAACGAACTCAGGGACTTTCATTTCAAGGAGGAGAGGACGTGAAAAAGGTGCTCAGAGAGATCTTGTGGCTGATGCCTGCGATTGGTCTTATTGGACTGTCAACGAGCGCACAAGTGAAGCAGCCGCTACAGTTGGTGGCAACGACCCCGTTGCCTGGGTTCTCGGGCGATTTCGACCATTTCGGGTTGGATCTCAAGGGCAAGCGTCTGTTTCTTACGGCTGAGGACCACAAGTCCGTTGAAGTTTTCGATCTCGATGGCAAACACCTTCATAGCATCACCGGATTCGGTCAGCCACACGCCCTGGTTTTCCTTCCCGACCAGAACAAAATGATCGTTACCGACGGGGATGACTTCGGGATGGTTGAGCTTGTGAGTGGAGAGAATTATAAGATTCTCGACACCATTAAGCTTCCCCCAGGCGTTGACGGTGCCGTCTTCAACCCGGTAAACCAGTATTACTATGTGGAAAGCGGCGGTGACGAGCCCGGAGCGAAGACCCACGACCTCAGTATTATCGACACCAGGACCTTCAAACACATCGGAGACATTACCCTTCCCGGCAATCAGTCCGAAGCTATGGCCATCGATAGAGCCGGCAAAGTGATGTACGTCAATCTAAAAGGCACGAATGAGGTGGGTGTCGTTGACCTCGAGGCGCGCAAGGTTATCGCGAGATGGCCGATACCCGACGCCGGAACCGCGAACGCGCTGGCTCTCGATGAGCCGAATCATCGAGTGTTTATCGCCACGCGAAAGCCGCCGACATTCTTTGTGTTTGACACCGATACGGGCAAGGTCGTCACGAAGCTCCCTTGCACGGCGCAGAACGACGACATGTGGCGCGATCTTCAGCGCAAGCGTATCTACGTAACGGGAACAGAAACAACAACCGTTTTTGAGCAGAAGGACGCTGATCATTACACCCATATTGGGGATGTGCCAACCGGATTTCGCGCCAGGACCTCTATTCTGGTCCCCGAGTTGAACCGCCTTTACATCGCCGTCTCCGGCAAGGGCAAGCCAGATGCAAGACTTTCGCTGCAGGTTTACGAAATACAGCCCTGATTCAGCCCAACAATCGAAACCAGAAATTCCTGCGTGTGCTCGTTCATCCGCTGGGGGGTGCACCGACTGGCTCCGTTCCCGAGTGGGTCACTTTCACTCCGGACGGCAAGCATGTCTATATCTCTAACTCCGGCGGTCGCTCGGTGTCCGCCATTGACACAAAAACTTTGAAGCTTGTGGGTGTCATACCGATGGGAGAAGTGCGCAAGCGGATCAATACCTTGGTCGTTCGCTAAATTCAGCAGTCGCCAGATTCTTCTCAACTCCGCCGGACTTCACCAAATGACTTTCAGCGCCAGCTGAATCTGCCTCGACGGCGTCTGCGTGGACGTAATCAGCCCGGCGTTGGCGATCGCGACCCCCGCCGCGTCGAAGATGTTTCTGTTGTCCAGGGGCGGGGCAAAATTCGCCCGGTTAAATACGTTGAAAAACTCTGTCCGGAACTGCACATTAAAGGCGTCCGAGACTTTCTTGATGTAATTGTTCTTGACCACGGAAAAATCAAAGTTCAACAGTCCTGGGCCAGTCAGTGTGTTGCGGCCCAGATTGCCGCGAAGCGTAATCGGATTAGGCACCTCGAAACACTGCGTCCTAATGTAGTGGTTGGGATTGCCCGCGTTGACGTAGGAACCGCAGCCGGGACCTCTCTTCACATTTGGTATGTCGACGTTGGGGTCCGTACTTCCCACGCCGAGAGAATCTCCCGCAAACCCTGGAGTAAAGGGAACGCCCGTAGTCGCCTCGAACACTCCGCCCAGTTGCCAGCCTCTCAGTGCCCACACGCCGAACCCCATTTTCCACTTGGGGGCCCCGAGCACCCAGGTGTAATTCACATTCAAGTTGTGGCTTACATTGAAATCCGCAAGACCCCGATTCAATTTAAGATCAAAGAACAGCGGACTGGAGATGGAATTCGTGTACTCATCGCCCACCATGCTTCCTGAGCCTGTGTCGATGGTCTTGCCCCAGGTGTAGGAACCGGCGAACTGAGAAGAGTTACCGATCTTCTTTTTGATCTGCACTTGAAGCGCGTCGTAGTACGAGCGGCCGTCCCAAAACCCCGCCGTGATCCGGCCTGCATCTGGATTCAGGCGCGTTCCGCTGCCCACCGGGGAAGGCCACAGATAACCCTGTGGAGTCAAAGTTGGAAGAACGATGTCGGCATCTTCCGTGCGGAAAGGCTGATGCACAGCACGGGAGCCTACATAGCCAACCCGCAGGCTTAGACCTTCGAGAAGCTCATGTTGCATCGTGAGATTCCACTGCATCACGTAATTCCGGCCAGGTTTCGGCGCGAAGTACGCTTGCCGAAGCGTGTTAGTTGAGGCAGTCAGCGCCGCGTATGCCGCCACCGGGTAAGTTCCTGCAGCCAAGTTTCTTGCGCTCGCGGACTCAAAGAATGGCGCCGAAAACAGCTCGTTCATTTGAAACAAATAGGGTAGTGGCAAAACGTCGAAAATCCCGAAGCCTCCACTCACCGCCGTCTTGCCATCGCCCATCGGGTCCCAGGAGAAGCCCACGCGCGGCTCAAAGTTCCCCAGGGTGGGATTCGAAATCAGCGGATCACTAAGGTGTGGTAGGGAGTCGGTGATCTGGCGGAGAACCGTCAGCTTTCCGTGCGCCTCTGTCATTACCGTGCTCATTTCATAGCGCAATCCCAGGTTCATTGTCAGGTTCGGTAGCCAACGCCAATCGTCTTGAAGGTAAGCCCCTGCGATGGTTTGCCGGAATGCCCTCGGGCTGACAGCACTCGGGATCGCCGCCGCAAGCGAGAATGGTTTGTTGGTGAGAAAATCAGAAATGGAATTGAAAAGAAACTCGCCCCCGGGCGTGGAAACGCCCAGGATATTGTCCCGAATTCGTTCGATCCCAAGGCCGAGTCTGAGCGAATGCTTCCCTTTCACTAGGGAAACATCGTCATACGCCTGAATCGAGGTCCAATGAAAATGATAATTCGTTGTGCTGCCCAGGCCGCCCGTGAACGCCGTGATCCCCGGCACGGTCACCTCCGCGGCATTGTGTCCGGGCACAGTTCCGAAGGTTGGATCGCCGGCAGACTGATTGCCACTTGCGAAGGTCAGTCCGGTGGTCGCCACCACGCGGTATATCCCGAACCGGAAAGAATTGAGAATCCACGAACCAAACGTATGCGCTTGGCGCACCGTGAAGAATTGCCTTCGCGAATCGTATCCCGTCAGTTTGTTGTTCAGCTCATCGGGCTGTCGCACGGTTCCGCTGTCAAACATATAGGTTCCCGAGACTTCGTCTCTTGTCGAGAATTTATGATCCATCCTCGTCGTGAAGTAATTCTCCGGTGTCACCTGCTGGCCGGAGAAGGTATAGATCCCGGTGTCGCCCGAACCTAGAAGACTCCCATTGGGCAGTGGGAAGAATGCATTCACAAAACGCAGCACGCTTGGATCAACTGCAACCGGTCCAGTGGATAGGTTCCCGGCCCTCGCTGCTGCCGATGGCACAGTGTCAACCTGCGTGATGCCGGTGCTCGCTCGCAGGCCTTCATAATCCCCGAAAAAAAAAGTGTGGTCCTTCCAAAGGGGCCCGCCCGCCGACGCTCCAAATTGATTACGCCGGAAAGGCGGCTTTGCGGAATCGAAGAAATTCCGCGCATCCAGCGCACTGTTTCGCAGGAACTCAAATACATCCCCATGGAAACTGTTCGTTCCCGACCGCGTGGAAGCGCCGACCACTCCGCCAGAAGACCGGCCTACTTGTGCCGGATAGTTGCTCGTCAAGACCGTGAACTGCTCAACCGCGTCGACTCCAAGGTTTACTCCCAGCGCGCTTCCGGGCGAGCCGTTCGCATAGTCGTTTACGCTGATGCCGTCGAGCCGCGCGTCATTTTGCCGTGGCCTTCCACCAGAGATCGTCATTTGCGTTCCGAAGCCATATCTTCCCTGCCCTGAAGATTGCGTGCGCGCCGTCGCGACGCCGGGCTCGAGGGCCGCCAAATCGGAGGCCGAGCGTCCGTTCAACGGCAACTCCGTCACATTTTGTGTATTGACCACCCCGCTTACGGTTGACGAGCCCGCTTGCCCTTTTCCCGCGTGCAACACGAAGTTCGCCACGGCATCAGCATCAGCTCGAATCATTACCCGCACCCTGGCTGAATCGAAACCCGGAGCACTGGCCGTGAGCTCGTAACTTCCTGGCGCGAGGTTGGATATCTTGTAGGAGCCGTCTTCTCTTCCTATCGCTGAAAGGCTACTGCCATTGTCTGTATTGAGTACGGAAAGATGCGTGTTCGGAATTCCCGACCCTGATTCGCTTGTTACTTTCCCGGAGAGCGTTCTCGCGGCCACCTGTGAGAAAACCAGAGACGGTGCCACAAAAATCAGCAAGAAGGCGATGGGCGCTAGAGCATGAACTAGTTTTGGTTTAGACAATTCAAGATGGTACAGCCGTGCCCTGCGGATGTATTCTTCCTTCCAGATTTTCCCGGCGCCCCAGCCACGCTGACCCTCAACCGATTTTGGCGTTATACCGGACATGACAATTTCAGTAAGCTCTAAGAGTCGCCCTACCCTGCGTTCCAGCCGTCGGCAGGCGACTCCGTTCCAAGTTCCCGGTCAACGGCTCTATGGAATTACATCGTAGACCAAAATTTTGGCCTCTTCGATGGTTGCTTCCTTTGATTGGGGGATGGGGGGTACCAAGATAACCAGCTTCGGGACCGCCGCGTAAAACCGCTTGAGTTCCGGCACCAGCAGCGTGGTCTTCGCAATCGGCCCGGTCGCCACTCTTCCCAGGCGATCGTAATGGTCGGCGTCAATTTGTTTGAAAACTTCCACAAAACCGGTTGTTCCCGTGTAGTAGATGCGTTTGCTTGGCGCGTCAAACACGAGCTCGTCCACACCGCCTTCTGTGTCTATCGCATCGATCACTTTCCCGCTGTCCGAGTCCATCACCACCAATTTACCGGGCTTATAAATATGTGACCGTTTCACGCGGCTGCCGATAAACAGCCGGTGATGGGCTGCATCCATGTCCACGGCATGGGGCTCCGGCCCTCTCGTGATGGGCCACATGGCGATCACCTTGTGCTTTTCGCGATCAATAACCACCATCTGGCTTGTGTCGCCCATCACTACAAACATTCTTGGTGATTCTGGATCGAGCACCATCCCCGCGGGATTCAGCCCCTCGACCTCAATGCTTCCCGCCAGTTTGCCTTTCTTGACGTCGACGATTTCGATCGAACCTTTCACACCCTCCTTTTTGAGACCATCGGCTCTATCCCCCAGATAAAATAGGTGGGTCGCCGGATCGTAAACCCCGTTGTCTGGCACCCTTCTTGAATCCTTATCCAGTTCATGTCCCGTCAACGGGATATTCTTGATGAGCTCGTAAGTGTCTCCGCTGAATGCTTTGCACGTTGCATCTCCATCGTCCACCCAGATTTCATTGGTCTCAGGGAGATAGATGGTCTTGCGCGGATCTCCTCCGAAACCCGTGATCGTGTGGATCACCTTGCCCACGCGCAGGTCTACGACTTCAATCGTCCTCTGGTGCTCGCCGGGCACGAACAGGCGCTGGCCTCTTACGTCCACTGCCATGTGGTCGAAGTAGCCCTCAACATTCGGCAACGAGATACTCTCGATCAGTTTCATCGGTGGGCTGCTCTGGCTCTGCGCCCCCGGAACTAGAGCCACGCACAAGGCGAACAGAACCGCCAGATACGTTTTCATTTTTTCGTTCTTCAGCTTATATTTCTCGAACATCATTCTCTCTCCTTGTGAAGACCCAAGCCCGCTCTCCGGTGAAGATACGCCCTTCAAATCCGTTGCAGCGCCGGCCGGAGTTCGCGGATATCCTTCACGTCTTCGAGAGCCAACACTTTGTTGATCAGGGTCGCGCAACTTGCCGCTCCCAGGATCGGCGCGATGAGGTCGTGCGCTTTCGCAACAACCTCCTCGCGCGGCAGGGGATTCTCCGCCGTGCCCCGCACGTCTCGGACCCACTCGCTCAGTTGTGTGCCGTCGCCGAGCGTCACCTCGACGATGGCCTCGCGCCTGGGGCGGCGAGCATCGATCCGCGGGTCGGCGACAACCTCTACCTTGGCCCGTTGCTTCAGCACGGCTGGATCTTTCATCCGCGCCTTGTCATGCGCGGATCGGAACGTGACCGTCTTATCCAGCAACATCACCGCGACCATGTGCTGCACGCAGATGTCCGGCATGTCGCGATTGCTTACCGTGTTGGCTTCGTCACTCGCGATCCGCACCACCACTTTCTTCGCGTCGTCAGCTGTGAATGAGCGCTTTTGAAAAAAACCGGCTAGCGCATCCAGCGGAGCCTGGATGGGCGAGCCCACCGTCCACTTCTTGATGTTCGTCCGGGTTATCTCGTAGCGTTCTCCGAGCTTTTCGACGAGTTGCGTGGGATTGGCCTTGACAACGCCATTTTCCCTCGGCGCCAGAGCATCGAAAAAATTGTCGGGGCCCGAAAAAATATCGTCAACACCTGTCCAACCCGCGCGGATCAGCATTCCGGCAATGACGCCGCCCGCTGCAGGCCTCCCCCCAAAGAGGAAAGCCTTCTCCATATGCTCCGCATCGCGGCTCCACGCTCCAATTCCCGATGTTTGTTGAGCACTGTAATCCAGCAGCAGACGCATTTGCTGGGCCTCAAGGCCCGCAGCGCACCCGGCCGCCGCACCCGCAGCGAAGGCCGCAACAGTGCCGTGGGTGCTCCTGTGTGTCGCCACCTGATAACCGGGCCCACCCATGCTCATCGTCACCCGCGTCCCGATGTCATAGCCAAGCGTGACCGCGCGCAAGAAGTGTTTCCCGGAAATTCCAAACTGCTCGCCAGCAGCCAGCGCCGCCGGAACCGCGGAGACACCGGGATGCGATCGGGACGGGCCGTGCGAATCGTCAGTCTCGTCAGCGTGAGCCAGGACTCCGTTGGCCAGCGCTGCTTCGATGGGGCCGCACACGATGTTCGAAGCGACCACCGTCGCAACCTCTTTACCCCCATAGGCGCGCACAAATTCTATCGCCGCCCGGCCAGGACGTATTTCAGAACCGGAAATCATCGCGGCCAGCGTATCCAGAACGTGATGTTTCGCTTTCTCCGCTACGTCCTCCGGCAGTACCCGCTCTCGCGCCTCACTCATATACCTGCTGAGCTTGTCCATAACCGGACTCACGGCTTGCGCCGACTCATCCTGATTGTGGACTGTCTCAGCGAACGCTGTCACAGGCGGGATGGCCCTCGTTGCAAACGCCAAACCCGCGAGTTCAAGCAGGCTTCGCCGCGTCAAAATCGCCGCGCCACTTCCTGTGCGCTCATCTTGGCGTCCGTCATGCCCCATTCGTCTTCTTTTCCCCCGGCACCTTGCGCTAAAGTGAATTTGCTAAGGAATGCGGGAGCACCACAGATCCGACCCGCAATTGAAGGTATGTCATCAACCGAAGCAAATACCTGAAAACAGTATTAATTCTTTGTTAGCTCAGAGGGACATTCTGTTCTACGGCTGACCACTTGGTTTTCCGTCAGCGTTTTTCATAACACGGAACAATTCGCCCTTCGCCTCGAACCCCACACCCGGAATATCTGACAGCTTGACGTAGCTGTCCTTGACCGGTATGCCGTCAGCAAATCCACCGAACGGCTGAAAGACTCCTGGATAGGATTCGTTGCCACCTAGCCCCAAACCCGCTGCGATGTTCAACGACATCTGGTGGCCTCCATGCGGAATACAGCGGGCTGGCGACCATCCGTGGTCCTTCAGCATTCCCAAAATTCGGAGGTATTCGACCAATCCGTAGCTCAACGCGCAGCCGAACTGCAGGATGTCGCGATCCGGCCGCAGTTGCGCATAGCGAATGAGATTTCGCGCGTCTTGCAACAAGAATAGGTTTTTTCCCGTCGCCATTGGCCCCGCATAATGATTCGCCTGCCTGGCTTGCAGCTCAGAGTCCAGCGGATCACCCGGCTCCTCAAACCAACGAAGCCGGTACGGGACGAGCGCCTTCGCATAAGCGATAGCATGCTCCAAATCAAAGCGCCCGTTCGCATCCACCGCCAATTGGTCAGAACTCTTCGCGACCTTGAGTACCGCTTCTATGCGTCGCAAGTCTTCCGAAAGCGGCGCTCCACCGATCTTCATCTTCACCACGGAATAGCCAAGATCGAGATACCCTTGCATCACCTTCTGCAGTGCTGACAAATCCTTGGCCGGATAGTAGTAACCGCCTGCCGCATAGACGAAGACTTTGTCGTCGAAGACTCCTCCGCGAAAACGGTCTGCGAGTAACCGGAAAAGAGGCAGCCCGGCGATCTTCGCCACGGCGTACCACACCGCCATATCCAGCACCCCTACCGCAACCGATCTTTCGCCGCGTCCTCCTGGTTTCTCATTCCGCCTGACTACGTCCCAGACTCGCACCGGATCCAGGTTTTCGCCGCTTTCGTCGACCGGCGTTTCAGGCCCTGCAGCCTTAAGCCGCGGAATGAATCGCTCGCGCAGCAGTTCGCTTGGTGCGTATCTGCCGTTCGAACTGAATCCGAAACCAACCACCGGCTTGCCCTGGCGAACCACATCCGTAACCAGCGCGAGGACACTCACGGTCATTTGGCTGAAATCAATGTAAGCGTTTCGAATTTCCGATTTGATGGGCACTACGGTTTCGCGGACATCTATAATCCTCACCACTCCGCCTTCCCGACAAAAACCTATTTTGCTCGGGCTCGCTGCAGTAAGGGTCGCAGTCCCCGGATATCCTTTACCCGTTCCAGGTCGAACACACTCTCAACGAGCTTCGCGCATTGTGTCGCCCCCAGGACCGGTGTTATCAAGTCGCGGGCCTTCGCAACAATTTCCTCACGCGTCATGGGGTTCTTGGGCGTACCCCGCACACTATCAACCCGTTGTGTGAGGTGCGTCCCATCCGTCAGTTGGATCTCCGCAATCGCCACGCGCAAAGGCATCACGCGCTCTAATTGCTCATCAGGAATCAGTTTCACCTTTTCGCGTTCCCGGAGCGTCGCCACATCCTTCATGCGTCCTTTGTCGTGCGCCGAATGGAACGTAACCGTCTTATCCATCAGCATCACTGCGGCCATGTGCTGCAGGCAGATGTCCGGAATCTCGCGGTTGTTCACGATCGCCGCCTCGTCCGTCGCCAGCTGCACCGATACCTGTTGCACTTCATTCGAATGGAAGTCGCGCTGCTCGCGCAGGATTTCGAGGGCGTCCAGAGCCGCCTGGATTGGCGAACCTACCGGCCATTTCTTGATGTTCGTTCGCAGGATTTCATAACGCTCGCCTAGTTGTTCGATCAGTGCTGCCGGATCAGCATGCGGGTTGTATGCTTGAAGAAATTATCCTTCCCCGACAAGATGTCCTCGACGCCCGTCCATCCCGCTTGGACAACCAACGCAGATGTGACTCCGCTGCGCGCCGTCATGCCGCCGAAGTGGAATGCTTTCTGGATGTGGTCGGTGTCGCGGTTCCATGCGCCAAGGCCGGAGGATTGATGGGCCGTATATCCCAGAAGAAATCGCATCTGCTCTGCGTTCAACCTCGCGGCGCTGCCGGCGGCCGCTGCCGCGCCGAAAAGTGGCGAGATGCTGTGAGTGCTCCAGTGGCTCTCCGCTTCAAACTGCTGCCCACCCAGAGTCATTGTGAAGCGCGGTCCAACGTCGTAGCCGAGGGTCACGGCGCGCAGGAAGTGTGCCCCGCTGATTCCGAACCGCTCCCCAGCCGCAAGCGCAGCGGGCACGACCGCACACCCCGGATGTGATTGTGATGGCGCGTGGGAGTCGTCGGTCTCGTCGGCATGGGCCAGCATCCCATTCGTCAGTGCCGCCTCGATCGGGCCGCATACAATTTTCGAGGCAACTACCGTTGCGACCTCCTTGCCGCCATACGCGCCGGCGAACTGCAGCGCCGCGCGTCCGGGCGTCAGCTCCGAACCCGAAATCATCGCCGCCACGGTATCCAGGATGTGTTGCTTCGTTTTCTCGATCACTTCGTCCGGCAGCTCGCGGCCACTCGCTTCGCTCATATATAAGCTGAGTTTGTCCATGACCGCGCTCATGCCTTGCCCAGTCAAATCCGGGCTGGGAAATGGTTCGACTAACGCCATTCCGGGCGGAATGGCCGCACTTGCGACCGCTAGACCTGCGAGTTCGAATAGCTTGCGTCGGGAGAGAATTGCCCGGTGGTCCTCTGCTGGTAGGTATTTGCTTAGTTGATCTCTCATGCTTTCCCCTTCCTGGGGCACCCCGCTATGGCTTTAACCTGTTCAAAAGTGGTCGCGCGAAATCGGTCCTCGTGATGAGACTATGTCACCAGCAAAGTCATATTCCTGAAAACAGTATTAAATCTCTTTAACTCGGCCAGACATTTGCTTATCCACACTGCCTCCCGAACCCCGATTCCCGGAGTGTGGTCCTAGTCACTGTAGGTAGCGATTTTCGGGGTGGCTCATGTGTCTCAACGTGCGAGGGCTAACCTCGACAGTTGTTCTTTTACAGGATCCTGTTCGGAATGCTCACTTATGCAGCTGGCGTCCGGTATCATCGCACACGTGTGGTCCGACCTCGTTGCCCGGTTACTGCACGTTTAGAGATCGAGCAATAGGTGGGCTCCCGGCGGTGATTGATAGCTCCTTTCGGACTGATCTACTGGATTGTGCCCGAGTCGTTGGTAGCTTGGAAACAAACCAGAAACGGGGTTCTGGGAGGCTGGCAAGACAGCGCACGTGGCGTCACTCGGCGGTGTACGCCATAACTAGACGAAGTAGGTGGCATTCACCCCAAAGCTTTCGGTCCAACTTCGGTCCAATTCAAGAGCAGGGTCAATGGCCTTAAAGTCCCGTAAGCGACACCAGATGCGGCACTTAGATGTTTTCTCCCGCCTTTTTCGGGACCAGGAGGTCGATGGTTCAAATCCATTCGCCCCGACCACTTACCTTATTCCTTTCAAGCCATTGCAGCCATTTCTAAAACGGGCGCGGATTCGCGTTTCGCTCCATTCGGTCCAATTGAGCGCTTTTTTGACGAAGACTGCTTCGGTTCAACGCACTTTTTGGACGGAAGGTGGAAACCCAAGCCCGCCTCTTCTGCCACTTGTTTGCGGAACGCCACGTCCTCTTTGATTTTATCGTAGAGGTCGGACATACCTTCTCCGGCATGGCCCATCCAGAAATTGATGAGTCCCGGAGGTGTCGTCGTGAAGTTCCGCAGGTACGTGTTGCGAAAACGCCGGAATGCATGGACGCCGCACTTGGGCTGACCCGGCTTGGAGAAGACTGGGTGCAGCTTGCGTCGCAGGATGCTCGACTGATGGAGCGGCTTGCCGTTCCGCGAACAGAACAGCAGGCCAGACTTCCTCTCGGCATCATGCTTGGCACTCACTCGCCGCGAAATGTACTCCCGTAGCATGGCCGCCATCGAAGGATGAAGGTCCACTTCCCGTTCACCGTTTGCGGTTTTCAGGAAGTCGTGCACTTCCGAACCCCAAGCCTTCTCAACGATCTTGACGGTGGAGCAATCCGGGGACGAGTTGTGGGTTGAGAACCGAGACCGTGGGAGGTAGGGGTGTGGGGGCGTGCTTGCTACTGGAACCGGTCAGTGACCGTTCCGCTTGTCAGTCTGTTGTGTGTCGAAAGGGATTGTGGAATTAGAACGTTCGGTGAGCTATTCGTATCTCAAAGCGACCATCGGATCGACACGCATTGCACGCCACGCGGGAATATAACACGCTGCCATGGCCACTGCCGAAAATAAGATAGCGACTCCGAGGAATGTTGAGGTGTCGGTTGCCTTGATCCCAAAGAGAAGGTTTGTCATCAAGCGGGTTAAAGCCCAGGAGCCTGCTAGGCCCACTGCAACACCAACAAGAGTAAGACCTGAGCCTTCCTTTATGATCAAACACAATACGCTGGCGCGCAGAGCTCCGAGGGCCATCCGGATTCCTATTTCAGCAGTTTTTTGACGGACAGAGTATGCGAGCAGTGCGTACAACCCTACCAGGGAGAAGACCAGAGCGATACCAGAAAACGACGATAGGAGCGTCGTCTGAAAGCGCCGCTCTTCGGTTGCTTCGGAGACAAGCTGGTCCATGGTCCGAGTGTCGGCGACCGCCAAGGCGGGGTCGAGCACGCTTAATTCCCTGCGAACGGCGGCAGTAATCGTTTCCGGTTTCGTGGTTGTCCGAATAACAATCGATGCCGTTGGGAAGGTCGATTGCCAGAATGGCAGGTAAGCTTGTGGCCGCGGCTTCTCTTCCAGGCTTGCATTGCGGATGTCATCAACAACGCCAACGATGGTCCACCACGTCGGTTGAGCGGCGCCATCAATAAAGTGGAAGCGCTTCCCCAACGAACTTTGGCCCGGGAAATATCTCTCTGCGAATGTCCGGCTGACAATAGCCACATTCGGATGGCCTGCGGAATCGATATCTGTGAAATACCGCCCTTCAAGAAGGCGAATCCCCATTGCCGCAAAATAGTGGGGCGTAACGGACCTCGTTTGGAAAAAAACCTTCTCGTCAAAATTGTGCCCCTCTACCGCCAGCCAGCTGAGGCCTTCCGAGTGTCCGAGAGGCAAGTTCGTCACTGCCCCGGCTGCTTGTACGCCCGGCAAGACACTGATCCTGTCGAGCAGGTCCCGGTAAAAGGCGATCTGGCGCTCGGGTTGGTATCTTGCGTCGAGGGAAAGGCTCACGGTAACCGTCGAATGTGGGTCGAAGCCTTTTTCGACGGACAGCACTTTGACGAGACTGCGGATGAGCAGCCCGGATCCCGTTAGCAACACAACTGTCAACGCTACCTGGGCAACGATTAGTCCCTGGCGAAACCGGCTTCGCGTGCCTTTGACGCTTCTATTTCCCGTTTGAGTCAGGACTTGGGCAGGATCGCAACGCGAAACGGCCAACGCAGGAAACAAACCGAACAACAGGCTTGTCAAGATGGAAATGCTCAGCGCGAAGAGCAGAACTCGCACGTCAACGGATGTTTCCTCCAACCGCGGAATGTTCCCGGGATCGAGTCGCACGAGAACGCGAATCGAGGCGAATGCCAACAGGACTCCCAACGTCCCCCCAGAAATACCTAGAAAAAGAGATTCGGCGAGAAGCTGGCGAAGCAAGCGTGCCCGCCCCGCACCGAGGGCGGTCCTCACTCCCATTTCACGAATTCGAGCGCTACCACGCACCATCGCCAATCCTGCAACGTTGCTGCAAGCAATCAACAACAAAAGTCCTACAGCCCCCATCAGAAGCAGGAGCGCGTGTCGCGAACCACCGGTGACGGAATCGAACAAGGGCTGGACTTGCGCCCCGAACCCGCGATCCTTTGGCGGGCGCAGCAAATCAATGCTCGCCATGAGCGAACTCATCTCTGCCTGTGCCTGCTCCACGGAAACGCCCGGACGCAATCGGCCAATGGCGTCTCCAGCGCTGTCTTCGCGATTGGCCTTTTGCTCGGCTGGCATAGCCCAGGGGATCCAAATGTCGGTTACCTTGGGCGCATCGAGTACATCCGTGGCTCGCGGAAACGCAAAGCCAGCGGGCATAACGCCAATGATCCGATAAGGTCTCGCATCGAGGAGAAGTGTCTTGCCCAAAACGCCCCTCTCCGCTCCGAATCGTTCTCGCCACAAACTGTGGCTGATTACTGCGACTTGCTCGTGTCCGGGTCCGTCGTCCTCGGAATTAACCGTGCGTCCCAACTCTGGCGCCACTCCCATCGTCTCGAAGAAGCTTCCTGTAACCCTTGCTCCACCCAAGGCGTCCGCGCGCCCATCCGCCGCAACATTGAATTTTGCAGTGCCAAATAAAGCGAGGCTCACGAATGAGCGGTTCTGCTTTTGCAGGTCGAAGAAGTCTGCATTCATCGGTGTCAGATATTCGATAGGTAGTTGAAATCGCGGATTGGGCGACCATAGATATACAAGGCGATCGGGATGCGGGTAGGGCAGCGAACGTATCAGAACGGCATTGATTAAGCTAAAGACTGTCGTGCTGGCACCGATGCCGAGGACCAGTGTGAGAACGGCGACGGCGGTGAAGCCGGGAGACTTGCGCATAGTCCGCAACCCGTACCGCAAATCCTGAATCAGGTCTTGAATCCAGTTAACTCGGCGCGCGTCGCGACACTCTTCTTTTACCTTCTCCCCGCCGCCCAGGTCTAGCCGCGCACGGCGGTGCGCCTCTTCTTGCGTCATCCCCTGCACGACGTATTCCTCGGTTTTTCGTGCGAGGTGGTCGCGCAGCTCGTCGTCCAATTCCTGGTCCGCCTGCGCCCAGTGAAACAATGACCGGAGCCGCAGGGGAATCGTGAACAGCCAATGTTCCGGTCGCATACTCCGACCCTCCTCTACTCATACCTCAAAGCGACCATCGGATCGACGCTCATTGCCCGCCGCGCTGGAATGTAGGTGCCAACGAGCGCGACTCCACCCAGCAGCAGCGACAAGGCAGCGAAGGTGAGGGGATCGTAAGGTCGAACGCCGTACAGCAGGCCGGCCAGCAACCGTGTGAGGCCCAAGGCCAGAATGATGCCCGCAACCAGGCCAATCAAGGTGGGACGCAGCCCCTCCCGGAGCACCAGCCCCAAAACGTCGCGCCGGGTGGCGCCGAGAGCCGAGCGGATGCCGAGCTCATGCGTGCGGCGACTGATCGAATAAGAAATCACCCCGTAGATGCCGATGCCGGCCAGAAGCAGAGCGATGGCGGCGAAGATGCCCAGCACGGAGGCGGAGACGTGCTGGCGCCAGATTGACTCGGAAATGACCTCCTGCATGGTTCGCAACTGTATCACTGGCTGATCGCTGTCGACCTGCTGCACCGCCTGGCGCACGGCCATGGCCACGTCGAGCGGGTCCGACACCGTGCGGATGGCGAAGGTCACCAGGAAGGAAGCAAACGGGTGCTGAGCGTAGGGCTCGTACAACTCCGGCTGCGCCTGCGATTCAACCGAGTCCTGTTTAGAGTCCGCAACCACGCCCACGATCGTGGCGGACGCGCCTTTCGGGCAGACGCCGGGCAGTTGTTGGATGAGGGCGTCCTCTCCGGGCCAGTAGAGGCGCGCCATCGCCTGATTGACGATCCGAACGCAGGGAGCGTCAATCCGATTTTCGGCCTCGGTGAAATCGCGTCCCTCGACGAGGCGCGTGCCCATGGCCTGAAAGTACTCCGGACTGACGCCGCGTCCGGCTACCAGGACGGTGCTGCCAGGACCGCCAGGGGAGTTCGGCGGGGAGGGAAATGCGAGCGAGACATGGAATCCCGTGAACGGCAGGTTGTTCGCCATTCCCGCAGACTTTACGCCCGGAATGTCCCGGATACGTGCCAACACGCCGCGGTAGAAGTCGGCAGACTGCGGGGGCGAATACTTGTAGTTCATCAGCGGCACGCGTACGGTCAGGAGGTGATCGGGATCGAATCCCGTTGGCGTGGCGGCCAGCTGCCGGAAGCTTTGAACCATCAAGCCCGCCCCGACGAGCAGCACCAGGGCGAGCGCGATTTCGCAGGTCAGCAGCGCGCTCTGCAGACGCGTTCCGCGAGCGCCGGCCGCAGCCCTTCCGTGCTCCTTCAGCCACTCGCTGATGTCGATGCGCGAAGCCCTCAAAGCCGGCAGCAATCCGACGCCGATTCCGGTGAGCAGGGAGAGGGCCGCCGCAAAGCCAAAAACCGCCAGGTTCATCGAAATGTGGTGCAGCGCCTGGGTCTCAACCAGGTTGTACTGCGGAACCAGACTGACGATCACGGCGAGGCCCGAGCGCGCCAGCATCACGCCGCCGACGCCGGCTGCAGCCGCAAGCAGCACACTTTCCACCACCAGTTGCCGGACCAATCTCGGCCGACCAGCGCCCAGCGCGGCACGAACCGCTATTTCGCCCTGACGCGCCGTGCCCCGAGCGAGCAGCATGCTCGCCACATTCGCGCAGACGATCATCAGCATGAAAGCCACCGCGCCGAGGAGCGCGAAGATCGCCTCACGGAGCATTCCCCGAACCTCCGGACTCCTGAAGGGAACTACGGGAGCGCTCCACCCGGAGTTTGTCTTGGGGTACTGTACCGCGAGGCGCGCTGCGACGGTGTCCATGACGGCCTGAGCCTGCCGGAGCGTAACGCCTCGATTCAGGCGCGCGACCACGCTCAGCCTGCGATCCTCATGGTTCGCTCGGTCCGCCGCGCTGAATGTCAGCGGAGTCCACATCTGCGTGTTGGCTGCCGGAAACTCAAAGTCCGCTGGAGCGATTCCAATAACCCAGTACAACTTGCCGTCGAGCGCAAGCGCCTTCCCAAGGATCCGGGGATTAGACGCAAAGTGACTTCGCCAGTACTGATGGCTCAGGATCACCGCCTGAGTCTCGTTCGGAGCGAACGTACGGCCGCGGAAGGCGTTGACGCCCAGCACTTGAAACAGGTTCGGTGTCACCGGCGACGCCCAGACTTCGTCCGGGTCGCCGCCGCCGGTCAGCGCGTGAAATTCCCACGACTGATACGCAGCGACTCCTGTGAACACCGGGGCCTGTGCTTGCCAGTCTGTGAAGTCTCCGGCGGACACTTCGTTGATCTCACCGGGCGCCGTCGTGGGGCCCTTTTCAGTGATCGCCACAAGTTCGGCGGACCTCGCATAAGGCGCCGAATGGAGCAGCACGGTGTCGACCACGCTGAAGATGGCGGTCGTGGCGCCGATGCCGAGGGCGAGGGTGATGATCGCAACCGAGGTGAATCCCGGGCTCTTGCGCAACATGCGGAGGCCGAAACGAAGATCTTGCGCGAGATCCTGCAGCCAATTCATTTTGCGCATATCCCGGCACCTTTTGTTTGTTCGACTCCGCCCATTTCAAGCAGCGCGATCCGCCGCGCCGCTTGCGCCGCCATTCCCTTGGCGACGTATTCCTCAGTTTTCTGTTCGATGTGATCCCAGAGTTCCTCCTCCAGTTCCTGGTCAACCTTTCTTTGGCGAAATAACGACCTCAACCGAAGAGGAAACATGTACAGCCAATGTTCAGGTCGCACGACACGACCCTCCTTCACTCATGTCTCAATGCAACCATGGGATCAACGCGCATGGCCCTCCGCGCGGGCAAGTAGCTCGCGGCGAGCGCGACCGCCGCCAACAACAGCGAAGCGGCGGAGTAGGTCAGCGGATCAAGGGGCGGCACGCCAATGAGCAAATTGCCGACGAGCCGGGCCATTGCGGCCGCGGCGAGAACTCCCGCAATAACGCCAACGCCTACGATGGCGAGTGCCTGAGCAAAAATCATTTTCAAGGTTTGAAATGGCTGAGCACCGAGCGCCATACGGATGCCGATCTCGTGAGTGCGCTGGCTCGCCGCGTAGGAGATCACGCCGTAGACGCCGACGACGGCGAGAAGCAGCCCGAGAGTTCCCAAGGCACCAGCCAGGGCCGCCACAAATCGGAACAGTAGGAAACCATTCCAAGTGTCGAGCGCGTCGGTCATGGTTTGCACGTCGAAAACCGGCATGGCAGGCTCGAGAGAGTGGATCAGGCTGATCATTTCCCGCGCCAGCGCTTCGGGAGCGGCTGCGGTGCGGGCTTGAAGAGTCGCAATGGGATGAATGTGCTGGGCGAGTGGGACGTAGAAGAAGGGATGGATTTCCGTGAGGTCGTCAAGACCGCTGGAGGCCCCCCGGCTATTTTTGACTACGCCAATGATTTCCACGGAGTGGCTCGGATCATGGGTGGTGCTGAAGCGCCGGCCGATGGGATCCTGGCCGCGCCAGAAGCCATCGGCCATGGATTGGTTGACGATGGCTACAAATTGCGAGTCCCGAGTGTCGGAGTTGCGGAAATCTCGGCCACTAAGCAACGGGATGCGCATCGTCTGGAAATAATCCGGTGTGACAGCGTTGTAGCCCGCGAAAGGAATTCCCTCGTTTGGAGGGGCTTCATAGCCATCAACCTTCAGTCCGGCAGCGTAATCGTAATAACCCATGGGCACCGCGGCGGCGAGGCTGGCGGATTGAACGCCCGGGATGGCGTGGGCCCGGTCGAGAAGAGTCTGGAAGAAGCTGCGGGCATGAGTTTCGTCATAACCTGCTTCGTGCGGATCAATGGACAGATTCAGAACATGCGTGGGATCGAAGCCGAGGTCCGAGTGCTGAATGTTTTCGAGACTACGCGTGAAAAGGCCAGCCACAATCAGCAACATGAGCGAGCCGCCGACTTGCGCGGAGACGAGCGCGCTACGCAGACGATGGCCGCTAACACTGAAGGTGCGTCCCCCCTCATGAAGGACTTTGTTCACGTCGCCACGCGCAGTGCGAAGTGCCGGAACCGGTCCGACGAGCAAAGTAGTCAAAGCAGCGGCAGCCAAAGCGTAAAGGAATACGCGCCAGTCAAAACGAAAATCGAGCACGATGGGGAGCGCCGTGTGGAACGAGATGGAGCTGAACGAGCGGCTGCCGCCGACTCCGAGAATGATTCCGGCGGCGCAGCCCAGTGCGGCGAGCAGAAGGCTCTCGGTGAGCAACTGGCGGATGAGCCGGCCGCGCGTCGCTCCCAGGGCCGCTCGCATGGTGACTTCGCGCTGGCGCGCCGCCGCGCGGACCAGGCAAAGGCTGGCGATGTTCATACAGGCGAGGACAAGGATGGAAGCCGCGAGAATCAGAAACAACGCGCTCGCAAGAGCCAGTATGCGCGGACCAGCGGGGCCGAGCGACATGCTAACCGGGCCAAGTTGGATGGCGCGAAGCGTGAGCCAAGCATCCGCTTTCGCATTTTGCAGAGTCAGGCGCTGTGAGACCACTTGCATGGCTGAATCGGCTTGCCGCAGGTTGGCGTCTGGTTTTAACCGTGCAACCAGCGTGAACCTTGGTTCACGCGCGGTGAGAAAGTCGTTCGACGCGTCTCCCAGCACCGCTGCCATTCCCACAGGCAGATAGCCTTGCGTGTCGAGCAAGGCATTAAGGCCATGGAAACTCTCCGGGGCGACGCCGATGATGGTTACCGGCTGGCCGTTGACGGAGGCTTTCTTGCCGACAATGCCAGGGTCGGCATTGAACCGCGATTTCCAGTAGGAGTAACTCAGAACAAGAACGGGACCGGCGCCGGCGACTTGTCCTTCCGAGGGAAGCATGAAACGCCCGAGGGCAGGCTTGATGTCTATGAGGTCGAAGAAATTACTAGCCACGTAGAACGCCCACATCGGCTGGCTCTTGCCGTCCACGCTCAGACCGTCCATCTGATACATCTGCAATGCGGAGACGTCCGAAAAAACATCCCGCGTCTCTTTGCGAATCTCGAGATAGTCCGGGTAGGAAAACGTCGTGCCAGTGCCGCCATCCTTCCCGGTAGACGCTAGAAAAACCATCTGCTTCGGGTGGCTGAGGGGGAGAGGCCGAAGAACAAGACAATCCACCAGGCTGAAGATCGCGGTGTTTGCGCCGATTCCGAGCGCCAGTGTCAACACGGCGACCGCTGTGAACCCGGGAGATTTCCGCAATACGCGCAGACCAAACTGCAAATCCTGTACGAAGTCCTGAATCAGATTTACACGCCGCGCGTCGCGGCATTTCTCTTTGGTCTGCTCGATACCACCTAGGTCCAGTCGCGCGCGACGGTGTGCCTCTTCTCGCGTCATCCCTTGTGCGACGTATTCCTCGGTTTTTCGTGCGAGGTGGTCGCGCAGCTCGTCGTCCAATTCCTGGTCCGCCTGCGCCCAGTGAAACAATGACCGGAGCCGCAGGGGAATCGTGAACAGCCAATGCTCCGGTCGCATTCTCCGGCCCTCCTCTACTCCTATGAAAATAGCCGCGTATCTCATTGAAAAGATTGGCTCAACAGTGAGCGGCTATTTTCATCCTTCGTTGTGGCTCTCCGAGAGCCATGAGTTACTCGTACCTCAGCGCGACCATAGGATCGACTCGCGACGCCCGCCGCGCTGGCAGAAACGCAGCAAGCAGTGCGATTGCAACCAAGGAGATCGTTGCTCCCATGAGCAGCGAAATGTCCGTCGGCTTGATGCCGTAGAGCATTCCGTAGATCTCCGAAGACAGCAAACGGGCGGCCACAAGAGCGCCGCCGACACCTATCGCAACGCCGCAGAGGATGACTACGAGCGTTTGGCGCAACACGAGTATTCGGACATCCCTTCGCTGAGCTCCCATAGCCATGCGAATGCCGAACTCATTCGTTCGGCGTGAGACGCCATAGGCAACAACCCCGTAGAGCCCAATCGCTGCGATTAGGCAAGCCAACACCCCGAATACTGACGACAACAATGCAGTCAGGCGCTCCTGGGAAATCATGCCATTGATGACCGTGTCAAAGGGTTGCATCTCCTGAATTTGCAAAATCTTGTCGCTTGCCCTTACTTCCGTCCTTACGATACCTGCCAATAATTGCGTATTGAGATTGGCGCGAACGAGAAAACTGTCGCCCTCCCGAGCCGGCAAATACACCATCGGCCATACCCTCTCGCGAACTCCATAATGCTTGGCATCACGGACCAGACCGACAATTTCGCGAACGATTTCCGGTTCAAAGTCGAGTTTGATGCGCTGTCCGATAGCGGATTCTGAACCGAAATAGTGGCGGGCAAAGCTCTCGTTGACCACAGCTACCGGGGGCTTCTCGGCCTGATCTTGGAAGTTCAAATAGCGACCCTGTAAAAGGCCCAAGCCAATAGCCTCGAAGAATCCAGGTCCCGCCGATATCAACCCCACGTCATTATCTTTTCCAGGCGATGGGTTCCCAATTACATCAACACTACCCGACCAGCCGCCGTCCCCGTACATGCTACCCGACGAATAGCTTGCAACGATCACACCGGGATGCGATTCCAAGCGCTGTTTAATTTCTGCACAAGCTTGACGAAGACGGTCCTGGGAAGTTCCCTTCGGGTGAGAGAGGTCGAACGTGACGACGTTTTCGGCGTGGAAGCCGAGGTCGCTGCTCTTGAGATTGTGCAAGGTTTTAACAAACAATCCAGCGCCAACCAACAAGGGCAAGGAGAGAGCGAGTTGACCAGCGACGAGAAGTCTTCCCCGCCAGCCTGACCCAATTACACGCTGGCCACCATGCAAGCTCATCTCGAGTTTTTCTCTGGAAGCGCGCAGTGCCGGGCCAAGCCCAAATAGTATGGCCGTCGCAACGGCAACCCCGCCTGTAAAGCCAAACACGGCAAAATCCGGCCGGAGATTAAACGCTACGGGCAGCGAAGATGGAGGAAGCAGAGAAACTAGTAGGCGTGTGCCCCAGGCCGACAAGAGTACGGCGACCAAGCAACCGGAGAGCGCCAGGGTCAAATTCTCTGTGAACAATTGCCAGGCAATCCGCGTACGGCTGGCACCGAGAGCTAGGCGGACCACGATCTCACGGTGACGGGCGGCGTTGCGCGCCAATATTAGGTTGGCTATGTTCGCACAGGAAATCAGAAGTACGACGGCGGCAACGCCAAACAGAACTAGCAGCGGTTTCTCATATTTGCGTCCCGTGGTCGCAAGGCCTGAGGCGGCGGGACGAACAGTAATATGCTGGGCTGCGAGCATCTGTTTGAAGCGCGGCGAAGCAGTGGGTAGGAGCGCATCAGCAACATGCGCGCGGAATGCAGCCTCGAACATGGCCTGAGCCCGTCCTGGGTCAACTCCGTCATGTAGCCGTACAAGGAGGCGCAGCCAATTGAGGTTCGGGTCCGGTCGCCATCCTCGATCAGCGCCCGCAGCGGTCGCGGGCACCCACATGTCTACTGAGACCTCCGGTTCGATTCCGGTGAACCCGGGCCTGGCGATGCCAACGACCGTATAGGGCGTCTCGTCATAAAAAATTGTCCTACCGAGAACCGATGCGTCGGATTGGAAGCGGCTCTTCCAGAACGTATAACTCAAGACTGCAACGTGATTCCCTCCCAGGACGTTATCGTCTTGCGGTTCGAGGACGCGACCCACAATTGGCCCAACGTTTAGAACAGAAAAGAAATTACCCGAAACGGCCTCTCCCGCAACACGCTGATCGGAAACTCCGTTGAGTCCAAATTTGCGCGCCCCAACAACTTCTGTGGCGAAGACTTCGCCCCAAGCGGAGGCTGTTTTGGCGAATTGCTGAAAGAGCGGATAGGAGTAGCTAAATTCGCCAGCGAAGTCGCCTTCCGAAGAGGCGCGCATTACATGAAAGATTTCCTTAGGATCGTTGACCGCCAGCGGCGTCCACAGAGACACGTGGAGGAGCGTAAATATCGCAGTGTTGGCACCGATGCCGAGAGCAAGCGTCAGGATAGCGACCGCCGTGAAGCTGGGAGATTTGCGCAACATGCGCAGACCAATGTGCAAATCCTGGACGAAATTCTGAATCCAGGTGACACGGCGTGCGTCGCGGCATTGCTCTTTGGTCTGCTCGACACCGCCTAGGTCGAGCCACGCCCGCCGCCTCGCTTCCGCTGGTGCCATCCCTCGTGCAACGTATTCCTCGGTTTTTCGTTCGAGGTGGTCGCGCAGCTCGTCGTCCAATTCCTGGTCCGCCTGCGCCCAGCGAAACAACGACCGCAGCCGCAGGGGAATCGTGAACAGCCAATGCTCCGGTCGCATTCTCCGGCCCTCCTTCACTCCTATGAAAATAGCCGCGTATCTCATTGAAAAGATTGGCTCAACAGTGAGCTGGCTATTTTCATCCTTCGTTGTGGCTCTCCGAGAGCCATGGGTTACTCGTACCTCAGGGCAACCATGGGATCGACACGCATAGCGCGGCGGGCGGGTAAATACCCCGCCACCAGCGCCACCGCCGACAGCACTCCCACCGCTACCGCCATCGTGTATGTGTCCTGCGCCGCCATGCCAAACAACAAGCTCTGCAACAAACGCACTGAGCCCAGCGCCACTCCCACCCCAATCGCCACGCCCACGACCAGGATCAGTAGTACTTCGCGCAACACAAGTCTCAAGATTGATCCCGGCTGCGCCCCCAGCGCCATCCGCACCCCAAATTCCGTCTGCCGCTGCGTCACCAGATAGCTCACCGCCCCAAACAGCCCCATCATCGCCAGCAACAACCCCAGCATTCCAAAAAATCCAGATACTGCGGCCAACAGCCGCTCCTGCACGAGATCGTCACCCACTTGACCAGCAAGCGTACGAAAGTTCAGAGGAATGTCCTTACTCACCTCTGCCGCAGCCCTCCGTACGGGTTCAATCAGCATCTCGGGCGCGACAGTCGTTCGAAGCACGAACTCTTCAACAGATACGCGTGAAGGTATCTGGGCCGCGGGAAAGAACACTGTCGGCGGAACAACTTCTCGCACTCGTTCGTATTTGGAGTCCTTCACCACACCTACAATTTCTACTTGTTCCGGTTCGTCTCCCCACCGGAAATGTCTTCCCAGTACGTTCCCGCCTGGAAAGAATTTGCGCACTGCCGTCTCGTTCACGATCGCCACATGTGCGGAATTCTTCGAATCGTGTTCATCGAAGTCGCGCCCCTGCAGGAGAGGGCTGCGCAATACCGCGAAATAACCAGGACTCACGAAGTTGAGGTAAATGGATGCCTCATCGCCTGTGGGCGCATTGGGAGCATCTGTGTGAATGATTTGAAGCCAATTGTCATCACCAATGGGTGTTGTAAACGCACGGGCCGTCGAAAGGACGCCCGGAAGTGCACGCAGCCTCGGCTCGATCTCTTCATAAATCGCTGTTCGCTTTTCAGGTCCTGCCTTCGCCGTGTCTACCGCGAACCACGGTGGCGTCGCGCTGACCACCAAAACATTGCTACGGTCGAAACCTAGGTCAAGAGTCACCAGCTTCACAAAACTGCGGAGCAGCAGGCCACCTCCGATCAACAGCACGAGCGTAAGCGCTACCTGCCCGGCCACAATCCATCGGCCTGCTCCTAATCCCCGTGCATCTCCGGCGCAGGCCCTAGCCTTCATCGCCTCAATCAGCGCGATCCTCGTCGAACGAAATGCGGGCAACAGCCCAACCAGAATCGCCGTGAGAGCCGCAGACAGCGCCGTGAATACCAGCACCCTTGCGTTGATGGAAAGATCGAGAAAGACGTCGTTTTCTGCAGTAGCTAATTGCCGCACCAGTAGCGCGCCGCTCCACTTTGCAAACAGCACCCCAAGTCCGGCCCCCACAAACGAGAGCAGCACAGATTCTGTGAGCAGTTGACGAATCAACCGGCCCCGCCCCGCTCCAAGGGCTTTGCGGACGGCGATCTCCTTTCCACGGGCTGTGCCCCTCGCCAGCATCAGGCTTACGATATTCGCGCACGCGATGAGCATCACCACCGCGACGATGACCATCAGCACGCGCAACGCCTGCCCAAACTCGCCGCGCAGTTCTGAAGTTCCCACACCCGCCGGAACGCTTACCAGTTTTGCCCTCAGGAATCGCCGTTGACCTTCTGCATCCCAGCCCGGTAGCGCCGCATTCATCACTCCGGGCGAAAGTGCTTCTAGCCGTGCATTCAGTTGCACTGGTGTTATTCCCGGTTTGACGCGGCCCATGATGCTCAGCCACCAGCGCGAGCGGCTCTCTGTGTTTCGCTTATCGAAGAGCGCGCTCGCGCAGATCGGCACAGCCACGTCAAACTTCTTCCCTACCTCGACGCCGTAGAAGCGCGGCGCGCTGACACCGATCACCTCGAACGGTTGCCCGTACAAGGACAGCGTCCTGCCCAGTACGTTCCTCTCGCGACCAAAATTTGTCTCCCAGAATCCATAACTCAACACCGCAACGGGAGCGCAGCCCGGTCGGTCATCCGCAGCTGCAATCAACCGGCCTTCTGCTGCATTCACTCCGAGCGTGGTGAAGTAGTTCCCACTCACGAACAAGCCCTGCACCGCTCGAACGTTGCCGCTCCACTCCAGCGTGAATGGTTTCGAACGGCTCCAGGCAAACACTCCCGCGAAGGCCTCCTCCTGATCACGCACGCCTTCCCACAGAGCATTCGTGAAACCATCGCGGGCTTTGTCCTCGGGCTCCTGACGCAGAAGCAGCACCAGCTCTTGCGGATTTCCTACCGGCAACAGCCGCAGCAGCACCGCGTCCATCATGCTGAAAATGGTGGTAGTGGCGCCGATGCCGAGCGCGAGCGTGACAAGAGCAACAGCGGTGAAGCCGGGAGATTTGCGCAATATGCGCAAACCAAAGTGCAAATCCTGTACGAAGTCCTGAATCAGATTTACACGCCGCGCGTCGCGGCATTTCTCTTTCGTCTGCTCGATACCGCCCAGGTCGAGTCGCGCCCGCCGC